>Ga0207652_10000016_pt1 | contig 188815 bp, 135 predicted proteins | sample KBSC63BmetaG_FD_184334 | JGI IMG/M metagenome (GOLD analysis project Ga0207652, IMG submission 184334) | Corn rhizosphere microbial communities from Kellogg Biological Station, Michigan, USA - KBS C6-3B metaG (SPAdes) (version 2) | ecosystem: Host-associated > Plants > Roots > Rhizosphere ...
TGCATTTTTTAGACGAGTTTGAGCAATTAATAGCCCTATGGAAGCAATCAAAAAAATACAGTGATGCAGCAATAAACAGGTTGGAAGAAAAGTTGAAAGAGACTAACAATAATTTGCGGGAGCACCGCGCTGCTTTTTACGAAGCAATAAACGCATCATGGAAAATACTGGAAGAAAACCAGCTTATTTCCCGTGAAATGTTGGATAAAGTGTCCGTGCTGAGCCGACAACTTTCACTGAATGCACGTAAGGCGGTGGCAGAATTATATCCTCATTGCGGAGTATCCGCTACTCAAAACGGAACCATAATCAATTTAATTTTCAGGGATATTTTTACCGCAAGTCAGCACTATTTGTTGAATCTTTAAAGTTTGATCTTTTACCGTTTTATTCATTCTTATTTTCCCAATGCTATCAAATATTGATTTATAAAAAGTTTGTCACACAAAAAACTGGACGAAGTATACGGTAAGCTATAACCGAAGCGCAGAAGATACGATATGCTGAACGCTCAATGAATTATTTTAAAGAAAAAGGAGAATTTGATATGAGGAATACGAAACAGAAATTGCTGATAATTTTTCCATCTCGATCCAGGCGATAAAAAAACAATCCAGAAATTATAAAAGTGTTTTAAAGCTTGACAAAAACTTTCATATTTATATCCATGGAAATAATGAACTGATAGAAAAAGGATTTGATGAAAAATGAATATGAGCTTTTAAGGTATGTTTCAGGGAAGAAAATTAACGTTTACTAGAGACTACCGAAATTAATTTTATTTTGTCACAAACGAAATTTACTCCCCTGTTGCACTTAGGAAATAGAAAACAGATTAATTTTTGTTTACTAATAAAATCATCCACTATAACAATGCGTTTGAAGCAGAGCACTTACACGCAATAATTGGAATATTAGATCAAGGAAGTAACCAGTCATATTCAAATCCACTAGTACCAGATTCAAATTTTATCTCTTTCACTGCTAACTGCCTAAATACATTTGGGAACTAAACTAGACCATATGTTACCTGATATTATTTTTGCAAGACATTATTCATTCCATATTTTTAGAAAAAAAAATTTGCACAGCGAAAAAAAAAGGCTCTTTTTACTTTGCATACTAGCTTGCATCATAAACTGTACAAATGCACAAGTCAAGTGGCGTGACGATTCTATTCCTTTTAATAAAATTGAATGGAACAATATGTCAACGTCCTATTTTTCTGATGATGCTGACAAAATGATTGCGCTTGTTACGGCAATTCCTTACAATGGAATTGATTTTATAGGCATGAATAAAGAGCTCGACCTGTTTTACACGAGCTCGTATTACAAATATCAGTCTAACCTTTCTAATCATTTTCAGAAACTTGATACATATGATTCCGGGAATGTGTATTTTGTAACACCAGGTATTTTTAAAAATAATGCCGATAGCTTTGAATTTCGCATCCTAAAAGATGGTAAAGTCGTCATGAAGCCATGGTGCGAGATTACACAGTTTACTGACAGTAACTTTCAACTGAATTCATTCAGAAAGTTTTGTGGCTTTTTGGGCGGTTATCACACCGGCTTTAATCATTTTATCACTGTAGAACTTCGGCGCAAGAATAATCTAAAAAATATTGCGGAATCTTCTGTTTACTGGAAACAAATTCACCCTCATATTGCAAGCGTTTACACATCGGATGATTTGAATATATTTTTAAAAAGACTGAAAAGTGCTTATACATCACCCGAAGAATTAAATGAATCGAAGAAATATACCGAGGAATATTCCACCATAGAAGATAGTTTAAACCATCGTGCTAAAATGTGGATATTTAATGCAGGGGAAAGTAACTTAATTTTTTATTTGAACGCTTCTATCTATTGGAAAGGAGCACTTGAATACTCGTTGCTAAAAAATGGCAAGGTGGTGAAGGACTGGCAGCCTAACGATTATGATAACAATTTTGTCTGGCTCCATAATTTATCAAATGGGAATTATGAACTGAAGATGCGATATAGGATGCAACGGCCAAACGTTAGTACCTATCTTTTTAAAATAAAACCCTTCTGGTATCAAACAAATGCATTTGTAGCGGCGTGTATAATATTTGGTCTTCTGTTGTTGACACTTATCATTTTTTTTATTTTAAGTAGACGTAGGCTGGCTTTACAAAAAACAAAGACACAAAAATTACAATTAGAACTGAGATCCGTTCGCTCCCAGCTGAATCCTCATTTTGTTTTTAATGCATTAAGTTCAATTCAAAGTCTATTAAAGCAAAGCAAGCTGGAAGAAGCTGACTACTATTTCACTGAATTTTCTTCCTTACTTCGTGATACGATGCGTAACAACGAAAAAGAAATGTTACCGTTGCATATCGAACTCCAAACTATAGAAACATATGTTAAGCTGGAGCAGTTGCGGTTTGCTTTTAAGTATCAAATAAAAATTGAGGATATTGACACAAGTGCTGTTGAAGTACCTTCGTTGTTGTTGCAGCCAATTATCGAAAATGCAGTCAAGCATGGAATTTCTAAAATGCGGAAAGAAGGAGAAATAATTTTGTCGGTTACTTCAAAAGGGAAAGATATGATAATAACGATTATGGACAATGGAAACGGATTTTCACCATCCCAACAAACAGAAGGCTTTGGATTAAAACTGACAAAGGAAAGACTCAACCTCATTAATCAAACCCTGATTGAACAATACATTGATATGCATATTGAAAGTAAAGCAATAGCAACAACAGTACTCTTCACATTTAAAAACTGGCTTTAAATGGTAAGCGGCGTTATAATAGATGATGAACAAAACAATATTCTAAATCTCCAATTATTGCTGGATAAATATAAAAATGAAATAACTATTTCTGCCACAGCCATGAATGCTGACGAAGGAATAAAAATTATAAAACAACATAGCCCTGATGTTGTTTTTTTAGACATTCAAATGCCAGGTAAAAATGGTTTCCAGTTATTACAAGCTTTGCCTCATCTTGATTTTGAAGTAATTTTCGTAACAGCTTATGACCAGTATGGGATACAAGCGGTAAAGTTTGCGGCTCTTGATTATTTATTAAAACCGATTAAAGCAGAAGAATTACAGTACGCTATCCATAAAGTGATAGAAAAAAGCCTAATTAAAAAACAAAATTTACAACTGCAAAATCTTGTGTCGCTTTTACAGCAAAGCCCTAAAAACCAACAGCAACGAATTGCGCTACCTTCAGCCACGGAAACGCGTTTTGTTCCTGTACACGAAATTATACATTGCGAATCCAAAAATAGTTATACTTTAATTTATTTATTAAATAATGAAAAGGTCCTTGTCTCCAAAGCTATTTATGAATATGAAGATTTGCTTTCGGATTATGGCTTTATTCGCTGTCACCAATCTCACCTTGTAAATAGAAAATTTGTAAAAAGTTGGATTAAGAAAGATGGCGATTACCTGTTATTGGATGATGGTACAGAATTACCTGTATCGCGGCAAAAAAAAATGGCTGTAAAAACCGCATTAGTTTCATTTTAGTCGTTATTTGACCTCCCCATTGATGGTTTTTCAAAAAACTAACAAAAATAGAAATCAATTTATTCCTTTATTAAATACCTGAAAACCAATGTGATAAATACTTAAATTTTTTCGAGCTGACAGAAAAAAACGTAGTAGATAAATCTTATAGCGACCTGATTATCGAACTAAAACTGATAACCTAATAGGAGCAGAATGCATCCTTCAAAAACGCTCAGGCGTTTGATCTGAGGTAGACATTGATCCTCTTACTGAGATTTCTGATCGCATACCTCACTCCTTCAACCTATCACTTACATTATTCTCTTTAGCGGAAAGGATTAGATGTAAATGATTACTCATTATACACCATCTATAAATCATTAATCCTTTTTTCTCCTGACAATATTTTAAACTTTCTATTATAAGTTTTATCCGGACCGTGTTCATCATTGCTACTGTTTATCCTGTGATTGCTGATCGCCACTTTTTGTATGCATCTCCCAAGATATTCTACTCTTTTACAAGATATTCTATTCTTTTAATTGTACTTCAGATATTTGGTTCCGTGGTACGTTTTCGTTGTTGGTATTTCTGTAACCACCGCAACTTACCATACCGTCTTTTTGTAACTCAAAAATTGCTTTGGGATACCCTTCGCCACCTTCAAACGAGTTATTGCCAATATATTTCAGACTCGCTACAAGTTGTCCATTTTGTTTCATAAACAGCAGATCATGTTTTTTTATAAACTCAATAAAGTTATCATCACCAACATCATAAAGTCCCGTAAGTAATTAATACAATACTAACCCCGGAGTTTGCCAGTCCTTTATCAATTTCACCAAGTAACGATGAAATTTATAATACAAGGAGAATATTTCTGCAAAAGGGTATTATGTGTTATGCCCCTTATTTCACCACGATCACTGTTCCCTTCATCATATCTTGTGATTTGTTATAAAATTTGTAGCTGCATAAATAAACATACACTCCTGGAGTGATATCAACGCCGTGGTACTTTCCGTTCCAGCCTTTCAACGGGTCATTACTTGTAAATACCATTTGCCCCCAACGGTTATATATCTGCAGGCTGTATTTTTCGAGTGGCGCCGCGGTAAAAGGTTTAAAAATATCATTAAGACCATCGTCATTAGGTGTAAAGGCGTTAGGAAAGAAAAGAACTTGCGGACAATCATTTTTTAATACAACCGCTACTGTATCCCTGCCCAAACAAGCGTTATCATCCGTTACCTAGAGCCAGTATTGGCCGGGCTGCTTAATAGTTATGGAAGATGTCGATTCCCCGGTTGACCACAGATATGATACCCAACTGCCCGTAGTGGTTAATTGGGCTGTGCCATTTTCACAGACTGAGACACCTTGCACTAAAAAGCCAGAGGGCGAAGCAACTATTCCGGTAATATGTATGGTATTCACATTAACGCAACTCTGCCCACTGATAACGGCTACACTGTAAGTCCCGGCTTCGTTAACCCTAAAAACCGAATCTGTTGACCCATCCTGCCAGGTGTAATTTTTTTGTCCGCTGCCTGCATGTAATATATTATTATTCAGGCACAATGTTCCATCTCTTCCAAGGTTAATAGCAGGCAAGGGGTAAACATCTGTCACACGAATAGTGTCTTTTGAATAACACCCGTTGGCATTTAATGCACTCAACCAATACATACCTCTTTGCGTGGCCAAATAACTTTCACCGCGGGATCCATCCTGCCACAGGTAACCAGCAAAACCCGGAGGTGCATGCAGCTTAACGGAACCACCGGCACAAAAAGCGGTATCGTTCCCAATGTTGATAGGCGAAGCCTTTTGCAGGGTTACTCTTGTACTGTCAGTAACGGTACAGTAGTCATTGATGGTGGCAACAACGGTATAGGTGGTATCTGTGGCTGGCCAAACTTTTATCCTGTTGCCGGAAACGGAACTGGTATGGTAGTCGTCCGGGCTCCAGGTATAGCTTTTAAAGCCCGGCGCAGCAGTCAACACCAATGAATCCTGGTCACAAAGCGGGGCATTTTACCGGCTTTTTTAAACAGCAGCCGCACAGTTGTATCAGTATAGCTAACTATACTTGCTTTACTTGTATCTATCTGCCAGAGCACCGATGAGACACAGGCGGCATTCCGGCCAGCCGAATACGTCACGGTATCTGCCAGGCTGCATACATTGATACTTCCTCTCAGTTTGATAGAATCACAATCCGATGTAGAGCAGCGCTGCACAATAGAAACAGGTTCTAACCTGTTTTCTTTAATCGTCAAGTCCGCGTTCGTGGGGTTATCAAATACGATATTATTGATTGAGCTCCAGGTAAAAGCTGACGAATATACTTGCTGTGTTTGAATGTCTGCTTTGAACTGAGTTACTTTACAACCAGGTGTATTCCCTTTGCTGTCAGTTTTGATAATCCTAAAATGTTCTCCGTAATCTCCCTCTTTTGTTGTGGTTTCGCCGGTGACATATCCGCCATCAGGAGTAGGAAACACTGCCTTTGGCGTATATACCGTGTGGCCATCTGAAAAAGAAAGCGGATATTGATTTATCCATTCCAGGTCCCAATCACGATTTATCTTAGCAATGGTCATAAATGAAGTATCTGTGTAGTCGTAGTTGGAAAATCCCTCGCTAATTCGTGCGGTGATAAAACCACCGTCAGCAGTAGGATTGAGGCCTGAAGATGGGCCGCCATATATGTTCTGTGCTACCTTAACGGTGCGAACGGGTTGTAATGATTCATCTATTTGCATGGCTAACTGATCCATATCCGCGTAATAAAATCCGTCTGCTACGGATTCTGCCCCAATTAAATAACCACCGGCAATTTTATATATACGCGAATTTTCGACACTACGGTTACCAGCACTGTATGTCTGACTACCTACTACTTTACCATCGGCAGCAAGCATTTTGGTTACAACAATTTCACTACGAAGACCGGTTGTAAGGGTTCTTATGCCAGCTATTATCAAGGTATCCTCTTTTGATATAATGCTATAAGCCCGCTCATAAAAACCATTATCAAGGGTTTTGGTCCAAACGACGTTGCCAAGCGCATCTGTTTTACTTACAAACCAATCAGTCATCCTAAAATCATCATCATGTGTGGCCCCGCAAAACGCATAGCCGCCGTCATTGGTTTGCGTTATATCATTTGCTACGTCCTGTTTAGAGTTTGTCCGTCCAAACTTTTTAGACCAGAGTACATTTCCCTTTGCGTCAAGTTTCATCACTATAGCTTTGGAGAGCAATTCCTGTGAATTGGTATACTCGTTTCCACAAGCAATATAACTTCCGTCGGCATTTTCTTTTATGCTGCGTAATATTTCGTCAGAAAAAGGGTTTATATACCTTGCCCATTCCTGACCACCACCCTTATTCAGTTTTAAAACGTAAGCGCCGCCTATACCGTCAACAAAAGGAACTCCGTAATACCCGGATAAAACATAACCGCTATCTTGGGTTACATTCATTCCCCAAATCTGCTGATTATTGCTAACGATCATTTTTTGAAAAGTCACCGGCTTGCAAATATCCGCAGGTATATTACCAGCGCTGTCGTAAACACTGAGGTTTACACTCATGCTGTCTCTACAAATACCTGAAGCAACCTGCGTAACAGTATATACGCCTGCCGGTGTAAACGTATATGAAAAGTCAGGTGATGTTGCCTGTTTTATGCCATTTACCTTCCAGGTATAAGAAGATGCACCTATGGCTGTATCGCTGAACACGACTGTTTGCCCGGCTTTGATAACACCTGGTGAATAAGTAAAGCCTGCCTTAACGGGGCAAGTTACTGTAATGGTATCGCTTTTTATTGCGCTATCGCATAATATATCATCTCCTGATGCCTGAAGTGTAATTATATAGCTGCCCTGAACAGCGAAAGATTTGATGAGATTTCTTGTAGTTGCCACTTCTACCCCATTAATGTACCATTTGTAATGGGTGGCATTTACAGAGTGATTGGTGAAAGTGATCTGTGTATTTACAGGAACTATGGAAGATGATGCGCTAAAGAAGGCGACCGGCGGTGCAGGACAGGGCGGCTGGCACGATTTACAATTAAGTAAGCTGAAAAGTACATTTTGAACAAACCAGTTCATTCGTTCACTTTGGCCTGGTGTAAACACCTTCATACAATTGAAGTTGCCATAATCCATATAATCCTGTGTAAGATCTGGCTGGTCTGTATTGAAACCTGACAGTACATCTGTCGTGCAACTGTTCATGCTCGCATCACAACCAATATAGGAAGTAGATTGATCTGGCGGGGTGTCACATACCTTATCGCCGTCAAGGAGGCAATTATTGTTGGTGCATGCCCCTTCAAAAGTGTGGTAAAGGCCGAGGTAATGTCCTATTTCATGAATAAGGGCTACATTATTAACTTCAGAACTTCCGAAATAAGCCGCCTCCATAACGATGCCCTCGTATTCAGTGCCGTGTGCTTCGGGCAAGGTTGAATAACCAACCACGTCACCGGGAATGCTTTGTACCAGCCAAACATTTATGTAGTTGTAAGGATTCCACCGGTTAATATTTTTTACGTGTTGATCGTCAGCCGCATAATTATCCCCGCCCATGACGGTATAAGCGGATACATTGCGGGTAATGCCGTTGGTAGCATTGCCATCAGGATCACGCTCTGCTATACAAAACTGAATGTTTGTATTCGTACTCCCGTTAGTGATGTAAAAGCCTCTGGCGGCAAAAGCGTTGTTAAGATATTTTATGCCCTGCTTTACCTGTGCGTCACTTATATTTTCCTGCCCATTATTGTGAACAATGTGTATTACTATTGGCAGCATAACCGTATTATTGCTCAGTCTGGAAGCTTCAGACCTGGCCTTTAGCCGCTGCGTATGCTGCATGTACAGCAACCCTTCCTGGGCGTCATGCCTCTTCTTTAATTCAGGCTGAAGCCTATACAGTTGCTGCGTAAATTCTTTTTGGCCGCAAGCAGGCGGATGGTTATTTTGAGCGCACACCAACGCTGTTAATGCGAGCAAAGGCAATAGTAATTTAAGTTTTAACAGCACTTAGTTAAATAGCGTTGAGCATGGTACTGTAGAATAAGTTCAGGATATGCAACCTAATGACAATAAAAACTACATTATCGTTGCAATTTAGGAAATTAAATTTTCCGCCAAAGCCATGAAATTTTCCTGAGGGACATGTTCCCTTAGCTGAAAATTAGTGAATAATTTTTCGTGATATTGTTTTTCCCCCTTGCATCCTTCAAGTTACGGGATTTTTCTTTTTGGATAGAGAAATGTTTCGTGGTCCACGAACCAAAGCGTAATTTTTTCTTTCCCGGATTGCTGACTAGAGGTCCTGAACGGTTTTTCTCACCTTGCGAATTTTGGATTCCGCTGTGCCTGCGGCATCAGCAACATAATTTTTTGCGTCATCCTTATAGTTTTTAAAAACCTTACGTAAACGCTTTCTTGTTTTTACTCCACTTTGTGGCGCAAACAGTATTCCTATTGAAAGGCCCGCTAAAAATGCTTTTATTACTTTCATCTTTTTAAGTGTTATTTTAAATTACTTATTAAGAATCATGCCAGTTTAATTTTTAACGATTATCAAAATATACCCTTCGCGGCTGTGTTTCTTTTCCTCAGGCCATAAAATAGAATTGGGATAAGCCGGATTTTTATAGGCGGCGTAAAACACTCATCATATCAAAACTTGCATTGTGAGCAATTATAAATTGATCTTCAATAAGTGGTTTTAATTCAGCCCATAATTCATTAAATTCCGGTTTATCGGCAACGTGTTCCGGCCTAATCCCATGAATTAAAATATTGAAATAATCAAATTCAGAATATCTTGGTTTAATTAACCATGATTTTGTTTCTCACGATTTGTCTGTCTTTTACGAAAGTCAAACCAATCTGGCAGCGACTATCCATTTCTGAAGTTGCTGTCTCAAAATCAATTGTTATAAAGTCCATGAAAGCGTAGTTATGTGAGATAGTTACTATGATTCCGTCCTATTGCTTCCTGAATATCGTTTGCTTCAACCGGTTCCAATAAAACCTGTTCTTCTTTTTGTTGCTTTATTTGTTGAGATAAAATTAATCCAATGATAAGACCGCTTACAAGCCCTCCGATATGTGCAGCATTATCAATTCCGGCGGAAAGCCCCATTAATAAATTGTAGCCAACAAATATCAATATACTCGTCAGAAATGCTTTACTGGCGAAAGCTTTTGGCAAAGATTTCGTTAAAAGCAAACCAAGAAAAACTCCGTAAAGCCCAAAAATGGCACCTGAGGCTCCTACATTTACTGTTGCATCATGCCACCACAGGCTTGTAAGGCTGGCTACAATTCCAGTAAAAAGATAAACAAGCAGGTATTTGTTTTTCCCCAACTGAAGCTCCAGGAAAATTCCAATAAATAGAAGTGCATACATATTTGCGAGTAAGTGCATCAGTCCTCCATGAAGGAAAATGCTCGTAAGCAAACGCCACCATTCCCCATCAGTTGTTACAGGTTTGAAATTTGCTCCCCATGCCAAAAGATCGTTGGCTTTAAAAGAGATAAAACCAAGACCCGAAAAAACCATGATGATGAAAATGAGAATATTGAGATCTATAATAATGGGCGTATAATAAAAACCTTTCTTTGGCAGAAAAAACGATAAACTGTCTTTTATATCGGTTTCTTTTTTTTCAGAGCCGCTTTTGAAATTTCTCAATGCCTCTTCATCAAATTTCGGAATAAGCACCATAACCAACCAGACTATTGCGCCAATTGCAAATGCTCCAAAAATCCACGGAAATTTGTTTCCATTTCTTGCTTCAAAAGGTTCATTAACCGGAATTAAAACTGTCGTTAAACTGCCGGAATACTTCTTATCGTTTTTTATGGCGGCGATATAACCTTTGTGATCACTGGTATTTCCTATTCTGTCAAAATACACGAATTCATTTACATTCTTCTGATCAAAATCTGCCTGGCTTTCATTGGCAAATTTTTGGAAGCGTTCCTGTTTTTCCTGTTCATCAAGGTGATTACTGATCTGTTTATGATATTTAACGCCATACCATGCTATACAGTTTGAGGAAGAGGTGTCCGCAGCCGAATTCAGAATCGGCAATACAACATACAGCTTCATGTTGAACTCTGAATTGTTTTTGCCGCTTACATCAAAAACCGGTTGAACGCCAATATTTGCTTTGTCGATATAAAAATTCTTTAAAGAATAATATTTTGTTTGTACATGATTTTGGAATTGGGATATATTCTCAAGCTTCGATAATTTTCCTGATGCCGTTTCAAGATAAGATTGTGCAACGATGATTGGAGCACACATCGCAAAGCCTGCAATGAAAATATAAAGTCCGGGAAGATCGCCTTTCTTTCTTTTTAAATTGAGTAATTTAATTCGCGGCCTTAACCAAATTAAAACGGGTATCCATGGAAGCGCCATTGGAATCCATAAATTCAGAATGTCTTCATCAAGAGAAAATGCATGAAGCTTAATGAAAAGAAGCCAGTTTAAAAAAGTATATCCGGCGGTAAGGATAATTGCAATAATTACAAAAGGTTTGTAAACTAGTTTTAGTTTCTCGGTTTGAGCAGCCATTGGATGGTAATTAAAAATTAAGCTATACCAAATATAGCAGAATTTAGAATCCAACAAAATAATTAAGGAACTTTTTTGTTTGTTGTAAAAAGAGTATTCCATTCTCTGAACGCAAACACCGGAACAATTATGATGAAACCGTCTCTTTGTTCTTTTGAAGTATTCTACTGATAGCTTCTTTTCATAATGGTCAAAGCTTAAACTCCTGAGTATGTTCGTCCTGTTTTCCTGCTGTTTGCGCCGTATCTTCTGGATACCTTCTTGCTGGATTGTTGCAGGCATGTTGCAGAGCTTAGCTATATGGCAGCAAGAGGTTACCAAGGATTCAGCAACAACTCTGCAAGAAACAGGAGGTTTTACAGCCCTCTCACATAAACCTTCCCTACACCCTTGCGCCAACAGGAGGTAATTATACGTTCCAGATTCGTTGATATACGATAAGCGCCAAAATTACCATACGGGAATAATAGAGCAGTACTGCTCTTGTGCAGCGCAGGTGCCGGTTATATCTTTGCACCAGAAGTTGATTGATGTTCAGCAAACATTAATCACCAATCCAAATCCATTGAAAAGAACCGTTTCCCTCCCGATAGCTATCGAGGACCAGGAAAAACCAATAAAATCCGATCTCATACTGCACATTCCCTTTCGGTAAAATTCAGCGGATCTATTGCTTTATCAATTTTAAATGATAGACGCCGGTATTATGATCTGTTTGCAAATCAATAAAATAAACACCTGCTGGCCATCGCGCAACATCAATAAGGAGTTTATTGTTTCCAACGTTCAGTTGGCCGTTCATCTGTTTCACCTCTCTTCCGGAATTATCTCTGATGCTAATAAAATATTTGCTTTTGATTGACGCAGCAACCATAACTGTTCCAGTAGCTATAACAGGATTCGGATAAACAATTGCATTTTCAATTTTTCGGTTGTCTCTGATTGAAACAATGTTACTGTATCTGAAGTTACCATCAATATCAATCATTTTTAAGCGGTACAAGATGATACCTGTAGCCACTGTCACGTCCCTGAAGTTGTAACGGTGTTCACCAGGAATTGACAACGCTTCTACATTACCAACTGAGTGAAAACCGCTGCCTTCGTCCTTCTCAACAACAAATGATTTGGTATTGGTTTCATTGGTAGTGCTCCATGTAAGATCAACTGCATTGTTATTCAGTTTAGCAGTAAAATCTAATAATGTTAAAGGAAGTGCTATGTTCATCGTACTTACAAAAAAACCGCTAAAGCCAGTGACCGGGAAAGTTACTTCCCACCAATTATCACGAGCGTTCCAGGTGACTACGGGTGTTATCAGTATAGAAGTGCCATTATAATTACCAGGATCAGATGAGCCGCTGAAAGTACCGTGCTGTTGTATGATTCGTACATTGCCATTATCAATTCCGCCGGAAGGTAGTAATGGAATTTGCAAATTATTAGCTGTTATGTAGGCATTAAAATTATCAAAATCCGCCTGAGTAAAAAATAAGGTAACGTTTGCTTCTGCAGTAGATGGGTTGGAAATAGGCTGAATATCATAATGCCGTTGTACATAGGGCTGCTGGTGAAACAACTGCACACTGCTATCAATAGTAACAGCAACAGTTGTGTTGCCTTGAAGACTGTTCGCGGTTCCGGATGGCTGCAGGGAGGCAAGTTTGTCGAGACCAACATTCACGTCAACAGGTGCAAAGCCACTAATATTTTGCGAAGCCGTTTCTGCAATATTTGGTATATTGGCCTTAACAAAAGCTGTATCGCTGTACAAAGTACTGAGTGAGCCGCAAAAACCATTGTGGATTGCATAGGAATATTTGCCTGTGTTGGTTACTTTAAAAACAGAATCGCCGACTTGTATCTTGTTCAGGTATCCATCACGGTACAGATAAAAAGTGTCTTCAGAAAGTGTTCCACCGGCCGTAACGGACAGCGAATCCGATTTGCTTGTAATTAATAAATTTTTCTGAATAGTATTTTTCGTTTGCAACCAGGAGAAATTGGGCAACTGTTCGAGCGCATCAAAATTATAGTGATTGCTAGTGCAGAGAAAATTCATGGCAGTATTCCGGATGTTACTTAATGCCAAAAATGAAGCGGGAAATGTGCCACTTAAGTTATTGTCATTAATCCAGAAAAAAGCGAGGTGCCAACAATTACCAATAGAAGCAGGAACCGCACCCGTTAAATTATTATGGGCCAAATCAAGGTATAGTAAGTTTTTAAGGTTCCCAATATCTTCAGGCAATTCTCCTGTAAGCCCCATATAATTAAGTACCAAAGTGTCAAGATTAGTCAAACTCGTGAGGAAAGGGGGAAAATTCTCAGGAGTGAGTTGAAACAGAAGTCCTAAGTCAAGCCTATGAAGCTTGGTCAGGTTGGCAAAAGACGGAGGAATAGATCCTGTAAACTGATTTCTGTTAAGGTTTAGCGTAGTCAGCTCTGTCAGCGTACTAATAACATCGGGAATCGGCCCCACAAAAAAATCATTCGCTAATTGCAAATCAGTTAAGTGGGTAAGGTTCGCAAATGAGGGTGGAAAGACGGGGAATAAAAGTCCATTGTTATTCAGATTTAACCCGATTACTTTCCCGGTAACACGATCTACGGTTATACCGTGCCATGTGCTCAGCGGTGCTGCCGTCAACCAGTTTGTGTGATCTGTCCATTCTATTGGATAAGTAACGCCATTGATAAGAGGATTCGTGTTGGCGTTGTAAAAATCAACAATTGCCATTGAATCCTGCGAATCGGCACTTTGGGCGGTTAGCCGGGATATGTGGATCGAAAAAATGAAGAATAATGCAAAAGAACGTAAAATTCTTTTCATAAACGTTTAATTTTCCTGATAAGGAACGAATATAAATTAAATCTGAAGTTTAACCACAGGTTCAGAATAAAAATCGAAAGAAATATTTCCGGTTTCAACTCTACTGCTGTAGTATTTACTATTGGCTATATTTTAATATAGCTCCTCCACCACAAGCCCACCCATGATTTACGTCAGTGAAATGCAATTCTACTAACTCATTCGAGATAGAGGCCAATGCAACTACTTTCGTCCAGTTATTTCCGCCATCTGAGGTTTTAAAAATACGTGGACCATCGGTGATGTAACCAACGTTTGCTGAAACAAAATGGATATCATGATAAAATCTGGAAGTGCAAGTGAAAACTTTATTCCATGAAGCACCTGCGTTCACAGTCTTTTCAATGGAGGTAGTATTGGAAAAATAACCAGTATCTGAAGACTGGGTGTGTAATTTTAGCATATTAATTTTTTTGAGGTTTATATTGGTAAACACCATCTTCGCCTATTTTAGAAGCGTTTAAAGGAGAGCGCAAAAGCGATTAATCATTTGGATGAATTGTCTTTTCCTGGAAGGTTTTTCGGTTTTCACTTTGTAAACTCAAGGCTTTATTTTTATAGCAATCATTCAACATTTTGTGTTGCATTTTTATCTATTGGTTTAAATGAATTGAAGTACATTGTATTATTTTATTTAACAATTGCTCTAATTTCTCTTGTGGTTTTTCATCAAAGAAACTTGATTAAGTTTGAAAGAAAAATTAGACACGTTCATGAGCATGAAATAACTAAACTAAAAAAAAGAATTAGAAGCTATTTCAAAAAACAAAAACTTTTGAACAGATTGTAAATTGAGTTTGCAAAATCAAAGAAAATCTTATTTTGAAATTGATAAAACCTGTTTTTTTTAGTCACTTTTGTACAGGTTACAAAACGAGAGAAAATACAATCTTAAATAAATAAAATATCCTTTAAAACTTGTAAGATTGAAAACATCTGTCCTCTCAACATTTCAGCTTCTCATATTTGGTTTTATAGTGGTAACATTTGCTTCCTGCAGTAAAGCCAGCGCTCCCTCAGAAGGCCCTGCCAAACCTGTGATTACATCTATCTTTCCGGATTCTGGCCACTTTGGAACAGTGGTAACAATAACCGGGAAAAATTTTAATCCGGTGCCTGCTTCTAACATAGTCACAATAGACGGAGTACAGGCGTTGGTGAATGAAGCTACCGACACATCAATAAAGATAATAGTACCTGTAACAGGCACCGGTGTAATAGCGGTAAAAACAGATGACCTGGCTATCGGCCCAGTTTTTAATTATACGTATGATATATTAATAGCCGGTAAGCAAACAAAATATGGCGGTGGTTATTATTCATCTGCAATCTGCTGGGTAAACGGAATACCGATAGCATTGACCAATGCTACCAGCAATGCGTCGGCCAACGCCGTAGCTACCTCAGGATATGATGTGTATGTTGTGGGCTATGAGTATACAGGTGGGATATCCATTGCAAAAGTTTGGAAAAATAAAATACCTCAAACATTAAATGACGGAACATACAGTGCGTCGGCCAACGCTATTACAATAGTTGGCAAGGATGTGTATATAGCAGGTTATGAATCAGATGGTGATAAAAAGATAGCCACTGTCTGGAAAAATGGTGTAGCAACAAGGATGACACCTGGAGAGGCAAGCGCTATAATCGTGTCAGGAAATGATATATATGTAGCGGGCCATGAAGTGGTCGGTTGGTCAACATCAATAGCAAAACTTTGGAAAAACGGTATAGAAACCGCTCTAAATGACAGTTCTGGCTATAACTTTGTGACTTCTATGGCTTTATCTGGAAACGATGTGTATGAGGTTGGATATGGACTTGGTTTTAATTCAACTGAATATGAGGCAAAGGTTTGGAAAAACGGTTTACTTCAACCTGCAATACAATCCAGCTTTCGCGCCTTCCTTTATGGAATTGCTATAGATGGTAATGATATATATTATGCAGGGTTTAGTCCAAACATGTATACTGATCAGGCTAATGCGACTTTATGGAAAAACAATGCACGCGTTTGGGTAACAGCTGCTAATGTTCAAAGCCAATTTAATGCGATTACCATAAAGGATAATGATATATATCTTGCTTCTCAAGAGTATATTGGAAGCTGGATCACGAAACTGTATAAAAATAAAGTAGATTCCACCTACACGGACAATACCACAGAGTCAGTTCCAAAATCTATACTTGTCAGGTGATTCCATTCTCTTTATGGTAGGTTGTAGTTTTTAAATCAGTCGCTTAGCTATCTTTAGATAGTTTTAAAAATTAAAAGAGCCAACGTCAGCAGTTGAAAAGTTTCCGAGTAACGCGGTACCTGAGCCATAGTCGAGGATTCTTGAGATCTCAAAAGTTCGTGCGGAAATAGGAATGATTTTGGGGGATGCGGGTCAGATCACTATCTCTTAATCATTCTAAATGGGGAAATGATAGGAATACCAATTTTCTTGTGGTTATTGTTCACATCATTTAATTTTGACAATATTGATCAGTTGTTTGCAGTTTTAGCTGTGCATGTTGTTGATAATTTGTATAAATCATACCAAAATGAGAACTTCAAAAGTGTTGATCCTACCCCATTTTAGTGCGAGTTGTATTCGCTTGGATTCAATCCCAAATTTTCTGCCGCACCATTTTCCAAGTTAGTAAAATAACTACCCACTCCATTTTCTCCCACCCATTGTTGAGTAACTGCACCCTTTTTTAAAGTAGTTGTAAAAACTTTCTTTGTAAGATCAATGCCTTCAATATGCTCTAATGCTTTAACTCTAGAAACCTTGCTTCACATAAAAATCCAAGGCAAAGCTAGAACGTAATGCTCCCATTCCAAATTTATACAATTCTCCAGCTCAATCAATTGCAGCATAGGTAGGAAACAATGTTATTAGCAAATTTATTTACAGTTTTATTTTCAGCAAGTCAGTTCTACCTTCGATTGGTTTAAGTCCTTAAAGGCGAAGTTCAAAAGTTGATGAACAATTGTCTGCCCAATACCCTTGCCTCTTAATTGCTTGTCTCCAATTAAAATTCTTCCCAGGTAGGCGCTTTTCTCGGTCAAATAGATTTCTGCGTGACCTATGATAATTCGTGATAATTCCGATAATTCCAGCATTTTCGTCCACTACTTTAAATGCAAACCTGCTTCTATCGCTTAGGGATTTGTCCAGTTGTTCTTTTGTTAATGGCAGGCGGCTTTTGCAACAATGTCCAAACCGTTTCAAACTGGCAAGATAAAAATAAAAAAATGCTGACGCCATTGCTCTCATTTAAGTCGGTATTGACTATGCCGGGAGTAGATTTTTTCATCTGTTATCATGATTTTCTTCCTTCTTAGTAATGTATAGATTTCCTTCTTCAACTCTTTTTAAAGTAGTTTTCCCGGTTGCTTTTAAAAGCAGAAAAATAACGCAAAGCTGACTTGTTTACCCACCCGCAAGCACCACCTTTTTTGCTAAACCAGCTTTTCTAAAACGATTAAATAGTAAAAGAATAATAATAATCAGTACGATCACAGACAAGTTAGCAACACCCAGCAAAGCCTGGGTTTTAATAGTGTAGGCATTCACCAGTCCGTAACTGAATAAGGAACTGACTATGTACATCCCACCGCCTGTAAGACCGCTTGCTGTACCTGCATTAGTTGAAAAACGGGTGAGACAATAACTATAAACATTGTTGAATACAAAACCTCCACATGTATGAATACAAATGGTAAACCCGATCAGAGTATAAATATTTGCATTGAAAATAGAAGTGGAGATCATCAGAATTGTAAAAATGACCATCCCAATAATTGCAGTGGTGATCTTCTTAGTAAACGGTTTTTTTAGAAACGCTTTGGCGATTATGCCGCCAGCCATAACAGAAAGCCCGGATAATAGTGAGCTATAACCGGTAGTGACCGGTGACAATTTAAATACGCGCTCTATTATAAAAGGACTGGCCATACCATACATCACCACTAGCCCATAACAACTACCTATTACCATAAGTCCGGTGGCAAAGTCACGCGTTCTGAGCATATTCCCATACACTTCAAGAATTGCCTTACCCCTGAATGGCTGAAAATGTTTCAATGATTCACCACTATACACTAACTCCAGTACCAGGAAGAGCAATGACAGAATACCTAAGAAATAAAAACTCGATTGCCATCCGAATATAGTTTGCAGATAGCCTCCTAAAAACGGTGCGAGGATGGGAGCAGTAGCCCAGATGATTACAAAAAGACTGGTATAATGCTTCAGCTTTTCGCCTGAATAAATATCCACAAAATAGGCCCTTTTACCAACCACAATAAGGGAAATGGTTATACCCTGGACAATACGCATAGCGTACATTACATGAATACCAGGAAAAACAGCAATCGAAAAACTGGCAATCGAAAATACCGCTAGTGCTGCAATACTGATCTTGAAGCGACCAAAGCTGTCCAACAGACTTCCAATGAATAATTGGCTAATTCCCGAGCTGATAAAGAACAATACAAGTGAAAGTTGAACTGCTGAAGTAGAAACTTGCAGGTCACTTGCCATCGATGGAAGTGACGGTATATAGATATCAGTGGCAAACCCGGAAAGTGGTATCAGGGCAAATGCCAGTATAGTGCTGACACCCTGGTGGTTCTCTTTAATAATTTTCATTGTTGTTGTTTTAATTAAGTCACCTCTCTTTACCGGAATTTTTTAATGAGTCAACATCGTTGATAAATCAGGAGAGATGTAAAAACCAAAGCCACGATGGTGGCTTTGCTAAATTATTTTCTGATCAACCCTGCAGTGGAACCAGGTTAGTGGCAATACCAATCCTGTTCCAGACGTTAATCGTAATAATGGCCAGGATCACTTGTGCCAGGTAGGTCTCGTCCAGCACCTGGGCGGCCTTTTCATAAGTTTCATCTTGTACATGGCCACTAATCAAAGTAACTTCCTCCGTAAGAGCCAATATCGCCCGTTCTTCTTCTGAAAAAAAGGGCGTTCCGCGCCAGGCATTCAAGGCATAAATACGCTGTTCTGTTTCACCAGCTTTACGCGCTTCCTTGGTATGCATGTCTATACAAAAAGCACATCCATTTATTTGGGATGACCGGATTTTGATTAGGTCTTTATGATTTCTTGTAAGTGGAGTGCTTTCAATAAATTTTTCCAGTCCCAGAACCGCTCTATACCCTGCCGGCTCTACTTTGTCAATGATAATTCGTGTTTTCATTTTTTTAAAAATTTAAAATATTTATTTGTTTGCGGACAAAATTAGAGCAACAGTGCACAGGCAAAATATGCCAGGAACGAAATAAAGGGTAGCCCAGTTATGTCAATATCTGGGCTATATGTTTTATTAATATTGGGATATAAACCCAATCCAGCATCCTTCTACTTTTGTGAAAAATTAGTAACCATGAAAAAAGTATTAGTGATCAACTCAAGCGCAAGAGCGCACCATTCTCACAGTAGAAAACTTACTGAAGTATTTATCGATTACTGGAAAAGCACCCACATCAACCCAATTATCCGCTTTCGTGAATTGGGAAATACAGATGTGCCACATGTCAATGAAAATTGGATCGGTGCAGCTTTCAAACCTGAGGCAAGCAGGTCTCAAGCAGATATTGAAGCATTAAAAATAAGCGATGCCTATATTTCCGAACTGCGGGAAGCTGATGTTATTGTTCTCGGTTCTCCGATGTACAATTGGTCAATTCCCAGTTCACTCAAAGCCTATATTGACCAGGTGCTTCGGGTGAATGAAACTTTTAGGGTGGACAGAACCAATACACAAAATCCTTATGTGGGGCTACTTGAAAACAAAATATTATTTCTCCTGCTTTCAAGAGGTGATGAGGGATATGAAAAAGGAGAATACAACGAAGACATGAACTTCCAGAGCCCCTACTTAAAGACTGTATTCAATGTTATGGGTATCAGTAATGTTCATGTGTTTACAACTAATGGGAAACCATCAGATGCTGAGCTATTTAAAAAAATGCTTGACACCTGCATGGACCTGGCGGAGATGGAATTGGTCTGACGCCATACTCTTAAGTAAACTGTTGTCGAAAAAGGAAGTAGCATCAAGCAGTATTACCTCCCAATAGATTCAACGGCTTGTGATACCCTATAATCTTTCACTATTTACACTATTTTAATGAAAAATAATTTACTCAAAGGAAGCATTTTTATTGCGCTGGGCGCTTCGAGCTATGGAATGCTGGCTGCCTTTGTTAAACTAGCCTACCAGCAAGGTTTCACCACAGCGGAAGTAACTCTTTCGCAGTACAGCATGGGCTTCGTCGGGCTGTTAATCATATCCTTGTTGCGTAAACCCATGCCCGTACCGGGAATAAAAGCACCAGCTATAAAAGGCATATTGAAACTGATAATTGCAGGATCATCGCTCGGGCTAACCAGTATCTCTTACTACAAAGCTGTTCAGTACATCCCTGTAAGCGTTGGGATTGTGTTGTTAATGCAAACCGTGTGGATGGGTGTGGTTGTAGAGATGATCCTGCATAAAAAGGCACCCGGATTTCGTAAGACATCAGCCGTTTTTATTATCCTGGCGGGCACTCTGCTGGCTACCAATTTACTTGAACAATCTGTTAATATCAATTGGACCGGATTCGGATGGGGAATGCTAGCCGCTGTGAGCTACACGGCAACCATGTATTCATCTAACAACATTGAGCTACATTTTCCGCCGGTAAAAAGAAGTCTTTATATGATCCTTGGCGGCCTGATCATTATTTTTTTTATATTTCATTCCTCACTCAATCAGCAGTTTTCTTACCGCATATTTTTGAACTGGGGAATTCTGCTTTCTTTGTTTGGAACAATCCTTCCCCCCTTATTGTTTACAAGAGGGATGCCACTGACCGGTATAGGATTGGGAGCTATTATCGCCACTTTAGAAATACCGGTTTCTATATTAGTGGCGCGCATACTGCTAAAAGAGCCTGTTATTTTTCTTCAATGGGTGGGTGTTCTCCTTATTCTGTTCGCAGTCGTATTGATGAATATTGGAAGAAAAGCAAAGAAAACTAATTACGAACCGGAAATTTGAATTACGGCCCCTAATCCATTATGTTTTTCAGGATTTCAAGTGCTTCCGCAATTTCATTCTCATTGATAGAAGCAAAGCCCATTCTGAGTGCGTTAGTTGAAAAGGACTCGTTTTTATAGAAGTTTCCATCATCAATATAAAGTCCTTTCTTTAATGCATTCTCAGACATTTTGATTAAATTGATCTTCTTATGAAAATCTGACCACACCGCCAGTCCTCCTTCCGGAATCTTAAACTCTATCACATCGCTAAAATCAGCTTTGAGTATTTGGCAAAATAAATTCCTGCGCTGCTTATACATTTTTAATGACTTGCGAAAATGCCTTTCCATCTCCCCGTTGTCAAAGAGCACGGCAAATGCTTCTTCCAGCAATGTATCGCCCTGCTTGTCGATCAGTTCCCTTAACGCAGATGCTGCATCAATAAACGCGGATGGACCTGTCATAAATCCAATCCGCAAAGCAGGGGCAAAAGTCTTCGAAATCGAACCTATATAAATTACATTCTGATTGTGATCAATACTTGCCAACGGCAGGTACGGCTTATTATCATAATGAAAATCAAAATCATAATCGTCTTCAATAATTGCAAAACGGTACTCTTTGGCAAGGTTTAATAATTTTAACCGTCGCTCTGCACTCATCGTGACAGTTGTTGGAAGGTGATGATGAGGTATAATATATGCCGCCTTTATTTTCCTGCGTTTTAATATGCCTTCAAGATGATCAACATCCATTCCATGGGCATCAACCGGAATCCGCAGTAGTTTCGCGCCTGCGTGCCTGAAAGTATCATCTGCAAATGCATAGTTTGACATTCCAACTGCTATATAATCACCCTTGTTGAGCAACAATTGCGCTGCTAAATAAATCCCCATCTGGCTACCTTTGGTAATTAAAATATTTTCGGCAGAAACGACTAATCCCCTGGTATGGGAAAGGTATTGGGAAATGGAAGCCCTGAGGTGTTCAGATCCTTTGGCGCTGCCATATTTCAGAAATTTTTTGCCATAAAACTTCCTCGAAAGGCTCCTGTATTCACGCATGAGTTGGTCTACCGGAGCGAGGCGCACATCAGGAAACCCATCATCAATAGAGAGAATGGTCTTCTGAAGATTCTTGGCAGGCATTGCATTTTCAAAATGATTAGTCCATATAAAAGCTTCCTGCGGCTTATTATTTTTTTGGGCTTCCGGCAATGCTTTAGTCGAACGCACAGGTAGCCTGGAAAGCACAAAAACTCCTTTCCGCTCAACGGACTCGGCCCAACCCTGGTTTATCAATTCCTCATAGGCCAATTTTACAGTGTTTCTATTAATGCCAATCAATTCTGCAAGTACTCGGGAGCCAGGCAATACGTCAGATGGCTGAAGCGTACCATCGGTGATCAGTGATATAAACCTGTTACAAACCTGGATATATAAGGCTACAGAAGCATTTCGGTCAATCTGAATTAATGATTTATATGGTAACATGTCTGCTGTAGCTTTAAAAAGCTAAACAAATTTAAACTAATCACCTTCATAAAAACAATATACCGCAGCAATCTAACAGATGCAATCCAACTTCTTGTTCGTTTACTTTGCAGTCATTCCAGCAGAAAATCACATGGAATAAGAGTTATGAAGACTAAGCCTGGAATGAAAATTTAGATGAATTTGAGTATTGCGGTTCGAAAAACCCGGTGAAAAAATAAAAACAGTTGTCAGGAGAAAATAAGCAAATGATTGATCACGCCGAAAAAAGCGATAGGATTAAAACTTTTGCAGGTTGCTTTAGTTAGTTTCCAGGTTTTACCTAAGTATTTTGTTATTCAAACAGGAAACAATGATGCTGGAATCAGGTGTTTCTTTAAATCAGTACTGTTTTTTAAACACATTTATTTCGGTTGTTATTCGCTTCTTTAGAGCGAATAATAACCGAATAAGAAGCGAATTAAAAGCGAATTATATGCAGCTGTCTTATGCCAAATAGAAGAAATGTCTTATACTGAAAACTTTACAGGGTTAGATGATAATACTGCATGAACTTTACAGTCTTTGCAATAATACTGAATAAGCTTTACAGGTTCGATTTTTTATTTCCATTTTTTAAATAAAGGTTGTTTTGTTAAATGAGCTTTTTGTGGTGTAAGATTACTGATGCTCATGTGTGGCCTTAAACAATTATATGCGTCTATTGCCTTGCAGACTGCTTTTACGGCTGCTGTATAACTTTTAAAAACCTGGTTGAGTCCCACCTGTTGTTTCAAAATACCATTTACCCTTTCGGCAATGGCATTATCATAAGGGCTTCCGGTTTGCGTCATACTGATATTAATATTATTATCTTGAAGAATAGATGTATAAGACTCACAGCAATACTGGATACCGCGGTCGGAATGATGAATGAGTTTTCTTTTTTCTTTTTCGGTGGATAATTGAGATATAGCTTTATCTAATGCTATGATACAGCCTTGTGCTTTTAAATATTGGCTCACGTGAAAGCCAACAATCTTTCTTGAGTAAGCATCGGTGATAAGGGAAAGATAGACAAACCCATTTTCTGTACGCAGATAAGTTATATCACTTACCCAAAGCTGCTCTAGAGCTGTGGTAATAACATTCCCTGTAAGATCGGGCCATTTATAATAACGGTGATTGGAATTAGTGGTGATAGCATAGCGTTTCCTGATTTTAATAAGGAGGTTATGGTCTCTTAAAAGATCATAAAATCTATCCCTTCCAATATGGATATTATGTAGCTGTAATTCTTCTTTAAGCATAGTATACAATTGTAATCCGCCTATCCTTTGAATATATTTTCTTATGGTTTGCACTTTATCAATAATGAATGCTTCATGTAACTGCTCATCGCTGTTGCGCCAGCTTTGATCATAATAGGCCTGGCGTGTTTTACCAAACAACCTGCATAACTTCGTTAACCCAAGGTCAGGATTATGCATCTTTATTTCTTTGGCTGTTTGGTACCAAACTTTTTTATGAGATCCACGCCAAGCTCCTTACTTGCATTTTCTATGAGCATTTCTAATGCGGTAACTTTTAGATTAGCTTCCTTTAACTCGTCGTACTCTTTAGATACTTCACCTTTATCCTCAGCAGGTAGTTCGACTATTCCATCAGGATATTTATTTCTGTACCACTTTAGAAAATACCTTGGTGTGGCTTCGCTGGGAAGATTATATTTCTTAGCCAGTTTTGTAAATCCGAGGGATGTAGTTAAATACTCTCTGGCAATTGCGATCTTAAAGGAAGGAAGATAAGTTTCTAATCCTCCCACTTGTTTTTTGGGAATATTCATAATTAATCAATTTTACACATTTTGTTCGAAATATGTAAAGTGATTTCAGGAACAGACAAAAGAGAAAAAAAAGGCAGGACATTAAATGAACTAATGTGATTTCGATCTATTTTGATGAACCTTCATTGGGTACTCTCCTTTTGAATCAAAAGCACTATAAAGAGTTTTCCGGGTTAAGCGGGAGTAACTATTCTTTAAATCGCGAAGGCAAACAGTTATTCCTTTTTTGTAAAACAAATATCAAAGAAATAATCAAAACAATTTCTTACTTTGTGTCATAACTGATTGCTGTCATGCCTTCAAATAAAATGGAACAGCCAAATATTATTTTTACATTTTAGAAAAATCGGAATCGAATTAATGAACGGAGAATCATTGAACATACGGGAAGATAATTTTCAAAAATTGAAAGAACTATTCCCTGATGTATTTTCAGAAAATAAATTAGATTGGGAAAAACTAAAAGCCACTTTTAGTGAGGATATTAATTTTGCCAATGAAAGGTATGTATTGAACTGGGCAGGCAAGGGAGATGCATTTAAAACTTTGCAAATACCTACGACCGCTACTTTAAGACCTCAGCCCAAAGAATCTGTCAATTTTGATACAACAGAAAGTGTATTTATAGAAGGTGAAAACCTGGAAGTATTAAAGGTTTTGCAGAAATCCTACTATGGCAAGATAAAGTGCATTATTATAGATCCACCCTACAATACCGGCAACGATAGTTTTATTTATCCTGACAGCTTTAAAGAAAACAAAGCCGATTATGAAAAGCGGATTGGTGATAAAGATGAAGAAGGATACCTGATGAAAGAAGGCTTGTTTAGAAAGAACAGTAAAGACAGTGGCCACTTTCATAGCAACTGGCTTAGCATGATGTATCCGCGTTTGTTCTTAGCAAAAAATTTATTGAAAGATGATGGAGTAATCTTTGTTCATATAGATGATAATGAAGTGCATAATTTAAGGTTGCTAATGAATGAGATTTTCGGGGAAGAAAATTTTATTGGAGAATTTGTTTGGAAAAGAAGAGCTTCTTCTGCCTTAGCTGAGAAATTAGTTTCAAGTGACCATGAATATGTTATTTGCTATCAAAAGAATGCATTGAAATCCTTTAATGGGATTCAAAAAGATTATTCTTCTTATAAAAATCCAGATAATGATCCAAGGGGTGATTGGACTTTAGGAGATTTGACTGTTGGAATGACAAAAGATCAAAGACCTAATCAATATTATGATTTATTGGATCCAAAAAGTAGTAAAGTTTATAAAGCGAATCCCGATAGGGTGTGGGCTTATATAAAAGATTCAATGGACAAAATGATTGCTGAAGATAAAATCTATTTTCCCTCTGACATATCAAAAAGGCCAATGGTTAAGAGATTTAAATCAAATCTTAAAAGTGAAGTTAACCCTTTGTCCACCTGGCTTGATAATGTAGGAATGAACTCTGAAGCAACAAGGGAAATTCGAGAAATTTTCAATGCTACTCTTTTTAATTATTCAAAACCTCTATCATTAATTAAAACATTGGTTTTCCAAACCACCGCTGACAATGACATCGTTTTAGATTTTTTCGCCGGTTCAGCAACAACAGCTCAAGCTGTTTTAGAATTGAACAAAGAAGATGGTGGCAACCGTAAATTTATCTTAGTCCAATTACCAGAATTAACAAAAGAAACCACCGAAGCTTATAAAGCCGGTTATAAAACGATTGCTGATATCAGTAAAGAAAGAATCAGAAGAGTAATTAATAAATTAAGAATTGAAAATGAAGAATTAAAAATTAAGCAAGATGGGGAATTTGGTTTTAAAAATCATGATAATCAAACAAATCTTATAAATTATAGTTCAGCCAATGGATTAGGTTTCAAAGTTTTCAAACTCTCGTCCTCCAATTTTAACATCTGGCGTGGAGATGAAATCACAGAAGAAAACCTGGCTCAGCAATTAGAAGTGTTTACCAACCCGGTAAGCGAAGGCAGTGAAGAAGAAAACATGTTGTATGAATTAATGATAAAAGCAGGTTACCAGCTTACAGATAAAATTGAAAAACGCGATAAATTCTTTTCAATAAATGATGGAGAATTAATAATTGCTTTAGAAGAAATGAGTCAGGCAATTGTTGATAAAATAATAACATCCAAGCCGCAAAAAGTAATTACTCTTGATAATCTTCTCACAGGCAATGATCAGTTGAAAACAAATACCGTATTGCAGATGAGAGATGCAGGAGTAGAATTTAAAACGATTTAAGGGGAAGACAAACAATAAATAGTACAAAGTATTTGGTTGGTAATATATGCTTTTAAAAGATAGAATAATATTAGTTAAACCTCGTGAAAGATCGGGATCTACTTCTGCAAGTCGTTTTGATTATCAGAAGGACTGGAGTATTTGTAAACTTATAGAATGTTACCAAACAAAATCAGATTATGTTATAGTTTTTGATTGGCATGAAGATTTAATAATAATGGATTCAGAACTAAATCCTCAAACCGTTTCATTCTATCAAATTAAAGGAAAAAAATCAGGCAATTGGACGCTGGCTCAGTTGATTAAAAGCAATGATGATGAACAAGGTAAACCACTTTTGTCAATTATTGGTAAGCTATATGATTGTAAGTTAAAGCATGACATTGAAACAACTTCATTAAACTTTGTTTCAAATGCAAGATATAATATCGATTTAGAGGATAAAACGTCCTCTTTAGGAAAGGATGAAATTTGTATTATTGAACTATCAAAGAAAGTTAAATTGCAAATAGCCCAAAAATTAAAATCCGAACATGCCTTGGGGGCAGATCCGATTTATGAGGACATAACTTTTCTAAAAGTTCTAGACTTAAGTCTTAATGATAGCCGGGCTCATACACAAGGAAAAATAACTGACTTCTTTGAATTATTTTATCCTGGCAAGAAGTTGAATGCTCCAACCGTTTATAAAATGTTGTTTGATGAGGTAAAGAGAAGAACGAGTTATGATAAGGAGATTTTCACTTATGCTGATTTGCTTTCAAATAAAGCAATTTGTAAAAGTGAGTTTAAAAAAATTATTGATGCAACAGGAATAGGATATGATTATAATGAAGTGTGGAAACGTGCAGAGATTATTCTGCAAAGTAATGGAATAAAGTTCCAAAAATCACAAGCGTTAAAACAATCATGGACGCAGTTGGAAGTTGAAAAAATGAATCCAAATAATGAATACTTGCAACAATTAATTATTAGTATCAAAAAAATTGTAGAATCAAAATTTGCTGACGGTACAATTGCTTCTTTTAATTTGCTTGAATGTATTCAATCAATTTATGATGCCTATATTGGTGCCAAAAAAGTTCCCTTAAGTTATGATGATAATTTTATTAAAGCCATAATTCTATCACAGATATATGAATAACAAATTCAAAAAACTAATTCGAAATATAAGAACAAAAGAGTATGAAAAAATTCGTTTTATCCGAAATAATGCTTCTGTCAACAATCGAGAAGAAAGCAAAAAGAGTGAAGTTCGACAAAAGGAGGACATTGATATACGGAGGAAACGGGACAGGTAAATCGTGTTTGCTAAAAAGCATCTACAAAACATTTGGTGCACAACCATTCAAAGAACATCCAGCTTGGAAATCTATTAATCCAATTTCATTTGTCCGCTTCAAAGTAGACGATGTAAAATATTCAATACTTAAAGATGGGAAGTTTTACGCTGTCTTCGATAACAAAGAACAATTGATTGATGTTTATGAAAGTGTAACTTATGAATTAGGCCCTTTTTTATCAAAACTTTTTGATTTCAAAATAAAATTGCCAAATAGAAAAAATGAATTAATAACTCCACCACCGGCGTTTTTGTTTCTGCCCTACTATATTGACCAAGACATTAGTTGGCAAAAAAACTGGAACAGTTTCGCGCAAATTCAGCAAATTAAAGGTTACCGAGAACCAATATCTTCATATCATACTGGTTTAAGGCCAAACGAATATTACCAAATAAAAGGAGAGATTGAACAATATACAACAATCATAAAAGATCTTGAAGATGAAAGAAAAGTTTTAAAAAATGTTTTGGCAAATGTAAAGGGGAAAATGAGTCAGTTGGATTTCAATATTGACATTGAAAAATTCAAAGAGGAAATTAAAGAATTACTTATTGAATGCGATACATTAAAGAAAAGACAAGAAACCCTTAAATCAAAACTTGTTGATTTTTACAATTTCAAAATTTCTATCGAATCACAATTAGTTATTACGAAAAATGCATTGAACGAAACAAGGAAAGATTACAAATTTGCAACAGAAATAATAGTTGATGATTTTGTTGATTGTCCAACTTGTGGTGCCCATTACGAAAATTCCTTTGTTGAAAGATTTGAAATTGCAAAGGATGAAAACCGTTGCAAAGAATTGGTAGTGGAACTGACAAGAGAGCTAAAAGAAATTAATGATAAGATTGAAAAAGAGAATTTAACCTACAACGGAAATAATGAGGAGATAGTAAAAATTGAAGCTCTCCTTGATAATAAGAAAGGAGAAATAAAACTTAAAGATTTAATTGACAATGCAGGTAGAAATGAATTGAAATCCGTATTTGAAGAAAATTCTAAAAGCCTGTTACAAAACATTGTTGAAAACGCCTTGAAGCAAAAGGACTTACAAGATAATCTGAAGGCTTTAACCGATAAGAACAGAAGGTTAGAAATTATGACGGTATATCATAAGTTTATGAAGCAATACTTATCTGAGTTGGATGTAAAATCATTAAAATATGAGAGTTATCAAAAAATTGATTCCAACATTCCTGAAACAGGTAGTGCTTTACCAAGAGCGTTGATAGCATATTACTTCAGTATTTTTCAAGTAATGAAAAAATACACTTCATCAGCTTTTTGTCCGATAATCATTGATTCACCAAATCAGCAAGCACAGGATTTAGAACATGTTGACAAAATTTTAAAGTTTATTGATGCAAATCAACCAGAGGACAGTCAACTGATTTTAGGTATTGAAGAACTTTATGATATAGATTTCAAATGCAATATTGTTGAACTAAAAGAGGAAAAGAACCTCCTTCAAAGTGATGAATATGAAGAAGTGAATCAGGAACTGGATTATTACTTGACTAAAGTTTGGAATTATGAAAAAAGGAATCTACTTTTCTGACATTTAAGTAAAGTCTAAAAACAAAAAGAAAAATTCAATATTGAAAATTATGAAAGATGAAACTCCACTTCGACAGTAATCAGGAATATCAATGGGATGCCATCAAATCTATCACAGATGTATTTGAAGGGCAACCTTTGAGTATCGGAGATTTTGAATTTTCCATTACAGAAACAGGAACGCTTCTTTCTGAAAATGGCTTTGGAAATAAGTTGAGTTTAACTGAGAATCAAATTTGGAACAACATTCAGTCTATTCAGAAACGTAATGAAATAAAGGCTCCTACCCCAACATTCCAGGGAATGAACTTTTCTATTGAAATGGAGACTGGTACCGGTAAAACTTATGTTTATCTTAGAACCATTTATGAATTAAAAAAGCTCTATGGTTTTAAAAAATTTGTGATCGTAGTTCCTTCTATTGCTATTCGTGAAGGTGTATTAAAAAATCTGCAAATCACACACCAGCATTTTCAATCGCTGTATGATAAAGTAGCTATTAATTTTGAGGTTTATGATAGCAAAAAAGTTTCCAATTTGCGCGGCTTCGCTTCCAATAATGCGATTCAAATATTGGTCATTAATATTGATTCTTTTGCCAAAGATGAAAACATTATCAACAAGCCAAATGATAAACTAACCGGAAAGAAGCCTATTGAATTTATTCAAACTTGCAATCCGATTGTGATTATTGATGAGCCACAGAATATGGAAACGGAAATTCGCAAAAGAGCGATTGAAAATCTGAATCCGCTTTGCACGTTGCGCTATTCTGCTACCCATACGAATCTTTACAACCTCATGTATTCTTTAAATCCTGTAAAGGCTTATGACCTCGGTTTGGTAAAGCAAATAGAAGTGGATTCGGTAATGAGTGAGAATGCAATGAATGAAGCGTTTATCCAGTTGGAAAGTGTGAACGGCAGTAAAACAAGAATTACTGCCAAATTGAAAATTGATTACAATACTGACAAAGGCGTTATCAAAAAAACAGTTTCAGTAAAGACAGGTGATGATTTATATAAACTGAGTAATCAAAGAGAAATTTACAAAGATGGTTTTATCATAGATGAAACAGATGCGAGCAACGGATCCATTAGTTTGACCAATGGAATTACACTTTCCGTGGGCGAATCACAAGGAGGAATGAACGACGAAGTAATGAAATTTATGATTCGCAAAACAGTAGAAGAACATTTAAAAAAAGAAAAGGCTTACAAGGATAAAGGCATTAAAGTGCTTTCCTTATTTTTTATTGACCGGGTAAAAAATTACCGGGAATATGATTCCAATGGAAATCCAGTGAAAGGAAAATTTGCACGTTGGTTTGAAGAGGCTTACCGTCATGAAATATCAAAACCAGTGTTCCAGACATTAAATTCTTATTTAGGTGATGAAATTCATAACGGTTATTTTTCCCAGGACAACAAAGGCCGTTTAAGAGACACCGGCGGCGAAACCCAGGCTGATGATGACACTTACAAACTGATCATGCAGGATAAAGAAAAGCTGCTTGACGTGAATACACCGCTGCGTTTTATTTTCAGTCATTCTGCTCTACGCGAAGGTTGGGACAATCCAAACGTATTCCAGATATGCACTTTAAATGAAACAAAATCCGAAATTAAAAAAAGGCAGGAAATAGGACGTGGATTGAGATTGCCGGTTAACCAGCTTGGCGAAAGAATATTTGATAAAAATATAAACCGGCTTACTGTAGTGGCCAATGAATCTTACGAGGATTTTGCGAAAGCACTTCAACAGGAAATCGAAGACGATTGTGGGGTAGACTTTAAGGGAAGAATAAAGAATAAATCAAAACGTGAAAAAGTAAAATTAAGCAAGGGATTTGGTTCAGAAGTTTTTATGGAGCTTTGGAACAAAATAAAATACTGCACCCGCTATAGTGTAAAATATAACACCGCCGACCTTATCGTAATCGCTGCGAATGCAGTAAAAGAAATGCCGGAAACTAAAAGGCCAACCATCAGATCAACAAAGAAAAAAGTATTGATCAATGATGAAGGAATTGAAGGACAATTAGTGAGTGATAGTGGAGACGACGGTTATGATATACGGTTTGAAATCCCTGATATGCTGGCTTATATCCAGGGCAAAACAGAATTGACCCGCAGAACTATTTTAGAAATATTAAAAAAATCCGGCAGAATACATGAGCTACTGCTCAATCCACAATTGTTTATGGATAATGCGGTAACTGCTATTAAATCTGAGCTTTATGAATTGATGATAGATGGGATCAAATATGAAAAAATCGGAGCAAAGATTTATGAGATCAAATTATTTGAGGATAATGAAATTGAAATATATCTCGATCACCTTACCCACACAATTAATAATCCCGATAAAACTATATATGAAAATTATATTCCGCTTGATTCTACTGTAGAAAATGATTTTGCCAAAGATTGCGAAAGCAGTGAAAATATTGATTTCTATTTTAAACTCCCTTTCTGGTTTAAAATTGATACTCCGATTGGAAGCTATAACCCGGATTGGGCAATTGTTTTTAAGGGAGAAAAGAAAATATATTTTGTTGCTGAAACAAAAAGCAGCGGACAGGAGTTAAGAGGAAGTGAAAAAATGAAAATCAAATGTGGGAAAGCACACTTCAAAAGTTTTGAAGGAGTAAAATTTAAGCAGGTGAGTAAGGTTATTGATTTAGGATGAGTTTGAGATCCTTTTGAGTTTTTAAACATACTCAATGTATTAATTTCAAAATAGAATAAAAAGATGAAAAATATAAAACTTTTGCTTGCATTAGATTAAGACGAAATGAGGATTTTGCAGGACGCAATAAACATCAAACCCACTTCCGGCAAGACTTTTATTGGTTAACTTTTACACATTCTTCATCAAGCTCTTTCAAATACGCAAACCACCGAGCCGATGAATACAAATTCTCAAGAAATCAGCAAGCCCTGCTAGTGATGAGTAATAAAGACAGTTTAAATAAATGACGACAACAAGAAAATATTATGAATCCTTAATTAACGCTTTCAATAGAATTAACAAATCGAAAGTAAACGAACCTAAAGAATACTTTGCGGCGAAGTTGGAACTAAGCCATTTAATTAATAGAATTTTGAAATTCAGTTTGTTTCCACTAACATTTTCTAGTGATTTTTTTGATTTATTGGAATCAGAAACAATAAGAGATTTTCAAGATGAAAAAATTAAAATAGTAAATGAATTGCATTTTGAATTGATAGAATGCCTATGGACAAAACGATTGCGTTATGGAGGAGAATTAATTGAATACATATCAAAAATAAAAATTGCTTTACTTAGCCTTAATATTAAGGAACTAGAATTGTTCGAAAAAATTAAAACTGCTCCAATCCATAATTTTTTTCCAGAAGATTTCAACTTTAATAATAGTCAAGAAAAAAATAAGAAAATAAAAGAATTAAGAGACTTTTCGAAAATTGGGCCTAAAAAAAAACGTGTAGTACTTAGGGAAAAAGATTACATTTCGTTAGAAGAAAGACTTATTAAGGATCTTAATAAGTATAGAGAATATATAATCGAACATTACCCGTCTTTGTCAAATAACTTTTCTTTCTGCAATAAAAAGGTTATTGCGTATGTTACTGCGGCAATGCCAGCGGATATATTCGAATTACGGATTCAATCGTATATTACAACAAACGGTGATAATTCTGTAAAACTTCGCCATAATTTCTATGATTTTTATCCCTCCTACTTTCATAACCTTGAGGAAATAACGGATAAGTTTGCAGGTGCACATGTCACAAGTTTAAAAAAGGAAGACTTCAGTTTTTTAAATCCGTTTTCAATAACAAATATTCACTGGGAATTAATCGAGATTTTCATTCAAAACTCAAGCGAACATGAAATTGGAGAATTTATTAAGTTCCTTTTAAAATGTAAAGGATACAAAATCAGTGAAAGAAATTTATCTAAGGATTTTAATTTTGATATTTCCGCAACAAAAGAGAAAAAATCTTTCGGCTTCGAGATATTTCACCATAAATCAAGAAGTACAGCAAAAGTTAATGCTCGAATTGCTATTCTAAATAAGACTTCATTAGAGTTAATACCATCCTTTATATTCACTTCATTTCCTGGAGTCGAGGTATTTAAAATTTTGAAGGATAAGAAGATTTTTACGATTATTCTTCAAGATTTAATTAGAGAACATTTTGAATTAAAAAACAGTCAAATTATTCATTGGTATATTAAATCCAAGATACAGAGTATTAAAATTAAATCAAATAGTTTTGAATTAAAATTTGAAGGTGAGAATCTAATTTCTAGACTAGAAAAATGCGGTCCTGGAGAAAAGCAATGGTCAGAATATGAATCTATAGGCGTTGATATATTCAGTTTTTTATTTAAGGATAATTTCAAAAAATATTTGAGTGAAGAACAGATAGAGAACAACTTAAAAAATCATAGGAGGGATTTATTGGTATATAATAATCACATTGATTTAACTTCTTTTTGGGCAGATGTAAAAAGGAATTATAATTGTTCTGCTATTATAATTGATTTCAAAAATTATTCAGACAAACTCAATTCAACTAATTTTTTCAGTATTTCAAAATACACTAAAAAGAACGTTGGTGATTCTGCTATTGTTTTCTCCAGAAAAGGTATTGACAAAACAGCAAAAATTGAACAATCTGAATTGTTTGGGAATGGCAAACTATTGCTTGAATTTAGTGACCACGAGTTAATTGAAATGATAAGAGAGAAATTAATCGGAAAAGACCCAATTGATCGATTAGAATCTAAAAAATTTGAGTTATTGAAAAAATATTAAGCGAACACTATGAAGTGAAGTATAAAGGTAAAAAAATAGTACTTAATCCCATTTTTTTAATACATTGCGTTTTATAATATCAATACTAAAAATTAGCAGAAATCCTAAAACTATCATCCAGAGATATAATATCAACCAAATGACTTATTGCCGATGAAACTTATTAATGTAACAATACACAAGTACAAAAGCTTTGAACAAGAACAGAATTTTGAAGTTGAAGATGATGTGACTATTCTTGTTGGTATGAATGAATCTGGAAAAACATCAGTTCTCGAATCAATAGCAAAAACCAATTATTTCCAAAAGGACAAAAAATTTAAATTTAACCTGACTCATGACTACCCAAGAAGAGAGAAAAAAAATATAGATAAGTCGAATGTCCTACCTAGCGCAATAACATGTGTTTACTCACTTTCCGACGAGATATTGGAGGTAATTACCAATACTGTTGGAAAAGGCGTATTTTCTCAAAATACAATATCACTTACAACAAAATATAACAATGTCAATACTTGGAATGACATAACTGCAAACTATAAAAAGTTTATTGAATTAAAAACAACCGAATTAGGAATTTCAAGCAAAGTACTAAATGATAAACTAGAAAAGGTAAAAAGCGAAAAAGATTTAGAAACAATTATAGCCGAATACAAAGATGATAACCTAATAGCAGGGCTCAATAAAATCAAACAGTTTGTAAAAAACGAATGGAACTGGAGTAATCCGATTCAAGAATTCGTTGCAAGGAAATTAATCCATCCTAAACTACCGAAATTTTTATATTATGACGAGTATTATTCTTTACCTTCCAGAATAGTAATTGAAAGTATGAACGAGGAGGAATTGGAAGATGAAGACCTTAAAACCGCTAAAGCTTTACTAGAATTGGCTGACTTAAATCCTAAAGAGATATTAAATGCTAATGATTTTGAAGATTATATAGCCGAACTTGAAGCAACCGAAGCAATTATTAGTGATGAACTCTTTAAGTATTGGTCAACTAATGGAAATTTAAGTATTGAGTTTAAAATTGAAGCAAAAGAAGAGAAGATAAAAAGAACAATAAGAAACAACTATAATCAGGAAGAAGTAATTGACGTAAATATAGTTGAACACATTTTAGACATTAGAGTTAAAAACGAAAGGACCAGAGTATCCTTGCCTTTAAAAAACAGAAGCAAGGGGTTTAATTGGTTTTTCTCATTTTTAGTTTGGTTTAAAAAAATACAAGAGGATAAAAATTCACAATACATTCTCTTGCTTGACGAGCCAGGCTTAAACTTGCACGCATCCGCGCAAAAAGATATGTTGCGATTTATAGAAGATTTGTCAAAGGATTATCAAATCATATATACAACCCATTCACCATTTTCAATTCCTTCAAACAATCTAGAAAGAGTTAGGACTGTCCTAGAAACAAAAGACGGTTCAAAAATTTCTGATAGTATTCAAGAAAAAGACCCCAATACCCTTTTTCCATTGCAAGCGGCTTTAGGTTACGACATTGCTCAAAACCTATTCATTGGAGAGAATAACTTATTAGTCGAAGGAGTTTCAGATATGGTATTTCTTTTAACAATGTCAGGCATTTTGGAGCAATCAAATAAATTGTCCTTAAGAAATGATATTGTAGTTGTTCCTACAGGCGGTTTGGAGAAGGTTGGTACCTTTATCTCTTTAATGCGTGGAAATAAATTAGAACTTGCTTGCTTATTAGACACATATACAGACCCGAAAAGTAAGGCTAAATTTGAAAATTTAATCTACCAAAAGTTAATCCACAAAAACAAGGTTAGATTTTTCGATGAATATTTAACAGATTATAACCAAGCGGATATTGAAGATCTATTTGACAAAGAAGACTATCTTAAAATTTTTAACCAAGCATTTTCAGAACACTCAAACATAAAATTATCAGACTTAGATAGTTCAATCAAACCGATAATTTCACAAATTAACAAACACCTAAATATTAACAGATACAATCATTATAGACCAGCTAATGAGCTTTCAAAAAATGGATTAACTGTTAAAGACTTTAAAAAATCGACCTTGGACAATTTCGAGAAACTTATAAGTGACATAAATAAACTGTTCGACTAAAAGAATCCATTCTACAAAGCAAAAGCAGCATAATGAATTCAAGCTATTAGCTTATTTATAAGGTTGACGTTATAAACTGCGATTCTAACTTTACATATATATATGCGGCAAGAGGCAAAATTCTTTCTTTTCCTCTTTTTTGTTGATTGTTGTGAATAACCGCAAATTATAAAAGAAGGTAAAAGCTAAAACAAGCCCTTCCAATAAAAGAGATTGATTCTTTTGCAATTTTCCATTTCACAATCCTTAAGTGATTTAAAGTTTGTGATGTCAATTTGTTTAATAAGATTTGTCATTCTTTTTTTGAAAAAATTTTTAATTGCTCTTTGCCCTTATATTCGTCTTAAGTACCCTCAACTTTTCCTTACTTTGCTTCAACTGCTCTTCCAGATTTTTAGTTTCGGCACATCCCTGATACATTATAATTGTGCCTTGATTACCATCATAATTATTGAAGTGATTGGTAAATGTAGATTTATCTTGATAGTTTAAAATATAGTCGGGTGAAACGCCAAAAATATCTGCAAGTTCATATAACCTGGTCAGAGTTATGTCAGCATTATTAGTTTCAATATTACTGTATGCTTTGGTTGTGATCCCAAGGGATTTTGCGACATCTTCTTTTTTGAGCCCCTTTTCTTTTTCCCTGATTTCTCGAATATTTTCTCCGATTTTCATATTTTTAAATTTTATTGTCTATTTTAAAAATCAATATTATGGCTCCGTAATAATGCCTCTAACAAATTTATTCGCTTCCTTTCACAATCTAATAAATCTTCTAATAGCTTAATTTTTTCCGAATTCCTGAAACCTGTCTGGGCTTGATTAATTTGAATATATCCTTTATTTCCCTCGTTATTATTTATATGATTGAAGTAATTGAATTTTCGTTCGTCATAATGGAGAATATAATCTATAGAACATTGAAAAATTTCTGACAATTTTCCCAATTTGGATAATGATATCTCCGCAACATTGTTCTCGATATTAGCGTATGCACGAGTTGTAATGCTTAATTTATCAGCCACATACTTCCTTTTGTAACTTTTTTCAAATTCTCGTATCTCCCGTATTGAATTTCCAATTCTCATCAAAGTGAGTTTAAAAATTAAACTTTATATCATTTTCTCGAAGTAATTTCTCAAGTTTTGAAATTCTGTTGAGCTCTGACATATACAATTCTTTATAAGCCTTTCTAATTTCTTCTTGATTAATTCCCTGAACATTAATAATAGTGCCTTGATTTCCGTTATTATTGTTGAAATAATTTCTTATTCCTCTCGTCGGCTCATCTAACTCAATAATTTCAACCACAGTATGGGATAACTTGTTAGCTATCGCTTCAAATTCATTCAGCGTAATATCAACCTTGTCATTTTCAATATCCAAATAATGATTCAAATCAATATTCAAATCTTTTGCAAGTGTTTCAGGCTCTATCTTTGAGGACTCCCTAACCTTCCTTATGTTATTTCCAACTTTCATACTTTAATTTTACTTCAAATCTACTAAAACTTCTTAAAAGGAAGTGAAACTTTTTTATGAGAAGTAATTTTCTTTTTAAATTATGTATTGTTAAGCAATTTGCTAACGATGAAAAATTACTGCTTATATAATTTTTTGAATGTTGATAGTTCCTATAATTGGAAGCATCAAGGACACAAATTAGCGCATCATTTTATTTTATCAAAAATCTTTTATCGTTTCCAAAAACATATTGCTGAAGTACCTCCATGCATTTATTCGAATTTTGAAAAACCAAACTACTCATCTCATCAGCAGTATAAAAATTTCCGGTTTTATCTACATTTACTTCAATGGCTAATTAATAACCAATTTAGAAGTTTGATTCAAATCCTATACGCCGAAAAGCCAAAGAATCCTGTTTAAGTTTAATTGCGTGTATCCATGACCGTTATGGTGCACCTTGGCAGCTACTCTGAATCTCATGTGTGTGTAAAGAAAGAGTTAAGGCCGCCGGCAGTCTTTACGGCGGCCACTTGCCAGCCTTCTCAATAAAGATTTTTTATTCTCTCTATATAAATATTTAACCAGTTTCTTACAATTAAGAGAACTACATCTCTGAATTTTTGAAACCCAAAATATGACTGAATGGAAAAAATTGAAAAAACTGCTGCTGCAGCTGTCAATTATTATTACCCGCTGCTAAAACGTTACGCAGAACGACTAATCGGAAACCCCGATGCTGCTGAAAGTATAGCCAGGAAAGTCCTCCAGGATCAATATGACCTGAACGGATTAGTTCCCGCAAAACACTTGCGCCAGGTTTTAAAAACAGACGTTCTTAACCGATGCTACTATTGGGAACAGGCACAAATCTTTGTAAGGCCAATAATAAATGTTCCTTCCAAAAACCCCTTGAATGACACTGAAGAATTGGATGACGATAAAACCCGCTTTTAAATTGATCTCCTATGCCAAAAGTAAAAATCAATGTAAAATGGCTCAAGGAACTATTTGAGTGTAAACCATAGTTGGCATTTAATTTATAAATTTTCGATGCGTTATAAATTGCAACGATACAACTTCATTTTATTTCCTGTTATCAACAGACAGCAGATTTTTTTGCCTGTAATAAACTTTCAGGCAAAGGAAATTTTTAATTATGCCTCCCGCCCAAAAAGTCCAGTATAAGAACGGCAGCCGCGGATTAAAACGGCGGGCTTTTCTCATGGGCCTGCCGTCCCGGCTGCCGGAGGCTATTTGCATATATCTTAAAAGAAGCGAAATAACTTCCGGTAAAAAAGGGCCGCCAACATGGGTTAAACTAATTGTTTCAAATTTTAACTCATTGCAACATGCAAAAAATGACGCTGCTTGGCGTACTGGTAATACTATGCCTTTACTCGCAGGCACAATGGGGACGCCAAAATCTTGATTTCAAAGAGATGAAAGAACCTTTTTATATAGGTAGCTGGATAAAACAGGATGTACCACTCGGTAAGGTAATTAATTATGAAGACTCATCTATTACACTCAACGATTTTAAGGATAAGGTTATCATACTCGCTTTCTGGTTTATACAATGCACAGATTGTATCGCGCAGTTTCCAAAGGAAGACTCCTTACAAAAGGTATTTGCCAATGACATACAGTTTGTAATGGTAACGTTTAATCCGGCAGATAAGGTAAAAAAATTCCTCGATCTCTACAAAAAAAGAACAGGTATTGACATAAAAGCTCCCGTCATTGTAGAAGATACCCTGCTTTCCAAAACATTCAGGCATCTATACGACCCTCACTATGCCTGGATATTTCCTGATGGATATATTATCGGGCAAACCAATGAAGAATTTATTACAGCCGGAAATATCTCCGCATTGATAAAACAATGGCGGCTAAGAAAAGCTTTTTTTAAACACCTGGAAGAGGAAAAAAATAAAAACGCCGGTTCCTCACCGCTGAACCCGATTATTCACAATAAAAAAACTGTTTTATGATAAAAAAAATATTGTTCTTTATGTTGTGTGCAGTATCTCATTTCCTATATGCACAACCGTTACATACAATTAAGGGAAAAGTTACCGATGCAGAATCGGGCACGCCTGTTAACCATGCTTCCGTTATGTTGTATTCAACAACACGTACAGTAATTACCGGCGATGACGGCAATTTTGAAATTGAAGGCAAGGCAGGGGATACACTCGAAGTATCACATGTGTCATACATTTCCCGCCTTATTCCAATACCCGCTACGAATAATTTATTGTCAATTAAATTGGAGCCTGCAAGTGGATTACTCGAAGACGTAACCATCAATACGGGTTATCAAAAGCTAAAGCCAAACGAGGTAAACAGTTCATATGTAGTGATAGGTAATAAAATGCTTAACCAGCAAACAGGCACTAATATTCTTGACAGGCTAAATGGCGTTACCAGTAGCCTTCTGGTAAATGTGGGCAAGAGCAACCGGAATCCTCAGAACAATACCCATATCAGTATCAGGGGATTAAGCACGATCAATGGCCCTCTTGACCCGCTCATAGTAGTTGACAATTTCATTTACAACGGAGATATCAACAATATTAATCCAAATGATGTGGAAAGTGTGACCGTACTCAAAGATGCAGCGGCAACCTCCATTTGGGGAGCGAGGGCAGGAAATGGTGTAATCGTGATCAGCACTAAAAAAGGAAAATTTAATCAGAAAATAAAACTGGATTTTAGCAGCGCAATAAAGATTACCTCAAAGCCGGATCTCTATTACCAGCCCCAGATATCTTCTGCAGATTATATCGACTTTCAGCAATATCTCTTTACCCAGGGCTTTTACGACAACCTGTTAACTGATTATACCCATCCGGCAATTCCTCCGGCCGTACAAACATTTGAAGATGCAAAAAGCGGTTCAATTTCAACTGCTGATTCTGCTTCATTAATTAATGATATGAAAAACACAGATGCCCGCGCTCAATTCCAGAAAGATTTTTATCGTAAAGGCGTCTCCCAACAATATGCATTAGATCTTCGTGGCGGAAGTCAGAATATTGCCTGGATAATTTCCGGAACTTATGATAAGAGCGTAGACAACCTGCGTGCACAAAACAATAAAACCAATATCCGGTTTGATAATACATACAAACCCTTTAAAAATCTGAATATCAGTGCGGGAGTATACTATACGAATAGCAATTCTATTTCAGGGTTGCCGGATTATCTATCATTAATATCTTTAAACGGTAACCGGGAGGTGCCCTATTTAAATTTAGCAGGGAAGGAAGGACAATCCATCCCGGTTCCTCATTATTATGACCTGAATTATATCAGTTCTGTTGGAAACGGTCATTTGCTGAACTGGAATTATTATCCGTTGGATGATTACAAACATAACAGCACAAAAACAAATACAGAAGAATTATTAGCCAACGCCGGAATAAATTACCATGTAATAAAAGGGCTTGACTTTAACCTGCTTTTCCAATATCAAAAACAAAAAGTTGAAACAAGCTCTCTTGCTGATACGAGTAGTTTTTATGCCCGCAACCTGATTAATCTATATAGTCAGATTGATGACATTACCGGAAATGTAAATTATATTATTCCAGTCGGAGGAGTTTTAAATAAATATTCTTCTTCAATCAGTTCGTATAATTTCCGTGGTCAGTTAAATTTCAATAAGGCGTTCGGGGCAGGGCACTATGTCAACGCCATTGCAGGAATTGAAAGCAGGGAAGCCATGGCAGAAGGAAGTAATGCCGTATATTATGGATACAATGCTGATCCATTGACATACACTTCCAATCTTGATTTTTATGATTACTATCCGACCATAACCGGCGATTATGCAACCATCCCGGGAACATCGGCGTTGTCTGAAACTAATAATCGTTTCGTATCTTTTTTTACCAACGCGTCATACACTTATAAGGACAAATATATTTTAAGTGCGAGTGCCCGCAGGGATGGCTCTAATATTTTTGGCGCCAATACGAATAATAAGTGGAAACCATTATGGTCAACAGGAATTGGTTGGGATATTTCTAAAGAATCATTTTACAGAATAGACTTGATATCTTTCTTGAAATTGTCGGCTACTTATGGAATAAGCGGCAATGTGGATTTATCCAAAACAGCTCTGCCTATTGCTACCACCGGAATTAATAATATTACTAATTTCAGGCAGGAAGGAATAAGCGTAATCAATAATCCCGATTTGCGTTGGGAACAGGCTTATCAAAGTAATTTCAGGCTTGAATTTGCTTTATCCAAAAACGTGTTAAATGGAAGTGTTGACTATTACTTTAAAAGAGGAAAGGATTTGTATGCGCCTATTCCTTATGATTATACCACCTTTGGTCTTAGCGCTACAATAACTGCTAATGTTGCCGATATGAAAGGCAAGGGTATGGATGTGATTTTACATAGTAATAATATCAATAGAGCTTTTAAATGGTCAACTGATTTCCTGTTAAATTACAACACCTCAGTTACTACAAAATACTATACCAGCACTGCTACCCGGTTGGCTTCATTTATTGGAGGAGGTTCGACCATCACGCCAATAATCGGTAAACCTTTATATGCAATTGCTGCTTATAAATGGGGAGGACTTGACTCACAAGGCAATCCACAAGGTTACTTAAACGGAGCATTAAGTACTGATTATGCAGGCATACAGCAATCAGCATTTAATTCCGGAATGAAAGGTGGAAGTTTTGCGTATATCGGGCCAGCCAGCCCGGAATATTTTGGTTCACTGATGAATACGCTCAGCTTTAAAGGATTTTCATTCTCATTCAATCTTACCTATAAATTTCATTATTACCTGTTTAAGCCTTCTTTATCTTATACCGGACTTGCTAATAATGGTACAAACGGAATGGATTATGAAAAGCGCTGGCAAAAGCCAGGGGACGAGCACACTACCCATGTTCCATCCTTTAATTATCCGATAGATGCATCGCGCGACAACTTTTATTATTATTCATCGGTAAATGTTATTAAAGGGGATCATATCCGGTTTCAATTTGCCAATATCGCTTACAATTTTTTAGGCAATAAAGAAAAATTGCCGTTTAAAGAATTGCAGGTATATATCAATGCCGCTAATCTCGGGATTTTGTGGCGGGCTAACGGATACCATATTGACCCTGATGATATTATTACAATCCCTACTCCTACTTCATACACAATTGGTATCAGAACAACCTTTTAAACTTTTTAAACCAAGATTATGAAATTATTTATAAAATCTTATTGCATATTTGCACTGGTATTCTCTGCATTCTTGCTGCTGGGTTCTTGTAAAAAATACCTGGATAAAAAATCAGATAGCACACTGATCGTTCCCTCCACTCTATCAGATATGCAGGCGCTACTTGATGGGGTATCCGTTATGAATCAAAGAAGGACGCCATGTTATGGTGAAGTATCTTCTGATGAGTATTTTATTTCACCAACTAATTTTAAAACTTTTAATGACGGAGATCAGAAAAGATATACCTGGCAGTATTATTTTTTTGGAACAGGCAATGACTGGTCAGCTTGTTATCAGCCAGTTTATTATTCAAATCTTGTACTGGATTTGCTTACAACGATTCCTTTAAACAATCATAATAAACAACAGTGGGAAAATGTCAAAGGCTCTGCATTGTTCTACAGAAGCTATTATTTCCTTTGCCTCTTATGGAATTATGCTAAAGCTTATGACAGCATTTCTGCCGAAAAAGATTTAGGGATTGCACTTCGGCTAACTTCCAACTTTAATGTGCCTTCTACAAGGGCGAATAACCAGGAATGTTATCAACAGGTTATTAATGATATAAAAACAGCAATCCCGTTATTGCCAGACTATCCACAACATGTATTCAGGCCTTCAAAGGGAGCTGCCTATGGCCTTTTAGCAAGATGCTTTTTATCGATGCGGGATTATGCGAATGCTCTAAAGTATGCTGACTCTTCTTTGCAACTGAATAATCAATTGATGGATTTAAATGGCGACAATGAAATTCCTTCAGGTATTACTGCATCATATCCCTTCATGAAGTTTAATAAAGAAACAATATTCTACACTGAAATGAATACTTTTTATATATTGTATACAACCAGTTATAAAGCCAGGATTGATACCGTTTTATATAATACGTATTCAGATAACGATTTGAGAAAAACAGCCTATTTTACTACTAATAGTGACGGATACCAGCAATTCAAAGGCTCTTATGCCCAATCTTCTATCTGCTTCTCAGGAATTGCAGTTGATGAAATGTACTTAACAAGGGCAGAATGCCTCATTCGTACTGGTAATATAGAGAATGGGTTAGATGATTTGAATTTTTTACTTAAGAAAAGATATAAAGAAGGAACATTCGTTTTTTATACCGGCTTATCGCAACAGGAAGCATTAAATTTAATTTTACAGGAAAGAGAAAAAGAATTAGTTATGCGTGGACTCAGATGGATGGATTTGAAGAGGTTGAATAAAGAAGGAGCCAATATTGTTCTTAAAAGAATCACAGAAGATAAACAATATACGTTGTTACCCAATTCAAATTTTTATGCATTGCCTATCCCCGAAGATATTATTCAATTAACTGGCATGCCTCAGAATGATTTATAAAAGAAACCGTCTTGTCTCATTGACAAGACGGTTATTACTAGTTCTTATTAGAAATTGAACCTGACATTCCTGCTGCTGTTGAAGAAACGTAAGAAATTCCTGATGAACTTTCAGTTGCTACCAGATTAATAGATGGTTTTAATGATGGCGTACCAGTTGGGTTATTTACATATGTAACAGGAACTCTAACTTTACATGCCCTTATATCATTATTAGAACAATCACTATTATCGCTAGTGTGTGACCATTTATTAACATCCTGAACAGAAGTGGTTGAATAGTCAGTACCACCCGGAGGATTGTACTGAAAAGTGAATAGCTGATCACCATTCTGGTTCTTTGGCACTTCTTTAAATGCACTGGTGGCCATGGCCAGCGCCAGCCCTATTGCTATCGCAAAGGCCGGGATCATTTTTCTAATGTTCATTTTATTGAGTTTAATTATTAAAAAATAAATTCGATTTTGCCCGAAGCCTGATTTTATGGCTTCGCTGCAAGGGTGATGAATAAGCGCTTACTCTTTTTACAGGTTTTCAGCTTTTACCCTGCGGCGCTGATCAGGCAGCCGGTATGTTGCAACAATACTTTTATTTGAATGATAAAGTTTAATAGCAGTAGCAGAAAGGGCAATGAAAATGAGGTTGAATACTAGATGTTGTCCCCAGCTCATGAGTTCTAAAACTCCGCCACACCTGCATGGAAGATTCGGTACAAACAAGATCATGCATCCAATGAATACGGTAAATGAAATCAGTAGTCCGAAGGAGGCGTACAATCCCAATAACCGGGTATGAGGGGTAAACAGAAGCGCACAAACAACCAATTCGGTAATGGGCAAAGCAAAGGATATAAAACCAGCAAAATGCTTTATCAAAAGCATCTGGGCAAGTACTGCCTGGAAATGTGGCCTGTCGGTTAATTTACTTATGGCTGCATAAGTAAACAGGAGGATCAATAAACCGCAAATAATATCAGGAATCCACTTTTTCATGATTATCTTTTTAATGGTAAAATTGATGCGTCTGAAACCTGGCTGTAATTCTTTTAATGAGGCGGGAAAATTTCTATCTTTTTGATAACACAAAGTTCAGGTTGATTTAAGCCTAAGTCAAGGAAAAAAAGGTAACGTTTTCTGCAATTATGTAACGTTTTCTGCAACATTGTAACGTTTTCTGCAATTGTCACTTTCTGAAATGGGAAGGAGGGAAACCAAATTTTTTTTTAAAAGCAATATTGAAGGTGACCCTGTTATGATAACCAGTGTCATACATGGCTTCATTAATCCTTTTTCCTTTTTTGGCAATAAGCAAAATGGCTTTTTCTATTCGTGTTTCTTCTAAATAATGGCGGTAAGATTGCTTCTCGTATTTTTTAAACAAGTGCTGCAAAGATGAAATGCTTAATTCAAATCTTTTGGAAACAATTGAAGCGCTTAAATCACTGTCTATATTTTCAGAAATATACTTCTTCACCTCCTCTACTCTGCTATATTCCTGGTATAGTTCGTTTGATTCATCTTGTTGCTGATGCCGGATATCCATAACCGTATTCTTTTATTTTTCATCTTTTGCAGATATGTTGAGAACTTTTGCCGCTACCCTATGATGGCCTGTTTAGATCCGCATAAATAAAGGCTTTGGTTCTAACCACACACATCTGCGATCTCCCTTTCCTTTAAATTAGTTGACGGTAGTAAATGCTTTGCACGTCTCATGCATTTTCTAAATGCTTACCCTCCGAAAGGCTTTCAGCTTACTTCCTTTTTATTAGCAGTAATAATTTGAAGAGGAGTTTTAAAAACATTTTCTAAAAACCTATCAAACACAAAATTCCTCTCTAAAAGTTATTCAAGTGGTCGCAATAATTATGCAAGTGGATTTTTTTTGAGCCATGATCAGAAAGTTCTTTGGCGTCCCGTCCGCCACTATTTCTCAGTTATATAACAAGGGGACTAAAAGTGTTTTGGTGTTTTCCTTTGGAATTGATATGTAATGAACCCTGAGGCAATCAATAGCGTTAAAGTTAAAGGATTTTTTATCTCTTCGGATGTTGGTGGCATACAAAAAGACTTAGAATAATAGCCTGGATTTTTATAAAAAATTACAGATTAATATATACTAATGTCATATAAAGAAATCAATAAGTACATTGATCATGGCTGTATCAGCTGGCAGTTAACCACTAAAATGCGTTTGTTTCATAGTTTATAACTTATTTGTCAAAACAACAATTCTATTTTCTTTTTTAGTTAACAATAGTAATCCCGAATTAGCCAGAACAATTGGTTTACCATTGACAATATATTGAACATGGTTATCCTGCTTCAGCCTAAACAGGATTTTCCAGCCACCATCTTTTGACAAGACCGTGTATTTTTTTCCGCCTTTTAACCGGCTGATACGACATCGAAATTCGGTTATCCGCCACTGGAAGGGCACTGAGACTTAAACTATCTTTACTCCATGAATCGGGAATATGAGGCGCTATTTCTATTTCTTTTTGTGACGCATCCGGATTTATACCAAACGATGTGACTGATTAAAGGAAGAACTATTCCATAATTTGTCCACGATTGTGTAAAACATCCATAGTCAGGCATCATTTCCAAATAGAAAGTGGATTTTTTTTGAACTACCAAAGCAGGTATTGTTATTATATAAAATGCCGGTATTCTAAAGGGTTAGTAGTGATAATTGCAAATTAATTTTCTATCAAGAAAGTAAGCCAGTAAAAAATGACTGGCTTAAAATTGGAAAAAAATCAAAAGGTCAACAGATTAAAAAATCATCAACGATTTGATTGTCTGATTATGAAAAAGAGGTATAAATTCAGAAGACTATAATTTACCAGATAAATAGCTAAACTACCGAAGGCTGTATTCTCCCCTATCATCTCTTACACAACGAAACCCGGTATGCTCCAAACCAGTATCAGCGCTGCTTTTCATGCGCCGGGCCACACGATAACCACTGCAATAACTGTCATTGCATAAAAAACTACCGCCCCGAAGACTTCTTTCAGGAGTGTAGCTTGCCATGGCGTCATTACTTTTTGAAGGCCCTTGCGGGTTAATGGCAATTGAATTCCCAAAAGTCTGATAGTAAGTTGCATCATACCAGTCACTACACCATTCCCATACGTTTCCTGCCATATCATACAACCCATAACCATTAGCACGAAAGGATTTTACAGGAGCACTCGTTAAAAAGCCATCTTTTTTATCGTTGTAATAGGGAAAATTGCCTCCCCAGGAATTTGCATTCGGCTTACCCGCATTTATTGGTTCATTACCCCAGGGATAAATTTCATTCTCCAATCCTCCTCTTGCCGCAAATTCCCATTCCGCTTCAGTGGGCAACCGTCTTCCTGCCCATTTACAATAAGCCATCGCATCATACCAACTTACCTGTACTACAGGATAATTCTCTTTTCCTTTTATACTGCTACCCGGCCCTTTCGGATGCTTCCAGTCGGCACCTTTTACCCAGGACCACCATTGTCCATAATCGCCAAAGTCAACAGGACCTGAAGTTGCATGAAATACCAGCGAGGCTGCAACCATTACACTATCCGGCGGTTTTGGAGTCCCTGGCGGAACTGTTTTCTTCATTTCTTCCCAATCCGGCTTCTTTTCGGCAGTGGTAACATAATGAGTTGCCTCCACAAACTTTTGAAATTGTGCATTCGTAACTTCAGTGGCATCCATCCAAAATCCATCCACTCGTACTCCATGCTTCGGAAATTCATCAGGGCCTGCTTGGTTGTTATCTCCGCCCATCATGAACGTGCCGCCTTTGATAAATACCATGCCTGTAACAGAAGTATCGCCATTGAATTTTAATGAAGTATCAGAGAAGGCACCCCCAAATTTGGAAGAAACCATCATACATGCAACGGAAGTATCACTTCCTCCTCTAACTGATGCCCGCCCCGGACTGTTTTTACAAGAAAATAAGACTATGGGAAATAAACCAAATAGACTATTATTTAAATACTTCATTATTGAGTTTTATTGGATTGTAAACAAATCTCTCTGAATTTGTTAGTACTTCTCTCCAGGATAGAAGGATGTAGAAACATCCCGCAATTGATCAATGAGAAATTTCATAAGGGCAAAAACCACCATTTGGTCTTTGGTTTTTCTAACTCTTTTGCAAAAAATATTGTCTTACATCTTGACTTTTCTCAATCCACGTGAAGAAGAGTAATCAATCCAGGACATATTTGGATGATTGATGTGGAACATTGATTCATCGAATAAATATTATTCAATCGCGCATACCCGGACCATAATAAAACTTCATCACTTGGTAAACTGGGCAGCAATCGCTCTTTCCGCGATTTTTAGCACCTCCAAACCGTCAAAACCGGAAACGAATGGGGGCAGACCATCCGCTCTTCTGCTCAGTATCAATTCTTGTTCTGCGCGAAAAAGGTTATCCCATCTACCCATTATAGGAGCTACATGAATTTCTTCCCATTGATAGTCCTTTTGGAATTTAAAATGCCGGATATCACCACTCATAAAATCATAACTGAGTGTCCCCCGATCACCATAAACTTCGAAAATACGCCTTTGGGGAAATTGTATATAATCCATATGTACTTGAACTAAAGCATTACTTTTCATTTTCAGGATCATCTGAAATATGTTCGGCACAGCCTTTAACTTTAAATCACCTATAGACGACGCCATCGCTTTGATCTCACCGACTTCTCCAAAAAACCAACGAATGAAATCTAACTCATGCGTATAGTCTACAATTAAACTGTTTGGATTTTTTTCACGATCAGGGCTCCTGGCATTAAGAAGAGTAATATAAGTTCCAATCATTGCACGTCCACCCACAAGATTACCAATGCCGCCAGCATCGACTATGCTTTTCATTTTGCACAGCCCTTCATCCAAACGCAGCATGTATCCAACCTGCAAAAACCTTCCATTCAATTCGGCAGCAGCTACTAGCTTCTGTGCAGCTTCAATTGAATCTGAAATTGGTTTTTCTACAAAAACATCGGCCCCATTTTCAATCGCCTGTAATCCTATCGGAACATGCAATTGATTCGGCAAACAAATAAAAACAATATCCGGCTTTGCCAATAAAGCATCGGCAAAATCAGAATACTCAAATACAACAGGATTTACAAGTGCTGAAACAGTATCCATGCGATGTGCTTCAATCATATCACAAATATGCAATTCCACATCCATTCGCTCTGATAAAAGCCTTGCATGTCTTTGACCTATTGAACCAAGTCCCACAACTAATACCCGTGTTTTATTTTTCACTTTGTGTTAAATTATTCTTTTTCATTAAAACCCTTTATTGGCAAATCGTAAAACCACCATCAACGACTAAATTATGGCCGGTAACATAAGCAGATGCTTCACTCGACAAAAACAGAATCGCTCCTTTTATATCAATACCATCACGACCCATTCGCCTTAAGGGAGTTTTATCTGAATAGGCCTCAATAAATTCTTTTAATTGGCCACGTTCAAAACCACCGGGAGAAATTGCATTTACACGAACGCCATCCGGCCCCAAATACGCAGCTAAATCTCTCGTAAGCCCTATCACACCTGCTTTTGCCGCAGCATAATCAATGGTTTGAATGGGCATTTCCACTGGATAAACCCGGCGATCGCGACCAATGATACCAGCAATGCTGGCAATATTTATAATGGAACCACTCCCCTGCTTCTTCATAATAGCGGTACCGAATTTGCACAGCAGGAATATCGAAGTAAGATTGGTTTGAACCAACAAATCCCAATCGGATAAATTTCGCTCCTCAGGTATGGTTGAGTTATCTGAAACATTGCCACCTCCAACACAATTAACCAAAATATCAATCCGATCAAATCTGTTAATCACATTTATAAAAAGATTTTTTACCTCATCTTCTTTTGTTGCGTCGAGAGGCATTCCCAGTATTGTTTGACCGGTTGATTCACTAATATTGAGAGCAGCCTCTTCAGCCGAAGATGCCTTTCTTGAAGTTACTACTCCATCTGCCCCGGCTTCTGCCAGTGCATACGCCATGTCCAGGCCGAGATTATGCGCTCCTCCAGCAATCAAAAAAACTTTCCCCTTCAGATCAAAAAGCTGTTGAACAGTAGTGCCTTTAACCATCTTTTTTTAAATATTTATGAAGTAACTGTTGTGATTATGAAATCAATTTGAACAATACAAAACATGCTAACTCAATTTTTAATCATGAAAATGAAAGGAGAAAAGGTCTCCATCATTTATCTCAAATTTTAACCGGACAACCTTTCCTTCCAGTGAACTTAAATCACCCTCATTATTCCATAAAACAGGCCGGTCAATCGCATCACCAAAAATAGGAGGACAATCTTTTATCGAAAATCCAGGTAGCGCGTTACCATTTGAATCCTGTATCTCCACTCTAATACTTCCATAAGCCGAAGTGGAAAAATTAAGTGATAACTGGTTCCCTTTAAAGCGCACCGGTTTAGTAATAAAGCCACCACCGTCCATAGGAGCGTTTACAGAGACAAAACCATCAAGCCGCAAAGTATACCGGCGAAGCGCAGTACCAGAACCGGTCCACAAGCCTTCATTTGCATAAATTGAAAGTTCATTGGGAGCTCCCGGGAAAGCAGACTTTGTTTCCAGAATGCTCCATGCAATATATTGCTGCCCATAGTTCCAGGTCCCATCGCGCTCAATTCCAGGTCGGAGAAAAGCTTCGTTCCATCGCTTGAATTTCACACCGTCGCTGCTGGCCATAAAAAGACTCTCTGTAAGAGCTGTTCCATACCTCGGATTTGTTATACTACGCATTTCCCGTTGTTTTAATTGCGGCAATGCTCTCATTGAGCCAGACCATCCACGATCAATATAACGGGCAGGGAAACCAATAAAAAGCTGAGGTGCCCGATAATATGGTATTACGCCATTAGTATATAACTGTTCAGTTAATGTATCAGCATATTCCAGGTCGTGATGATCTTCCCAATGAATAAAATCTTTGGATGTTGCAGTTCGAATTGCACGAACCTTATTCTCAAAGAAGCGCCAGTAAATTCTATACTCCTTTCTGGAACTGTCCCAAAAAGCCGTATTCTGCGTATCAAAAGTGCCATCCGTCAAGATAGGTTCTTCACGAAGAGGCAGCCAGTGAATCCCATCAGCGGATTTAAATGCCAATAGAACCCAGGAGGGCTCTCTTCTGTCTACCAGCGCCTTATACAAAGCATCAGGGGAAACATTTGGATTCTCATCTTTAAAAACAGTAACATTATCAGTCAGCTTAAAGTGAAATGTGTCAAAATCCCTACTGGCTAAAACAATGTTATTTTGCTTTGAGCCATTGAATTCAAATAATCCTAAATTAGGTTTTATCCAATGGATCCCGTCAGCACTTTCTGCATAGCACCAATACATCGTATGAGTGAGTTCTCCTTTCTCTCCTCTATTCCATCCCCGATAATACATCCGGTAAATTTTCCCGTCTTTAAAGATGCTGTTATAGTTACTATAAGTGCCTTCCCAGGGTTCATCATTCAAAAGCACAATTTCCTGTGGTACGGGATGATGCAATTGTAATTCAGCCTTCCCGGAAAAGCTGGCAATCAGAAAATCATCTACAAATAATTGTCTTTGAGAACCTATTTCTAATGCCTTACCACCATAGTTTGACGATTGTGCCAAAGACGCAAAATTTAAAGCAATAAAAAATACAAAACAAACAATTATTTTATATGGAATATTGATCAAAATCCTTACGTTAAGTTTCGGTTGGACATCTGTAAATGGGAATGAATATTTTTTGCTTTTCATAATTTACCTTCTTGTGAATTTGAAAATATTTATTCAAAAGTAAAATCATTAAAATAGCAGGAATAATACAAATTCGACAAAAGCTAATCCTATCCTTTCTGTGATTGATACTGTGCAATAGATTTGCTCCAATTTTTCTTTTTCTACAAAAGAATTTTTGAAATTATATTTTCACTTTAATCACCATCTTCTTTATCATCCCATCTCCAATCATGGGTGCATGAACATCTTCAGGGAAGAAAATAACAAATTGGTTTTGGGTTAGGTAAAAATAAGTATCCGGCTCATCCTCATAGAATGTAACATCCTTTGCCACATCATATTCGTCTTTTTTATGAATACAGCATTCACGCGGCTTCCACCCTATCTGTTCTTTTCCATTTATACAAAGTTGTATGTCAATGTGTTTATTATGGCACTCAAATTTTCCAATAGATTCTGATAATGACCTTCCGTTTTTATCAGAAACAATCGCTCTTAATTCATCACTAATCTCATAATTACCCTCCTGAATAGCACTAAGATTTACTGATTTAATGTACTCATAAGCTTTAGCAAACAATGGATGAACACACAAATATTTTTCAGCGTTCGATAATGTATCTATGATCATTGGTTTTTATTTTATTTTATTATTTAAATTGAATTTCTTAAAAAGCAGGTTATTCCTTCAGCATTAATGATTCCGGGATTTATCATTTGATGAAATGAGATAATCGGGAAAATCTTCCACCTTCTCACAACAAACCTGATCCATCACCTGTTGCAGCTGCCTTTTTAAAATAGCGATGGTATGATTGCCTCCCTGTTCTCCCAATGCAGCTGCACCATACATAAACGTTCTTCCGAGAAATGTAAATTCGGCTCCTGAAGCAAGCGCCCTTGCTATATCAGGACCCGAACGCAAACCGCTGTCCATCATTATTTTTATTTTTCCTTTATATTTTTCTACAATCGTTTTTAAAGAATGAATAGTCGACTGTCCCGCATCCAATTGCCTTCCTCCATGGTTGGATATGATAATTCCATCTATGCCCAATCCGATCGATTTTTCAACATCCGATTCATTTACAATTCCTTTTAAAACCAATTTTCCTTTCCACATTTCCCGGATAGCAGAAACTTTGGCTTCATTCAACCTGCCGTCAAATGTTTTATTCATGAATAAACCAAGATGATGCATGTTCATTCCTTTCGGCATATACGGTTTTAATACCTGGAATGAAGGCTGACCATAAACAAGTGTTTTGAGTGCCCAATTTGGTTTTCCCATTATCTGAAAAATATTATTCAAGGTCATTCTTGGCGGCATAGCCAACCCATTTTTTATTTCCTTTGATCGATATCCGAAAGAAGGCACATCACTCAGTATAACAAGAACCGGGCAATGTTCAGCGGCACGTTTTATAATTTTATCCCTCAAAGAATCTTCTGCAGGATGATATAATTGAAACCATGCTCTTCCTTCTGTAATTTCACTGATTCGCTCAATAGAACTGGTGCTGACCGTGCTTAATACAAATGGAATATTATGGTCAAACGCAGCTTTGGCAAGTATTTCAGGAGAATTTGGCCATATCAAACCTTGCAAGCCAACAGGCGCAATTCCAAAAGGCGCATCATATACATGGCCAAATAATTCTGTTCTCATGTCAGAACCTTTGTGCTCCGAAAGATATTTCGGCATCAGCTCCACTTCACGGATTTCAGCAGTGTTTTTATAAAGATTTACTTCTTCATTGCAACCGCCATCAAGGTATTCAAAAGCAAATCGTGGAATCCGGCTTTTGGCTTTTTTTATTAAATCTTCAACCGAAGGATATTTTGGATTGTATTGAAATTTCATCGTCATATTTTTTTCTTCTTTTCCTTAAGATTTCAGACAGGATAATGTGTACTTGAAAAATATTTTAGTTCAATCATATCATTAGGCAACGGCTTTTGATTCCATGACTTATGAATGGCAAGCGCCGCACCCATCGCCGTTGCCTGGGCCATAGAAGCAGCAAAAACTTCCCTATCAGGAAATCTTGCAGCAAGAAGATTCATGTAAATTGAATTCTTACCAAAGCCTCCATCAACAAAAATTCTTTTAACGTTCGTTCCTTTTAATACAAATTGTGTGGACACATCTTGTTGGGCTACGATATCGAGCATCAACTGATGATAGGCTTCTTCATCATTTGAAAAATCATCGAGGTTTCTTTCTGCAAACAAAGAAGTTTTCAAACTTATTTTATTGCTTTCATGATTTCCGGAAATATTTTTTTTCTGAAGTTTTGCAATTATTTGCGGATTAAATTCCATCGTCCTGTATTTTGCAGCGCTTTTATTAAAATGGTCACTGATTCTTTTTACCTGCTGTTCATGCTCATTTCCCGCGAAAAGCCGGGAAGCCTTTACTCGCCTGGCATCGTAAGTCATGAAACATAAACAATCATTTTTCAACTCTTCTTTTGATAAGGGCAAATGATTAAAGGGATTCAAAGAAATACACCACGTGCCGGTGGATATTAAAACAAATGGCTCCTGGAAATTTATAAGGTAAGGAATCAGCGCGGCAGAGCTGTCATGAAGACCAATTCCAACCGGGTAATTGCTGCCAGCAAATGATGCGGGAACAACCTGATCGCATGGAAAAATTGGCGCCAGTTTTTCAAAAATGCCTTCCTGCTTTACCCAATCATGATATTCGTTTTTATCAAAGTTCCAAAGGTTTGTGTGGCATCCAATACTGGTAATGTCACTGTAAGCTTTTCCAGAGATAAGAAAACTTAAATACTGTGGAAGGTGCAACGCATATTTTATTTGATTGAAAAGTTCCGGCTTTTCATATTTTATCCGGTACAATTGCATTCCGGAATTGAGACTTCCAAGGACTGGAGACGCAGTGCGAAATGAAAATTCTTCTTCACCTCCATACGTATCATAGAATTGTTTTTTTAAACGTTCAGGATATTCTTTTAAATAATTGTATAAGGGAGCGCACGCATCAAGTTGGTGATTCAGATAAACAAAACTTGCGCCATAGCTGCAAAAATTCACCGCTTTAATTTGAAAATCTTTTAACCTTGAAACTTCATGCAGGGAATCAAAAACAGAGGATTTTAAACTCTCTAAATTTTCACACGGAAAGCCATCTTCATCTTTTGTTTCGAAAAAACGAACTAAGCGTTCAAAAACAATTTTATAATTTTCATCAAACAAAAAAAGCTTTTTGTTTGTTTTTCCCACATCAAATATTGCTATGACATTTTGTTTGCTCATAATGAATTGCAGTAAACGGACAAATAATTCAGATTTTGCTTTTGGCTTTGACCGCAGTTTGATTCCTTACCGACCTTCGCTACAACCCTGTCGCTACCGTTTTCAATCCTCTTTCTTTAATTAATTTCTCCCTAACTTTTTCATTTCTGAAAACTTTCAGAGGATTTAATGCACCTCCTTGCTGTAGTCTTGCTTCTGCTACAAGTGGCCGTACATCAGTATTAAACGCCTTTTGAATTATTTCCTGTGCGACTACTACATCGTTATTATTTTGTGCTTCCACTAATTTTTTCCTGTCAACTATTAATGCTTTTGCATAAGCAATCTTAATCGCTTCCAGAGATTGTAACAAATCTTCCAACGGGTCTTTTACATTATGTGATGCATCAATCATCCACGCTAAATCTGTTGCATGATTCATTTTTTTTGCATCCATGCCTTCCACCAATTCATTAAAAATTAAAAATAACTGGTAAGGTTTTATGCTGCCAACGGTGAGGTCATCATCGCCATATTTTGAATCATTAAAATGAAATCCGCCCAGCTTTCCTTCCATGAGCAGTAAAGCAACAATTTGTTCAATATTTGCATTTGCAAGATGATGGCCTAAATCAACCAGCGTGTATGCTTTCTTTCCAAGCTTTGAGGTATAAAGTAACGATTGTCCCCAATCGCCTACCGTCATTGAATAAAAGTTTGGTTCAAATGCTTTATATTCCACAAACATTTTCCAATCATTTGGCAACGCTGAATAAACTTCCTGCAAACTTTCTAAAGTATTTTCAAAAGCCTTTCTGAAATTTAACTGGCCCGGGAAGCAGGAACCATCGCTGAGCCATACCGTAAGAGATTTAGAACCAAGTTCCCTTCCATATTTTATTACTTCAATATTGTGTTCAATCGCCTGTTTACGAACGGCTTTATCAACATGCTGCATCGAACCAAATTTGTAACTCAATGTTTGTCCCGGCTGGTCCTGGAAAGTGTTGGAGTTCATCGCATCGAAACGCAAATCATTCTGTTTTGCAAGTGACTTTATGTTTTCAGCATTGGAAGGAATATCCCATGGAATGTGCAATGAGATGGCACCCGCCGAACGCGTGAGCGCGTGAAGTAATCCAATATCTTCAATTTTTTCTTCCAGGCTACGTGGCTCACCACCGCCTCCAAACCTTCCAAACCTGGTGCCTCCGGTACCTAATGCCCAACTGGGAATAGCAATCTGAAAGTCGGTTAATTTTTTAATTACATCCTTTGGACTGCCGATGCTTTGCGAAATGAATTCATAATTTTTTTTATGAGCAGCTAAAAAATTTTCATTGTTTTTGCTGATTAAATCCTTTTCCAATTTCATTTTCGATTTTTTATTTCAAATAAATTTAAGGCAAATAAAACACTTCCTTTAAGAGTACACTTACCGGAGAATTATCGCTGTTTGTTTCCATAATATCGTGCATATAATCCCACCATTTTTTCATGACTGGACTAAAAGGCAATTCATTCAACACTTCCGGATTTTCTGCTTTCATTATGGCAAATAAACTGTTGGTTGTTTCGTCCAGAAAAATCGAATATTGACTGATACCTTTTGATTCGAGTAACCGCTTTAAATCCGGCCATATAGCATCATGACGTTTTTTGTACTCCTCCTCAAATCCTTTATGCAACTGCATTTTAAAAGCAATTCTGCATTCTTTCAACTTGGAATCCGAATCTCTTTTTTTAGCTTCCGCCATAAAAATTCCTTTTTCATTTTAAAAAAAATCAAAAGGTTGACAGATTAAATAATCATCAACGATTTGATTACTGATTATGAAAAAATTATCTTACAAATGCTGCTGCAACGCCCCCATCAACGTTCAAAACATTTCCAGTAGATTTATTCAATAATCCGCCAACAAAAACAAAACAGGCATTAGCAATATCTTCAGGCAAAATCGTTTCATTCAACAAAGTTCGCTTAGCATAAAAAGCAGGCAACTCTTCCACAGTAATTCCATAAGCTTTTGCCCGCCCCGCGGCCCAGCCATTACTCCAGATATTGCTTCCGGAAATCACCGCATCAGGATTCACCACATTTACCCTGATGCCATCCTTTCCTAATTCTGCGGCATTTAACCGGCTCATATGTAATTGTGCGGCCTTTGCAGCGCCATAGGCCGAATTATTCGGACCGCTTACCAATGCGTTTTTACTTACGATATTTAGTATATCACCACCCATCTCCTGCTTGCGCATTATTTCAACACCTTGTTGAGTTACAAAAAACTGTCCTTTAACCAATACATCATATATCAAATTCCAATCATTTTCTGTATGATCTTCAATTGATTTGGAAATAGAGAGTCCGGCATTGTTTACAATAATATCGATTCCCCCAAAAGCAAGCATTGCAGCGTGAAAAGTCTTTTGAATGGTATTAATATCCGTAACATCTAATACCGTAGCTATAAAAGCATCTTTGCCAAATTCTTTACTAAACTCATCTTTTGCATGCGCTAATCTTTCCTCGTTATTATCAGAAAGGATAATACAGGCTCCTTCATTGGCAAACTTTTTGGCAATCGCTTTGCCGATACCTCCGGCACTTCCTGTGATTAATGCAATGCGTCCACTCAAACTTTTAGCCTTTGGCATCCGCTGAAGTTTGGCTTCTTCCAACAGCCAATATTCAATATCAAAAGCCTCCTGGCGCGGAAGAGAAGTATATTCAGAAATTGCCTCTGCTCCCTTCATCACATTGATGGCATTGATGTAAAACTCAGCCGCCACTCTGGCCGTTTGTTTGTTTTTCGCAAAAGTGAACATTCCAACACCGGGATATAAAATGACCACCGGATTAGGATCGCGGATAGCAGGACTATTGGGATGTTTGCATTTGTTGTAATAATCCACATACATCTTTCTGTATTCCCCGAATTGTGGCTCAATTTTTTTCTTTAACCCAGGAATATCATTTATTTCTTCGTTCACCGCCAGATTCAATACCAATGGTGAAATTTTGGTTCTTAAAAAATGATCCGGGCAACTGGTGCCCATTGGCGCCAATCTTTCCAGGTCATTTGAATTAATGAATTCCAGCACCCGCTCGTCATCTGTAAAATGCCCAATCATTTTTGTTTCTGAAGAACAAAATCCTCTTAGGACGGGCGCCAGCTCTGAGGCTCGTTTCAGCCGGTTCTCTTTTGATAATGACTCCTGTTTTATGCCACCAAATACCGGTTTATTTTTTCCTGTATTTTCATCCAAAAAATCAGCACAACGCTCTACTACTTCCAATGTATTTACATAACATTCATAAGAAGTATCGCCCCAGGTAAATAAGCCATGAGAGCCCAATATAATACCACGGATACCTGGATTTTCATCAAGACATTCTTTTAATTTAAGGCCCAAATCAAAGCCCGGCCTTTGCCATTCTACCCAGCCAATTGTGCCGTTAAATAATTCTTCCGTAATTTTCTTGCCATCTTTTGAAGCAGCAATCGCAATGGCTGCATCGGGATGCAAATGGTCAATATGTTTAAATGGTAAAAATGCATGCAAAGGTGTATCTATAGATGGCGCTTTTGAATTTAAATCATAAATACAATGATTGAATAATTCTACCATTTCATCTTCATGCTCAATCCCCCGATAAACATTTTTTAGAGAGCGAAGTTTGTCAACATACAACGCAGCCAACCCGCTTTTATTCAAAGTGCCGATGTCCCCCCCACTACCTTTCACCCACATGACTTCTGTATCTTTTCCGGTTAAAACATCTTTTTCAATCGTTTTACAGGAAGTGTTTCCACCACCATAATTGGTTAACCGCAAATCTGCTCCCAGTAAATTGGAACGGTAAATCAGTAGTGCTACTTCATCACCATCCATTGATGCGGCCTTTTCATCATCCCATAGGTAACTTACGTTTTTAAATTTTCTTGTTGAAATACTCATATTTTTATTTTTTCTTCTTCTAAAAATTTGTTCATTCCGTTCACTATATATTACTCACCATTCACAACTCACTTAATTGAATTACCATACCCAACCAATATAACAGAGGCAATAATGGTGATAATTCCTACCACAATTGTAACGAATGTTTTTTTACTAACACCTTTCCATTCCTTCAATGCAAATCCCCATAAATTGGCAACTAAAATGATAAATGACATGTGTAATATCCAGGAACTTGCACCATTTCCTAATTTGCTTTCTCCCATACCATAAAAGAAAAACTGTAGGAACCAAAGTGTTCCCGCCAATGCACAGAAAAGATAGTTGCGCAAAAGTGGCGTTTTTTTATTGGTGTAATCTCCAAAACTTCTGTTACGGATATTTAAAAACAAACACCAGATTAAGTTGGTAGTAAGGCCGCCCCACAATAAGACGATGTAAATAACATTATTACGATACAAAAAATTTCCTGTTTCTGAAGGATTTGCAGATTTCCAGGCTGCATTGGCAACATCTGCCATTTTAGAGCCAGCTTCAATTCCGTAATTGAAACAAGCGCTCAAAATTCCAGCCACAATACATACAATCAATCCCTTCACGAGGTTGAATTCTTTGACACTTTCCTTCTTTTTTTCTTCAGACAATTCCCGCTCTTTCAAAACGCCGGCCTTGCCACAAATAAAAATTCCGAGCAGACAAAATACCACACCAACGAGTACAATTTGCCCCCAGGAATTATTCATCAAATCATTGAAAGTTGTTTTACCGGCTTCCTGATGAAAGTTGTAATAAATAGCCGGAGCCAAAGCGCCAAAAGCGGAAGTAAAACCAAGCAAAACAGAATTGCCCAAAGACATTCCGAGGTAACGCATTCCAAGCCCATACATCAATCCGCCAATGCCCCAAAGAACGCCCCAGAAAAAAGTCCAGCCAAAAGTTGATGCAGATGTTTGAGAAATGATTTCTCCAAAATGAGGAATCGTAAGCCATGCTGCAATGGGCGGAACAATAAGCCACGAAAACAAGCCGCCAATTATCCAGAAACTTTCCCAACGCCAGCCCTTTACTTTATTATAGGGCACATAAAAACTTCCGGAGGCAGCGCCACCAAGGAAATGGTAAATGATTCCGTATATTATTTGCATAAGCGGTTGATTTCTATCATTGAATAAGGGATAAATTTAATCGCCCATCTTAAATCGTCCATCCTGTACTATGCTGAATTGAATGGAAAATAGTTTTGTAAAGCTATATATTTGTTTAGATTGTTTATTTCAAAGTATTCTCTTAAACCAGAAGCAATGAATTATTTTTTCAAATTTATTGATATTGACCTTTTATCTGTTACACCAAAATATTTGCAGATTGCAAATTCAATAATCAAAGCTGTCACCAATGGCAAGTTACAGGAGAATGATATTTTACCTTCAATAAATGAGTTTAGTAACGAATTAGATGTTTCAAGAGATACTGTAGAAAAGGGATACAGGCACCTGAAAAAAATTGGCGTCCTGGATTCTGTGGCTGGCAAAGGATTTTTTATTAAAAACTCTGACTCCCTTCAATTTTATAAAATCTTCTTATTATTCAACAAACTTAGCACTCATAAAAAAATTATTTACGATTCTTTCGCAAGTGCGCTTGGCACTTCAGCTACGATAGATTTTTACATCTATAATAATGATTTTAATTTATTCAAAGAGCTGATAAAAAAGAGCATTGATAATTATACTCACTATGTAATTATTCCACACCTGACCCAGGATACTGAAACTTTCACTGATGTCTTGAATCTGATACCACCTGAAAAACTTATTCTAATGGACAAAACCATCAGTTCTATGGAGAACAAATGCAGCTCCATTTTTGAAAATTTCGAACATGATATTTATAATGCACTAAAAAATGCTTTACCCCAACTTCAGAAGTATAATACAATTAAAATAATCTTTCCGCCATACACCTATCACCCCAAGGAAATACTTACAGGCTTTTATAATTTTTGCGTTGAACACGCATTTGAACATGCTATTATTCATGATATAACGGAAGAAAATATTGAAACCGGATCCGTTTATTTAAGCTTAATGGAAGACAACCTCGTTACTTTAATAGAAAAAATTATAGACTCCAAAAATGAAGTAGGAAAAGATGTGGGAGTTATTTCTTATAATGAAACGCCATTAAAAAAAATCATTCTCAATGGTATCACCACTGTTTCAACTGATTTTATGCTGATGGGGAAAAATGCAGCCGAGCTTATTTTAAACAAGCAGCAAGCGCATCTGGCGGTACCGTTTTATCTAACATTGAGAAATTCTTTGTAATCCTGCAATTCAATTCAATAAAGCACTGAGAGTCATTGTCCTTTCTTCAGTATTGCCGGTATGGGAGGTTTTATAACCGGATCTGATTTTTCTGTGGTATGGTATATACACATTAATTCTTTAAAACCTTTGATACACTCCAGATTAGGTGAACCGCCGTTCATTTTAAGCTCAGCATCCAGCATGGCTCTGATATAAAGTATTCGCCAACGCCATGATTTGCGTGCCCGGTCGGGCAATTGGGCATCAGCTTGTCTAATCAAATTATACGCTTCAAGCGCTTCAGGATCGTTATGGGGCAACTCCCCCCTTGAGGGAAACCAATCCTGGGTTAATTTTATGCCTTCGAGTTCCCCCGGCCACCAGCGCATGTGATGGTTCTGCTCAAGGATTTTAATGACTTTCAAAATACTGCGAGCAACCTTCGGAGAATATTCATAGGAAATATATTCCCTTAATGTTTGCTCAGTAGAGGTGCCCGAATTCCAATAAAGCTGCGAATAGACAGCCTTCGTAATATCATCAAAAATACCTTCCGAATAAAGGAAACCACCGTTCAACATACCTTGAACCTTTTGCCATTGCCCCCGCACACGGTTAGGCAATGGAGTCGCTCCAAATCCACCCCATGGAAAAGTATTATACATACTGATTTCGGGGAATCCAACCATTGGCAAATTACCAGGAGCCTCTTCATAAATTCCTCTATGCCCATCATTTACCTTCTCTGCTAAAATCATGTCGGCCCAGCTATGATCCAAGGCAAGTTGACTACTCAGGCCTTCCCACTCTTTGCTATCAAAATACCAGGTAGAGATAACGATTTTTACATTAGGGATCTTCTTTCTTGCTTCATCTGAAATCGCTCGGGCGCATTTAATAAATCCATTGGAACCCCATGGATGACAATCAGCGCTTCCACAACCACCCTGATCGTAAGGCCAGATACAGATATAAGACGGTTTAATATCACGGCACCAATCAAAAAAATCATCCTTGGTCCCCATGATATATTCCAATCCACCCAGCTTGTTAGGGCATATATCTGTCGGATATTGTCCACCCCTTGACCCTCCCGGCACAGCCCGTAGATTTACAGGACTGTTTGCATATCCTTCGTTGCCACTCACAACAAAACCCACATCAACATCAAGATTCCGAGCGGTGTTCAGAATTTGGTAAAGCCTTTTACGAAATACGATTGCCTCATGATCATTAAAACCTTCAAAATGATGCATATCATACCAAACCAAAACTGTATTAATGCCCCAAAGTGCCATATCCTCAACATACCTTTCTACCTCTTCTACCGGGGCAGTCTGATAGAAATTATAGAAATGAGTGGCCAAATACATGCCACGAACAGGCTTTTCCGGAACCGAGGTACCGCGCCAGCTTCCGGCTATAAAGCCATCTTTACAGTAATCAGAAACCCGCAAAAATTTACCAATACCATAAAGAATTCCTCTTTCATTATTACCCATAATGCAGATTCCGCCATTCTTGCTGTTTGCAATTATAAACCCGTCTTTTCCAATGCCTGTATTAATTGATAAGTCAATTTTTAGTTCACCCGCTGTTCCAATAAAAACCTTTGCCCCACTCCGCTGCTCTATACGCCTGACAAAAACAGAAGCAATATTTTTCAACACTTTTCCGCCGTCCTTTGGTAGTTTAATGGCTATAGATTTCACCGGATAGATGATTGCTGTTTGCCCGTTACATTTGATTAACAAACACAAAATCAGGGGAAAAAATAGCAATGCTGCTCTTACTATATCTAATCGTTTCATTAAATTATTTTCATAAATATTTTATGACCAATCGTTAAGCTATTGACTATAATTCTATATTAATACAATCAACCGGAAGTAACCCATCCAATGATTTTATATAAACTGCATGTCTTCCCATACTGAGTCCGGATAATTTAAATATTGATGACGATTTCATTTCCCGGGGGTTTTTTAGAGAAATATTTTTAAGCCATTTACCATCAAGATAAATATTGATCGTCCCAAATAAGGGACCCTTGGGCGAGAAGAGTTCAAATCCTTTACCATCAAAATTCCATTTGGCAAAACTTGAATCCTTTTTTGAAATGACTCCTTTGCCATATAAAAAATTAGTATCTTTTTTAAAATCCCAATCACTATTCTTATTCCCTGCATCTACCAAAGCTCTATAAAACCCATAAGTAACAAATCCTTTTGTTGGCTGGCCATACATTCTAAAACGATCCACATATAAGTAACTGTGTGGATCCAATGATAAGCCTACAATACCAGGATTATTTTGTAAAGCTCCCTCCCAGCATTTTTCATTATTTATGCTTAAAATATATGTCCCGTTGTTTTTTTTCAAACTCAAATTATTTTTATTGATACTTAGCTTCTCAATCTTCCCGGAATCAATGATGCAAGTAGGCCTTCCCCTCTCAAATACCTTAATCTTCCATCCGGTTTTTTTTATCTCAATTTCCTTATAGGCGGCATCACTTTGTTCAAGGGAAAACCTCCCCCAACCGTTGAGTATATCCAATGGAGAATGAAAATCCCAAATAAGATGCATTGTTCCATCAAGTTTAAATTCAATGTCAATGCTTTCAACATCAGCCGGGCTTTTAATATAGGAAAAGGAATTTCCTTCATTAGCGGTAAGGTTAAATCCTCTTGGCCTTTGCAGTCGCTTCCATGAAGCCCTGGCAAGATTTATAGTGCCGTAGTTATTGCTGTCTTTGGAAGGGAACATGACATATATCGAGTCATTATGATCAATAAATCCTGTGAAGGTCTGCCCCCACATTCCTGCATACTCATTTTCAACATTTAGCGAATGCCATAAAGATCCGGCCTTGAACAATTCATATTTATCAGCATAGGTTGCCTCTTCCGTTTTAACCCTGTAAATTGATTGATAATTCCTGTTAATTGAAACTGATGTTGCCGGGAAATAAATATATCCGTCCTGTGTAAATGCAGGATAATATTCCATAAGCGGCGGATAGTTTGCCTTCCTTTCCACATTAAGCATTATCTCAGCATTACTATAAGGGCCTTCCGGTCGTGAAGCCGTAGATACCGCTAACACCCAAGCGGATGGAGCCGGAGATGTATCCATCATATAAGCCAGCAACCAATCATTTTTTCTTCTTACAATCATGGGCGCATACATTCGCCAATACCGGTTCAACAATGGCTTTTGCTTAAGCTGGGTATTGACCTTAACCGGCTCTTTTGAAACAACAAAAGGGCCTTCAGGGCTGTCGGCAACTGCATAACCAATACCTGATAGTATAGCATTGTTCCAATTAAAATGATTAGAAACCCAGTCGAATACCATGTGATATTTCCCGGATGAATAAGTCACCATAACATCAGGCGCCTGAATTTTAATTGAATCATAACAAAGCAGGTTTGCCGGAAATAAATCCCCAATTTTATTCCATGTTTTCCCCCTATCTGCTGATTTGTAAATTACGCAATTAAAATCTTGGCTGGTGGTATCCTTGTCCACTTTATAATTCTCCTTATATTCTCCAATATACAGGTACCAATTTACACTCATAGGATCCGAAAATAAAAATCCATTTACGGGCCATTCCATTCCTTTGCGACCTCTATAAACCGGGTTGTTTGGAAAACGTTCAAAAGTATCCCACGATGGACTTCCAAAGGCATAATCATGCGACCAACTGTTTTTATTGGAAAGCAAGGCATAATCTCTTTTTATATAAACTGTCCTACAAGAGCAGATGAAAACTAATAATGAAAAGAAAGAAAGAAATAATAATTTTTTCATGCAGGATAATTTTCAGACCAACGGAAAATAAATCTTTGATGTTCAACACCGCCTTCTATTTTAAACTGCTCATCTTTTCGAGCATCCGTAAACTATACACCATACAGTTAGGCCAAAAATTTTCTTTACGAAATGGGTAAAGAAATGTAGGAATCTGACCATCTTCTTTCTGGCAATTCACAATGCTGTTAGCCAAAGCAATCGCTTTAGCGCGATAGATTGCATCGCCTGTTGTTTCATATGCTTTAGAGAACATAAATATCATTTGGTCAGTACTTGCATCTATAGGCAAATAACAATGATATTGTTCTAATGCAGCAGGAACATGCCATTCATTTGATAAACCATTTCTATCATCGTACATATCCGGCTTCTCCCAAACGATAAATTGATCTTCACAGAAGGCCATTAATTCTTTTGCCAATTCAATATCTGAAGTATCCTTTCTCTTATTGTCAAGGAGACGCATTGCAAACCATGAGGGTTCGTAATGAGAAAGGTTCTGATATTGGCTGTTTGCTGCAACATCTTCAAACTGCCCTGTCCAGTCAAAGGTTTTTACAGGATTATCCATGATCCATTTATACCCAATCTGAATATTTGCCTGATATTGAATCTGCTTATATTTTTTTACTAAAACTGAAAGAAAATTAATAATGTTATTAGGAATACAAAGTACCTGAGATGTGGGTTTTCCGGTTATTTTGTTAACCCTAATATACCAGGTGCCGCAGGACAATTGATTTTTTATGTATGTATTGGCAATGTTGATAGCAGCGTTCAAATATTTTTTATCTGCTGTCTTATCATAAAGATTAAGAAAAGTAATTCCTGTCCAGGCAGGTTCGCTCATAAGTATTTCATTTCCATAGATGTTTGCCGCAAATTGTGTTCCTTCATAAGTTTGTGAAAAATACGCTAGTTGCGATCCTTCAGGTTCTGCGTTCCTTATTAAATAATCCGCAGCTTTTCGGGCAATAACTAGAGACGAGTCACCCTCTGGAAAATATTTATTGTAAAGTAACATTCCATCAACAACACTCCCTACCACTTTAGCTGAATAACAATAAAGAGGCATTTCTTTATGATCCGGTTCACCGGTAGAATACCAGCTTTTTATATAATCTTGATTATACAAAAATTTCAGTCCTTTTAGTAAGGCATCTTTATATGAATATTTTGCTTCCGGATATGGTGGGCAGAATGTAGCAGCTTTATAAAACATTCTGTCTTGAGCCAGGCATACATATCCCTCTTTACTAATGCCTTCTATTTTAAGATAAACATTCCCATTTGGCAATCGGCTCCATATGGGAGCCAGTGATTTAATACCAGTAGAATCAGAAAACGAATAATTCTGTTTATCTGTAAAAGAAAAAGCAGAATAAAGATATTTTACCGGCATTACTTCTTTCGGTTTTCTATTTTTGAAAGAAGGGGCATACTTGAACATCTTTGCTTTTTCATTCCAGAAAGGTTGGCTTCCTGGTATTCCCGGTCGTATTGGCTGTAACGATTCTTCCCTGCTTTGCCTACAAAAATTTTTATTGCCGGGTTGCTTTTGCCCAAAAAGAACAATAGAAATAAAGCAAAAAAAACAAATAAAAAATGTTTTCATAACAATAACTTATTTTACGGTAAAACTATATTTTCCCGAACCTGTTTCCACGACTGTATAGCCGTCTTTGGTTCCAATAACTTTTATGCTCTTATTATTTGTCAGCAGGTCATTTCCGCTTTCTTCAATGTTACCTTCCTTTGCAGCTGGAATATAAATGGTTGCTTTCGTATTGGCTGGAATTTCAACTTCTAAAAGCAATTGGCCATTTTCAATCTTCCAATCGGAAGATATAAGCCCATAATAAGTTTGCAGAGCAGCTTTTACAAAAGTTAAATCACCCCCAAGATGCGGCTTGATTTTGATGTGTTTATAACCTGGCCCGTCTTCATAAGTATCAATGCCAGCTACCGACCTGTACATCCAATCGCCAATTGCCCCATAAGCATAATGATTAAATGAATTCATCGTGGGCGTCTGAGCAGTGCTATCCGGTTTGATGCCGTCCCATCTTTCCCAAATAGTTGTGGCACCCATTTTTACGGGATATAACCACGAAGGATAAGTTTCCTGAAGCAATAGTTTGTAAGCAACATCCGTATGACCAAAACGGGTGAGCACAGCACACAGATAAGGCGTACCAAGAAAACCTGTTGTAAGATGATCCTTGTAATCATGTATGTTTTTTACTAATCGATCAGCAGCCTGTGCTCTTAGATTTTCCGGCAACATATCAAAATTAAGTGCAAGAACATAAGCGGTCTGAGTTCCTGAAACTAATCGCCCATTCGGGGTAACATACTCTTTTAAAAAGGCATCTTTAATATTTTGTAATAACCTGGTGTACTTTAAAACATCTTCCGTTTTATCAAGTACCTGCGCTGCATTTATCATTAATTGAGTAGAATGTGCGAAGAAACATTGAGCTATCAAATATTTATCTGTTATTGCCGCAACACCACGCCTGTCATTGTCAGGAGCATAAGAAAGCCAATCACCAAAATGTGTCCCTGTATTCCACAAATAGTTTTGACTTTTTTGCTCCATATACCCTACCCATGCCTGCATGCTTTGATATTGTTTTTCCAAAATCTTTTTATCGCCATAAGCCAGATACATGTTCCATGGAATAATGGTAGCTGCATCAGCCCAACCCGTAGAACCATTAGAGTTCGCATGAAGAACGTCGGGAATTACATGGGGAACACTTCCATTCAGTAATTGATCTGCCGCAACATCCTTCATCCATTTGCTAAAAAAATTATTCACATTCATATTAAATGAAGCGGTGCGCGAGAAAACCTGGGCATCGCCGGTCCATCCAAGACGCTCATCACGTTGAGGACAATCTGTTGGCACATCTAAAAAATTCCCTTTTTGTCCCCACACTATATTATGCTGTAACTGGTTAATAAGCGGATTAGAAGTACTAAAAGTTCCCGTTTCTTTCATATCAGCATAGAGTGCAACGGCAGTAAAATCTTCCGGATTCAACTTGCCTTTAATGCCTTCCACTTTTATATAACGGAAACCGTAATAAGTAAAATGCGGTTCAAAAAATTCTTCTCCCTTTCCATTCAAAATATAAGTAGATGTTGTCTTTGCAGCCCGCAGGTTATCTGTATAAAAATTCCCTTCTTTATCCAACACCTCTGCATGTTTTATGATGATTGTATCACCCGCTTTGCCTCTTACTTTTAACATTACCCAACCTACAAGGTTTTGTCCAAAATCAACTACTTTTTCACCTTTGGGTGTGACAATAACTTTTATGGGTTTAAATGTTTCATGCTTTGTTGCAGGTTCATTTTCAGTAATAACCAAATTACTGTATGGGAAATTACCAATTTTGACATCATTCCATTTTGTATCATCATAATCCGGCAAAGTCCAGCCGGTCTTTTCAGCGCGGGCATCTATTGTCTCCCCGGTATAAATTTCTGAACTGATGATACTCCCTGTTGTTGATTTCCAACTGCCATCAGACAAAATAGTTTCTGTTGATCCATCGCTGTAGGTAATTGCTAACTGAAGCAAAAGAGAAATATCTTTCCCATAAATATCCTTGTGGCCCGCCCATGCAAGATGACCTCTGTACCAACCGCTGCCAAGCGTTACACCAATAGCATTATTTCCTCTTTTAAGTAAATTTGTAACATCATATAGCTGGTATTGTAGCCTCTTATTATAGCTTGTCCAGCCAGGCGTAAAATAAGCATCGCCTACCCGCTTGCCATTTATCTGTGCTTCATATAAACCATGAGCAGTAATAAAAGCAGTAGCAGACTTTATTGCTTTCTTTACTGAAAATTGTTTTCTGAATAATGGGCTTTGCCTAAGTGTTGAGTCTTCTGTATATCCTGGCTCAATCCATTTTGCTTTCCAGTCTGATGAGGATAATAATCCCATTTGCCAAAATGCAGTTGAACTCCATCCGGTGGTATTCCCTTTATTATCCCAAAGCCGCACTTGCCAAAAATATTTCTTTCCGGATTGCAATGCTTTTCCTTTGTAGTCGATATGCACCGATTGATCAGAATAGATTTTACCAGTACTCCAGACTATGTTTTTCCCTCTTTTAAAATCCGGAGTATTTTCACTAACTTTTATTTCATAAGCAGTTTGTACAACATTTCTTTGATCCGAAAAAATTTGCCATGTTAGTTGCGGTTGTACAATTCCAATTCCCAGCGGATTAGCCCTGTTCTCGCAAAGCAAATTTTTAACGTTGATTTGGGCCAAACAACAAAAGTTTGCCAGAACCGAGGCGATTACCAAAGCAGTTTTTATCATGTTTTTCTATTTTATTAATTAAAGAATTTATGTGGCTAAAAGAAATTATTTATTATTTATTTTCAGGCAATCTAATCGGCAGGTCAAGCCAGGCCAATCCAATATTTCTTTTCATGTGACCAATGCTGGTCCCTTCTGAGGCGTCATAGAATAAGGCCAATCTGTTACCCACTTTTATTACGGATGGCATTCCTATAGCTCCTTTAGCCCAGCTACAGTTAAGGCTATCCAAAACTATCGCCTTATGTTCTGTATTCCATTGGTTAATATCTTTTGACCAGTACATCCAAACAGCATCAGTGTATTCTTTTCTATTTTGGTTAATGCCTACATGATTTGTGAATAAAAACCATGTTTTAGATTTTTTATCAAAAAAGACGGATGAATTTTCCACTTGTTCGCTTACAGGAAAAACCGGCAGCCTATCAATCTTCCATGAGCCATTCAAATCATGGGTTCGCGCTATGCCAAGCGTTCTTTTGATTATACCATCCTTTCTGGTTGCACCACTGAAAAACTGTAAATATTCATTCTTATACTTCACTATGTAACCAGGGCTGGCTGTAACGGTATAAAAGCTTCCATTTTTGCAAGTGAACGCAATAACATCATATTGTTTTACCCATGGCCCTTCTAAAGATTTTGATTCCGCCTTCATGGTAAGATAAGGAAATGAAGGAATACGATCCGGTGCAGGAGTGGTATTGGGTGTTCCCAAATAAAACATGTGCCAGGTATCTTTTTCTTTTATTACCCAGGGCGCAGAAGCACTTTTTGAATCATTGGTTCCCGGTTTGCCAAGACTGAGAATTGCACCCTTCTTTCCCCATGTTTTTAAATCTTTACTTTCCGCCAGGCAAGCAAGCCAGCCATTTTTTCCCGCGCCATCATAAAACAAATAATAAATTCCATTTTCTTTATTTACAATAGCCTCTCTTGCGCCATATACATCACAACTATCTTTACCGTGACCGTACCTTAAAATGATTCCAGCATCAACTGCATTTATCCGGTAATGGGCTTCTGGGCGATTATCTATGTAATGTGAACCCTGCGCAAAAGACTTATTGCAAATAAGGCATATCGAGGTAAAAAGAAAGATATTTTTTATTGAAGGAAATGTAATCATCTGACGTGGTATTTCTTTTTATTTTTTACCAATAATAATTTTTTAGCACCATCTTTTATAATCTTTAAAAAATCACAGATCAACATACCTTAAAAGTTTCCATTCCTAATAATTGACCCAGCTTTTTCAACTTTGATCCAATGTGGCCAATTCCAATAGCACAATGATGTGCAGGCCCATGGCTGTTCCATTCTTCTACAAATTTTCTGGCTCCAATGCTGAAACGATATCGGCTATTGGTATTTCCAATTTTTAAAATAGGTCCGGCAACAGATTCCCCTTCAGCAATCAATAACATTAATTTACCGGTTGACTCTACTACCGACAATAACGTAACAGGCCCATGCTTTACAGCCATTTCTACAGAAAGCCCTTTGCCCACCTTACCATGATAAACACTAAGAGGCCGAACCTTGATTTTTCCTTCGGCAATCTTCAAATGACCCGGCCCATCGTGCCCCATCAACACAATATCATCCTCATAATCCAAAGCATAATATTCAGTAAAAGATCCACCCACACCGAAACTATCCATAATTTTCATAGCCTGGGCATTTTTGATTTCATATTCACCCGCCACTATAATACCTCTGGCAGTCAACAAAGAATTACCCAATATTACCGAACTCATAGTTTCCTCATTTTCTTCATTACCAGTTCCCTTATAATAATAAGCCATTGATCCCAATCCATAAATATCAATGAGCCGGTCCAGGGCAACTGATGTTCTTGCGGCACGGGCTAATTCAGATAGAGGACAATCGGTTTTAATCTCAAACACCTCCCTGAAATGGGCAACTCTCTCTTCAGTTTCCTGCCGGCTTACCTTCCTTCTTAGCGCCGATAATTCATCTACTTCAAGGATCTCAATATGCCCTCCAAAGCTGATGAGATGTAGAGTAAAGTCTGTATAAATATCCAACATGCCTGAATAATAATGCCCCATTGCTCCCAACCGGTTGTGTGACATTATGTGCTTTACTTTGGCAGCATCTATCCATTCACTGATTTCTTTAAGAACTACCTTATCGTTATGCAGAATTCCCGTAACCTGGAAAAATGGAATATTCGCTCTTTTAAATACATTAGCAATTTCGGGTATAGGGCACGCAGAACACGAGGCCAGCCATTCACCAGTCATCTTGCGCCGATCATTTAAAGAATTAAAATGTGTGTAATCAATAGCAGCATCCGGAGATAAATTTAAAATAATTACCGGAACCTTTACCCGCTGCACTACGGGCAAAACGGTAGAAGATAAAGCATAAGTTGTTGCATACAGAAAAAGAATATCTACATCTGATTTTCTGAAAAAATGCCCTGCTTCCAGCGCCTTGGCAGCAGTATCAATTAATCCCAGATTAACCACTTCCACCCCGGGACTTTGCATATAATCAGCTACTACACGGATGTAGTACTCCAACTTCTCTTTCAAACCTCCAAACTGCTCCCAATAGGCATCCAGTCCAATTCCAAACAAACCAATTTTTACTGTATTCATTACTGCCATATTTTACATTGTCCCGATTTTTTAAAAATTTATTTTCAAATGCCTAGTTTTCTAATTGAATTACTGAAACTCCAAATGGCAAAAGTGTAATTTCACTTCCTGCAAGCCGGGATTTTCTTATCCGATTACCAGCTGGTATATCCACTGAAAGTATTTTTGCCCCCTTTACCCCCAACGGCAACTCAATTTGTATTTCCTTATTCCTCTTATTGATCAGTAACAGCTTTTTATCCTTTCCGCAAATAAAAGCCTGAGCTGCTATGTCTTTTGAATTCGATACGGTACCAACCATTTTGTCTCCGGGAGTGAAATTATCTTTTAATAATTTCAATACCAGAAATCTCGCATTGGGCTGGCCATTCTTCCAATCAATCATTGTAACAGACGGAAATTCCGTGGGAAAGCCCACCAATTGCGATTCTCCCAGTACATCAATACCTATCTTTGCCAATTCAATATAAATATAGGCATACATTCCGCCTGACAGATTCCAGTAAGCTTCCGGAATTGACGTTCCTTCCTGATCTCCAATAATATTCCCAATTTCATTAAGGAAGGTTAAGCTATGAGGCGCTAAACGCTTACGTATATTTTCTATATATCTTACACGATCTAAAAAAGCATCAGCCTTATTGTAAAAAGAATATTGATAGGCTTCAATTGCCTGCCCCTTAAAATCTGGTTTTCCATAAAAATGATAGGATAAAATTTCTGGCAGAACTCCCTGTATGTGGTGAGATGAATCGAGAAAATATTCAAACCAGTCCGGATCGCTTTGATTTGCTAGAGACATCCCGACTAACTTTGTATTGGGAATTATTTCTTTTAAAGCAATTACAATAGCATCATATATGCGGGTATATTTCTGAACACCAATCCGATGCTCGATATCTGGTTCATTTAATATTTCCCAGTAAGGTATATTATAAAAATGCCCCGACTTATGATACACCCCCACTTCATCAGTGAAGCCTCCCTTGGTGTACCAACTTAATAATCGAACATAATAATCGGTAAGTTCTTTGAGCGTGGTATCCCTTAATTCCATTCCCTGATTGTATGTCCGGCAAACCAGATCAGAGTCTTCAGGATATTCCGTCTTTTGGTCTGTTACAAACATCCAGGCAGGTATAGTGCTGAAATTCATCACTACAGAATGGCCTTTTGTCGCCTCCATAAAATCCTCAACAATCGGATCTATATGACTAAAATTCCAAAAAGTTTTGCCACCTGCCGGTGGTTTTAATTCAACAACCGCCATATGAGGGTAGTGATACCATGGAACAAAACGCACATAATCGGCACCAAAATTTTTAAGGGCATCGAAAGCGTCGTGGCAAATAGGTGAATTTCGACGTAACATCGGATTTACTACAACCTGAAGTGTGGGCGTGGTTTTAGATACCGCAATTATCTTATCCCAATTGATAGTAACCTGTTTTTTTTGAGCATAGATACCAGAAAGCGGCTGCAACACAAGAACGCAAACCAGAAGTATTGAATAAGAGAGAGAATTTATTTTCATTTTTCTTTGCTTTAAATGAATGCTTAGAAATCCGACTGCCAGATGGTTACAGGACCTAAAAGACCTGAGTTCAATAATCTGTCTTCTTTTTTATAAGGATTGTAAGTTGAAAAAGTATATCTTTCACTGGTTCTCTTTTCTCCTTTAAGCAGCCACGCTGGCCATTGATGGTTAATAATACCATCATCCGGTAAATGCTGATCGCCAATTAACCTGTTTGGCCACAGATTAGCTACCTGAATTTCTAACCTATTTTCTTCCGGCTTCAAAAATTGAGTAATCTCTATCTTCCAGGGAGCCGTCCATAAAACGCCTAGATCCTTACCATTTAGTTTTACACGTGCCATCACATTTACTTTTCCAAGATCCAGAAATATCTTTTTATGTAGTTTCTTCATTTTTAGGTTAGGTAAATCAAAGATTTTTAAATAAGTGGCAATGCCCGAATAATATTTTATTCCCTTTTCTGTCCGGGAAGTCCAGTCTCCTAACTGATTAAAAACAATCTTATCAGGACCGCCCAAGGCGGTATCAAAAGATACTGTCCATGGGCCGTTTATCATGGCGACTTTTTGTTGGGAAGGAAAGTTTTTCTTTTGAGCGTATACTTTCTTTGCATCTTTGACAAAAACAACAAAAAAGCTCTCATACGCTTCAAATTGCATGGGGATGGTAATCCCATTTTCTCCTTTTGAAAATTCTGGCAATTCTCTTACCCCCCCGGTTATCGGATTCCAGAGTTCGGGTACGCCCAAGGTAGTTCTGAAAGTGCATTGCGTATGCAAGGAATGATTCGTACTGTTTGCTACAAAATAAATATCCAGATCTTTGGCTTTACGACAAGTGTACCGAACCGAATCACCGCAACTAAATTCTTCCTTCACTCCTGCACCAGCCAATATTTTTGCAGTGTAATCATAGTCAGGATAAAGGGCATTAGGATAATTGAGATTCATGTCTCCACCCCAGATTATTTTTCCCTGGCCATAAGGATGGGCTATAGGTGTATCAGGCGCTTTTGAATCTCCCCAAATTTCTTTTGCAAGAGCTTGTATCTCTCTGTCACAATAAGGATAGTTTACAAGAGAAGGTGATTCTTCAGGAGGAATGCCGACAACCGTTAAACCATCCTCAATGAGAGAACGTATCTTTTTCAGTAGCGGTGGTGTCATAGTTTTTACTGCCGGAAGTACCAGCAAAGAATATTTAGCTCCACCTGAAAAAACCAATTGATGGTTCTTAACTTCGGCCTTGTATAACTGCCTGGGAGAGCATCCGTCAAAATTATATCCTTTCCTGTCAGCAATAGTATCATTACCAGTCATGGCAGAGGGCGGAGGAAGAAATACCTGCGGAGCTCCTTCGGGTGTTAAATATAAAATATCGGCAACAGGAGTTCCTTCCTGCAAAAGATACTGGCATCTGGCAATATAACGGTGATACCCATCAATCATTGGCCACCAGGTTTGTTTCCGGTCCCAATGAACTCCGTAAGGTCCCATGTTCATTCCCGGTTTCAGCTTCTCATCGAGAGACTTGTGCGCAAATGTGTGATAAAAGAAACGGTTGATACCGGTAGCAAAAGCCCAGTCCCCCTGATTTTTCATAGATCCCGGATATTGCTTCCATGCTTCTGTTCTATTGGATGTAAATGCTTCAGCCTGCACCAGGGTTTTTCCCTCTACATGAGCAACGGAAGCTGCCTCTATGCAACTGAAGGATGAATTGTATCCATAGCCCTGGCTCCAGAATTCACCCATGGGAATATCTGCCACAGATCCAAGTTGCAAATCTGCCGTAGGATTCATGTCATAGGGTTCGATAGACAAACCTAAATTATGGCTATGGCTATATTTTTTTATCCACCCTGCATGATAATCCAGAACCAGTTCCTGGCACGTCTGACGCAGATCCCATAAATATCGTTCACTGACTTCTGCGCCTTCAACGATATTCCCCGAAAGAACCGGATAAAAAAGAAGTGGATCATAACCCCTTCTTTTTATAAATTCCTGCCTGAAATGGGACGTCCAGTTTTGTGCGCCCATTTCCCAGCTATCCATGTGCAGATATTTTAACCCACCGAAAGAGTTAGAATCCAACGGCCCAATTTTCTTCAGTATCTTCCCCAAATAAGCGTTAAGGTGATTGTTCAAAGCCGCCGTATCAAATTTATCCGACTCAAAACCTAGCCCCTGGACAGGTGCAGGCCTTGTAACGGCCCCATTATTACGAATTCCAAAACGCATAATTTTCCACTTACCTTTTGGAATTTTCCAATTAAGTGTACCATCAGAATGAAGAAAGGATGTAATATCCAATATTTCGTCTTTTGGAATCACAGATCCTTTTATCGAATCCTTCTCAAATAATGGTGAATAAATAAATGGTTTTACATTAGATACAGAAGTAAAAGGCTCCCTGTAATAAAGTGCTTTTTCATCTGTGCCTTTTATTTTTTGGTTACCTTCAGGAAGAGGAAATGCCAGCACAGCAACATCTTTGTAAAAATCTGCCCACTCCTTTTTAAGTTCCGGAGTGAGTACTTTCAATCCAAAATAAGGTTTTTTTGGAAGAGGAAGAGGAAGATTTATTTTTTCGACTTTGTTTTCAAAAGAAGTGACCACCGTGTCAGAGGACACCAGATCTTGCATGGATTGTTCCAGAGGCACCCATGGGCCACCGCTGCCCGTCCAGCCGGGACCAATCCCTAAAGTCATAGCAATACCAAGCCTTTTACATTCGTTGGTAGCATGTTTAAAAAGATTCATCCATACAGGACTTAAATAATCAATAGTCCCACGCGGCACTCCCACGTTCACCTCCAGGAAAATTACATGTGAGATACCGGCCTTCTTCATGGATTTTAGATCTGCTGTCATTCCTGAGGCCGACAAATTTCCATCCATAAAATACCAGTAAATTCCCGGGTATGCTCGGTTGGGAGGTGTGATAAATCCCCGAAGCAATAAATTTCTGGTACCATTATCCTCTTTATTTTTTTTGGTGTATTTGAATGTAGCCCTTTCTTTTCTCCGAGGAAGCAAATCATGTTTCTTATCTTTTTCAGTCAGACTTAAAAATGAAACAGCATTTTTAAAAGCAGCTATTTCAGGACTATCCAGCTTATCTGACCTCTCAGGCTGAAATAAAGAAAGCCTGCCAGTAAAGATTTCATCCCTTACTATATTTTGATATATCAATAAAAGCATAATCAAAGAAATTCGATACATAAGCATTTGCTTTTCAAACATGCCTTCTCCTGTTACACTTGCTGAAGAAGGTGATTTTATTTCATAAATTCCAATTTAATTGCTTTAAGACACCATCCCTTCGATGCTGAATCATTTAAATCCATTCCGGCCTTTGAAGATAATTTATCGCATATCCAAATGATAACTTCTCACCTTTCTGCAAAGTTGTAGGAGCCATCCACATTTCCATTCCAAGCTCTTTGCGGCCAGGATGCCAAAAAAGAAAAAATCTTCGGAATGTATCCGGTGTAAAATCCTGACTAATACCAAAATTCTTTGTATGATCATAAAAAGCATAGGATGAGCAGGCTGATTCAGTCTTCAAAAGATGTTGGAAAATTATTTCCCTGTCGAATTGCCAATCCAAATTTCTTTGCTTCCATCCCGAATCTTTGGTATAGACGGATACAACTTTTGGATCTTCGGAACCAGATATTTTAAACAGGCAGGGGCGTTCATGAACCTTCCAGCCGGGCTTTTCCAAACCAGCAGAATATTCTGCAGCGATCCTTATTTCCTGGCTATCCTGAGGCAAAAATATTTTCCTGCGCCAAACACTTCCATCATTAAATTCCCTTGTAATAAAAACATTATTTTGATCATATTGAAAGGTATTTTTAGTTTCCTTAGCGCTTTCAATTCCTACTTCGGCCGCCCGTGGTTCGTTCACTAAGCTATTCCCCGAAGGCTTATGTATGATTTGAGCAATACGACCTTTTTGCTCCGGTAAAATAAGGATTCGCCAGGTTTCATTTTCAAGAAAAAGTGCGGGAAGCCCTTTTTTCACAGCTTCCAATTCATTAATGTAATCTACGGTCAATTTATCATCGGCTGCCCTCGTCATCGAAAACTTTTTCACCAATAATTTATATTGATCAAAGATTTCTCCGCTAATAAAAGGATCTTTGTATGTATACGATCCATCTTTATAAATCAAGGGAGCTGTTATTAGAAGTGATCTTAAAGCAGGTATCATGGCCTTCTCTACCCTACTGCGAATAGCTCTATCAGAGGAAGATTCTAATGCACTCTGAAAGAAAAAATTAATTTTTTTGGAAACATCAAAATCGAGGCCCACTTCAGAAGGTTTCGGAAAGCAATTGGGATGCACACCGCGTTCCCCTGCATTTTGGTGCAGATAATGAAGGTACTCTAAAATTGCTTGTGCGGCAGGACCGTAATGGAGACGGCAAAACTCATCTGTCAATTCCCAACTCTCTTTATCCGGAGTCCAAAGGCAACGGGCTATGACATAATTACGAAGATCACTCATTTCAGTAGAAAGCCCATTGCCTGCTGCCTGCATAAATACGCCCTGAACGCCATTTTTTTTAAAAAGTCCGACATTTCTGGATATGGTATTAAAATTAGGAAATGGAAGATCATAAGCGGTAAAGTTGGTGTTGTAATTCCAGATCAGAATATTTTTGCAAATGTCTTTCCACTTATACAAATCCTCGCAAAATAGTTTATTACGGCTGCATGTGGGATCATCAAGAGGATGGAACGTGCAACATTCAATGCTGCACAGCATGATCTGAACATTAGGCAGCAAGGTCATATTTTTTGGTGGCTTGCGGCTGTACCAATAAACTAAAGTGCCAATCTTCACTCCCGGATGGGAAACAGCAATACTTTTAGCCACCGCATTTACCAAAGCTAAATGTGGCGCTCCCTGGCTTTCTTCCTTAGTACTCAATGCGCTGCAAGCTGGGCATTCACAAAGAGAATTATTATCCATCTGGCTAACACTAATACCCGTAAGAGAAGGATTAGAATCAAGAACCCTGGTAACACCCTCCGTTACTATTCTGATGACATCCTCGTTAGTTGAACACACCTGTGGTCCTCCGCCACCAACATCCAGCTTACGCACTCCTTCCTCCAAGGCAAAATATTCAGGGTGTGTCTTACCATATTCAGAAACCGGTACATAAGTGGAAATTGAATGGCTGATCAACTCCTGGCTGGTTTTACCACCCAAATATTTTTCATCTGAAATGGTATTAACACGAAGACGGGTGGCAAAGGCGGGATCATTGTAATTTTCCTCATAGAATGGCCAACGGAAGAAAAAGGATGGCTCATAAGTAAAATCACCCATGGGGATGGGAATCTTAGAAGCGTCTGAAGGAATATAGGTATGATCCCGGGTTAAAAAACATACTCCGGCATAACGTTCAAAGAATTCATATACGCCATAAAGAACGCCTCTGGGTTGAGCACCTGCAATCATTAAATCGTTACTTATATGTATATGGAAACCTTCTTCTCCCCCAACAGGCGGGTTTAAATTGGGTACCTGAGAGCGTTTTACGGAATCATTACCAATATAGATTGCATTTTTAGAATGAACCTTGGTGCTTATTTTTAATTCATTCCCTGTAATATTTTTAAAAATTCTCTGAAATTCAGTGGCAGCATACTTCTCACTTTGAATTGAATCCTCACTAACAATAATCTCCCAGCCTTTCATATCAGCTAAATGAATTGCATTTTTTCCGGCCGAGGTAGATTCTGCCAAAATAAATGGGAATCCATTCCCAAATGATAAAGCACTTAAAGCAAGAGTGCTTTTGGATGAAATCTGAATAAATTTTCTTCGCTTCATGACTTTTTAAACAATAGTTAAGGATCCTTTCCATTTAAATATGAAGATGGTTCAGATGGTTCCCATGAGTCACAATTTAGAACCTAAGACTTTTACAACTATCCTGTACTTACCTGCCGGAACAAGAAAATCTTCCATTTTTTTTAGTAAAGCAAATTACGTAAATACCTATATTTCAGTTAGTGCTTATGGATGACATTTACCTGCAGAATTTTTATTGTGAAGTGATACTCCACACTTTGACCTTATTTTTCCTGGAATCCGGTACTAAAAAATAGGTGTTTAAAAACTTATCCAAATCTTCCTCCAATAATTTTATTGCAATTGCAAGAGGTTCTTTAGAATTCTGGTTTTCCTGATCCTTGATCAATAATGATTTTAGTTCTTCGACATTATTTTGATTAACCGGCAACTTATTTTCTTTCGAACTTCTCAAAAGATTGGCAAGATTCGTTTCTCTCAAATGATATACATAAGCAAGAACTCTTTTTCTTAAACCCGTTAGTTCTACCATGTTCTCATTAAATTCACTCCTAAATTCAATGGGTATTTTATTTTTTATGTCCGCTCCTATTTCTAAAGCCTTTTGTATTTTTAATTCTGCCTGTTCAAATCTCAATTGAATATCTTCTATCATCCAAAAATTTGGCTGTTGATTTTTATCAGTGACCATAAAGGCCGATTTGCGGGAAGATTGCCAGGAAGGCGTTTCTATTCTGGGAGCTTTCAAAGTTGCAGCAGTCAAAGGATGATCAGGGTTGCTTTTTCCTACTTCTCTTGCAAACCAGGAAACATCCCATGGGTATAATTCAACAGCTTCAGAAGAAAGCTTCCAAAAATTTTGGATATCTTCCTCAACTCCTTTATATGGTAGAGCAAGTTTCGTCAGCGCTTCTTTATCACCTATACTGGGGTCATGAAAAAAAATTCCGGTCATTTTTAAATTTGGATCTTCCTGGTCAGGCACGTTACCATAATATTCCTTGATACCTTTAATTTTTCCAGCTTCATTTATAGCCCTTAATGCTCTCAAAGTGGCAAGAGGCGCTGCAATATGTTTATATGGCTCCATTTCTTCTGTAGGACACCCCATAAATAATTCTCCCATCACTGGAATTTTTTTATCCGCTGCTTTATTTACAACATTTTTGAACCAACGATCAACAGGAAAGGCAATCTGAACTTCTGCAATATTGGAATGAATAGATAATCCCACACAAGAGGAATCGAGCAGATCAATGGTCTTATATACTTCACCTGCCGATAATTCCCATGGCTCCCACCAAAATATCCCATTGGGTTCAAGTCGCTTCCATGTTTGTGCAAGAATGTTTACAAACTTTGAAACTCTTTCATGCAAAGGAACACCATGGCATCTGGGACATGGTCCAAACTCACTGCATAACCAGGCATTTTGATCATAAGTATAGCACAACAAATCATTAACACCAGGGAACTTTTTATGAAAATCCTGAATTAATGTAACATAACGATTGATGGTATTCGGGTCTGAAACGCATTGCGAAAGCGGCTCTACTGGAGGATATCCCACGAAAGGCGCTCCAAAATGAAAGATAGTTCGAAAACCATATTTTTTACATAGAGCTATACGGTGTTTGATCTTTGCATCCCGCTCCTCAATTTTTTGCGAAGAACGCAAAGTTTTAGCGGAATCTATATCAATTGGAAGCTGAAATTGCCCAGGTATTGAAATTACATCTTCTAAATTAAGGGGCTCATCATTGGGCCTATATCCCCATGCAATATTTAATTGCATGGTATTAAAACCAAGATCTTTCATTTTTTGCATATTTCTATCATCCCATTCCACATTAGTCTCATCAGGCGCTCCAAGAATGCCTACCTTATACTCCGGATTTTGCATCCGAATGCTGGCTGGCTGTGACCTGACTTTAGAAGGACAAATAATAGCCATTAAAATTAAAAAAACAGTTAATCCTATAGAGAGCACTAACTTTTTATTCCTGAATTTGTTAACCATAATGTTTAATTTATTTATTGTTTACTATAAAGTTTAATATATTAAACTTTGACTGCCTGAGCATTGGTCTCTCTGTTTGAAATTATATTTCTAAAATAAAAATCCCTCTTATTTGTCCTTTTAAAGTGAAATGTTGTAATGAACAATCAATTAATTCCAAATACTTGCTTAATTGCTTTTAAATAAGCGTCTCCATATTTTTTTTCAGGTAACAGATAGCTTCCTTCGGTCCATTCGTTCCAGGCATTGAGAACAATAATCTTATGCTTCGGATTGTATTTATCTAAAAATGTTTTTGCATCCACCAATGCTGCCTTAAATGCATCCGGCGTGTTGCCAGAGAGTACGGGTAACCATGGATAATCTTTTAACCCGTACTGGTCGCTTTGTATGCAACGCGGGCTGGAATCCCATCCCATAGACACATTGGGAGTGTATAGTACATCCGGAAAGTTTGTAACAAACCACTTCCAGTATTTTTTATTTGATTCGAGAGCTTTGCTATATGAAACTGTGGGAAAACCGGCTTTACTTATATCAAAATGATGTATAAAACAATAGGTTGAAACACTTTGACATCCAAGAAACTGAACCATTTCCCTGGCGCCAGGTGGTATATTGGTTCCATCAATTTTTTTTATAGTTTCATCATTAAGCTGCCAGCTCATAATATTAAAATGCACCCCGGGAAATCCTGCGTTTATGGCTTTTGCATTTAATAAGGCTATTGCTTTTTTAGCCTGATCAATACCTCCCAGTCCATTAATAAAATTGACTATTTCATAAATCGAAAAGTAGGGTTTGCCATCAATTTTCCAATAATTTGGCTGCTTAAAATATTTTTCAACAATATAAGTTGAAATAGTATCCCACAACTCCCATGATACTTTTCCATCGGTAAGTTTAACTCTATTATTATTGTAAGTTGCCGGTTGAATATTTAGCCAATCATGATTTGCCCACATAATTGCAAATTTTAGCCTGTTGCGGTTAGATGCTTTTAAAAAGCCCTTCTCCAATCCTTCCTGCAAATATTGACCAGTATTTGAATACCAATACCAGTCATAAATAAAACAAGTAATGCCGTTATCAGCAGCCAAATCTATTTCTTTGGCTGCCCATTTTGGATCTGCTTCATTGAAATAACCCCAGGAAGGGACTTTCGGTTGAAGATGCCCTGGGAATCTCGGCTTTGCAGCTTTTACAACATCCCATTCGGTCCATCCTTTTCCATGCCACTTGGTATTAATGCTATCAGGGTGGTAATTTGGGAAATAGTAAACAGCAACTTCGTAATCCCGTACTTTTGTCATTTGTCCGGATTGATGTGCCTGCGACTGCGCATTTATTACAAGAAATATGGCTATACTATTAACAAAAAGTGATCTGACTTTCATTTGATTTTTTATTAGTTAAATCCAGTAATTTCTTCATTCCAAGGAGACCTTTCAAGAAAATTTATTCTATAGCTAAATGCTATCTTTTGCCCTTTTCGTATTGGGTTGATGTCGTTGCGCATTTCCAGACCCATTTCTTTTCGTCCATGATACCAATAAAGAAAAAAACGGTGAAATGTGCCCTGTTCAAATTTCTGTTGCATTCCGAATTGATTGGAATGGTCGTAAAAGGCAAACGAAGTACAACTTGTTGCGGCGTGTAAAAGTTGCTTAGCGACCATTCCCATATCGAATTGCCAATCCAGGTTTCCCTGTTTCCACACCAAATCCTTCGTAAAAACTGAAATAACTTCCGGATCCTCCGCGCCTGATATTCTATACATACAAGGTCGTTCGCGGATTTCCAATTCATCTTGATCAATTCCTGCTGTATATTCCACTTGAATCCTTATTTCCTGCTGATCATCTGTAAATGAAATTTTGCGACTCCAGATACTTCCATCCTCGGATACTGAGCAAACAATAACAGCATTGTCGATGTGTAGCCAGGTACTTTTAATCTTCAGCGAACTGGTGATCCCTGCTTCTTCAGCTGTGGGTTCAATTATTAAATTCTTTCCTGTAGGCTTGTAAAACAACTGAGCCATACGTCCCATTTGCTCAGGTAATAAAACAATCCGCCAGATTTCATTTTCCAAAATAACAGAGGGCACCCCATCTTTCAAAGCATATAATTCATCTATATAAACTGAAGTTGCTTTTTTCTCGCTACTTTGTTTCATCGAGAATTTCTCAACCAAATACTCATAATGATTCAAAATATTCTTCCCCACAAAATCAGCATCATATTTATAAAAACCTTCGTTAAAGATTATGGGCGCCGTTGCAAGTATTGCCCGTAAGGCAGGGATAGTGGCTTTTTCTACCCGCAGGCGTATAATCGGGTCAGGAGCACATTTAAGCGCTTCTAAAAAATAAGAATAAATCTGCTGAGATACCATGAAATTAAGCCCCACTTCAAGAGGCTTAGGGAAAGAATTCGGATGTACGCCACACTCTTCAGCGTTATGATGAAGGAAACGCAGGTAGGAAAGGATTGGCTTGGCCGAATTAGCGTAGTGCAGGTTGCAGAACTCATTAACTAACTGCCAGCTATCTTCCATTGGATGCCAGAGGCAGCGGGCCATGACGTAATTACGCAAATCACTCATTTCAGTCGACAATCCATTTCCAGCCGCCTGCATAAAAACTCCTTGTGCATTGTTATTGTGAAAAAGTTGTACATTCTTAGCAATTACATTAAAATTAGGAAAAGGAAGATCGTAAGCGCTAAAATTAGTATTGTAATTCCAGATTAAAATATTTGCGCAAATCTCTTTCCATCCATAAAAATCTTCAATAAATAGCTTATTACGACTGCAATTGGGATCATCCAAAGGATGAAGAGTACAACATTCAAAACTACAAAGCATTATTTCAACATTAGGCAATAACCTAATAGTTTTAGGAGGTTTCCGGGAGTATCGGTAAACCAGAGTTCCAATTTTCACGCCCGGATGAGTAATGGCTATTTTCGCAGCTATCGCATTAACCAGAGCTAAATGAGGCGCGCCACGGCTCTCTTCTTTCTCACTTAAAGCGCAACAAGCAGGGCATTCACAAAAAAAATTATTATCCATCTGACTAACGCTAATGCTGGTCAGAGAAGGACTAGCATCAAGAATATTAATAACGCTTCCCGTAATAGCTTTGATGACATCCGGATTTGTTGAGCAGACTTGGGGGCCACTCCCGACATTCAATTTGCGGACTCCATCAACCTGAGCATAATATTCCGGATGATCTTTACCATATACAGAAACGGGCAAATAATTTAAGATCGAATGAGTGATTAACTCCTGACTGGTTTTACCCCCTAACCGTGGATCATCAGTAATTGTATTGATACGAAGCCTGGTAGCAAAAGGAGGATCATCAAAATTCTCCTTATAATAAGACCAACGGAAAAAAAATTGTGGCACATATATAAAGTCCACCAATGGAATGGAAACATTAGAAGCATTTTGAGGGATGTGAGTATGATCTGCCGTCAGAAAACGAACCCCTAAATACCGCTCAAAGAACTCGTACACACCATAAAGAATCCCTCTTTGAGAGCCTCCTTCTATCAATAATTTTTGTTTACCGATATGTATGTGTAAACCTTCTTCGCCAAGAGTAGAGATTGCAGAATTAAGTGAACCACGTGAACTTAAAGCAGTTTTACCTATGTATATTGCATTTTTATCCCTCCTCTTAGTAATAATCTTTAATTCAACGGTAGTAATATCTTTAAATAATCTCTGAAATTCGCCGGCAGCATATTTTTCATTTGGACCCGCATTTTCATTAATAACTATTTGCCAGTCTTTCATTTTATCTAAAGGAATAGTATTTGTTGCGGCCAATGAACCTTGTGCCGAGATAAATGGAATTCCACTACAGAAAGATAAAGCACTTAAAGCAATAGTGCTTTTTGATGAAAGTTGTATAAATTTTCTGCGCTTCATAAATGAGAATATGTATTGATTTGGACGGCTAAAATTTATTTCATGAATTAACCATTAGTTAGTATAATCCTAGCCACATGGAAAAAATCATCAAGACTATTTTATAATTTTATTGAAAACTATTTATTCGGATTTAACAAAATAAGTTATGGCATGCGTTTATATTCAATTAGCAATGAAGACCTTGGTTTTTTCAGTATCAGCATAAAGCCTCTCAGGATCTCATCCCCCGTTTTAGTTATTCGTTTCCCGGAATCTTCATCATACAATTCATAGTTCGCTATTTTATCCAGGCCCCGTAGCTTTACTAAAATTGAATCAACAGTACAGTTCTTGCGTCGGAAGGCCATAATGATACCATCCCCCTCGTTTGGTCGGTTTAATTGATAGGCCAACCATACACTGTCCTGTAAAATATTCTTTGTTCCGGTTAGGGGATAATAATCGCCATAATAATAGGGGCGCAAATGTTTAAAATCTTTTATAAAATTTTGCATTTCAGAAACAGAAGGGGTGGAACTGGCGCTGTTAACATCCCAGGTAAGTACCATTGCACTACTCATAGCAGAACGTAAACTATACGCTGAAACACCAAAACCACCGGTTCCATGAATGGGTAAATAAAAATTCAATCCATAAGTTTGGCATTGGTAACCAATCGGTTCGCCAGGCTGGTAATCAGTTCTCCAAAGCGGTGAACTACGTGAAATTGTCTCCAAATCAATGCGCCGTCCACCACCGGCACAATTATCAATGATAAGATTAGGAAATCTGGCCAATAAACTATCCCAGTATGCATACAATCCTTCAATATGTCTTATCTCAGAAATTCCAACCCGATCTGGCTTATCATTGGCATTCCAATATGGTTCCGGTGACGAATTGAAATCCTGCCGGTAATAATCAATTCCCTGCTCTTTTATGAAATCCGAAATATAATCGGTTAACCATATGCACGCAGCTTTATTTCCCAGATCTAACAAAAGACTTCTCTTTTCTGAAGGTTCCCCCGGTTTAGGAGGACGTTTCAACATCCACTCAGGATGTTCCCTTGCCAATAGCGAACCTTCACTAACACGCTCCGGTTCAAACCATAAAAGGAATTTTGCACTCACGGCATGTATGGCATCTGAAACGGGTTTTAACCCATTGGGAAATCTTTTTGCATCCGGCGTCCAGGTGCCAACATTTTGCCAGCGCTCTCCTCCTGCCGAATACCAACCTGCATCAATCCAGCAAACCTCAGGAACAACATTAAATTGTTTAAGCCTTTCAACAGAAGCTACTGCATATGACTCGGTCAGACATCCATGTTCATTGCATGGAGCCGGCCCGCCCCGTCCGGTTGAAAGTGAAAGTGGGGCTTCGGCAAAAGGGCGGCCCTTTGTTTTGCGCGTATGGTGAGCCAAAACAAATTGCCTGAACAAATTATGTCCGACCATCCGGTTTTCACCTTTCCAAAACAACAAACAGACAGAGGGTGTCCGGATTTCTTCTCCGGCATACAATCTCAATTTTATCTCTTTCATACCTGATCTCAGGCTTACTGTATTGCCACCTGTCTGTTGAATGTCTGCAAACCAATTTCCACTCCAGCCTATAGCGCCCATTATTCCACTTTTGTCTGGGCTTTCAATATTGAAAAAAGGGAATGCCGTTTTACTGGAAGATCTTCCTCCAAAAGGTGTCATGTAAATATTCTTTCCTGTTTCCAGCGTATCGTCCAATGGCATAAAATCACTCTTCTCTATGCCCGCACCATTTAAATGGTGCAGGATAAATTTGCCTTTGCTATGGCAGGCAAATAAATGGTTGATAACGTCTGCCTTTTCAAGGAGAAGGCTGTTCTGCACGGAAGTATTTGAAAATTTCAGAACCCACTCAACTGCCGGGAAATCTTTGTACACAGTAACAAAACATTTAACTTCCAAGCCGCTTTGCATGTCACTGTAGATGTAAAGGAATTTTTCCAAATCGGGATCACTGCTCACCTGTTTTTCAGCATTATATTTCCAATTGGTAATAAAAGTCCCCGATTCCTTTCCACCATAAATGAAAGAAAACGGAGGTACCTTAGCCTTTACGAAATGCTCTTTTACCCAGCGAAATACATCTACATTCCCTTCCAATCTGTTTTGAATTGATTGGCTGGCGGCATGGTTATAAGGAAGAAATATTGATGAGAGAAGTAAAACTATTATCTTTATCCATATACAGCAGGCACTCCTGAAGCCTTGTATAAACAACTGCCACGGCTGCAAATTTTTGTCAAATAATCGTGCTATTAATCTTCGCATAACGTCCTTTTTTGACAGTCTTGTTTTTATTATTTTTTAATTATGTTTTTCTCCGGCTTATCATTATACTTTTTAAAAAGTTCTTCACTTATTTTGATCGCGTCTCCCCACGGCTCGTCTGCAAAACTTTTGTCGTCTTGCACCCATTGCCATTCGAAAGCCGTTACCTCTGCCTGAAACGCCTTTTCATCAAAAGGAATATTTGCTTTTACCGCTGTGATAACTCCATTAATAAACATTTTCCATCTGGTAGCGTAGAAATCCTTGAGCAATCCTGACCAACTTCGGTTGGCATAATCGTTCAAACTTTGCCCCTGGCCTCCCCATGTGGTAAGAATATTTCGGGCATCCTTGCGGAAATACAATTGTTCACTTTTATTTTTCCCCATGTTTCCTGCATCTTTCAACCATTTTCCCAGTAATAAAGATGGTTGCGTGGCTACCAATTTATCCAGATCATTTATTAAATCAATCATCCGTATACTATCTGAAACAAGCGCCTGCAAATCTTTATGTTCATAATCAGTAATAAATTCAGCCTTTAAATTGATAAAATAATTTTCTAAAAACTGCCGCCCTATATTAACTATGTCAAAACGATACGTTGCACGCTTCTGGTTACGGGAAGTTAGCATTAACCTCCAGGCTTCCAGTAGGTCCGAGTTATTGTAATTGATATTAGAAAACCACCTTGCTTTCTTTTTTAAAGTAGGTCGGGTAGTGATAAGTGAAGAATGATTGTCAGCAGGGGAAATATATATTTTGCTGAATAGTAGTTCCCATGCTTTTTCAACATTTTTATTAGCCTCTCCGCATCGTCTTATCGCCCAATTTCTGATCCATTTATTGATGTCTGTTGGGGTATCATTCCATGCTTTTTCAAGTACATATTCATACACCCCCGGATTCATATCCAACCCTTCAAGCGTACAGCCGACACCGGATAAATTAGAGCCTCCATTTTTAAAAGCATCATCCATTCGTGATTCCACTTCCGACAGGTTACCTGCCAGCATAGTGTTGCCACCAAAATTTCCAAGATAGCACCATAAATAAGGCTGACCATAGAAACTATTTGTTTGTTTCCATACTTCTTTTTTCTCAGCAAAATAATCCAACAATATCATTTTGCCTCTGGGTATAGCAGTCAGAAAGGAATCTATACGTAAGTCTGTCCAATTTTTACGATTATAATAAAATATCCACCCCATTTGAAGCCATATAGCCGATGAATCAACTTCAGTCATTGAATGATAGATAGTCCTGGATACAGTAGCCAGATAAGAAGGCTCCCAACTGGGAGGAGTAACTTCGTTAAATGGATCTGCGCCATAAATATGATCGGTGCCAAATAATCGGGTTTGCTCTTTTAGAAAAAGCCGTTGGATTTTTTTAAATAACGGATCAAGAGGATCCAGAAAGCTGCTATGATACTTTTCCGGGAAATCCCCCCATTGGCCTAAAGAAGTAATTTTTGCATCCGGAAACTTTGATTTCAAAGCTTCGGGTACATGACCGGCGAACGCTGGTAAAACAGGTTTCATCCCAAGGGAGCGTTCCCGCGCGATAATCTTTTTCTGAAGGTTTAGCTGCCCAGTTATCCAACTTTGCGGAAGAGGACTATCCCACCCATCTATATTAGCCATTCTGTGCCACGGTAAATAAGCAGGGCCTGTGAAATAACTTCTGATTTGCTTATCACTCAACCCAAGCTTGCGCCATACATTATACCACACTGCCTCCTGTCCCGTAATTGCCAACGGCATATTCACACCATTCAGCGCCATCCAGTCAATAAGCCTTTCCCAATCATTCCATGACCACCAGGGCATCGAATACCCATAGGTGCAATAGTTTAAGAAAAAACGATCAGCGTAATTTGTTTTTCGCCGGATTGTGCCGTTCAATTCAGGCATTTTCAGTGGAAGCTCTATTTTATCGGCGCTATACCAAGTAACATCTGTACGGCAGTAATATTTGAGATAATAATTAAACCCAACCGCCATTGAATTGGAATTATTACCTTTTATAACCAATCTTCCATTTATCCAATTTAGTTCAAAAACATCTTTATCTGAATGAAGGTTTTCAATAACAATATCATTGGACCATGCAGGTGCAATCCTCGCAATCAAGCCTTTTACTGCAACATTATCGACACCATTTGCCTGGCAGGTATTGCTAATGAACATTATGCAAATGAAAAAAAAATTTCTGGCTACGTTCATGCCTTTGTGGTTTAAATTATTGTAAGAGCTATTGACTTTAATCAATTATTTAATACATGGAAAGCTTTATAAATACTATTTTTATATTCAATTCCGCTACTTTATTACTGATGGATGAATTGGCATTGAATGACTTTTTTCTGAAGAGCTTTCATCGGTTAGGTACTTTTCTGAATATTGCATTAGCTATAAAGAAATTGTATAGTGGACTTAGTATCTCTATCCGCCATTGCCCTAATCCAATGAGCACTGTATCCATCAGGAAACTGATGTACCACAGCCTGTCCTGCAGTAACATCAAAAGTCTTGTAAAGATGCCAGCCATTGTGATCAAAATCAACTTCTAATGAAATAGTCACGTCTTTATCCGAGCTTAATTCAACTTTCTTTTTATCATAACCTGTCATTAAATAGGGTAACGAAAATTCACCTGCCTTAACGTCTGTATCTTTCCACGGGCCTCCGCTACCTATCGGCTGCCCCAATTTCCATATATCATCTATGCTACCAAACCATAAACCTGCTGAATCTTTCTTTGTTGAAAAATAATGGCCATCATGACCTGCATCGCTTTTCGTTCCACTGATCACCATTAATCCCCTCCAGGAACAAAAATCAATAATACGTTTCATATGCGTACATATCGGCCTCATGGTAGCCATCCCGGATTGATTGGCAATCTCGTAAATAGTACCATGAACGTTTAATAGTGAACGTTCTGTCATCACCTCTCTTTTACCCCTTGGCCAACCCGTTTCAAATGGATGGTCATACATCGCATGAGTTTTCGGTAAACAATAGGTGCCAGATCTATCTTTTACAAGAACACACGTATCATTAATTTCAAAATCTTTTTCTATTGAACATATTTCAGCTATTTCTTTGCTTTTTTTATTCGCAGGCTCAAGAAATTGTATTTTTTCATCTATTTCAAAGTATTTACCTTCCGGGTTATGGTTATTTTTCTTCGACAAATCCAGGTATTGTAAATTTCTATTATAACCCGCGGGCCTGATCAATCCCCCGTCATATTCCTTATCTCCGGCTGCGGCAATACTGTCAAATTGTTTTTCATTTTGGCTTGCTTCATGCCCCCGCGCGAAATAGTGAAAATAGACAGTTGCCTGGCAATCATTATCGGTTTTAACTCTTATCCAGTCGGCTTCAAAGGAACCGGGGAAAATGTGAAATTCATAGGCATTAGGGGCTACGGAAATGTTTTTATAAATCTCCCAATGCCCTAATTTATATATTTCAAATGTAAAGACGACCGGAATTTCCGAACGATGAGCCAGGTGTACTATTTTTTTTCCAAAACCTCCTATCAGGTATGGAGCAGAACTGATGCCTGCTTTTACCTCATCATTTTGCCATACTCCTCCCCAACCGTTAGAAGGCCCCCAGGAAGATAAATCATCCAAGGAACCGAACCATAAGTTCGATTGGGATTGGCCTGGCAATTTATTTGCCATCATGGTTGTTTCATCTGTTGATAAAACTATTTCATCCTTCCATTCACAAAAATCCGTGATTATTAATAAATGGTTGCACAAAGGTCTAATGCCTTGAATGTATTCTAAGGAAAATTTTTGTGGAAATTCATAGAGCATGCCATGCATATCCATCATTAATTTATCTCCGGTTACTTTACGTATTCTTGTCCATTCTGTGTACCATCCATTAGGACTGTCATAAGTATGTGTTGATTTGGGCAGCCTGAATTCTGTCCATTTACCATGATCTAACAACATTAAGATAACGGAACGCTTGTCCCAGCCCAGGCTCCATGCCGGTGCATTATCATCGGGAGAACCATAAATTCCAGCGGGCCCTGTTACTTCTGTGAATTGCCTTCTTCTAATGATAGCCCAATCTTTTCCATCCCACTCAGCCAAAACGCCTTTTTGTTCTTCATTTTGAGAAATGCTTCCTACCTCAAGCATGCTTGGTTTAAAATCAAATGTTTTGTTTTCTTCATCTCCATTATTTGTCAATATTAATCTTCTCTGTGCTGTATAGGCACCTTTACCATGCCATCCTGGCACAGGCTTCTCAAATAATAATGTCGATTCCAGTGTATGCACGTTCGCTTCGTATAATTTCCCTTCCATATCATAGAAGTAAACCATGTGAGCCGGATCATATAAATGACGCGCAACGGCTGTTAACCGCCCAGGCATTTTTTCAGGTTGAATCACACGAATATTTTTATTTGAATCAATGAAATAAGGGCCTATAATCAATTGATTCGACTCTCTGTGTATCATTCTATCTGCAGGCGTCCCTCCTACACTTTCAGGTTGGATAGTTAGATTTAAATCAGCGTCAATTGAATAGAGTTTATCTGCACTTCCTTTCGGACAATGGGGCGAATAAGTGATTAGCCATAAATTCCCCGCCCAGGGGACCATGGCTCCAATACCGCATTCGCCACCAGCTCCTTTACAAAGTCTTTCTGCTCCCTGATTAAATACTGCCAAATGCGGATACACACCACTAATCTTTAACCAATCATGGTATTTCTCTAATCCGGATGAAACTAAGGGCCTCGCAAAGGCCTGATGTACCGGTATTAAAGAATATATTGTAGCTCCTTTGCCCAACACTTTAATAAATTCACTTCTTTTCATTTGATCTTTTTAAGTTGAAATAGGCAAGCCTATGATTAAAACATTCATACCATTTTACTCTACATATTCTCTTCCCTGCCCATAAACATTTCAAATCAGGAAATCAGAAATATCTCAACATTTAGATATCTTATTCCACCACAACTTCCATTTTAATACTAACCGGCTCATTGTTAATATCACTCGAAGAAAGTGTTGCTACATATCTGCCTTTTGATTTGTAAACGTGATAAATTTCTTTATCAATTTCAGTTATTTCTGAACTATCGCCAAAGCTTATTAAAACCGGGCTTTTCGTATGGATCAACCGGTTCCAAAATAAAACCCTTGTATTAGGGTGTATCTCTCTTACGGGATCGTATGCAGCCCATCCATATGCAATATTCTTATTTGCGGTAGAATCGAAGACGCGCACCTGCAGAAAGTCACGATCTTCCGCACCAGAAATGGTTTTCACAGTTAATTGTTCCGTGTATAATCCAGGATGGTTATAACGTACAGTTATCTTTGAGGAATCTCTTACTTCTCCTGTATGCAATTCCCAACTGTAAGATTTTACCTGTTCCCCTTGTCTGGCTATTGAACGTGTAGCATCTAACTCCACTTCACTCCCAACACACGTATATTGATACCCTCCTGCAATGGCAATTATTTTATCAGGATATGATCTCAGATAAGCTTCCATTAAATAAGGGAACGTAGCCAACTGTGTCCCATTATATTGCAATTCTGTATGACAATGAGAATCATTAACCTGAGATTTTCGTCCATCCCATGTCATCCCGGTTTTGCCCAGTTTTATTCCAGCCTTTACAAAACTCCCTGCTTTGCAATAATGCTCAATGGTCTCAATATCCATGTGAGCAACCCTGAAAATAACCCCACTTGCATTTTGAATACAAACAGCATTTGATTTACCATCACCTGATGGCAACGGAGAACTAATAATCTTTCCATCAAAAGGAGATACCACATCCAATTTATCCGGGATGGCTCCATAATCTTCTCCACGATGATAATATCTTACGTTATAAGGAACCAAAGCACTCCATGTATTTTGATACACTCCTGCTTTCCATCGATATCCTTTAATTGGAAAATCGATAGTTGGTCCCCAGGACTCACCATCAGCGCATACAGACAACCTGACTTCTCTTTGCATATTATTCAGAACTTGAAAATCCGCACTAAGAGCCCAATCTTTTATGGCTTCCACATATAACCTCAATCCGTTAAACTCTACAGGCATTTGGTATGGGCGATGCAATAATATAATCCGCTTGCCGGAAATCTCTAATTCAACTTCTACTTTTGAATATACTTTAGGAGCTCCCCTTTTAAACAACGGGTATGGGTCAAAATCTGGCTTTACGGATATAAGCTTTATATTGCGCACTATTTTTTTGCCATGATGTGTCAGCTGCACCCTATGCTGTTCACCAATATTCAGTTCAAATACCAGAGGATAACCTCCAATATCCATAATAATCTGAGAACTATCATTTTGAGCTAAAGCTCTTGACGGGAAAAGAGCTATTGCGAAAATTATGATTGCATGACTTACATCTGTCAAATACTCATATTTATAATCAGAAAAGAGCCTGTCCTTTAATTTTATTTGTGTAGTCATTTCTTAATTAAACGATTTTTCAATTAGACATAGCTAACCGTACCAGTCATTTTTTAAATGAGAAATTCTTCTGTCTGAAAACGCAGCTCCTTGCAAACATTGATACCGCTCTGCCAATAGTCACACCCCGGGAAATCTATCTGCAACTGGAAACATTGTTACCCGAAATTTGGTACACCCATATGGTACTAAATTTATTTGTGTTGAAATTTTGCTTTTAACTGACCCGTTTGGTAATGGTTGGTTTTCAGTGGGTTTCCAATTAAATTCCTTTGCCTTTAATCTGAGTTGAAGGGGAGCGCCCTCTATTGACCAATTCCATTTAATTGGCATGGCTTTATGTATTATTTCTACCTCCTCTTCAGCATTATCCAAACTCACATCCAACGCATAATTAAACTTGGCATTTGGCATTTCTCTGTTAGGATCATGGTCAGCTATAGGAAGAGAGAATAAAAGCGGACCGTAATAAACGCACTCGTATGGACTGTTGATAGCTGTATCTTTTGCAATTACACGACCTTTATTAAAATAACTTACTTGCGGATAGGGGGTTTCTTCACCTTTCACAATTTTTACATTCATTGGGAAATATAAAGCTATCTGATCATTCCTTTTCCAAAGACGACTTATCTTTATGAATCCCTTACCTTTTTGGTGATTATCAATTTCAGTCCCATTTACTTTAATTTCCGCATTCTGACACCAATCCGGAACACGCAAATAAAGTGGAAACTGTACATCTTTTTCGGGATTAACTGTCATATTGATCCATTCTCCAAAGGGATAAGATGTATGGCAATCAATATTAACTGCAATATTTTCAGAAACCTTATAATGGAGTCTGCAAGGGCCATATAAGGTTGCGGCTAAGCCATGATCGGTGGTAGCCATCCACATATTCATAACATAATTTGGAATTATGCGGTTAACATTGCCAACGCAACAAAGAACCTTGCATCCTGTCCTGGTATATTTGTATGAACCCTTTCCCGGCGCCCTTGGTTCCATGCCGGGGAGGCTATTGCTATACCTGTTTAAACTCTGGTAATAACACATGGTTTTAAAGTCACGGTCAACCGGGGCTGCGGCTGCATTAAAAAATATCTTTTCGATGCGATCGGCGTAACTCTTATCACCCGTAATACGCAGCATCGAAAGGAAGGTCCATTCAGACGCTTCAACATCACAAGTTTCAATATTTCGTGTTGAACCAATTCCTGCATGCCATTCTTCGCCGGACAATATTCCTACCGGAAGCAGATATTTCTTCTCGCCCCATTCAATCGCTGCTAAGGAGGCATTCAGATCAGCTCTGTTACCCGTCCAATTATAAAGTAACGCGGGAACACGGATATCTTCGTAATAAATCACATTGTGCCCAGGAACGAGATACCCTTTTAACCATTTGTCTACAACAGATTTATATGATGGTCTATTACTAAAGGATAAAATACTATCAAGAATTGTTTTATCTCCACTCATAACATAGGTGTCAATCATCGGATCAATATTACAAGCGCCCGATACATCAGAAAAATCAGACCAGAGATCGCCAATTGGAAATCTTTTATAAACTTTAACCAGGGCCTCCAGGATTCTTTTTCTATGCGTTGCCTGATAATAAGCAACAAGCGCTCTTCCCATTTGTGAATGTGCCCAATTATTAAAACTTGTGGGGTCTCTGTTTTCATTATAAATACTACTTGTAGTATCTATTAGAACTCCTCTATTATTTTTCCAGTAAATAAAGGACTCCCCTCCGTTTATAACACCATTTACTACATAATCTAACCGTTTTGAAACCTTGTTTATTAATATTGAGTCCTCAAGAATATAAGCTAATCTTACAGCCCCATCCAGCCAGTAACTGGCTTGTTCCAAGGGCCATCCGGTGCCATCCGGATTGGCTCCCATAGCTTCAAAACCATAACCTTTCCATGCTTCACCAAAAGTGGGTGAATACTCATCCAAATGCCCCGTTATTCCTTTAGCGGCACTTTCTGCCCAATCTTTTATCCATCCTTTTGGTGTTATGGCACCAGGATATAGAGGTATAAAAGATGGGGAAATTTTTGCATGTTCTGAATAAGCCTTGCTTTCTAATGCGATATTATATTTCCCGGATGTACAACCCTGATAAAGAAGTAATAAAAAAGAAAAAAATATCTTAATTGAATAAATTTGCTCTTTCATAATCGATTTGCGCCTTACTTTGGACAAAATCCTGTTTTAATATTGAGAAAATACTATCTTTTCTTACCATCCGGGATTTTGTTTTAAATTTGGATTGGCATCAAGTTCTTTCTGAGGTATTGGATATAGTTCTAATTTTGCTGAATAAGGAGCCAGAGCATTATTTAATATTTGAGCCGGATCCATCGCGGCAATTTCGTCTTTTAAAGTGCCCCAACGCCTTATATCATATACGGTAGTATACTCTCCGGTTAATTCCAGACGACGTTCTTTTCTGATTTCAGATCTCGCTTCATCCTGGCTGCCAACAGAATATTCAGAGGCATTAGCACGTGCTCTTACCCTATTCAGAAGGGGTATGGCCTGCGCTGTCTGACCAGTTTCATTAAGAGCTTCAGCAAGGCATAAGAGCACGTCTGAGAAGCGCATCTGTATTAAATCGGTACTATAGTCCGTCGGGACCGCCGCCTGAGTCGGGGACAATGGAGTTCTACCAAATTTTCCGTAAGCCATACCTGTATATGAAAACAACGTATTCCCAACTACAGAACCACCCTGGGTTTTATTAATGTAATGATGTATAGTAGGATCGTAAATGATACTGTCACCAGACGGCTGAGAAATATACCTGCTTATAGCTGTCATGTCCGCCCGTGTATCCGTAGTTTCATATAAATTATGAAAAGCGGAAGTCAGGCCATAAACTGTTTGAGTTGGAGTGCCTACTAAACCGGTAGGAAATAAAAAGTAAGGAAGTATAATTCCATTATGTGAATAGGTCTCGGTCCACAAATTTGTCCATGCAAAAACAACTTCCTTATTCTTTCTATTATTATCGGAAAAAACATCAGAAAAATTTGCTAACAAACCGAAATTGTATGTAGCCTCTCCACTACCCACAATTTCGCTTAATTTTTGGACAGCCAGTTGATAATATTGTGCATTTTGCAATGGTAATCCTGCCCCGGTAAGATATACCTTCCCAAGTAACGCTTTGGCTGCACCTGCCGATATCCGACCCAAATCATTACCTTTCCAAAAGGGTGGTAAATGGGTCTCTGCAAATTGAAGGTCCTGAATAATAAAATTATAGACATCCTGAACAGGAGATTGCGAGGCATAAATCAAATCCTTTTGAGCTATAGAATTAACCTCTGTCGTGATTAATGGAACACCACCAAAATCTCTTACCAGCATAAAATAAGCATAAGCCCTATGAAAACGTGCTTCAGCAATATAAATATTTGCTTTATTTGTATCAGATACAGCCTGATTTGCATGAGCTATTACAGTATTAGCCCTGGCAACAGTTTGATAATACCTGGACCAAACATTTGTGATATTAAGATCAGAAGGAGTTTCTTCAAAGCCATAGAATGGTGTAATCATTCCATCGCCACTCTGACCAGCGGTCACATATTGCTGCCCACATTCAGCTAAAACCCACTGATAAAATGGATCAAAATTAGGGTCGGCCCTCCAACTATCGTAGACGCCTAGCGTGGCCTCCTTCAATCCGGCCTCATTAGAAAATACCGTATTGCCAGAAAGAAAAGAATAAGCGGTTTCTTCCAGATTCTTTTTGCAAGATTCGGTGCAAATCGCTATCAAAAATATTAGCGGTAATATAAGCTTAAGTTTCATAATATTTTTATTTTAAAAATTAAAAATTACAGGATAAACCGAAAGTATAAGATCTCTGTGTAGGGTAACCCGCGTAATCAATCCCCTGTTGAAGTATTGATTGGTTAAAAGTGCTTACTTCAGGATCGAAACCAGCATATTTAGTGATTGTCAATAAATTGGTAGCGGTAACCGAAAGTGTTAAGCCTTTAACTACTTTCAATTTTGGAAATGCATATAAAAAAGTCAGTGATTTTAATCGAACATAACTTCCATCCTCTATCATTGCAGAAGTGGCATCAGTAATTACAAACGGCGGCCCTGCAAGAACTCCAGGATAACGGGGATCATTAATTGGGTTCTCAGGCGTCCAACGCTTTCCATACCAATCCTGCGTCTGATTAGTCACCTGTCCACCCCATATTACAATCCCATCATTTAGAAGAGCTCTTGTAATATCCAGAACCTTGTTACCCTCTGAACCAGTTATAAATAAGTTAACACTAAAATTTTTCCATCTAAAATTACTGCTCCAACCAAAGGTAAAATCAGGAGAGGAATTTCCTAATACTTGCCTGTCTGCTTTATCTATTTTTCCATCCTTATTAGTATCCTGGAATTTTACTGCGCCGGGATGCTGTACGGCCGCAGGTCCAGGGTAAGGATAAGAGGGTTTGCCATCGGCGTCAAAATCCTTAGTTTGAACCAGCCCTGTTAATTGATATCCGTAAAATTGGCCAATCTCTTGTCCAGGTACTAAAATTCCAGATACTCCACCTATTAAGTTATTTCCGATACTTATGTACGTAGGAGCTGTTCTGTCACCAAGATTGACAAGAACATTTTTATTCCGTGAAATATTGAATTGTGTAGTAAGTTCCATATTCTTTCTACTAATAATATCCGCGCTAATACTGAATTCTAAACCCCTGTTTTGTATAACCCCATAATTATCAGTAATCGAAGTATATCCGGATTGCGAAGGGATGGCTCTCGGTTGAAGTAAATCAGAAGTAAGCTTATTGTAGTAATCAAAACTGAACGAAAGCTTGTTATTAAGTACACTTATATCGGTACCAATATCGAATTGCTTAGTTTTTTCCCATGAAAGATCTGCATTTCCAAGGCCGGACGGATAAAGTGTTAGTGTAAAATTGTTATTTCCGCCAGTTGGATAAACCCCATTGACAAATTGCTGTAAGGAAGAATAAGGTGAAATAGCCTGACTCCCTGTCTCTCCATAAGAGGCCCTTATTTTCGAAGTAGAGATAAAACTCACATTTTTCATAAACTCCTCTTTATCCAGGTTCCAGGCTACCCCCGCAGTGGGAAATAATCCATATTTTTTATTTTCTGCAAAAGGTGAGGCACCATCAACCCGCAGTGAAGTATTTAAAATATACTTTCCTTTATAGGAATAATTACCTCTAAAGAAAGCAGACTGTAATTTCCGGTCCTCTCTATATGAACTTATCTCTTGACTCAGAGCGCTTCCTATATTATTGATACCAAAGTAAGGGATTGCAAAATTGCTTGATGAGGCACCAGTTTCTTCAAGAGTTTGTGCATTATATTCAGCCCCCAGGGTAAGATCAAGCTTGTGAATATCACTAAATAACTTATCGTAATTAAGATATGCATTTGCATTATAACTATAGGTATTAGCCAGGAAGTTATAACCTACGCCATTTTTAGGTTGTCCCAAAACCGTAGTTGCATCAAGAAATATTTGCCTTCTGGATAAATTCTGAGTTCCACCCAAACTAACTACTAATTTCAAAGAATTTAAGATCTTAATTTCATTCTCAATATTTACTATAGAATTATCATTCTTCACCACATCTATTTTAGAATTTAACTCATTAACAGGGTTACCAAACCAAAATTGCTTACTGTCACCTGGAAAACCGTAGGCATTAAATCCAAGGTAGTCTACCGGAACTGTTGGCGATTGTCTGAGCAAGTCTAAGAATCCAGCGCCCGTAGGCCATCTCATTTGTGTTGAAAAAGCCCTGTTTGTAAACTGGCGGGCAAATGAAAATTGCCCCTTAATACTGTACCAGTTATTTATCTTACTGCTAAGATTGGCACGAATGCTTCCTTTTTTGTTGCCGGAAGAACCGATAACATTGCCTATATCCTTTACATAATTGCCTGATATATAGTATAAGGATTTGGCAGTACCACCAGAAAAAATAGCTGAGGCATCTTCTCTATAACTTTGACGGGTCGTAGCATTAAACCAGTCGGTGTTGGTAGTAATTGTGTCAATATTACCAAAAATGGGAGCATTTCCGGAAAGCGCATTTGTCTCATTTACTATCTCTGCATATTGCTTACCCGTCATCATTTTAACAGGATTACGAATTGTTCCCACGGAATAATTATTTCTTAATTCAATTTTTCCTTCTCCCGTTTTTCCGGACTTTGTAGTGATCAGTATGACACCATTGGCACCTCTGGACCCATATATAGCGGTTGCAGCAGCATCTTTTAAGACTACCATACTGGCAATATCATCAGGATTTATACCATATAACCCATTTTGACTATAAGCATTTTTGAGTCCGGGTTTAGAGCCTTGCGTTAGCCCTTCAGTGTAAGGTGCCACGGGAAAACCATCAATTACATACAAAGGCTGATTGTCCCCGCTAAGTGAGTTATTTCCCCTGATTCTCACAACTACCTGTGCGCCCGGCTCACCAGATGTATTTACCACCTGGACTCCGGAAGTCCGGCCCTGTAATGCCTGGTCAAGTGTATTAATTACTGCATGTTGAAAATCTTTTGCCGATACCTCGGATGTAGCTGAGGCAAGACTCCGTTTGTTTTGAGATCCATATCCAACAACAACGACACCACCTAAAGTGGATGTTGTTGAAACCAACTGTATGGTCCCAACATTTCCTGCATCATTTACTTCAATTTCCTTTTCCTCATATCCGACAAAGGACAAAACGAGCGTCGCGCCCTTATTAGCCTGTATTTTAAACCTTCCTTGAGCGTCCGAGGTAGTCCCATTATTGGTACCTTTTACTCTAACAGATACTCCAACTAAAGGAACATTATCTAAGGAGTAAACAGTTCCATTTACAATTGCCTTCTGCTGGGCAAACGTAAATAAAGAAAAAAAGAGTAATGAAAAGAATAGAAGAGCTTTCTTCTTCTGTTCTAAAAACGGTAGTATTTTTTTTGACATTGCATTTAATTTTGAAATTGTAAAATATTAGGGTAATTTTGAAATTCTAAAATGTTAGGTTGATTTTGAAATTGTAATTATTTGGTTCATTAAAAAGTGTTTTAAAAATTATGAAAAAATAAGGGAGGTATTTGTGATATTTAAACAATTAATTTGACGTCATAAATTTAACTCGCTCTTTTTTTTTAACTATCCTGTACTATGCTGAGAATTCTTGGCTAGTCTTAACTTCATGTCAAGAATTCAAAAACAAGAAAGCCAGGCAGAGAGCCAATACTTCACTACTAAAGTTTTCTGAAAAAGAAAAAATTCATTTTTTATCCATTTACTCTTAGAACCTTTAATTGCATTCAGAAAACCGAGCTTTTCAATTCTTTATATCTTTTACGTAATTCTTCTAGTCTTTTTTTATACTCAACATGATTAACCAAATTAGTCGTTTCGTGGGGATCATGCATTATATCATATAATTCCTCATAATGGTGTTCTATAAAGATCATATACTTAAAATCTTTGGTTACTACTCCTTCTTCCTTAGGAATTTTGGGGCTGCCACTGATACCAAGCCCGTATCTGGGCGTTTTGCCTCCTCCATATTATTTGCATCATCCGGGAAAAGTCGCTCCAATATCCTTATTCAAAAATAAAATGATTAAATCTTGTATAATAATACAATTTGATCAAAACCTTATGCTATCCTTTCTCTAATAAATGGTTGTAAAAAACCGTTTTAAATTGGCTAATTAGCAATAAAATTTATTGCTTTATTGCCAATAAATTTCCAATCTCTCTACTCGTCCTTATAATATTTTTTGTGGAATCCGATAAAGCGGTGGCGAGATCTGAGGGCTTGTTTCCTATTGGTATTAATACGTCAAAGAACCGTTGCAAGTGTGCATCCTGCTTTAAAGGAACGTTCCCAGCCAACCCAATTACCGGCAACCCCTTCTTTTTGGCACGAAGAGCGACGCCATAAGGCCCTTTTCCTTTTAAAGTCTGAAAGTCAATGCTTCCTTCACCGGTAATAACCAAACTACTTTTTTTAAGGCTGGAATCAAAATTTGTAAGATTTAAAAAATATTCTATTCCATTTACAAGCTCAGCATTGAAAATTGCATGTAAAACTGCGGCGGCTCCTCCGGCAGTACCACCATGTTTAATTCCGGAAATATCTATTGATGTTTCCTTTAAAACGATCTTTGCAACTTGGGTAAGGGCACTGTCAAGTTTCTTAACCTGATAGGGAGAAGCGCCTTTCTGAGGACCGAATACATACGCTGCTCCTTCTTTTCCTAATAATTTATTGTCCACATCACACAAAATTATAAATCGGCATTTCTTTATCCTTTTATCCATTCCAGATAAATCAATGCTATTTAAATCTCTCAATGCATCAACCCTGTCCGGTAAATCTTTCCCATAAGAATTAACAAATCGAACTCCCAATGCTTTTAATATTCCAGTTCCACCATCAACGGTCGCCGAACCTCCCATCGTTATTAAAATTTGAGTAACTCCCATATTAAGTGCTTCTCTGATTAATTGTCCGGTACCAAAAGAACTTGCAGTCAGTGGATTTAACTTCATTGGATTTAAAAGATGTATACCCGATGCCTGAGCCATTTCTATAACCGCAGTCTTGTTTAAATCAATTAAACCAAAAGTCGCCTTTATCTCTTTCCCCATTGCGTTTTGAACTACCGCCCTTTTATTAATTCCTCCAAGTTTACTGGTTATCAATGCGCCTGTCCCATCTCCTCCATCACCAATAGGAAAACATTCACAAGTAAAATTGAGATTACTATTTTTCAATCCTTTGCTGATCATTTCCGCAGCTAAAGTTGCATCCAGCGAATTTTTGAAAGAATTTGGTGCTATAAGAATATGCATAGTACCTTAATTAAAATTGAGTGATTTTTTTACAATTTTTCATCAACTAGCTCTAATACATTTTGCAGTGACTTTCGTTTATTCATCCGTCGAATGAAGAAGGCTAAAGCAATTATTATAATGGCACAGACTAAAAGTAGTATCCAGCCTTGCATAATATTCGGTGTCGTCGCAACTTCAACAGAAGAGATTTCTGAATATTTAGGAGCAATCCATTCAAATAGGTAGCATTGACCAACAGTAATAAGGCAAACGAAAAAAAGCATAATAAAACTATGCTTCAGAGTGAACCTGAACAATGCTGACTCTTTGCCTACCAGGTTTCCTGCCGCTGCTGCCACTGCAATTGAAGAAGGAGAAATCATTTTACCTATTACCCCCCCTGAAGCATTGGCCGCAACGGTAATTACTGGATTGACACCTATTGATTTTGCAGTAACAGCCTGAAGATTTCCGAACAATGCATTTGATGAGGTGTCCGAACCTGTTATAAATACACCAAGCCATCCTAAAATCGGAGCAAAAAAGGGAAACAAATAGCCAGTACTTGCCAAACCTATTGCTAATGTTGAAACCATTCCGGAATCATTTAAAAGGGAAGCAAAACCTAATATTGCGCCTATTGTAACGATTGGATATTTAAGATCTTTAATTGTAGAAATAAATATGCGAAGACCCTGTTTATATGTTAATCCCAACACAGGAATAGAAATAATACAGGAAATGATTATCGCTGTACCGGCTGCAGACAAATAATTAAAGTGAAAAATATGAGGAATCAATTTACCATTCACATCCGTAATAGCATTATGGATTCCCCGAAATAAAAATTGAATTTCTCCAAAAGAGTCAAGGAGCTGCTTAATTGGTTTTATGCCCCATGCAACAATCATGACAGTAAGAAATATAAAGGGAGAGCAAGCTTTGATAATTCGTCCTCTGCTGAACTTATCTATTTTAAATAAATTCATCTCTTCACCAGCGAATCTCCAGATTTTCTTTGGCTTCCAATATTTCAAAAGAATAAGTAAACTTATAATAGAACCAATTCCGGCAAGGATATCAGGTAACCCAGGCCCTATAAAATTTGAACAACTCCATTGTATCAATGCAAAAGAAATTCCTGAGACCAAAATGGCTGGAAAAACTTCTACAGCTCTCCTCCAGCCAGACATTAATACTACTAAATAAAATGGAAGTAAAGCAGATAAAATGGGAAGGGTTCGTCCAACCATTTGGGAAATTGAAATTTCCGGAATTGAAGACACTTTCGATGCAACAATAATTGGAATTCCTATGGATCCAAAGGCAACAGGAGCAGTATTGGCAATTAAGCAAATTCCTGCGGCATACAGAGGATTAAATCCTAATCCAACGAGCATGGCCGCGGTTATTGCTACAGGCGCCCCAAATCCTGCAGTTCCTTCTAAAAAAGCACCAAACGAAAAGGCAATAAGCAATGCCTGCAATCTGCGATCTGAAGTAATCGATGCCATAAAATGTTTCAACACTTCAAACTGTCCACTTTTGACTGTGATATTAAATAAAAAAAGCGCAGCTATTATAAGCCAGCAAATAGGAAATAAACCGTAAAGCATGCCAGAGAACGTTGAGAGAATTGCTAAAGATACCGGCATTCTGTAAATAGCAGTAGCAATGAAGAATGCAATAGCTGTAGCCAAAACACTAGCGGCATATCCTTTCATCTTTTTAATCAGTAATGCCCAAAAAATAAATAAAATCGGAAGGATCGCCATTAATATGGATAACCAAATATTATTAAATGGATTATTAATCTGTTCCCAATTCATATCAAATATTTTATAAGAAGGTTGCTTATATAAAATTTCTCACTTTAGGACGAAGAAACAAAAGCTGGACGACCAGTGCGGCTAAAACTACCAACGCCAAAATAGCAAATCCACTTCCAAGGTTTCCTGCATCCGTTGATTTGCCTAATAAATCAGTTATATAAGCACCAGCAAAAACACCAGTCATATTCATGATACCATAAGCTGTTGCTCTATACTTTGCAGAAACAAACTGGCAAAGAATGGGCATATTATTGGCATCATACATCCCCCAGCCAATACCGAAGCAAAGCCCTGAAGTAATAACAGAAAAAAGCGAATGACTAAATCCGATTAGTAGTAAAGATGGAATAGTTAAGGCCAATCCGATAGCACTGGTATATATTCTTCCTCTGACATTTTTTAAAACCCATTTATCCGATAGAATCCCACCAAAAATCACCCCTAAAAACGAGGAAGCAGCAATGGTAATGGTTGAAAGGGGACCAGCCTCTGCCATAGGAATATCAAGGCTATCAGCAAAAAGGGTTGGGAGCCAGTTTTTAGTGGCCCAACCTGGTAAACTTGGAATTGCAAAATAAAAGAGAATGATCCAAAAGGATATATTTGAAAATAATAAAGCAAGTCCTCTGAATAAAGATTTGCTTTCAATTCCCTGTGATATTAAAGTTTCCTCTGCTCTGTTTTTTTTCTCTTTTAAAAGAACTATTAAAATTAAAGCATACACCATTCCGGCTATTCCAAAAAAGTGAAAAGTAGAATGCCATGAGTAGGCTTCAGAAATTGTTGCACCAAAACCCCCTAAAGCCTGCCCGATATAAATTCCTGTCATGTGAATACCAATAGCAAGAGACCTTGTTTTATCATCATGGAAATCCGCAATCAATGATAAGCCAGCGGGGATATATAAAGCTTCACTTATTCCCATTATGGCTCTAAGCCAATAAACTTCCCGAAAATTATTTGCAAGCCCCATAGAAAATGTTACTCCAGACCATACAAATAAACTGATAACAATCAGCCATTTCCGATTAAATTTATCTGCAATAATTCCCGATACAGGACTCATAAAACCATAAACCCAAAGAAAAATTCCCATTAAATACCCAAAATTGGTTGCAGATTGTAATTCTGAAATATCAACTTGCATGGCAGGACGCATTGTCGAAAGCATTTGCCTATCCATATAATTAAGCAAGGCCACTACCCAAAGCAGCCCTACCAAAACCCATTTATAATTTGAAGTAGCTTTGATATCCATATTCGAGTAATTAAACGGGGAACCCCACAGTTAATTCATTTGCTTAACAACCTTAGATTGTTGAAGAAAAAGCCTTGAAATTTATTTTTTCGGTATCTTCTTTAAATAATTGAAACTCTCTTTCAGTCATATTTTTTACAGGTAAGCGAAATTCTCCGCAATCCAGTCCTACTATTTTCATGTAAGATTTTCCCGTAGCAATACCTCCGTATTTCCCCAGCAATGAAATCATATCAATGGACTTTTGCTGAAGTCTTTGCGCTTTGGCCAAATCGTTACTTTTGAAAGCATTTATAATTTCAAAATATAAAGGAGCTGCATAATTATAAGTGCTTCCAACCGCCCCGTTACAGCCAAGAACTAATGAAGACAAGAGATTTTCATCTCTTCCCCAAAGCATATCATATTTTCTATTCTGAAAATGTAGACAGGAAAGAAAATCCATGAAATTCTCCGCTGTATATTTAATACCCTGAAAATTGGAAATCTTCCCATCTACATTTTTTAACAGATCAATCATAGGAAAATCAACTCCCGTTAAAGAAGGGATGTGATAAAAATAAAATGGCATTTCTGGTACTGCATCTGCAATTTCTTTACAGCAATCAGTAAGTATATCAATGTTAGTTGGCTTAAAGTAAAAGGGCGGAGTAAATGAAATTGCATACAGTCCCTGATCCCGGGCGTATACGGCAAGTTCCTTACAGTCTTCAATACATGTTCCTCCCACAAATAATATCACCTTAAAATCTTTATCTTGGGAAATTGCTTTAGACCAGGTGTTGCAAACGGCTTTTTTTTCTTCCAACGTTAATGAAACTCCCTCTCCGGTTGTGCCGCAAATAAATGCACCGCTAACCCCGTTATGCTTCAAAAACAGATAATAATCGGCAATCACAGATAAATTTAAATTCCCGTCTGCATCCATTGGTGTAAAAGGAGCTGCGATTAATCCTTTTAAATGCTTCGTCATTATTTAATTTTTATGTAAATACTTCACTCTATTCGATTCTAATCTCAAAAACACTCCTTTAATCTTGCTTTCAAATGTTTGATAAAAAGTCGAATGAATTGTATTGTTATTGTTTAAACCGAAATTATAACTTTTGGAAAATGAGAGGTAATGCTAAACAATCAAATAGTAATGTTATAGTATCAATTTTTGAAATTGTCATTTAAATTTTTCATAAACCTTCTTTATCACTAAAAACATCTCTTGCATTTGCAAATATTTTTCGCAAATCTTCCCATCTTTCCTGCTGAATTATTTCTCTTGGAAATAAGTGGCTTCCAATACCTACACCTTTTGCACCAGCTTTCATAAAATCACCCATATTTTCAAGTGATATTCCTCCAGTAGGTAGTAATTTAAAGTGTGGGAAAGGGCCTAATAATTCCTTAATATATTTGGGACCAAGTGTTGATGCAGGAAAAACTTTTACCATACTTGCTCCTAAAGAATTTGCTCTATAAATTTCGGTAGGTGTGTAAGCTCCTGGAAAAACGGGGATTCCCTTTAAAACACATTTTTGAATTATTTCTTCATTTACTATTGGAGTGACAATAAAAGCTGCCCCTGCAGATAAAGCCAGGTCTAGTTCTAAAGAGGAGCAAACAGTGCCTGCCCCGACATTGATGTGTCCTTTAAAGCGAGCTGATAATTTAGTAATCAATTCGATTGCATTATTCGAATTCAAAGTAATTTCTAAATTAGTTAATCCCTCATCTGCAAAAACAGATGCTACCTCTGATATGCTATCTACCGGAATATTCCTCATAATTCCTATGATTGGAATTTGATCAAAAAGATGCCACGAAAAAGAAACTGGTTTCAAACTATTTGAATTTTATTTTTTAAAATTTTATACTGACCCTTCACAACCAGTCGATCAGCAGCTCTTGGCGAAAATATTTTACTGTTTTCTGAAATTTGCAGCATTTCAAATGCCATCTTGTAGTAAGGATATATCGATGAACCACCCACAACTACAATTTGATCATAACTTTGAGACAAAAGGTTTTTGATTTCTGTTCCTATCATAAGCCCGCTCAAATAATAAAAATTGTTTTCCTTGGAAATTTTTTTAAATAAGTAGTTCGTTCTTATTTGAAATGCTTCATTTAATAAATTTCCATGTATGGCTGCTTTCAAACCATCTTCAAATGAATGACGGGCTTTGATTCCGATTTTTTTTCCTCCTGCTTTAACAGAATTCCCTAAGACACTCTGTGTAGCCAATAAACCAAATATTTCCCCCGTCATATACGTCTTAAAGTCCACAATCTGGTTTCCTCTGACTAAAATATGCTTTGAATGTGTACCCGGGAAAATATATAATTGATCACCTAAATGCCTTTCGTTATTTTTCATACAGCCTATAAGTTGAGTTTCCTCTCCTCTAATAACATCTGTTGGGCTTCTAATACCCGATATTAAGTAAATAGGAAATCGAATCGTTCCATTGGGCTTTATGAAATTAACTATAGCATTTTCACCATCAGTGGCAAATGGAAGTTCCGCATAAGGTAATTCCAGAAGTCCCAGTGATGAGGATGCCATACCAGATATAATGATAGGTGTGTTCGCTGGCTTTTCAACTTTTAAATGCTCAATCTGCTTATTCAGGAAGTTTAAAAATATCAACCGCCTGCTTCCTCCATCCTTTTTCCATTGGTAGAATAAATTCTTTACACCTGCATTTTTCAGGAATATTTCTTCTAAAACCTTTTGAGACGGACATTCCACCATTCTTAGGCGAAAATTGGTGGTACCCCAGTCAACACTCAAAAAATACTTTGTTGTTGCCATAATTAATTTACCATTCGGTAAATGAGCCATCTGAATTTCTCCAAATAGGATTTGACCAGTTATGTTGTATTTTAGACATTTCTTTAATTATTTGCTCATCCATTTCTATTCCTAATCCTGGCTTATCAGTCCGGTAAATAAAGCCAGACTGTATTTGAAAATCTTCCTTGTTTGAGATATAAGACAGCAAGTCAATTTCCCCTTTATTATAGTGAATTCCAAGACTTGTTTCCTGAATGAGAACATTATGGGTGCAGAAATCAAATTGCAAGGCGGCGGCAAAAGCAATTGGACCTAAGGGGCAATGTGGTGCCATCAATATACCAGAGGTTTCTGCAAAGGCAGCGATTTTTTTTGCTTCCAATATTCCACCCACATGACTTAAGTCAGGTTGCAGAACATCAAGTGAGCAATGATATATTATATCCCTAAACTGGTTTCTTCCTACCAGTCTCTCACCTCCTGCTAAGGGTATACAAGTTGCCGATGATAATTCCTTAAAATAAAATGCCAGCTCAGGTAATACCGGTTCCTCATAAAACATAGGAGAAAGTTCTTCCAACTCGAACATAAAACGTTTAACCATACTCTTATCTACCCTTCCATGAAAATCAATTGCAAAGTCATTTTCATCCCCAATGGTTTCTCTTACCTTCTGAAAGTTATTTTTTATTTCTTTTATTTTTTTTAAAGGAACATGGAAATCTAATTGACCACAAAGATTCATCTTTACAGCAGTGAAACCATCATCAATTCTCTGTTGAGCTCCAAGAGCTAATTCTTCGGAGGTATCTCCTCCTATCCAACTATAAATTCTCATTTTATCTCGAACTGCTCCGCCTAATAGCTGATATACAGGCACTCCTAATGATTTACCTTTTATATCCCACAACGCCTGCTCAATGCCTGAAATAGCACTCATCATAATAATACCATCCCTGTAAAACCCTCCTTTGGTCATGAGCTGAAACAGATCTTCAATTTGCCTGGCATCTTTTCCTATCAATAAGGGAAGTAAATCTTTGATTGCTGCAATTACTGAATCTGATTTCCCTTCCAAGGTAGCTTCGCCCCAACCGGTAATACCAGATTTGGTTGTTATCTTAATAAAAACCCACCTGGGTGGTAATTTGTAAATATCTATTTTTTCAATCAGCATATAATTCTTGCTTAATCATGAGTCTTTAGGATTATTGAGAGCATTTCTGGGAATCTTTCCGCTTAGAACGTCCACCACATTAGCTGCCGCACATCTTACACAACCCTCGCGCGCGCTTACAGTCCCACCAGCCATATGAGGAGTCAAAAGTACGTTTTTCATCCTCTTTAATTTTTCGGGGATATTTGGCTCTTCTGAAAAAACATCCAATATGGCTCCGGAAAGATGACCTGTTTCCAATGCATAAATCAGCGCATCCTCGTCAACTATTTTTCCTCTTGAAGTATTCACTAAAACTGCTCCCCTCTTCATCCGAAAAATAATATCAGCATTAAAAAAATGATAAGTAGAATCCCTTAGAGGAATATGTATGGAAATAATATCAGAAACACTAATTAAATCTTCAAATGACATTCCTCCTTCCTGATCATGATGATTCGGGTCGAAATATACAACTGTCATACCAATACTTTCCGCGATTTTTTTTAATTCTTTACCCACTGATCCCATTCCAATAATACCCAATGTCTGAAATTTGACGCTTGTACCATCCCACCTTCCTGGCTCAAAACTGTTCCATTCGCCTCTCCGAATAAAATCATCAGCTTTCAACAGCTTTCTTTTTATCGCTAAAATTCCTGCTAATACATACTCCGCTACAGGGTAATTAAAAAAACCGGGCGCGTTTGTGGCCCAAACCTCGAAAACAGTTAATAAGGGTAAGTCCAAATTGTCAAATCCAATTGAAACATTGGCGATGATCTTTAATTTTTTTGCTTCAAAAACAAACTCCTGATTTGCAATGACCTCCGCAAAATTGATGACTGCGTCAAAATCCTTGACCATAGAAAGCAGTTTGTCTCGCGGCATTAAAAATGACTCTTCTCCTTCCCATATAATTAACTCACCAATTCCACTCAATTCACTTAACCATTCAGGATTAGTACGCCCTGTTACCAATATTTTAAATTCAGCCATTCTTTGATTCTTTAATTTCTTCCGTTATTCCTAAAATATTAATACTTAAAAGTCACAAATGTGATTCAGTTGCCTTTGGATATTCATTACACAAATAATATTTTCTATCCTCATTTTCGTGTATGTAAGGGAACCTTTCTCCATAGCCTTGCAGGAATACATTATCATTCCAATCATCACAGACACTTGATATTTCTGAACTAAGGGTATATCCAACTCCTTCAATTTGATAGCCCGTTCCTTCTTCCCCCCAGAACTGATGAATAGTCCTTGGAGGAATATTTACACTCTCACCCGGTTTTAACCTTAAAATATTACCGGCACATAATTTCAATGTGCACCCGTCCTTTTGAACTAAAAACTTTTCCTTTGATGGATTTCCTTCGCCGTCCGTTTTGGTAAGTTGTACCAAAATATTTCCTCCATTCCTGCATATAATATCTTCCCTTTTTGAACGATGATAATGAGCAGGCGCACGTTGATTTTCGGGATCAATAAGTATTTTCTCCGCGTATTCTTTTGGAAATAAAGAACTGTTTAATTTACCGTTTCTCATAGTAAATAACGTCCTCCCAATGTTATTAAAATCATTACTTCCAAAATCAGTCACATCCCATCCTAACATGCAGTTTCGAATTTCATCGTACTCTTTACCCGCTTTTCTCCATTCTTCGCAAGTCCAATAACCAAATGGAGGTAAATACATATCAAATTGCTCGATAACTTCTTTTGCGATATCAATACTCCTATTGATATCCGATCTTTTAAATTCCATTGTCTATATATAACTGTTCGTAATTTTGTAATTCAATTTTTTAATGCATTTTTTTTAATTAAACCTTATTTCCTCCAGGCATATCCATATAGAAAAGCACTTTTAAGGAAAAATCGGATACGTGCAGCATTAGCAGGTGCTTTTTGACCACCTTTCCAACTTACAAATATCTGATGATGGTCTCCTTTAATAGATTTGCAATCATCAACAGTATATCCAGGTATTGGTTTCCCTGATTCATCTTCCAGTTCAGCAAGAAAATCACCTCCTTTTTTAACCAATACATTCACAGCCAATTTGCCACCATCAGGGTTTTCAAGACGGGTAACCGCCTGGCCAACAGTAGGGCCCCCTGCAGAGGGAACCAAAGCCCAAAGTCGGCCGAAATCCCACGAAGCCCGGCAAAGAGCAGAATTGAAAGGAAGAGTCGGAGTTGGCCTTCCACTTACACTTTCACCTCCTACTTCAATGCGTGGTAATGCTCTTGAATCATAAATTTCACCATGAAGCCCTTGTGCACCGCCATAATAAATAAACATTTTTCCGTGCTCTACAATCGGATTGTGCATTTGCCACATCATCCCTCCCCCATAATCGCCTAAAGGCGGATTTGGTAATGCAGTTTTTCTGTCCGGCCGCCACCAATGAATTCCATCACGCGAGGCCGCCATTTCAAGCGAAATAATCTTTGTAGAGGCATCATAATAGGTTACCATTGCAAAATATCCGCCTTCAACTTGTAAAGGACACAACTCCATAAACTGCGCATACCCAGGATCCCGCCAATCTCTTCCTAGAACTGTTATTTCCGGTGTCCATTCGTTTCCATCAGGGCTTGTACTCCGGCCTATTCGTCTAACCAACTGCTGGGAATTGTTATCAAACGGGATGATTCTATCTCCCTCCTTTAATGAGTAGTTTTTAAAATAAGACATGTACGTTCCATCAAGCTTCCGATACACGTACGACACGTCGCCTCCTTTACCCAATGGATGTATCGGGCCCGCAACTAATTTCCAATCTTTTCCATCATGAGATCTATATCTGTAAGTTCCACGCTTTTCAGGAGAAGGCGCAGGAAGAAAGCCTACATGATTCGGATCCGGGCCTAAGGAAGGATTACGGATTACAAACATTTCGTAGGGCCATTCCTTATTTTTTGGATCAACAAGAACAGAAGCATATACCGCAGTGCCACCGGAATTAAGGTCTAAAAGAATATTGGTGCTATCGTACCCGGGCCATCGAACATAAGGTAATTTTGGCCGGTACCAGTGAACTCCATCCTTGCTCTCTAAATAAGTTAACCGCCTTTGTGTCTCATGCAAAGCCCAAAGCCCCTGTATCCACCCTTTTGGTGCTGGCGAATTCAACCATTCCTCAGGAGGTGTAGAAACCTGCCAGGCTTTCCATAAGCCATCAATAGGGTCATGCAATACTGTACCATGAGCCATTATTCCTCCTGAATCCCAAGGCATTGCGGGTTCTAAAAGCGGATTGCGTGAATCTTCAACTCCCTGCTCAACCCGCCATGAAACAATCAACATTGAATCAAAATTATCAGGCATTAATAACGGCATCCGATTCTGGGAATCATAATTAAGGGCAGCAGGCTTTCGGTCATTTTGCGCATTGGCTTTAGAAGTAAAGCAACAAATGAGCACGATTATTATTTTAAAAAAAGTTGCTGTCTTCTTAAAAATAATTTTATACCCAGGTCTTTTTACGAAATAATTCATGCCATTCAATTTTAAAGTTTATAATTTTTTTTAAATTCTTGTATTACGTTTATATCTCTATTTGATTTGTTCCACAATCACCGAATTGTCCTGCCGGTCTACTCCATAAAAGATCTCTTTGTTTTTTTGAGAGCGGTCAATTGCTATCGCCTGCCCGGGATTAATTACAGCAATTGTTTCTAAGAGTTGGAGAGTATACCCTGTTTTAGGTAACCTCATGACATACATTTCTTTTTTATCATGACCTGTAATATAAAGGTTCCCATCTTTGCTCCAATTACCACCTGAGTTACTATTAGGTGCAAAAGCCTCTAATACATTTTTGGGAAATACCCATGATTCTAAACCCGTCCAATTATCATCAAACTTTACCAGACGTGTCCACCGGTTATCTCTTCCCTCAGAAGAATGCTTTCCATTATAATTAGCAAAAACCACCCACCAATATCCATTGTGCCTGTCAATCCAGGTAGCGGAGCCTGCAAAAATTCCGAAACTGTGGTTGCCAACATGTTTCATCGTTCTTGTATCAAAAATTTCAATAGAACTAACCATGGGATCTTCCGGAAAATTTGAATTGGCACAGTATAAACGGTCATTGATAACTACCCCACTATTTATGTGCTTTATGATGCTGTCTTTCCCTCCATCCCAGCTGGAAACGAATGATCCGTTTAATTTTTTGTATTTGGTTATGGTAAAATTAGTAATAGCATAAAAATAATTTTCATCAACAGCTACTCCCTGGAGATGGCTTGCGTTCTTAATTGGAAACCGATTAATTTCAATCGCTTTTTTTTGGCTTCTTCCCAAATAAGGGAACAACAATAATGTGAAAAAAATAACTACTAAAGCCTTAAAAAAGATATTTTTTTTGTAAGTCATTTACACATATAAATTTAGTTTAAAAAAATCTGGCTCTATTTAATAGTTTCCTGTACAACAACCAGTCTGTTTACTTTGACTCTTTGAGCAACACTTATTCCTAAAATACCTCCTGCAACCAGAGCAATACCTACCATCCATAATGCATAATCATAATTTCCCGTTACATCCCTGATATATCCCATAAGGTATGGCAAAGTTGCACCCGCAATATTGGCAATTGCGTTTATCATCGCTATTGAACCGGCGGCAATAGACCCGCTTGAAAGATACTCTGTTGTTATTGCCCAAAAAACCGGTGTAACCGCCCAGTTCATTGCTACCGAAGCCACCAGTAAAACATAGGTTGTAGTTATTCCTGTATAAATACTCATAATCAGTAAAAAACCTGAAGCTAACAATGGAATACCAAGGTGAAGGCGCCTTTCTTTACTAGCGTCTGAGCTTTTACTATTAAAATACATAAATATACAAGCAAATAAGAATGGTAAAGCGGAAAGCAGACTGATAATGAAATCCGTTCCCCCTGAAATATTCTTGAGAATCTGCGGCAGAAAAAGAGTTATTCCAATTGTACCAAATGCCTGCAATAGCCAGAAAAAACTTAAAAGCCAAACATATTTATTTGAAAAAATGGAATACCACTTATCCTCTTTTTTTTCATGGCTTATTTTTGATTCATCGATTATTACTTTGCTTAACCATTTGCGTTGTTCAGGTAGTAACCACTTTGCCCCTTGAATATTATCCGGCAGATATTTAAGTACAACAAAGCCGAGTATTAAAGCAGGTATTCCTTCAATTAAATAAAGCCAGCGCCAACCGGCAAAACCAAATACACCATGTAATTCCAATAAAGCTCCCGAAAGGGGTAATCCTATTACAGAAGCAAGAGCGGCGGCAATATAAAAGTAAGACATGGCTTTTGCCCTGTTATCAGAGGGGAACCACTGGCTCAAATAATAAATTATACCTGGAGTAAATCCAGCTTCAGCTGTACCTAACAAAAGCCGCATCCCATATAACTGATCCGGTGTTTTTATAAATGCCATTCCAACGGCAACGAGTCCCCATGTAACCATAATTCTCGCAATCCAGCGACGCGCACCCACTTTTACCAGAATAACATTACTCGGAATTTCAAAGAGTATATAAGTTACATAAAACAAACCTGCACCAAGTCCATACATCTTGGCAGATAATCCGAGATCAGCGTTCATTTGCAATGCAGCCACAGAAATGTTAGAACGGTCCAAATAGGCTATGAGGTATAATAACATAAGGAAAGGCAATAATCTTTTTGTGACCTTTCCCATGGTTTTATTCTCAAAAGTATTTGTATTATTCATCTAATTTGTTTTATACAGATTCGTTCTTTTTTGTGAGCTCTTTGAATTTGAATTAATCTTTTTGATATTAATGATTGTAACAGTATTTAGAATCAGGTTTAAATTCTTATTCAGTTACATCTCTATCTGTACCCAAAAAAACAACTTTCCACTTCCAGCGTCTTCTTTAAATATCTTAAAACTAACTGTTGCACTAAAAGCAAACCCACCGAAAATGAAATAACTTTTGTTTTCATAATGACATGGTTTTAGTTAACTTTGAAAAGAAGAAATAGTTAGTGTATTGCAAACCAAAAATACATTCTCTAAAAACTAATAATTAATACAAAAGCTTCAAAACCTAATGCTATATTTTCCATAGTTAACTTTATCTTTAAAAAAAAACAAAAGCCATGAAACCAATACTAATGAGACATATTGAAACTACAACAGAATCATTCAAAGCCTGGATTAATGTTGCGCCTTATCTGCATAATCCGTGGCATTATCATCCTGAATGTGAATTAACTACGATTGAAGAAGGAAACGGCGTTTTGTTTGCAGGAGATAACGTAACAACGTATGAAAAAAATGATTTGATCCTTTTAGGGCCCAATCTTCCACATGAATACAGAAGTTCAATAAGGTCAAATCCCGACTACCATTCAAAAAGCATGTCTGTTCACTTTAGGAGTGATTTTCCAGGAAATGATTTTTATAAAATTCCTGAGGCAAAAGTGATTTACGAAATACTGGCACAATCTAAAAGAGGAATTAAATTAAATGATCTTCCAGTTCAGAAAAAAGTGAAAGAAAAAATGACTGATATTTTTGAGGCAAAGGGAATTGAAAGAATTAATATTCTTTTCTCTATTCTGGAAATAATTGCTTCTTCAAATAAACACGAATATCTTTCCAGTCAAAGTTTTATTGATTCAATTGATGAAGGACAGGATGAAAAAATGAACAAAATTTATAAATTTATAATGGCAAATTTTAAAGAACAGATCTCAATAGAACAGCTGGCTTCAGAAGTGAATATGACCAAAACTTCATTCTGTAGGTTCTTTAAAAAACGAACGAACAAATCATTTGTCCAGTATGTAAATGAAATTCGAATAGGATACGCGTGCAAATTACTATATACCCAAGCCTACAACATTTCCGAAGCTGCATATGATAGTGGATTTGAAAATATCTCAAACTTTAATAAACAGTTTATGAAAATTAAGAAGGAAACTCCAAGTCAAATTTTGGCAAAATTCACTAACAAATAAAAGTAACCTCCTTCATTTATTTCTTACTTGTTAGCGCCAAATTTTCCTGAGTTAGATTTAATATCAAAGCCAAATTTCGCTGTATAATTCCTGACAAAAAAGAAGATGAATCTGTCCTTCATAGTGCCCATTAGATGAGATTGCCAAAAAGTTTGATTCAACCTTTTCAAGTATTCACTTTAGATTTCACAACCTTAATTATGAACACCAAAAAAAAACAAGAATTGTTTGAAATTCTAAACATGTTGCTTGAAAGTTTATAATGCCTGATAGCCAGCCTTTAATTAATAGCAAATAGAAGATTGTCTGATAATCTTACTGCTATTGTGATCCGACTCTTGTATTAATAGTGTCATTCTTTCTGAACGCTTCCACAGTAATTCTTACTTTTTGGCTTTAACTGGTAACCTTTACTTAACCTTATGGTAATGATTCCATAACAGCCGTTTAACGATATGGTAACATTGAAATATTCTCTTTGCACCATTAAAAAACAGATGCATGAGATACATTATTACCTTATTATTATTCATTCTTTTTTCGGTAAAAGGGTTTTCACAAACCGGGAAAGTTGAAGGAAGAGTTACCGATGCTCTAACAGGACAACCACTTAGTGGAGCCAGTATTACAGTTGCCGGAAGCAATAAAGGCGTGATCAGTGATCAGGATGGCCATTATGAAATCACTGTCGGCGCTGATGCTTCGCAGTCCATCAGGGTATCATCAATAGGATATAAAACTAAGACAATTGAGAGTGTAGTAGCTCCAGCCAATCAGTTACTACACATGGACCTGATCATGGAATCAGCGGCTAAAACAGAGCAGGAAATTATTATTAAAACTACCCGCCGCCTTGAATCCGCTGCTTCATTAATTGCCTATCAAAAAAATACCAATACCGTCGCACAGGTTCTGTCAGCTGAAAGCATCAAAAGATCTCCCGACAAAAATACCAGTGAGGTTTTAAAAAGGGTTACTGGTATTTCTATTCAGGAAGGCAAATATATTATTGTAAGAGGATTGAATGATCGCTACAATCAAACGATGCTGAATGGCATTTTAATGGGGACGACCGAACCTGATAGAAAAACTTTTTCTTTCGACATTTTTCCTTCCGGAATGATTGACAACCTCGTGATCAATAAAGCATTTCTTCCTGAATTTTCGGGTGAATGGGCCGGAGGTTTGGTACAGGTAAACACTAAAGATGTTCCCCTAAAAAATTATTTCAATATCAGTGTAGGTACAGGATTTAATACCCAAACGATAGGCAAGGATTTTAATACTTATAAAGGAGGAAAACTTGATTGGCTTGGCATAGACGATGGTTTCAGAGAAATCCCAAACACGCTTCCCTCAAAGTCAAAATTTGCTTCCCTGGAAAGAGATTCCAAAAGTGAGCTGGGAAAATCATTTAAAAATGTCTGGACTGCGGACAAAAACGCTTCCGGTTTTTTACCCTCATTGAATAAAAATTTTCAATTAAGCGGCGGCATTAAAAAATCGCTTGGTAATAATAGCAAATTGGGTGCTGTATTTGCTTTGAATTATAATCAATCTATTAAGAGATCTGATTATCTACAGAACAGGTTATTTACGGTTCAGGGGAACATTGCAGATATCTCCTATGATTACCAGGATAAAAAATACAGCCGGGATCTATTATGGGGGGCGCTTGCTAATGTCACTTTACAGTTGGGGAGCAACAATAAGATCTCTTTCAAAAATCTATTCAATGTAAATGCCACCAATTACATAACGGAAAGAACCGGAAAAGATTTTGATTTTATTCCAGGGGCCGGAGCCAATATAAAAGCGACAGAACTGGCCTTAAAGTCGAATATGTTTTTTAATACTTCTCTATCCGGAGATCATAATTTACCAGGTCTTAAAACCAAATTGCACTGGTATGGAAATTTCAATATTCTCGATCAGTATATCCCTGATCAGAGAAGGATACAATATGTTCAGGACACTGCGGCAAATGCGCCTTACAAATTGCTGATCGGTGCTTCTCAGAGTTCTCAAAAATCCGGCAGCAGATATTACGGCTTTTTGAACGATTACAACTATACCTTGGGTGCTGATCTTACCAAAACTTTCAAATTATCGGGCCGGGATCAACAAATAAAAGGCGGTTTTTTTTTCCAGGTGAAAGACAGGTTGTTTGATTCAAGGCCTTTTGCCATCTATCTTCCTTCTGATAATCCCGCTTTGATCTTACTTCCTGCAGATAAAGTGTTCAGCCCTGAAAATTTTGGCAATGGCACTGATAATAAGTTTGCTTTTAATGAAATCTCGGGAGATCAATACCGATATATTGCCAATACAATTCTGAATGCAGGCTTCCTGCAATTGGAAAATCAATTCAGTGATCAGCTAAAAGCCACTTATGGCTTACGGGTCGAAAATTACGACCAGGTAACTGGCAGCATGAAACAAAGTGATCATCGCCATTTGCATAAAGAAGTACTGGATTATTTACCCGGTTTAAATCTTACATACCGGTTAAACAAATTAACCCAGCTAAGATTGTCAGGCTCCCAAACGGTCATCCGTCCAGAGTTCAGGGAACTAAGTGATTTTGCTTTCTACGATTTTGATCTTGGTGCGACAGTTACCGGAAATCCCGCCTTGCAACGTACTAGAGTTTCTAATGCAGATCTTCGTTATGAAATTTATCCTCGTGCAGGCGAATTATTCACTGTTGGAGTCTTTTACAAATATTTCAAAAGCCCGATTGAATTATTCTATAACCCCAGTTCAGGCGGTGCCAGCACATTTAATTATATCAATGCAGACAAAGCTTACAGCTATGGCGCTGAATTAGAGTTGAGAAAAAAGCTTGACTTCACAGAAGGCCTGAAAAACTTTGTTTTTCAAACGAATCTCTCTTATATCTATAACAGGGTTACCAAAAATGATGCAAACCTGAACAGGCCGATGCAGGGCCAAAGTCCCTACGTGATCAACGCTTCCCTGCAGTATGATCTTGAAAAATATGGATTGAACACCACCTTACTTTTTAACCAGATCGGTGATCGGATTTTTTATGTCGGGGGAAACGATTTCCCTCCGGTTGCTGAAAAACATCGCCCGTTACTTGATTTGCAAATAGCAAAAAAAATCCTGCAGAAGAAGGGTGAAATAAAACTAAATGTTGCTGACATTTTAAACACTACCAATATTTTTTACCTCGACATCAACAACAACAGAAAATTTGATAAAAACCAGGATGCCGAGGCAATAAAACGCAAATACGGAAGTACCGTAGGCCTTACTTTTTCTTATAACCTCAAATAAAAATTAAACAACAACTAAAAAAAACACAATGAAAAAATTAATGTACCTGGCACTCTTGGCAATCATCACTTCTATGGGTTGCCGAAAAATTGAAGTGGACGGAGGGGCCACCAATAACAACGGAAATGGAAACGGCACAACAGAAAACACGATCCTTGAAGGTCGCATTACCGCAAACAGAACACTGAAAGCGGACTATGTGTATAAACTTCGCGGCCTGGTATATGTTACCAATGGTGCGGTTCTCACTATTGAACCCGGAACAAAGATCGTAGGCGAAAAAGGGAAAAATGGTGGTTTGATCATTACCCGCAGTTGCCGCATTATTGCCGATGGGACTGCTGCAAAACCCATTGTTTTCACTTCTGAAGAAGCCAATCCACAAAGAGGCGATTGGGCAGGAGTCGTACTTTTAGGAAATGCTCCCACCAATGCATCCTTCAACGGCCAGCAAGGTGTAGGTGAAATCGAAGGAGGTATTAATAACAGCGATGGTTTGGGATTGTATGGCCTTGGTGCCGGCTCAAACCCTGCGGACAATAGCGGTATTTTGAGGTACGTAAGGATTGAATATGCCGGATATGCTTTTCTTCCTGATAAAGAAATCAATGGATTAACCTTTGGTGGCGTAGGCAACGGTACTATCATAGATTATGTGCAGGTTTCTTATGCCAATGACGATTCATTTGAATGGTTTGGCGGAACAGTAAACTGCTCACACCTTATTTCTTATAAAACCCTGGATGATGATTTCGATACAGATAATGGCTTTTCAGGAAAAGTGCAATTCGGAATTGCCATCAGGGATTCTTCAATTGCGGACATTTCAAAATCTGAGGCGTTTGAAAGTGATAATGATGCTAACGGAAGCCAGTTGTTACCACAAACAAAAGCAGTCTTCAGCAATATGACCGTTATCGGGCCACAGGCTACCTCCTCCAATGTTGGAAACAGTCTTTTTCTTGCGGCTGCACAAATAAGACGCAATTCATCCCTTTCCATTTTCAATTCTATTTTTATGGGATGGCCAAAGGGATTATTAATTGATGCGAGCAAAGGTTATCCAACTGATAATAATTTTGCAACAGGGCTAAACGTACAAAACACTATTATTGGGGGCTGTGCTACCCCTGTTACTTATGCGGCAAGTACCACATCACCAACAGGGGCAACCAATGCAAGTATTCTCAATTGGTTCAATACAGCCGGTTTTGGCAACACCATTTTAGCTGCAAATGAAGATGTAAAACTGGTCGCTCCCTATAATTACAGCAACCCGGATCTTACGCCCCAGCCAGGTTCACCTGCATTAACCGGCGCTGCATTTTCTCATTCATATTTGTTGGATGGATTTGCTTCAGTAAGTTATCGCGGAGCAGTTGGAAGCAACGATTTGTGGTATAAAGAATGGACAAAATATTAACTCAGTGCCTTCGGTGGTTGCTAAAGCAACCACACTTTCGGCAAAAAAATGGACTGTTGATTAAAGACAGAACGGAATTTGAAAACAGCCAAAGCACCCACTGCATGGGCAACTTAGGATTTTGGTGAATGTCTTTAAATATTTCTTCTAATTCGGGTTGCAGCTTACCAAAAAGGGGTTCAAGGGTTATTGAATCCCTTATTTTTTTGGTAACATCTTGTCGTTGTTTTTTGTTAACCTTTTAAATATTTTTTCAACAATGTAATAAAACGCTCAAATGCTTCTATATGCGGCATGTGCCCGACATTTTCCAATTCAGCCAGCTTTGAGCCGGCGATTTTCTTTTGAGTTTCTTTTCCCAGCAGCTGGTACTGGCCCATTTTTTCACGAACATTTTCATCAGCCACATTGTTTTTACCGATAGCGGTTCTGTCTCTTGTACCGATGATCAAAAAGGTAGGCACTTTCAGGTTTCTAAATTCATACACCACTGGTTGCGTAAAAATCATGTCCGTTGTCTGAGCATTGATCATGGCCACCACCGGATAATCCGGGCTTTTTGTCCAGCCTGTAAGCAGGTAAACCCATTCTTCATATTGCGGCTTCCAAACATTATCATAATAAGAAACAAGTTGGTATTGTTTGGCGGATTCATAATTTGTTTTTAGTTCAACCTGGTAATTTTTGTCAATAGAAACATAAGGTGTTACCAATTTCCAGTCTTCTAAACCAATCGGATTTTCCAACACTAATTTCTCCACCATTCCTGGATACATCAATGCAAACCGGGTAGCCAGCATGCCTCCCATGGAATGCCCCAGTAAATCAATTTTTTCTATTTTTAAAGAGTCTAAAAGGTTTTTCGTATTTAGCGCCAGTTGCTGAAAAGTAAACTGGTATCCAACCGGTTTAGATGATTTGCCAAATCCTATCTGGTCAGGAGCAATGACCCGGTAGCCTTCCTCGGTTAAAGCCTCAATGGTTGTTTTCCAATATGCGCCGTTGAAATTTTTTCCATGTAAAAGCACAACCGTTTTCCCATTCCCTTTTTGAGGATGCACATCCATATAAGCCATTTTTAAATCCTGGTTTTGACTTTTAAAATTCATGAAATGAACTTCAAAAGGATAGTCATAATTGGTGAGCATGATGTCCAGAACCGGTCTTTCTTTCTGTGACATTGCGCTTTGAAATAATGTGACCAATAATAAAATCAAACTATATTTTTTCATGTAGGTATTTGATTGGTGTAAAAAAGTTCGAATTAATAATTTCGATAATTACATTTCATCCCGACAAGGCTTAAAAGGCTGCATTGGCTTTTACAAAATTAGTACCGTAATAATTTTTGTTTATTTCTCATCAACTCCATTGGCCATGTGTCATTTTAACTACCTTTTAAGTAGTTGCGCATTCAATGCCACAATAATAGTGCTCAAACTCATCAATACCGCACCAATTGCGGGATTAAGCAAAAAGCCCCATTTATACAAAACGCCTGCCGCTAATGGGATGGCTACAATATTATATCCCGCTGCCCACCAAAGATTTTGAATCATCTTTTTGTAAGTGGCTTTACCAAACAGTATTAAGCTGGCGATGTCTTTTGGATTAGAATTTACCAGGATAATATCTGCCGTTTCGGCTGCCACATCTGTCCCGGAACCAACCGCAATACCTACATCCGCTTGCGCAAGCGCCGGAGCATCATTTACTCCATCACCCGCCATGGCAACAAATTCACCTTTGCTTTGTAATTCTTTCACCTTTTTTAATTTATCCTGTGGCAATACATTGGCAAAGTAGCCGTCCATTTCCAATGCATCGTTTACCTTTTTTGCCACCCGCTCATTATCCCCCGTCAGCAAAAGGTTTTTGATGCCTGCATCCTTAAGAACATTAATGGCCTCAAAAGATTCTTGCCGTATTTGGTCGGCAAAAGAAAAATATCCCGCCACTGAATCATCAATCAAAATATAAACAATGGTAGCTGCCGATGCATCTTTAATTGCCTCAACCTGAATATTTTTTTCCTGCAAATAATTCGGGCCAACCACTTTTATTTCTCTGCCTTCCACGATTCCTTCCAAACCTCTACCAGGGAGAGAACGAAACTTCTCAGATTTTGGAATGGAAATTTTCATTCCCTTTGCTTTTCTGAGAAATCCCTGGGCAATGTAATGCTCTGAATGTTGCTCAACGCCTGATGCAAGCCGCAGTAATTCTTCCTCTGAAAACTGATTATCTAAAACTCCAACTTGCTGCAATTCATGCGTTCCTTTGGTAAGCGTACCTGTCTTATCAAAAATGATGGTGGTTATCAGCCTTGCATTTTCAAAAGCAGTTCGATTGCGAATAAGCAATCCTTTTTGTGCAGAAACGGAAGTTGAAATAGCGACAACCAATGGAACCGCTAAACCAAGTGCATGTGGGCAGGAAATAACCATCACCGTAACCATGCGCTCTAATGAAAAAACAAACGGATATCCAAGAAGCAGCCACACCACCAGCGTAACAACACCTCCTCCCAATGCAACGAATGTCAAAACTTGTGCTGCGCGGTCGGCAAAGTTTTGTGTCTTAGATTTGATTTTTTGTGCATCCTCAACCAGCTTAACAATCTTATTTAGATAGCTATCTTTTCCGGTGCTTGTTACTTCTACTGTCAGTGAACCATAGTTGTTTATAGAACCTCCTATAACCATGCTGTCTTTTTCTTTTTTTACAGGTTTGCTTTCCCCGGTAAGCATGCTTTCATCCATGTAACTTTCGCCCTCCAAAACAATTCCGTCCACAGGAATCTTCTCCCCGGGCTTCACTAAAACTTTGTCTCCAATTTTTAAATGTTCTACAGGCATGTCTTGTATTTGGCCGCCCATGATATGATGTGCTGTTGCAGGCATCATTTTCACCAGCAGCTCAAGTGAACGGGAAGCGCCCATTACTGATTTCATTTCAAAATAATGACCAATCAGCATGATGTCTATCAGCGTAGCCATTTCCCAATAAAAATCCATTCCTTCCAATCCAAAAGTTATGGCAACGCTATAACCCCACGCTACGGCAATGGCCACGCCAATGAGTGTCATCATGCCTATAGCATTGCCTTTCACCTCATCCCACAAACCTTTGAGAAAAGGGTATCCGCCATAAACAAAAATGAAAGTGGAAAGTATGGCCAATATATATTTGTCGCCGGTAAATGAAATTTCAAACCCAAACCAGTGCTGAATCATCGGTGATAGTACAAGCACCGGAATGGTAACAATTGAGCTTATGATAAAGCGTTTCCAGAAGCCTCCTACATGATGGCCTGCATGTTTATCATGCCCTGCATGTTCCATGGGATGTTCAGTTGCAAGGTTGTCATGTGATGAATGTTGGTTGTGATGTTGATGTTCCATAAATTTCTTTTTTAATGAGCGGGTGTACCTATTATCTTCGTTATTCAATGGAAATTGCTACGGTGAATTTGCTGCTGCGATATTAAATGTAACTTCTGGTTGGGACAAGCACGCTACCTTCAATATCTTAAAAAAGCTACCCGTGTTTAATCTGCGTCCGCACCATTGTCCAGCCATGCCTGCGCTTCAGCAAATGCTTTCCGGGTACTCTTACCAATTACAGCTTCTTTCTTAAATAAATGAATTCCCTTTAGTACTTCGGAAGTTGCCTGGGCTTGAAACGATATATAACTGTCTTGCCCTAATTCCGTAATATAAAACCGGCCATTCGCTGCTGTTATCTTTTCATAAAATATTTCAATAACTTCTATCAAAGTTGCGCCAATATTATTCCTCCCTCTCAGTTCCAGAATAATTACAGGATGGCGGGTTTCAGGGCCGATTTTTGGCCACTGATTTTCCAGCATTCTTGCGCCTGCAAAATGCAGATCGCCATCTACTTCAAAAATGTAAATAGTTTCATTTTCAATTTGCTCCGGAAGCGGAACTTCTTCCATCGTTCCGTCTTTTATAAGCCGTCTCCCTTGCAATTTTACCAACCGTGAAGAACTAAAAAAATAAAGGGTGAACGACAATAACACGCCAATAAGTACAGCATATTGTACCGGCATGAGTAAGGTAACCAAAAAAGTGCACACGAGGCCGATTCTTGAAGCCCATCCGGCATCCCAAACCTGTTTGTTTTCTTCTACCTTAAGCGAACTTGCCATGGCAAAAATCATGATGGCTGCAAGCACCGGCATGGCTACATTTCCGATAAGGCCGGGCAGCAATAATACCAGTGTTAATACAAGGGTTCCCGAAAAAATTGCAGCCCACCGGCTTCTGGCACCGGAAACAATGTTCAATGCAGTTGAACCTAACGAACCGCCAACGCCAATTCCGCCTATCAATCCAGACGACACATTGGCAAGCCCCTGGCTAATAAAATCCTTTGAAGTGCTTGACCTGGAACCATCCGGATTGGGCACGCTTTGGCTAACACCGGCTGCCTGTATCAGAATAATTAAAGCCAGTGAAAGCGCCCCGCTAAAAAGTGCAGGTTGTATTAATGAAAAATCGGGCAGTCGCAGTGGCGGCAATACATTAGGCATGTCTCCTATTTCACTTACAATTTCCACATCGGCCCAATTCATAAAGAAAATGAGTAGCGAAGGAATTGCAATGGCAAAAATGGCTGACTTATTTCCCAAGGGCGTTTTTGGCAATAAGAGCATGCAAGCAATAGTGATGAGCCCTGGGATGAGGGCGTGCCAATTGGTAAGCTTAATGTTTTCAAACAAGTTCACTGTTTGCAGAATTTTATTACTGCCTTCGGCAGCAACGGCAAACAGTGTTGGTAACTGGCTTAAGATAGTTAAGATGGAAATTCCTGCTAAAAATCCCGTCATGACGGAATAGGAAACAAACCTTACGAGGTTTCCCAATTTCAAGACCCCCATAATAATCATGATGACCCCGGAAATTAACACAAGCAAAATCACGGCATCCTCCCGTTGTTCCTGCCGATACGCTTGTGTAAGCTGGTATAACAAAAAGGCAGCAGCACTCGTGGTAGAGATAATCATCAGCTTGGAACTATTGAATATTCCACCTACAATGCCTCCGCACACGGTTGCAAACAATCCCATGATAGGGCTTACTCCTGCCAATAGTCCACAAGCCATACCGTCCGGTATCTCGTTCATGGCTACGGTAAGTCCCGCATTTACATCGTTTTTTATGGTTGATTTTTTTAACTGCCGCCCCCTGGCTGCTTCTACGGTATGCTTTAGGCGCATCTCACCCGGAAGGGTATCTTCGGCCGGTTTTTCGGTTTTTTCTGCCTTACTATTTTCAGGATAACCATTCATGCAGTTAAAACTATTTTTTATAAATGTTGCTTTTAAAATTCATCTTATTTTATAAATCATGAATTGTTTTCTAAGCCCTGCACAACCTGCACTCCATTTATTGACACAAAAAATAAATTCAATCCAGAGCTGCTAATCCAATTACTTTTCCAGATTATAATTACCAAGCCATGCCCTTGCTTCCAAAATTGCGTGCCGGGTGCTTTCGCCAATGATGGTTTCTTGTTTTGAAATGCGCATGCCCCCTAAAATTTCTGAAGCAGCCTGGACGCGTAATATTGAATAGCTATGCTCTTCTAATTCGGTAATGTAAAACCGGCCGCCGGCCTCTTCTATTTTGTGATAATAATTCAAGAGCACTTCCGTTAAGGTGGCCCCTACATTATTTAGGCCTTGCATTTCCAGCACAATCACAGGTCGGCGTGTGTAGGTTCCTATTTTGGGCCACTGATTTTCTAGCATGCGGGCCCCTGCAAAATGCAGACTTCCATCCACTGAAAAAACGTGTACCTTTTCACTTTCAAGCTCTACCGGCACGGGTATTTGCTCAAACCTTCCATCACTCATCAATCGTATGCGGTGCAATTTTACATAGCGTGACGACATAAAAAAATACATAACGAAGGAAAGCATCACCCCAACCAATACGGCGTATTGAATGGGCCAGAACAAGGTAACGAGCAAGGTACTTATAAGGCCAATTCTTGCAGCCCAGCCGGCGTTCCATACCTGTTTGTTTTTCTGGGGGCGCAGAGAACTGGCCATGGCAAAAATCATGACACCCGCCAAAACTGGCATGGCTACCTGCCCCACCAAACCGGGTACCAGCACTACAAGCACCAACATAAACACCCCTGCAAAAATGCTTGCTAGCCTGCTTCGTGCACCTGCCACAATATTCAGTGCGGTAGAACCTACGGAACCACCAACGCCAATACCGCCAATTAAACTCGAAGATACATTGGCAATACCCTGGCTCACAAAATCTTTGGATGTGTTGGAACGGGAACCATCAGGATTGGGTACACTCTGACTAACACCAGCTCCCTGTATCAGTGTAATTAGTGCCAGTGAAAAGGCGCCACTTATAAGAGATGGATTGATCAGCCAAAAATCGGGCAGATGCAATGAAGGCAACCCCGATGAGATTTCACCCACATTACTCACCACTTCTACGTCGTTCCATTTCATTATTATAAATATAAAAAGAGAAGGAAGGGCAACAGAAACCAATGCCGACTTCTGTCCCAACGTTGTTTTAGGCAACAATACCATAAACACAACCGTTGCAATCCCTGGTATTAAAGCATGCCAATTGGTAAGCCTGATATTTTGAATCAGGTCAACCGTTTGCATGATTTTATTGGAACCGGTCGCCTCAAATCCAAAGAAAGTAGGTAACTGGCTTAAGATAGCGAGGATGGAAATTCCGGCTAAAAAACCTGTCATTACCGGGAAGGAAACAAACCGCACAAGGTTACCGAGCTTCAATAACCCCAAGACGATCATGAAAAGTCCGGCTAGCAAAACGAGCAACACTACAGCGCCCACCCGCTGCTCTTCAGCATAAGCTTGGGTGATTTGGTAAACCATAAAAGCGGATGCACTGGTAGTAGAAACAATCATCAATTTGGTGCTATTGAAAAAGCCACCGGTAATGTTTCCACAAACGCAGGCGAACAAACCCATTACAGGACTTACTCCCGCCAACTGCCCGCAAGCCATACCACTCGGAATTTCGTTCATGGCTTTGGTGAGTCCGGCATTGGCATCGGCAGACATCGTTGATTTTTTAGGCAGCTTGTAACGATGTGCTTTTACCGTTTGCTTCAACTCTTCTTCCCCCGGAAGCATTTCTTCAAGAGGTATTGCCCCATTTTCCATTTCCTTATTAACCGAATCTTTATCCATGTTTTGCTAATATTTCGGACAATGATGTTATCAATTCAAATACAAGTAAGATTAAACATTCTCATGCGTTGCCTTCTCATAATTGGCCACAATCTTAATCTTATTATCCTTAGATAAAAATTTTGCAATCACGAGCAGCATAGCTATCCCCAAGCTATTAGCAAGGGTAATAATTACCAGCACTTGAGGGTTGTCACCAAAATTTTGTGCGGCAATGATCATGCTTGCAGCGGTATTTTTTTGTGCAGTTCCAAGTGCAGCTACGTCCTGCAAGTGGTCTTTACGGCTCAACCCACCTAACAAATAACCAATACCAAAGGCGCCTAATATGAAAGCAACTCCAATAAGTATGGCACCCTGGCCAAAAGTTTGTTTTAATTGAGGGAAGTATCCTACTAATGTTGAGACCAACATAACATACAAAGCCCAGTTGCCGATTTTTGCCACCCAGGGCTGAATTGTTTTTCCAGGTTCGGGTAAAACTTTAACCAGCAGCAATCCAAGGAAGATGGGTAATATCAATTGCCTAATCAATGTCCAGGCAATAGCTCCACCGTTTATTTCAATTTGCGGAATAATTTTGGGCAACAGCAGTGGCACAAATACCACTGAACCCACAATTAGTATTATCATCGTGCTTGAGCCCAATGCTAATTCATGCTGTGACTCTTGGGTAAGTTTTATAAGAAAAGGTGCACCGGCACAAATGCTGAATATGGTGAGACCCATTTCCAGGTAGGAATCCAGAGGGAAAAAATAAAGTAATACCCACATCAATAATGGCGCGAAAAGGAAGTTGGCCACCAATATAACAATTGCAAACTTTCTGTTTCTCAGGTATTCCAGGATGTCGCTAAACTTCTGTGTAAGGCCTACGTTGAACATAGTTAGGAACACAAAAATGGGCAGAACGATGGACGATATTTTGATTAAAATTTCAAACATGATGGTGTTGTTTAATCGCCAGCCTGAGTCTTTGGATTTATCCGGTGCTTTTCATCGAAGCGAAAAAACTCTTCAAACCCCAGTTTTTTAACAGCCGGATCACCATTGGATTTTATGTAACCAACCGAAATGGCATAAGCCTGCCAATCGGCTTTCAGTTCGTTGAATTTGTCCCGGAATTGTTGGGCCAAATTTTTTTCTTCTTTGATATCTTCCTTCAGATTGTAAAGATGCCATTCATCACCTTTGCCATAGGGTGGTGGCATAAAGATCAACTTCCAGTCGCCTTTAATCACGGCCTTGCATTCGCCGATTTCAAAACCCAGCACCGCAAATTCATTGCGAACAGGTTGTTTTGTTTCTTCCTGCAGGCAGGGTTTTAAGGATGTACCATAAAGTGGTTTTAAATCTTTATTGTTTTTGGGATACCTAACATTGGCATAATCTAAAACGGTTGGCAACAGATCGGTAATATGCAACAATTCGTCTGTAACCACACCCCGTTTATGAACCCTACTTCCCGAAACAATGAGCGGTGTTTGTGTTCCGCCCTCATAAGTGGTTACTTTAAAGTAAGACAATGGCGTGTTAGCCACTTCTGCCCATGCCCCGCCGATGGAAATAAAAGAATTGATTTTGCCGTAATTCGTAAAGCTGTTATCATAGCTTTTAGCAATTAATTCCTCTGTATTGGGTGCATAAAAGGCAGGTTCTTTGGGGTTGGCACCGTTGTCTGATAAAAAGAAAATAATCGTGTCATCAAATTGGTTTAATGCTTTCATCTTATCAAATAACCGGCCCATATTCCAGTCCAGGTTTTCGATCATGGCGGCATAAACTTCCATCTTACGTGCCTGATCTTTTTGTTCCTCATCCGTCAGTTCGCTCCACTTTTTAAACATGCCGCTGCCTTCGTTCTCTGTCAGGTTACCAGGTATCAAACCCAACGTTTTCATTTTTTTCAGGCGCTGTTCCCGGATGGCATCATAGCCGCCGTCATAAGCTCCTTTGTATTTATCCAACCAATTATCCGGCACTTGCAAGGGATCATGCGGGGATGTGAAGGGCAGGTAGGCAAAAAAAGGCTTTTCATCTTTTTGCTCTGATAAATATTGAATTATTTTATCGGTATAAAAATCGGAAGAATAAAAATCTTCCGGCAGGTCTTCTACTGTCTTCCCATCTTCAGAATACTTTGTATGCGGCTGCTCAAATGCACTTAAAGCCCTTTGATCATTGAAGTGACTGGCACCGCCACCTAAAAAGGAAAACGTACGCTCAAATCCACGGGCATGTGGCCGTCGGTCTTCGCGTTCGCCTAAATGCCATTTGCCGGCCATATAGGTATGATAACCGAAGTCTTTTAAAATTTCAGGAATGGTCAGAATATTTTTATTCAGTACGCCTTCGTAGCCCTCTTGCATGTATTGGTTGGTGGCGTGCATGGTTGGCATAGCACCTAATCCTGCATGGTGATTATCGCAACCCGACAACAACATGGACCTTGTAGGTGCACAAAGTGCTGAAGTATGAAAATGCCGGAAGCGGACGCCATTGTCTGCCAACCGTTGAATGTTTGGTGTTTTGATTTCCCCGCCGAAAGGCTGGCAATCGGAATATCCCATATCATCGACCACGATGAGCAGGAAATTCGATTTTCGCTGAATACTCATGTTATCTTAGATTTTATAATCAATATATCCTGATCAGGTTATAAAATTTGTCGGAACAAATACCAATTCAACCCGATCTTTTTGTGTTCGCACTGGCAATGGTAAAAAAGCTAATGCAGGTTGGCGGAATTGTAACACTACCCTTTTTAATTGCCTTTCCATTGATTGGAGGTAGTGCATCGGTTGCATCTAAATTTAATTCCTGTCCATTGAGTTGTACGGATGTTCCCTGCAGCTCTTTTGAGGTCAGTGTGTATTGTTCTGCATCAGCAGGAATATCAACCGGGGTCTCTGTTTTATTTGTATTGATGATTAAGAGTGTAATCCCACCCGGTAGTCCTTTGGTATCATGTGCAAATAAATAAACGCCCGGCGCACCATTGCCGGCCTCATATACCCTGGTGCCCATCAGCTTGGCCCATAATAAAGCTGCCCAATAATCTGGCTTGGGTAAATGTGTGTCCTGGTCAATGAGGCTGTATTCACTTGCTGCAAGCGTATTGTGCATAATAACCTTTACCCCTTTTTTTGCCAGGGAACCCATCTGGTATAAATAGCGGAAGCAATCAAGATAGGTAGCTGCGAAAGGATCGCCACCGACTGCGGCCTCGCCTGTTTCAGTAATCCATAAAGGCTTACCGGGGAGATATTTATCACGCATACTTTTGTAAAAATCGGCCGCCGTATCTGTTCTCAACAACCAGGCAGGATCGAGCGCATTCTCTGGTTTTATTGAAAAAGGCCCGGTGCGTATCATGCGCACAGAGGCTGCGCCATAATAATGATAGGAAAAAACATCAAAGACAGGTTTAGGATTTGCCGACATCATGGAGTCTGTAGTAAGTACTTTTACGCCTAACATGGCAAAGGAAACACCCGGAATGCCTTCGCCAACAGAACCGGGGCCAAGCGTCAACATATTGGGCACTTCTTTTTTTGCCCAGGCATTAAAGACAGCTACATCTTTTGCAAAATCGGTGGCTCCATAATTTTTATTCATTTCTCCTCCCGCAGTGGGCATCGTAGGCTCATTAAAAAGTTCCGCTGCCGCAATTTCACTGCCCTGGCTTTTTGTATATTCAGCAATTTTCCTGGCTTCTTTCGGCGTCCATGCGCCCCGTGCATCCCGAACGCCATTTGATACCGCAAACGATGTAACGAGTTTGCCATCGGTGGCCTTTAAAAAGTCAAGCACACCCTTCCACTGGCTTCTTGTTAATACATTTACAAAACCTGCGGGCGCCTTTGCCGGGGCGGCATCATTATCCTGAAAATAAACCGCATTGGCCCATGTGCCACTAACCCGAACATAAGCAGGGGCAAGACCCTTAGCTAAAGCCAGCAACCTTTTATCTGCCAGATTTATGGGGGCAAGCTTCCGGTACAGTGCCTCATTTTTTTGTGAAACATCGTAGGTTGATACGGCGTCTAAAGGAGGCAGGCTATCCATCATTTTATAAGGTTTCCAAAATTCTCCACCGACTACTTCCACCATTTCTACATTGTAGGATTGAAAGCGCTCATCAACAGTACCTATTTGTCTCATGCCAGAAAGATTTATTTTGATCGCAGTGCTATCAGAATTATTTTTAACCGAATTGCCTCCCAAATTGCAGGATGCAATAGAAACCGAAAGCGGTAAAGCGATCAGGGCGAGGACTTTTAAATGGTTCATAAGTTTTGTATTTGGTTTTTTAAAAATATTTTTAAGTACCAATTATTTTCGCGATTTCTTATTTCATCTGCCTTTCTTCTACGATGCTTTCTGCATGTCTCCATCAATAGGAAACATTTGCCCCGAGATCATTTTGGCGCTATCAGAAGCCAGGAAAACAGCTAAAGCGGCAATGTCCTTAGGATCTACAAATTGTTTTATGGATTGAACACTCATTGCATTCTTTTTTTCCTGATCAAGTGTTGTTCCGTTGGCTTTTGCTCTGTCTTCAAGGACTTTTATAATTCGAGGCCCATCTACGGCTCCCGGCAAAATGGCATTGGCCCGAATTCCATATTTCCCTAACTCAATGGAGAGTGTTTTTGTAAAACCGATGATTCCCCATTTTGCGGTAGAGTAAGGACTTCGGTTTTCATATCCAAACCTGCCAGCGACTGATGACATATTAATAATGACACCCGCCGTTGATTTTTTTAAATAGGGAATAACCAGTCTTGAAACATTGAAAGTTCCATTCAGGTCAACCTGCATTACTTTTTCCCAGTCGTCCGGATTGATCTCGTCAACCGGCGCTGTTGGCCCGGCAATGCCTGCGTTATTTATCAAAACATCGTAACCGCCCATTTCTTTGGCGCCATAAGCCACCATTTGTTCAATATCTTCTCTTTTGGAAACATCGCAAACTTTGGTGATTACGCCCGGAATTTCTTTGGCCACATCATCCAATGCCTGCTGATTGATATCGCATACGAAAACTTTGTCGCCCAGCGCTGCAAGTGTTCGTACAAATTCAAGGCCGATACCCGAGGCGCCTGCCGTTACTAAAATGCGTCGTGCCATAATAAAAATGATTTTGTGTTAAAATACTCTGTTCAATTTCAATGAATACGAAATGAATCTCATCTCCGAATCTTGCCCATACCCACATTTACTGCCACAATTTTTAATCCACATAAAATTTGACAGCAAAAGAACAAATAATGCTAATTTTTTTTTATAAAACCCCTAAGTAGGTGTTTACCCCAATTCCAATCCAGGGTTTATTTGGTATGCCCAATCTTTCGAATTGCTTCCCAAATTGTGGTCGAAACCTAACGATAGTACAATTCCCAGATTATTTCTTGTCAGTGCAATATTCAGCCCGTAAGTAAAGGCTGAATTGGTTCTGTCTTCAATCCAACTGTCCGGATCTATCACAGTACTTTTCTCTAACCTCACTTCTGTTATCCCTGCAAATGGTCCGATTATCAATCCGTAATTCGTGATTGCACTCTGGCTAACGATCGAATAGCCAACGTATTTACCATAAGTAGCATTAATGCCTATTTGAGAAGAAACAGCCGAAGGAAAACTCTTTGTTTTCGGTCTGAAGCGGAATGGCGTGGTTCCGATACCGAATATCCAACCGCTGAAAGGCACTTTTACATGCCTAACAGGGTCGCCGACTTTTTTTCGCGATAAATCAATTTCAAACCGGCCCAGTTCCGTATTTTTTGAAATGCAATGTGAGTTGTTTGCATAATCATCGTTTGTTATGGACCAGAAATCAACAACGGGTACGCCCTGGCTAATCCGGACAATACCGTAAAGTTTGTCTGAACAGATAGAAACTGGTTGCAGCCTGTTCTCATTGTCTTTGTAAACCAAAGGCAGGTAACCGCTTTGGATAGCTGATTTTTTGATGATGTGATGTATCTTGAATCGTCCTTGGCCAAAGGAAGCATAAGAGACACCTAACGCTAAAATCAGTATCGAAATCTTTATCATTTAAACGACTTGTCTTTTAATCCAATAAATAACAATAGCGAACAAACAATTAAGGTCAATTTTATTTTGTGTTCCTGGCAGTTGTAAAAAAAATTTGTTGCAGAAAAAATTCCGGATTAATTGTGAAGAATTTTCCATCCGGCCAGCCAGTTGTAATTGTACTTTAAGCCAAGCTGCATCAACAGTAATTGCATATGTTCCAAAGTTCTGCTTACCTGGAGGCCGCCTGCAATAATTGGATTGAATTCCACCGTTTTTATCATTTCGGAAACCGTTTTTACTGATTGTTCATCATCGCCTGCAATAAAGCAATCCACTTGCTTTCCATCAATTACGGGGTGTGTAAAATCAGCAGCGAACGTGGTATTAAAGGCTTTTACCACTTTTGAACTGGGAAGTAATTTCTGCAATTCTTCAGCCGCGCTTGTGCCCGACTTTGTTACCAATCCGCTCAAATCTTTATTGATAGGATTGGCGATACTGATAACGATTTTCCCTTCAGCCAAATCTTTTATTTCGGCAACAATATCTGCTTCGGAAGAATACGGAACTGCAAAAATAAAAATATCCGCTTTCCAGCGGGCATCTATCAGCGTTTGAATAACTTCGGCTTCAATACCTGGATATTCTTTCGATATATCCCAGTGAAGCTTTTGAAGTTTACCGGCCTCATTTGACATCAGCAATAAACGGTAAGGCCCTTTGGCGATACTTTTTGTAATTGCAGAACCCATGCTTCCGCTGGCCCCAAAAACCGCAACGGTTTGTTTTGCTTCCATGATGTTTGTTTAAAAAAAAATGCTCAAAGCGTATGCCTGTTTTCCGGCTTATTGTTGGAGTAGTTCTAAATTTATTAATCTTTTATTTCGCATTTGAATTTTCCACGGATGAACTCCAAGAAAAACAAGGATTCTAATTCCATTTATTAAAGAACAACATGCCATCAATTAAACATTGATTATGGAAAATCATCAACATCATTCGGGCCATCAAATGCCAACTGAAAAGAAAAGGAAAGATTAAATGGTTAGAACCGTATTGTATATCAAACCTCCCATGCGCACTGGAATGTAGAAGTCTAAACTTTCATGAGCAGCATATTTCCCTGGAGAACAATATCATCACTTGGTGTTCCGGGTTACGATCCAGTTTTCATTAAGGGAATAAGCCTTGTACCAACTAATTTGATGGAACTCATAAGTTGCTCATGGGTCAATCCTGCATTATCCATTTGAAAAGTAAAGCGGTCAATACCGCCAAGCGCTTCACTATGGTGCGCTAATTTTTCAGCAACATGTTCAGGGCCTCCCACCAATAATACGCCTCTTGGCGCTATCAGTCTATCAAACTGCAGCCTCGTTACCGGCGGCCAGCCACGTTCCCTTCCAAGTTTTGTCCACAGCTCCGCATATCCTGGGTAATAATCGGCAATGGCTTGTTCAGAATTCGCGGCAACATAGCCCGGCGAGTGTAAACCTACCTTCAATTGATCTGGTGTAAAACCCGCTCTGCGACCGGTCTGGCGGTATAAGTCGATCAAGGGACGGAACCGATGCGTTTCACCACCGATAATTGCCACCATCAATGGCAAGCCCAATGTGCCAGCCCGTGCAAACGACTCCGGCGTTCCACCTGCTCCAAGCCACACCGGAAGTTTTTTTTGTAAGGAACGCGGATAAACAGGTAGGTTGTTTAGTGAAGGGCGAAATTTACCCAACCAGGTGACGAACTCCTGGTCGCGTATCTGAAGCAGCAAATCAAGTTTTTCCTTAAAGAGCGCATCATAGTCATTTAAATCGAAACCAAATAGTGGATATGCTTCAATAGAAGATCCCCGGCCAACAACTAACTCGGCGCGGCCCTTCGAGATGAGGTCAAGCGTTGCATATTCCTGGTACACCCGGACAGGGTCAGCGGCACTTAATACGGTGACTGCACTCGTTAGCCGAATACGTTTGGTACGAGCGGCCGCAGCGGACAAGATCACAACTGTTGCTGAGTCGAGAAACTCTTTCTTATGATGTTCGCCAATACCGAAAACATCCAATCCAACCTCGTCGGCAAATGCGATTCTTTGCAGTAATTGCTCCATAGCCTCAACACTGCTGAGACTATTGCTTCCGTACATGGCTGAGGCAAAACTGTCTATTCCTATTTCCATTCGATTAAAGTTTAATTTTTATTAGTGCATTAAATCAAAGAATATAAATCATTAAAAGCCTCCGTCATCGAAGGATGTGTAAAAATGGTGTCCCGTATTAGCTGGTAGTCAAATCCTGCATTCATTGCCACCTGGATGGTATTGATCATTTCATTGGCATTATCGCAAATGAGGGTGCAGCCTAAAATTTTATTCGTTTTTTTGTCAACAATTGTTTTCAAAAAACCATTCGTGTTACCATTGATTCTTGCTCTTGGAATGCTTGAAGCGGGCAGCTTTGCGATTTTGAAATCATAACCTTTTTCTATCGCTTCCTTTTGGCGTAAACCAATGTGTGCCAATTGTGGATTGATAAAAACAGAATACGCTACCTGCTTTCTTTGTTTAAGAGATGTATAATTTCCTCCCGACAACTGATCCCTGATTAACCGGAAATCATCCAGTGAAATATAAGTAAACTGAGCACTGCCGTTTATATCGCCAATCGCCCAGATGCTATCCGCATTGGTTTTTAAAAATTCGTCCACCTCAACATACCCTTTATTGTTGGTTTTGATACCGGCGGCTTCTATGTTTAAACCTGCCAGCATAGGTTTTCTGCCGGTTGCTACCAGTATCGCTGATGCCTCCAATGCCTCTTCATACCCTTCTTTATTTTTGAATTGAATGCTTACGTTCTCATTATCAATATCCTCTATTTTTTCGACCAAAATTCCAGTAAGGATGTTGATCTTCTTTGCTGCCAGAATTTTAAAAACTTCAGCGGCTACATCTTTATCCTCTTTTGGTAAAAAGGTTTTCGCACTGTCTAATACAGTTACTTCTGCTCCAAATTCAGCATACATATCAGCGAATTCAAGACCGATAAATCCGCCTCCGATGATGGCCAGTTTTTTAACCAATACTGATTGATTCATCAAACTGATGCTGGTAAAAACTTTATTAGAAGTTTCAATGCCTTCTATAGGTGGAACAAAAGGTTGTGACCCGGTATTGATAAAGATCTTTTCCGCTTTTATCTTTTTTTCTTCACCGGTGTCACTAAGGATAATGTTTACTTCATTTGGGGAAATAAAAGATGCCTTGCCTGTGATCACTATCGCCGATGGCAGGTTTTCAATCTTATCATAATTCGCTTTTCTCAGAAAAGAAGTGAGTTCATTTTTCACATCGAATGCGTCCTGGTAAGGCATTTTTTTCCCTGCATTTTCTATTAAGGATTTGGTCGGTATGCAGGCTACATTGATACATGCACCACCATACATCTTATCAGACTGTTCGATAATCGCTACGTCTCTGCCACAATTTGCCAGCCATGCGGCAAGTGTTTTGCCTCCTTTACCGAAACCAATAATTAGATTTTCATACTGATCTTTAATAGTCTTTCCCATTTGATTGTTGCTTTTGTTTTAAGTGAATAAACTTTACCTCAATGATGCTGCCAGATTCAATAACAGCCGGTATTATTTTATTGATATTAATTTTTCATCAAGTTATTTTCCCAGAAGATTCAAAGTACGTGCCCATCTAAAGTAAACAAAGAAAACCCGAATTCTTATTTCCACTTTTGCAATCATAAATACTAAGTTTGTATTAGTATATTCAACGAAAACAATTATCATCGTGGAAAGATTCTTCACCAGAAAAAGTAAACTATGAACTGGCTGCTTCTTTACGAGATCTTTTATACGATTGTACTTGTTTTAACCTGTCTACATATTATTTATGATACACCCAGCACTTCCAAAACGCTGGCGTACCTGCTGTTTGCCATTTTTGTTCCTGTTGCCGGAATCATTTTTTATTTCATGTTCGGAACCAATTACCGCAACAAAAAAATGTACAGCAAAAAGCTTTTTCAAAATGATGAAATGGCCGGTAAGTTAAAAGAAGACCTGTATCACAATTCCAAACAGGTGTATGAAAAAAGCGATGCCGCCGTACAGGGTAATAAAGAACTGGCGTACATGCTGCTGAAAGATACGTTCAGTCCTTTAACCGCGCATAATAAGGTAAAATTGTTGATGAATGGGGAGAATAAATTCCCGGAAGTATTGACGGCCTTAAAAGAGGCCAGGAACCATATTCACATAGAATATTACATTTATGAAGATGATGAAATTGGCAGGGAAATAGAGAAGATCCTGATTCAAAAAGCAAAAGAGGGCGTCACCGTTCGCTTTATTTATGATGATTTCGGAAGCCGTTCAATTCATAGAAAATTAGTTCCACAGCTTAGAAGCAACGGTGTAAAAGCTTTCCCATTTTTAAAAGTGTATTTTATTTTGTTTGCCAACCGACTGAATTATAGAAACCACCGCAAAATAATTGTTATTGATGGGCAAACTGCTTTTGTTGGAGGCATTAATGTGAGCGACCGGTACATTAATGATGGCGATCCCAAAAAACTTTTTTGGCGCGACACTCATTTGCGCATCGACGGGCCCGGCGTTCAATACCTGCAATACCTTTTTTTGTGTGACTGGAATTTTTGTGCGAATAAAAAATTACTTCCTGATCAGTTATTTTTTCCTGATGAAAAGACTTTAGTAGATAAAGGTGATAAAATTGTTCAGATTGCTGCCAGCGGCCCCGATTCGGAAACTCCGGCTATTTTATTTTCTATTCTCCAGGCAATTAACCTGGCGACTACAGAAATTCTTATTACAAGCCCTTATTTTATTCCCGGTGAAAGCTTAATGGATGCACTCATTATTGCCTCTCTTAGTGGCATTTCCGTTAAGCTTTTAGTGCCCGGTATCTCTGATTCCATTCTCGTTAATTTTGCTGCCCGATCCTATTATGGTGACCTGATGAAAGCCGGGGTTGAAATTTATCAGTATACCAAAGGATTTGTGCACGCAAAAACTTTGGTGGCAGATAGTAAGATCGCCATCGTAGGAACAGCCAACATGGATTTCAGAAGTTTTGATCTGAATTTTGAAGTAAATGCGATTGTGTACGACGTTGCGACAGCCAATGAACTTCGGAATGTTTTTTATGACGATTTAAAAAACGCGGAAATGCTTGATCCGACGCAATGGGCCAACCGCTCAAAGTTTAAGCAAATGCTGGAAAAAATGGCAAGGCTGGTTTCACCACTATTGTAAATGTAAGTTATTGCCTTTTTGCGGTTTTAGAGCTGCAAAAAAATGGCAAATTTGGATCATTCTTCATATAATCATTTCTAGAGAAAACTTAAAACCAACTGCCGCAAATACTAAAAACAATCCATTATTCTTCCAAATCTTTTGAGGATTTAGATTATTTCTAACAAAGATCAAGTTTTCCAGGTTGCTTTCTTTTATTTACTGCATTACTTTTTTAATAAGTTTTTATTTAAACAAAGTAAAATCAGCTTCTTTTACGGTTTCACTATTGGTACCAATAAAAATTTTAAAATCTCCCGGCTCATAGTTATATTTTAAATCCTTATTGTAAAATTTGAGATCATCGGCAGTAATAGTAAAGCGAACGATTTTACTTTCACCTGGCTTTAAAAAAATTTGTTGAAAGCCTTTTAATTCTTTTACTGGCCTCACAATTGAACCTACCTCATCTCTTAGGTACAATTGCACAGTTTCAGTTCCTGCATATTTACCGGTATTTGAAATTTGAGTAGTGGCCACCAGGGATTGCCCCGGTTTGAAAGAAGACGCGCTTAAATGAATATCGCCGTAAGAGAATGTCGTATAGCTTAACCCATATCCAAAAGGAAATTTGGGGCCATTTTGCAAATCAATATAGGAAGAAACATAATTAAGATCGCTGTCATTTTTTGCCGGCCTTCCCGTATTAAAATGATTATAATAAACGGGAATCTGACCTTCACTTTTTGGAAAGCTCATCGGTAATTTTGCAGAAGGGTTGTAATCGCCGAATAACACATCTGCCATCGCATTTCCAGCCTCTGTACCAAGCCACCATGTATAAATAATCGCCGGAACATGATCGGCGGTCCAATTGAAAATCAATGGCCTGCCCGCATTGATCATTACAATAACTGGCTTCCCTGTTTCATAAATCGCTTTGATCAAATCTTCCTGCACCCCCGGCAAGTGAATATTGCTACGGCTTTTAGCTTCTCCACTCATATCGGCCGCCTCGCCAACATTCATAATTACCACATCTGCTTTCAGTGCCGTTTCTACGGCCTCCTGAAATCCAGCACGCGAAGTATCATTTATATTGCAGCCTTTGGCATAAAGCAACGTGGTATTATCTCCTAATTTATTTTTAATGCCTTTCCATGCAGAAACAATTCTTAAAGAATCATCAGGCCATGTATAGCTCCAAAATCCAAGATTGTCCCTGATTCCTTTTATAAAAGGGCCTATTAATGCAATTGTTTTTCCTTTCAGCTTCGTTTTATCCAAGGGCAATACCTGGTTATCATTTTTCAATAATACAATAGTCTTTTCAGCCATTATTCTTTCTGCCTGCAGGTTGGCTTTGTTGTTCCATTGTTGTTTTTCTCTTTCTTTATCGCAAAATTTAAAAGGATCATCAAATAATCCCATTTCAAATTTCTTTTTTAAAATGCGCCTTACAGCTTCATCTACTAATTGGATTTTTACTTTCCCATCTCTTACCAGCTGCGCCAAATTTTGTATGTAGCTGCGGCTTTCCATATCCATATCATTGCCAGCCTTAATGGCCTCTTCCGAGGCCTCATAATTATCTTTTGCAAATCCATGAGGAATCATTTCTCCAATAGAGTTCCAATCGCTCACTACAAATCCTTTAAAGTCCCATTTCCCTTTCAAAATATCCCTTTGCAAATATTTATTTCCTGTTGCAGGTATCCCATTGAGCGTATTAAACGAATTCATGAAAGTAGCAGCACCTGCATCGGCAGCAGCTTTAAAAGGAGGAAGATAAATATTCCATAAAGTGGTTAAGCTCATGTCAACAGAATTATAATCACGGCCCCCAATAGCGGCTCCATAGGCCGCGAAATGTTTGGCGCACGCCATGATGGCATCCGTATTTCCCAAGCCTTTCCCCTGGAAACCTTTTACTCTTGCTGTAGCGATCAATGATCCGAGGTACGGATCTTCACCGGCGCCTTCCATAACTCTACCCCATCGCGGATCGCGGGCTATGTCCACCATGGGTGCAAAGGTCCAGTGTACACCAGAGGCGGCCGCTTCTGTCGCCGCAATACGAGCGGATAATTGGATCGCTTTCAAATCCCAGCTCGCCGCTTCTGCCAATGGAATGGGAAATGTAGTCCGGAAGCCATGAATAATATCCTGACCGAATAATAAAGGAATCTTTAATCGCGATTGCATAGCAATTTGCTGAAGTTGCCTTGTGTGGTCAACACCCGTAACATTAAGCATAGAACCCAGCATTCCCTTCCTTATTTGATTTTGCTTGTCTCCGTCAGGAGTGATAGGCCCTGTCGCATCCCAGTCTCCGTTGTATTGATTCATTTGCCCAACCTTTTCATCAAGGGTCATTAGTTTCAGCACAGAATCTACTTTCTCATCAATTGTTTTTTTCTGGCCAAAGGCGGTAATAGAAAATAAAATTCCAAAAAAGAGGGTACTGCACCTCAGAGCAAAAGAAATTTTTTTCATATCAGTGTAAACTTATTTGATTTTAAATATTATTTCCTTGTAAGCTTTATTACAAATCCACCACCAGGCGCAAGATGAATTTTCACTACATCATTTTTTTGCAGCATTGTATCAGATAAAAGATAATCAGCGGCATATCGATCTGCGTTTATCCCATCTTTACAAATGATAGCATTATAGGTAGCCATAGAATCTAAAAAATCCAATTTAAGATCTATATCTTTTGGAGTCCAGTTGGCCATTCCTCCAATAAACCATTCGTTTCCTTTTTGTCTTGCAGTAATAATGTATTGGCCGACTTTTCCATCTATAATCTTCGTTTCATCCCATGTTGTGGGAATATTTGAAAGCAATTCAGTAAACTTTGGTTCAAGCCATGCCTGGGAAGGATTACCGGAAAATATCTCCATCGGGTTATCATAAACTACAAACATCGCCAACTGATGGCATCTTGTGCCCTGGCTCATAACCATACCTTCAATGGGACGAAATCCATTTTTGGTCGCATTATTTAAAATACCTGGCTCATAATCGAATGACCCCTCCAACATTCGGGTAAAAGGCAAGGTTACATCATGTTCCGGAGAAGCCAGATTACTTCCTATATTATATTCAGACCCGAGTACTCCCTCCCTGGTAACGTTATTGGGAAACGTTCGATTGAATCCTTTTGGTGGAAAAGCCCCATGATACATAATCATGATGTGATGCTCTGCACAAGCCTTTGCAATGCGATAATAAAAATTAACTGTTTTCTGATCATTCCTATCCATAAAATCAGTCATGATAAAATCTACGCCCCATTTATTAAACCGGTTTAATGCACTGTCTAATTGCCTGTCGAGGGTATTAGCCAATGTCCACATGCTTATTTTGATTCCTTTTTCTTTTGCATATGCAACTATTGTGTCCATATTAATATCAGGATTAATTTTAAACAGATCCATGTTATCACTCCAGCCGGCATCCATCATAATCCTGTTAAATCCAAACCGTTTTGCAAAATCAATATAATACTTATAAGATGCGGTATTAACTCCTGACCTGAAAGGCACATTAAAGAGGTTAACATTTATTGTCCATTCATCTGTTCCCTTACCGGGATTTACCCAAGAAGCATCGCCCATCCTGGAAGGAGAAGCCAACCTGTAAACAATGTCATTAGAGGGCAAATCTTTATCTTCATCAGCAATTATTAAAATACGCCAGGGAAAAGTTCTTGTTCCCTTTGTCTTTGCAATATAGTCCGCTCTTTTGGTTACAAGCAATTGGGGATAGTCCCCTCCGGTCATTTTTTCTTCCAATGGATAGGGAGCAAAGATTGCATTTAATACATTTGAACCTGTGCCGGTTAAAAACATTCCCGGATAATCTTCCAGGTCGGATTCTGCAATCCCAATTTTTGGATTAGATGGTGTGGTAACAAGAACTGGTGTATATCCGATCTCAGAATTTTTAATCGAATCCAATTGCCTTAAGGGATACAATTCTTCAAAGCTCGTATGAAAGATATCAGCATCCTCCCTTTTATGTATTGAAGGAAACCAGGCAGCAGAAGATTCAGGAAAATGAAATGATGCCACTTCATTTCGGACCGTAATTGAATCTTTAAAAGATGTCAAAAACCTGTATGCAACGCCATCATCATAGGCCCGGATTTCTATTTTATAAGGTTTACTAAATACTATGGACAATAAGTTATAATCATCTTTTATCCTTTTTCTTTTTTCAGGAACAGGAGAAATAATCTCGTTAGTTACCCTTTTTATCGAATGCGATTTTATACTGTTACTATTTGAAAAACTTTCATTTTTAGTTAATAGCAAATTTGCTTTTGAAGGTTCTAATATTGAGATGCCATTTTCATAAACCCGGAAGCTCAGTTCTTTTTTCATCCATATTTTGATGCACATTTTTCCTGAAGGAGAACAAACAGATAGTGTATCGGTGCAATATGCATTTAACGAAAGACCTATGAGAATCCCACACAAAAATTTTTTCTTCATAATAACTTAAGCGGAATAGTTTTATTAATGGCCGGTCCCTGGTTTTTTAGCCAGCATATCGCTCAGTTGATCAAGCATCTTTGTACCGTTTTCAATATCGCTCTTTATTTTATCTTCTTTAAAATCCTTTTCATCATTTAAAGTTTGCAACTGAGTATTAAAAGCAGCTATTAACTGTTTTACCTTTTTATCGGAAGACTTTGCTGCCTGTTCCCTGATGATCCTTATTTTTTCATAATCTGAGATTCCTTCTCTTAACTTTTCAAAACGAATACCACTGTTTCCGCCTGGATAAACTAAAAAACAATCACCTGCAGCCCAGGAACCATAACGTGCATCTCTCATCGGATCTTCCGGCCAGGAATCATAGGCCCATCTCAGAAAACCACTATATCCATGGGCTGCAGAATACCAGCCCATCCATCTTCCTTCCGTTGGAGGTGAGAAAAGAAAGTTATTCGGTTTGGCCGGATTGCAGCAAACATAATAAGTAGTGGTCTGTCCTCTTGTAGCTCTTGCTTTTATCTGTTGCACACTAGCTTCGTTTCCATAAAGAAAACAATAATCATCCAGTAGACTGTCAAGTTGCTGGTGCCAGTTTCCGGCATAGGTAATTTTCCAACCGGATGAGTTTTTCCGGGTTATTTGGATCGCTTCAAGTGTTTGCTCCATGGTATTTTCATTGATACCAATATAAGTCTTTTTAAACCATCCTTTCTTTTCAAGATGCTTTTTCAGATCAGTGAGAAAAGCATTCCAATTGATTTTAAAAGTATCGGAGGAAGTAGCCCATCGTTCATATACATAATTACCTGTTTTCTCCTCCTTATAACGAAATCTTTCCCCCCACGGAACAGGAGTATAGACAGTAATTGCTTTGTCTATGCCAACACTCATGGCCAGTTCAACATACTCATCAAAAATGGTATAATCAAATTTCCACGAACCATTATTTGCTTTGATCCATTCGATCATTCCGCCTTCAATAGAATATTCATTATCTGCCCACGGAGAATGTACTCCATAAGTGGTGATGTATTTGCCTCCGGCATCTGCATATAATTGTAAATGTTTTTTAAGCAAGGCTTTGTGCTCTGCACCCCAGGGTTTCAAATGATAATAGTCCGCAACAGCCCATGGATTTTGCCAAAGATCCAGCCTGTATTTCCATTCATGCGGCCCAGGCAACAATTGATTTTGAACGGTGATCTTTATCTGCAAAGCCCGCTGCTCCTTTGTATCCTTCACCTGGATGGTTCCGGTATATGTTCCCGGTTTAGCGTCTGCAGGTATATTAAAAGAAAGCCAAACCGGCCTTACTGTTTTTCCAGGCACATCAAATCTTTCAAATTTTTCAAACCTGTCAGGCATTAAAAAGCCGTTTTTATAAGGTGTTTCTCCACAGGTAACATCAGCAGAGCCATAGGGGTAATTGGCTACCACATAACGAACCATGTTGAGCTGTATATTATTTTTACTCAATAATTTTCCCTGCTCGTTTTTTAAATCACCAATCGTAAACCGTACCTGGCTTAATGTATCCGGAGACCAGATTAATATCTGTGTATTCAATCTTTCTCCACGCCAGCCGGTTGCTTCCCATGAATTCGATCCGCTTTCAGATTTGGGAACTTCTGTCCGGAAATATAATTGCGCCTCAGAGCCAAAAGCCGCATGTAAACCATGTTTTTCATTTGTCCAGGCCTCAGGGTTCACTGACTGATCTAGCGTGTATTCAGGCTCATAATGGGATGTACCAATTTTTGGAAGGAATGATGAATCAATCTGGCCTTGATAGCGTTGTGAAAAAGCGCCGAAAGCAAATAATAAATTTAAGGAAAGAAAAAGAAAGGTTATTTTCATAATTGATTATTTAAGCACTAAAAAAATGAATAATAATATAATTATCGTTTTATTGAATAATTATAAATAAACTGACTATAAAATAATACCTGAATAAAAGCGGTCAAAATTATATTAAACAAATGTACAAAAGGCTGAAAATGTTGGTTTACTATTTATAATTAAAATAAATAACGGCGCCCTTATGATTGGGCAACCAGCCTGAATTTTGCACTGGTTTTCCTTGTGAAAGTTGAAAGGAATCGGGTTTAAATAATGCTTCGGAAGAAATTGACGATCATTCGCTGGTTAGGCAATAATAAACTCGTTGTCATCCATTTGAGAATCTGTACCTATCATAAGATCCGGATATTTTTGTTGGTGCTCAGTTCACACGAATTTAACGCCCTTTAAAACTGATGAGGCACATTTTCCACGAGACTTCACACAAGGATAATGCGTATTTGAAAAATATTTTAGTTCAATAATATCGTTGGGGAATGGTTTTTGGTTCCACGCTTTGTGAATCGTCAGAGCCGCACCCATAGCCGTTGCCTGCGCCATAGATGCAGCGAAAATTTCCATACCGGGAAATCCGCCAGCAAGAAGATATAGTCTCCGCAATGATTAGAATCATCCCGTTTTGAGATGCCAATCATGTTTTTAAAAATGATCCTTTTTTATTTTTACAAAAAAAATTATGAAAAACATTCTAGTTCCAATTGATTTTTCTGATGCTTCTTTTAATGCCATCAGCTATGCTGCATTTTTGGCGAATGTTTTTGAGGCTAATCTGTTGTTACTGCATGTCTATTCGAATAATTCAGCCTCTGAAAAAAAACAAAGATCGGCAGTTGAACCAGACGAAAACTTAGGAACAACAGATGAAAATTTTCTGAAAAAACAAATTGATGGAATTGAAAGAAGGTTTACAGTAAAGATAAAAAGCCTTCTAATGAAAGGCAATCCTGTAAATATAATTAATGAAATGGCAAAAAAATACCATTCAGACTTAATCATCATGGGCATGAAGGGTAAGGGCGAAAGTAATTCCATCTTTGGAAGCACTACCACTGCTATGATAGATAAAACATCCATTCCTCTTTTGGTAGTTCCCAAAAAGGCCGGCTATCAAACTATCGATACCATTACCCTTGCCTCTGATTTCAAAGATGAAAAACTTCTTTCTCATTTTTCATTACTTGAAAAATTTATTGCAAAATTTAATCCCTTCATTCAAATTCTGAATGTTCAGAAAAATAAGTCGCAACTAACAGCAGAAATGATAGCAGACAAAATGAGAGCGGGATTACAATGGGATAAATACAATCATTCCTTTAATATTGTTGAGAAAGACAATATCGAGGAAGCGATAAATAAATTTCTGGAAAAACATTCAACCGATTTGTTGGTAATGGTTGCAAGAAAACATAGTTTTATTGAAAAAGCTTTGGGAGCTTCGCATACAGAAAAAATGACACATCAAACTAAGAAGCCTCTATTAATTTTTCATGAAACAGATAGTCTTGCTCAATAATTCATTGGTGTGAACATCTTTTATTTTTAAAAAGTATAGCTTTTGCTTATTAAAATTTTGCTTATTAAAATTGCGGTAATTTTTTTATGCCCAGTCTTCCAATTAATATAAAGGGCCTTACGAATGAAGAAGTAATTGTTTCCCGGAAAAAATATGGGAGCAATGAATTAAACCATCAAACCAAAAGTGGATTATTAACTGCATTGGCCGAGACATTGAAAGAGCCAATGTTAATATTACTGTTGGCAGCCGGCATACTTTATTTAATTTCCGGAAGTACGGGAGAGGCTATATTCATGTTGTCTGCAATTGTATTGGTTTCTGCCATATCGCTCTACCAGGATTCGCGTAGTCGTAATGCCCTTGCGGCTTTAAAAAAACTTTCTCAACCACACACCAAGGTGATTAGAGATGGAAATATTTCTTTTATCGACAGTGAAGATGTGGTGGTAAACGACTCTGTAATTGTTGAAGAAGGAAGTTCCATTACTGCCGATGCAGTCGTTATCTATTCAAATGATTTCACGGTGAATGAATCTATCCTTACCGGCGAATCCATTTCTGTAATAAAGGATGAAAAAGAAGATAATAAAATTTTTACCGGCACCTGGGTAAGCAGTGGTATGGCTATCGCTACGGTAACAACTGTAGGCGATGCAACCCGTCTTGGACAGATAGGAGAATCCATAAAAAATATAAAGGAAGAACAAACCCCACTACAATTACAAATTAGAAATTTTGTAAAGAAAATGGCTTTCATCGGATTGGCAGTTTTTCTATTAGTATGGGTTATTAATTTCTTCCAATATAAAAATCTGGTAAACAGTTTATTAAAAGCCTTGACTCTTGCTATGTCTATTTTGCCTGAAGAAATCCCTGTTGCATTCACTACGTTTATGGCATTAGGTGCCTGGCGATTAATGAAAATGGGCATCATTGTTAAGCAAACGAAAACGGTGGAAACATTGGGAAGCGCAACTGTTATTTGCACCGATAAAACAGGTACTATCACAGAAAACAAAATGCAGCTTGCAGAGCTTTATGTTTATAAATCCAACCGGCTGTATAAGACAGAAAATGAAGAACCGAAAGCAGTTTCAGAATTAATCACAATCGCAATGTGGGCAAGTGAACCGTTGCCTTTTGATCCAATGGAAACGGCATTGCATGATTCTTACAAAAGACTTACTGATAAAGATGTAAGGCCGGATTATAAGATGATTCATGAATATCCTTTAGAAGGACGGCCACCAATGATGACTCATATTTTTGAAAATAAAAGCCGAGAAAAAATTGTTGCTGCTAAAGGTGCGCCGGAAACAATCATATCAGTGTGTGCATTAAGTAATGAAGAAAAGAAAAAGGTCGAAGGCTATTTAAAGGAATTGACAAAACATGGCTACAGGGTTTTGGGAATAGCATCGGCCGTTTTTGCAGAAAATAATTTTCCAAAAAACCAGGATGATTTTCTTTTCCAATTTATAGGTTTTGTTTCGTTCTATGATCCACCCAAAAAGAATATGAGCGAGGTGTTTAAGAAATTTTACCGGGCTGGAATTAATGTAAAAATAGTTACTGGTGATAACAAACAAACCACAGAAACGATAGCAAAGCAAGTCGGTTTCGAGGGGTCCGAATTTGCTTTAGATGGGGACGAACTTCTTAATATGCCGGAAGAAGAGCTTGCATCAAAAATCATGCGGATCAATATTTTTACACGAATGTTTCCTGAGGCAAAATTGAAAATCATTAATGTGCTAAAAAACCAAAAGCAGATTGTTGCGATGACGGGTGACGGAGTAAATGATGGTCCCGCTTTGAAGGCGGCACATATTGGAATTGCAATGGGCAAAAAAGGTTCTGAGATAGCAAAAGATGCATCCTCATTGATTCTGGCAGATGACGACCTGGGCAAAATGGTAGATGCAATCGCCATAGGAAGAAAGATTTATAGTAATCTAAAAAAGGCGATTCAATACATTATTTCCATTCATATTCCTATCATTCTTATCGTTTTACTCCCTCTGATTTTAGGCTGGACATTTCCTGCAATCTTCACTCCTGTTCATGTCATTTTTCTGGAGCTGATTATGGGACCAACCTGTTCTATAATTTATGAAAACGAACCCATAGAACCCAACCTGATGCAGCAAAAACCACGTCCGTTTACCAACACATTTCTCTCTTGGAAAGAATTGAGAATAAGTATCTGGCAAGGAATTTTTATTACGATGGGTACTTTGGGAATCTATCAATTTGCCGTGGCAAAAGGATATAATGAAGAAACAACGAGGACAATGGTTTTCACCACTTTACTGATGGCCAATATTTTTCTCTCACTGGTGAACCGCTCATTTTATTATTCCGTTTACACGACATTCCATTATAAAAACTTTTTGCTGGTTGCAATGGTTTTTGTCACCTTTCTAATGCTAATTATTATGTTGTATGTTTCTCCAGTGATTCACTTTTTTAAATTTCAACATCCTGGAATCAGGCAATTGCTGCTTTGTGCTTTAGTTGGATTTTTATCTGTTATATGGGTCGAACTTTATAAATATCTCCGCCGTAGAAAAAATAAATTTATTTCATAACAGTATGGATCTATTGCGGATGCAGTGTTAGCAAGCCTTTCAGGACATAAAGACTTAGGAATACATACAGAGATGTTTTCTGATGGCATTCTGCTCCTGGTAGAAAAAGACATAATTACCAATCAGCATAAAAAATAGAGGCCCGGGTAAAATCGTAACGGCTTTATGCTAGGTGGCAGAAAGTTGTACGATTTTGCACACGATAATCCCGGAAGTGTTAGTAATGAATATTGCCTATGTAAATGATACGGCGGCCATCAGAACCAATCCCAAAATGGCTGCCATCAACAGCGCCATTGAAGTAGATATTACAGGCCAGGTTTGTGCATTTCTCTATGGAAAAAATATGCAAGAAAGAGCAAAAGCTTTGATCAATATTGCACATCCTTATTATAGGGAAATGCTGGAAAGAGAAGCCTTTGAGAGGTTTGAGGAATTTTAATTACAAGCCAGCTTTCAAATGAATAATCTTTTAATAATGATCGACGTCATATAAGCGAATGACAAAAATCAATTCTGTCAGTTTGAGTTTATCATAGTTTTATGTATTCTTATTATCGTGAAAAATATAAACTTTTTTTATGAAGAATATTCTTGTTCCTATTGATTTCTCAAACGCTTCACATTATGCAGGTAAATACGCTGTTTCACTAGCAGATGTTTTTAATACCAAAGTGATTTTTTTAAATGTTGTTCCATCGGCCTTTATTGTGGATGATGAATCTGCACATTCAAGAATGATGGCTCATGCCAAACTGGTTGAAGATAATAAGAATTTAGTAGTGAAGGAGATGGATACTCTTTCAAAAAAGCACTTTTCAAAAATTGAAGGATTCGTTGGCGAAGGTACAACCACCGATGTTATACTGGAAATGGCCAAAAAAAATGACGTTGATCTTATAGTAATGGGCATGAAAGGTAAAGGGAAAAGTAATTCTGTTTTTGGAAGTACTACTACAGCTATCATCCGAAAATCATCACTTCCGGTTTTGGTAATACCTGAAAATACACTTTATCTATCTATTGATAAAATCACCATTGCAACAGATTTTGATCCCGAACCAGAAAGCGAGCGCTATTCGCTACTAATTGAGATAGCAAAAAAATACAATTCTTTTATTTCCATATTGAACGTGCAAAAAAATGAAATGAAGATGACTGATGACGAATTTATCGGGAAAATGAGAACTTATTTTTCCTTTACTGATTCAAGACACAGTTTTAATACGATTGAAGATAAAAGTGTAACTGAAGGTATCAGCAAATTCATTGAAGAAAATTCCTCAGACCTTCTGGCAATGATTGCCCACAAGCATTCTTTTTTTGAAAGAATGCTCGGTAAAGTGCATACCAAGGAAATGAGCTATGAAACAAAAATACCTTTGTTGGTTTTGCAGAGTAAATAGAGTCCTTCTATAATGAGATTTCATATTAATCTTTTTATAAAAAACTATAATTGTACTCAAAGATTTCTCTGTTGCATCCTGTAACGCAAGCGAGTACGCCCGAAATTCAGTTTTCAGTTAAAAGTCACTAATGGCCTGCGGGTTTATGCTTACTTCAAAAATAAAATCAGCTTGCCAGTATCATGATATCAAAGTAGCGGATCATCTAATTGCAACAAGTGAAAGTTATTATTCATTTGCTGATGAGGGACTTCTGTTTCCCTGCAGAAAATGATCTTTTTCCTCAAAAATAATTGTTTGTTTTTCGTAAAAAAGTTTAGGCCGGCGATTTTCATAGACAACCTTTTCTAAAAATACTACGATGCGTATTAAGTATATTTTTTAATCCATAAAAAACTTTTGTACTAACGAAAAGCACCAGTCGCGGGCATGTGTACAAAAGCAAAAGTACTTTCTGGAATGGAAGGCAAATATAAATGAGACTTAAATTCCTGCCTCATTATCTTTTTTTATCCATCTGCCAAAACTGAATAGATCCGAGAAAACACAAAAAGGAATTATTTGTGTTTTTACCGGAAAAACCGTGTTTAAGTGTTCTTCTTTGGCATTTTTATTTCCTCACTTTAAATACTATTAAAATGAAAATTAGCAGAAAAACAAACAGAACAAAGCTATTTATCAGGATAGCAATGGTTTTATCCGTCACCTATTTATTCGTTTCGGGTTGCCAAAAAACTTTCGACAAACAAATGATGAATCAAAAGCAGTTGGATGCCATGAGTTCAAACGCCATGTCGCGAAAGCCAGTAATGGAAAAGAAGAATTTTAGTCAAACGAACCTTGTTGCCAATAATTCAGCTTATGGAGCATCACGCGTTGACCCGCTTTTGCAAAATGCCTGGGGCCTTGCTTTCTCTCCAAACGGTTTTGCCTGGATCTCCGCCAACGGAGCCAGCGTAAGCACTGTCTATACCGGTGAAGGAGCCGAGGTAAGGCCGGCGGTAACCATTCCGTCAGCGACTGGTTCAACAGGCGGAACTCCAACGGGTGTTGTATTTAGCGGCAGCAATACCGATTTTTTACTTCCTGCTCCTAACAACCAGGCCGCTCGTTTTATTTTTGCAGCAGAAGATGGGATACTTTCTGCGTGGAACGGAGCCGCCGGAAACAGTGCTGTTGTGGTAAAAGATAATTCAGCCACAGCTTCTTATAAGGGTTTGGCTCTTGCAACCAACAACGGAGCAAACTATTTGTATGCGACTAATTTTAGGACTGCAAAAATTGACGTTTTCGACAAAGATTATAATGCCGTTTCAATGTCTTTTACTGATCCGCAAATCCCTTCCGGCTTTGCACCTTTTAATATTCAGAATGTTGCCGGGATGTTATATGTAACTTATGCCAAAGTAGGTCCGGACGGAGATGATGTAGCAGGAATGGGTAATGGCTACGTTGACATTTATAACACGGATGGTTCATTCGTGCAACGCCTTGTTTCCGGTGGCCAGTTAAATTCTCCCTGGGGGATTGCAAAGGCACCGGCAACCTTTTTTGGCGATGATAACGATGGCGACCAAAATATTATCCTAATCGGAAACTTTGGAAACGGCCACATTAATGCCTATAACAGTAATGGAAAATTTATGGGTGAATTAGCACAACATCCTACCCCGATGAATCCACAGGTGCCGATTGTAATTCATGGACTTTGGGCAATTTCTTTTGCACCAGCAACCGCAACAAGTATTGATCCCAACAGGCTTTATTTTACGGCAGGGCCTAATGATGAAGAAGATGGACTTTATGGTTATATTAAAAAGAATGATTCAAACTGAATAGAAAAATAGTTTAAAAAAGCTCCTCTCCTTATTTGGGAAGGAGCTTTTTGATTAAAGTAATAAGCTAGGGCTTTAACCAAAATACAAATCCGCATTATTTGTTTCTTTACTACCCACCGCCTTCAGTTTTGATGGCTCCCCTCTCCTTTTGCCAATTATCTATACAGGTTTCACAATAAGATATAACGGTTGTTCTACCGGTTTTATGACCTTTGCGTAAATAACATGCAAACGAAAAGGGAAAATCATGATACCCGTCAATGACATCCTTCATTGAATCGCAACTAAATGAATAACATGAAAAAGATACTCGGAATATTTGGGTTAGCATTGCTCATCGTCTGTCATGCAAACGCACAAGAGCACCATCACATGAAGGACACAACCAGGCCCCGGATGCAAATGCCCGATACCATGAAGATGAGTAATATGGATATGGAAGCCATGGATAACAAGTCAATGGATCATCGCATGAGCATGAGTCACGCTTATTCGCTCCATCTTCCCATGAACCGCAATGGTTCCGGAACAGGCTGGCTGCCAGACGCTTCGCCGATGTATGGTTATATGTTTCATACGCCAAAGTGGATGTATATGTTGCATGGCAATTTATTTTTAAGGTACAATAACCAGGATTTTACCAACCAGGGTTCAAGGGGTGGAAGTGAATTTGACGCGCCAAATTGGCTAATGTTTATGGGGCAAAGGCAAGTAGGCAAAAATGGCTTGTTCCATTTCAGCACAATGGTTTCGTTAGATGCACCTTTAGGCGGCGGTGACGGCTATCCACTACTGTTTCAAAGTGGAGAGGCCTACAAAGGAAAAGCCATTGTTGACCGCCAGCATCCACATGATCTGTTTTCAGAACTTTCTGTAAGCTACTCACAGGCACTGTCGCCAAAAGCAGACATGTTCGTTTATCTTGGCTATCCCGGAGAACCCGCATTGGGCCCGGTTGCTTTTATGCACCGGCCATCAGCGATGGATAATCCGGATGCACCGATTACTCATCACTGGGTGGATGCCACGCACATCACTTTTGGCGTAGCAACGGTTGGCGTTCGCTATGGCCAGTTCAAATTAGAAGGCTCCTCTTTCACCGGAAGAGAGCCCGATGAAAACCGGTATGATTTTGACAAACCACGATTCGATAGCTGGAGCGGAAGATTTTCCTTTAATCCCTCGGCCAACTGGGCATTGCAGGTGTCGCACGGCTTTATTAAAAGCCCGGAACTGTTGCATTCCGGTGAAGATGTAAACCGGACAACCGCTTCTGTCACTTACAGTAAAGCGTTTGCATCGAACAGTACTTTTAATGCGACTGCAGTTTGGGGAATGAATAAAATTAAAGATCATGATGGAGAAAATGCGGCGCTGGTTGAAGCTGAGTGGAGAAGAAAGAAATTAGCAGTGTATGGTCGTTACGAATGGGCGCAAAAAGGAATTGAAGAACTTTCTTTGGATGAAAACACGTTCGGGCACGATGCAGTTTTCGCTGTAAATGCGTTCACTGCCGGGTTTAATTACGACCTGCTAAAGATTGGCCAGACAAGGCTTGCTGGTGGAAGCCAGATCACATTCTATCATGCGGATAAAAGCTTAGATCCGTTGTATGGCAAAAACCCTATGGCAGTAGAAGTTTTCTTACGCCTGTATCCCTCATTTATGGGAATGAAAAACATGAAATAAAAACAAGTTAGAAGCAACATCTTTTCCCACTGCTGTCCTCAATTTCTCCACGCTCTTCTTTTATTTTAAGGGTGAGATGCTATGGATAGGTTATCCCGGCTTTTGGCATAAAGTTGATTTGTTCCTTTAAAAAATCAAAATCATGGCAGACAGCAAAAAAACATCGGACATCCAGAGTTAAGTTTCGATTGCTGAAAGATCCCCGTGAACGAAGAAATAATGGAGATTCGTATTTTAAAATAAAGTAATTATTTGTTTTTGCAAACAAAGATACCGGCTCTTTTATAGTTAGATATTCTACCCATAGCTTGGGGTTTAGTGCCAATGAAGTACTTTTTATAGTCCGCAAATTTAGTATTTAGGGATGTTAACACCTCGTCTATTGTTTGACAAGTCAATCCATACAAATTTTGTGCTTGTTAATGATATAATTTTAGAGGAGTTTGTGAAGCCTCCCCCACTGGTATTCAGAACAGTTGAGTCGCTATTCATAGACCAAAAGTCAGGACCTTCTCTTAGAGTTCCTGTGGCAGCAAGGATTTCATTAAAAGTCCCATCTTGGTAAAACTTAATTCTGTCTTGGGACAAATCTACCAGGTTTGATTTGCCGTTTCGAACGAAAATAACTTTTTGATCAGGCTGCCCCCAATTACTATAAAGGCTATCATATATCCAAACATTTGCAGTCAGCAATTCCGTTATATAAGGTTTTGGGGGATTTGAAGATTCTTTTTTGCAGGCGAATAGGGAAGTAATAACTATAGCTAACAAAAGTCTTAAATTGAATTTAGTTGTCATGATATGAAATTTTTAATTAAGCTGTTATATTAATGGTCAGAATTTGATAGCTAGCCGTCACTCGTTTATAGAGGACTGAAATAGAATTCGCTCTTCTTGGCAAATATATAATTAAAATCATTGCAATTACTAACGCATCCTGATAGCAGTTTGGTCAGAAAAGATGGACTGCCTCATGCAGAAGCCACGGTGCTGGCAAAGCCGGGAGAACAATACGCCTTGTATTTCTATGGCACATTATCGTCTTCGTTTGAATTAAATCTTCCCGCTGGAAATTATGTTCTTTCGTGGATGGATACCAAAACAGGCGACTACAGCAAACAGAAAATGATGAAAAGCCTCAACGGCAAAGTGACTGTTTCTCCGCCGGCTTATACAGGCGATATTGCTTTGAGGATAATTAGGAAGAAATAATTTCTTATTGTGCAGGATAGTTATCGCTGCTGATACTTGCATCTTCCTGATGTATATTATCAGGTTCGAGGATATGAACCTCGGATGATGGCAAAAAATACCAAAGATTCTTATTTGTATCCTTTATTCATTTCAATTTCCTTCAGCCGGTTTCATCAATTCATTTAATTTTACCGATTCTATTATTCTTGCACTTTCTATTTTTATAGATGAAACACATTAACATGTCTAATCGAAAAGCCGCTTCCATAGCCGCTTTTGGATTAGTTCCGCTGTCCGGATTTGCTACTGATTTATATCTGCCCTCTTTTCCCGAAATGGTTAGTGTTTTCCATGCCACACCTGCCCAGATTCAGTTTACCTTATCAGTTTTCCTCATCAGCTATGGAGTAGGCCAATTTTTTGCAGGCAGCCTGATGGATAGTTTCGGTCGCTACAAGCCCGTTATCATAGCATTGATATTATTCATTATTTCCAATATTCTGCTTATACTCATCCACAACTTATTTCTGTTAGATGCCTGTCGCGTTCTTCAGGGCCTTTGCGTTTCTTTTATTGCTGTAGGAAAAAGAACTTTTTTTGTAGATGTTTATTCAGGTAAGCAACAACAAAGCTATACAGCATTATTGACCATTGTTTGGGGCACAGCACCGATCGTTGCTCCGTATTTAGGCGGTTTTCTACAAGTGCATTTCGGCTGGACTTCCTGTTTTTATTTTCTCGCTGTTTATGCTGCCATCCTGCTGATTGCAGAACTGAAATACAGCGGCGAATCGCTCACATATCGTACCCACTTTCATTTGAAGCCCGTTACCAAAATTTATTTAAAACTTATGAAAACAAGGGATTTTAGTGTGGGCGTAGTGATTCTTGGATTGAGTTTTTGTCTCGTCATGTCCTTTAACATAGCCATTCCATTTATTGTTGATAAAGTGTTTCATCTTTCCCCGGTTGTCACCGGCTATTGTGCATTGTTTTCCGGGATTGCACTTTTTTCGGGAGGCATTATCGGAAGGTACATTGGCATTTCTCGGTTATTAAAAAAAACTTTGATACTTTCTGCCATTCAAGGTACAATCATCCTTTTAATGTTCATCTTTTTGGATTTTCTAAATACCATATTTCTGTTGATGATTTTTGTGATTGTTATTCATTTGATAGAAGGAATCCTTTATAATCTTTTCTTTACTCATTGCCTGATAAGATTTCCTAAAAATGCGGCTACTGCCGGCGGCATCACCAGCGGCGGATCGTATATTGTACTTTCTGTTGCCCTATCGGGCTTATTGACTTTTCTTCCCAACCCGGGACAAAGAACGCTCGCCTATAGCTATTTGATCCTCTGTGTTTCAATAATTATCTTATTGTTGATTTTTAGAAAATCCATCCTCAAAGGAAATGAGCTTGAATTGAGTGAAAAAAGGACTGAGAAAATTGAATGAATATTTCTTTCCGTAGTTCAACGTACAACATCTTTCCCCTCCTCCCAGGTTCTTGTCTCCCCAAACCTATCCTTGCGCCCTGGACAGGCGTTTCAGGCAGAGGCCACTAATTTCGTCTTCTTTTTAAATAACAATTTCATGATAACCGGGGCGGTGGTTATGAGCACAATGCCGATAATGATCTTTTCGAGATTTTCTTTTGCCCATTGGTTTTCGCCTAACAAAAAGCCTGCAGTCACGATGATGCCTGCCCACAAAAAACTACCTGCGATATTGTAAAATGAAAACTTTCCTATTTTCATTTTTACCATGCCGGCAACGATCGGTGCAAATGTGCGGACAATGGGAAGAAACCTTGCCAGCACGATGGCTCCCCCTCCTTTGCGGTCGTAAAAATCTTTTGCCTGCAGGAGGTATTTCTTTTTAAATAACCAGTTGTCTTTGCGCTTGAAAAGAAATCCGTCTGATTTTTTTCCAAAGTAATAAGCTACATAATTTCCGCCAACCCCTCCAAGCCCAATCAGTACGATCCAATAAAGAAGGTTTGCTACCGCAAAATCAAATGGCGACAACGCATTGGCGACTACCATGCCGGCAATGAATAACAGGGAATCTCCGGGAAGAAAAAAACCAAAAAATAAGCCGGTTTCAATAAAGACAATTAAAACCACAATGTAAAGCCCACCATGTTGCATGATCCATTCCGGACTGGTAAGGTGGCTGAAAAATTCGATAACCGTTTGCATAAGTTTAAAATAAAAAGTTAGTAAATAAGGGTTAAGCCCTTTAAATCCATATTAGAAAAATCGCTCAAAAAAGATTTCTTTTTGTGAAGCCTTGTATAAGCTTATTACCAACTGATCAGAAGATCAATTTCTTTAGCTGAAAAAGAAAACAAGTTTTGAATGAAAGGCCTAAAACAGGTTGTGCCGGAATAGAAGGTGGTAATAGGCCGGCCTTAATAACAGATTGTAGGAAACGAAAGAAAATTTTGGCTGCCATTGCTGGTAATTGAAAGCAAACCGGTTGGTTTCCTTTTTAAAAAGACGATTTGGAGAGGAATGCCTGAGAGAAAAATCTGCATCACTCTTTTCAAAAGAAGAGGTGTGCATAGATTCTTCTGCTACTTGCGACAGATTTTGAAGGATACAGCTATGTGCAAAGGAAGCTTTTTTAAAAGAAACTTTCAACGCGGTAGCGGAAGCTGCGCTGCTGAGAAACAGCAACGAGATTGCGATCCAGGTAAAAAAAATACCACCATGTTTCTTCAATGCCATTCCGGATCGTTTTTAAAATTGTGTCCGGCAAAACTATCAGAAAAAGTATATTATAAATGTTATTGTTTTAATAAATCGGGCGTTACTGCCATCGAGGGACACGGGACCTCACCCTCATATTTCCCCATTAGCAGTGGTTTATTTTAATCCATTTTATCAATCTGGGCATCGCCTATGTTTAGTCCTCTTTTTATTTCCGGATTTCCTTTGTATTGCAACTTTGCGTCTCCAAATGAGGTAAATTTTATTGCCTCAGAGGCATTCACCTCAAAATTAGCGTCGCCATAAGCGGTGATCTTAGCAGTGGTGCCGTTGATCGCAAAGTTCTTTACCTCGCTGTCGCCATAAGCGATAAAATTCTGATCCCTGATTGTGCCTGATTTTATCTCCAGGCTGCCTTCGCCGTATAGGGTAGCCTGAAGGTTTCCTAAATTTACCTGCTCCAAAATAACATGTGAGGCTCCATAAATTTTTAGCTTAAAATTATCCTGTTTCAGAAGGCTTTTGCAAACCTGGGTTTCTTCGCCCCGGATGGAAAGCACATTCAACGTTTTATAGCTTACAGTTGCAGTGACCACAGTTCCTTTGTAGGCCGCCTGCTTTTCTTTAAAGCCGTTTTCATAGCTTTTCTCATTTTTAGGAAAATTCTTTTGCCCGTCAAGATAGATATGGAGTACATTGTTGGTTACTTCAACATGAATTTTGTCATTGCTTACAGCGCTTTTTTCAACAGTCACGCTCTCATCATTTCCTTCAATAAAAGTGACAGCGATATTAGGGCTTACAACCACTTTATTGAAATGAGCGACATGAGTTTGACCAAATGAATACTGAGTAAAAAAAATGCCGACTAGTAATAAAAGATATTTTGGTGCTGACTTTGGCTTCATGGTTTTGTGTTTAATGGTAATTAATAGTTTTTTGTAATGGCATAATACGTTTACTCATGGAAAATAGTTACAATCATTGAATTTTTATTTTCAGTGAACAAACAATTAAAGCGAATGGCGGAGATGAACACGCTCTTGACATTTCCCTATAAAAAAAATCCCCCGGGTTTATCGGAGGATTCTTTTTATAGGAGACAATTTTTATTTTTCTAATCTTACCGTGTCCGCAGTTGTAATATTTCCAACTGTGACTGCAATATTATTCACTGTATCAGATTTATAACCTGTGGTGCTATCTGCAGAAAATATCAAATTATAACTGCCTGCAGGAACTCCCCAAAACTTATAAGCTCCCGATGCATCCGGAATTGCACCAAGTGTATCAGCACCTGAAATAGCCATCACATGCGCATTTGCAGAGTCAGGTAAAACAACTCCCTGGATGCCACCGCCCGCTGCTTTTGCAAAAGTGCGGATAACAGGTTTCAAAATATACTGGCCGCTATTGCCTGCTTTCACAATTGAACGCGCTGCGTCAAAATCTAAAACAAGCTCATAAGGAATGCCAGCTTTTAAATCTGCATCAACATTTAATTTAATTCCTGACTGCTGCCCTGATGGTGTTTTTAAATCAACGGTACTTCCATCATTTAAAACCAACTGGTTGGATTCTCCCAAAATCAAACGGATTTGAGAAACTTTCCCTGCAGGTAAATCAACTCCTCCCAACAGTGTATCCTTTCCATTCCGAAGGTCCAATAAATTGTATTTCCCGGCCCTTAACAAAGGAACGGAAACCCATCCCTCATCGTCCGACGAATCGCTGTTCCCTTTAACCATTACCTGTTCAATATCTATCCAAACTGCCTTGTAATCTGCCGGTGCATCAGTTAGATAAATATTCATGCTGGAAGGTTGATTGTTGCTGCTTGTATCAGATTTTTTACAGGCATTGAGTGTAAAAATCAGTGCGAGAATTGCCAATGAAGGAATTAAAATTCCTGAGCGTTTTTGTTTCATAGAGATTTAATTTAGTTATGCAGATTAATTATTCAAAATCTATGCCGCTACAATCAAAACTTAGATTCTCACTAAATAGAACCTGATGATTTTACCTGTTAATGCCTGTTTTTACTGATAAAATGTAGGATAAAGTAAAAACTGTTAAATGTTTGTTACCCACTTAACTCGAAGGGATTTGTAATAATTTTTTTTATGGTAATACCGATATCTGATTAAAGAAGCAAAAAATTATTGACTCTTCTCAACAATTTTCTTTGATAATGATTCTCTGCGTGACTTGCGCAATCGCCATAATTGGCCTTTATGATAGACAGGTACTTCGCTTCCTAATAATTTCCCCCATGGTCTTAAACCTTCCACCCTGTCAAAAATTATTTTAAGAACGGCAATAAACGGAACCGATAAAAACATTCCTGAAACGCCCCACACTGCGCCACCAAGCAAAACGATCACCAGCGAAACAAGTGCATTAATTTTTACCTGCGATGAAACAATTCGAGGAACCAAAATATTATTGTCAATAAATTGAATGATTAAATAAGCAATAATAATTCCGATTTGTGTTGTGTAACCATCTTTAGTGATCGTCGCAATCAGTACCGGAAGCGCAATGGCAATGATTCCGCCGATGTAAGGCAACACATTTAAAAGCGCGCCAATAACGCCAATTAAAATAGCATATTGAACTCCGAGAATCAATAATGCAGCCGAATTTAATATGGCTACAATGATTGCTTCAAGAAGCAAACCGACCATATAACTTTGGATCGCATTTTTAGTTTCTCTCAAAACATTACTTACCTGTGTTGAATTTTTTTCAGCAAAAACTTCATACAAAAAATTTAGAATAAGGGTTTTGTAATACAACATCAGAAAAATATAAATCGGTAAAAGAACGATCACACTTAAAGTGCCCAAGACATTGCCCAAAGTCTGTCCTATCAAAGGTTTCAGGCTGTTGCCAGCTTCTGCGATCATCTGGCGCTGCTTGTCAAGAGATAAGGAATAGTTATTTTGCAACCACAATTGCAGGTTGTGAAAAAGCATTGCAAATTTCTTTTCTAATACAGGCATGTTATCAGAAAATTTTACTACCTGCGAAGAAATAAAATACATCAAACCTGCTACAAAAAGAATGACGGCCAATAAAGAAATGGCGATAGCCACAATCCTGTTTATTTTTTTCTTGGTAAGGATATTTACAAGAGGGTTTAATAAAATAGCAATCATCAAAGCAAACGCCAAAGGAACAAGGATGGTTCGCAGTTCAAAAAGCATAAACACAAAAAGCATGATCCCAAAAAGCGTAACAGTTGACCTGAAAAAGAATGGATATTTTTTTTGCATATTATTTTGAAATGAAGTGATAAAATGATAAACACCAAATTCGGCGATTGCCTGTTTTTTTATAAAGCTAAATTTTAAATAGAAGCGTGCGAAAAAATTTATTGGAATAAAAAAAGGAAACCAATATTTGATTTCCTTTTTTAAAAAATTTTGATTTAGTGATCTGTTAATTTATAACGCTTATTTGATTACCAGTTACTCTGCCACCGCAAATAAATCTTTTTGAATAATAATGGTCATCAAGGCTGCTGATTTTTACGCCGTGAGTCGAAGCCTGCAAAAAATAATCATTTTCAAGATATACACCAACGTGCGAAACACCGCCTTTCGTATTGAAGAATACAAGATCACCTTCTTTTAATTCATCTTTATCAATATGTTCTGTCGCATCATATTGTTGCCTCGCGGTTCTGGGAATATTAAATCCATAAACTGCCAATAAAAGTGCACTGGTTAATGCGCTGCAATCTATTCCTCTTTTTGTTGTTCCACCAAGCCGGTAGCGGGTTCCAAACCAATCGTCAACGAATCCAAGTAAAGAAACATTTTTTAAAGATTCTACTTCTACATTCATCATCATTGCATATTTAAATTGCAAGGTTGAAAGGTTTTCTATCACCGAATTAGCAACTTCAGCTATGGTCGTATTTTTTTTGGTAACAACCGGTGTTGCCACCATTTTTATACTTTTTGTACCACCACTTTCGGTTGTTTTCAAGATACCGTCAGGCGTAAATGAAATGCCATCAATAATAGAAGGGGAAGCGCTTTCCCCAAGGTTTGTAATGCTGATTTTATTAATACTCGTTTGTGCTGTTGCAAATTGCACAGTGCACATAAATATAAATGCCAGGCAGGTTGTTGCGGGTCTAATCATTCAATCTGGTTATTTATTGTTTAATAAAAAAATAAGCAACAAGTGTTCATAGGTTATTAAGAACAGGGCTTAGTTTTTAAAGAAACGGTTTTAAACTCATTTTCTCAATCCGGACGAAGATAACTTTCACATCCTAAAAAAGCAAATAAAATTTTCGTGATCTAAAAAAAAAATTATCTACATAAAATCTTAAAATAAAAGTTTTGCCCTTTGTGTGAATAAATTTGAAGAAATCAACGCGTCATTTTTCACGATATTTGCAATGCTTATAATTCGTAATTTTCAATTCGTAATTCCTGATCTCTAATGAAGTTTTCTCATCTCCATGTTCACACGCAATTTTCATTATTGGATGGTGCGGCATCTATCAAAGCCCTTTACAATAAAGCGGTTGCGGATGGAATGCCGGCGCTTGCCATTTCAGATCATGGAAATATGTTTGGTGTTTTTGAATTTGTAAAACACGCCCATACGCTTAAAAATGCGGATGGTTCTTTAAAGGTAAAACCGATCGTTGGATGTGAATTTTATATCACTGAAAACCGTCATCAAAAACAATTTACCAAAGAACAAAAAGACCCGCGTCATCATCAAATATTACTTGCCAAAAATGCTGACGGGTATAAGAATCTCACCAAACTAACTTCGCTCGGTTATATCGAAGGAATGTATTCAAAGTACCCGCGCATTGATAAAGAATTAATTCATAAATATCATGAAGGCCTTATCGCTACAACCTGTTGCCTGGGCGCTTTGGTGCCGCAAACAATTTTAAAAAAAGGTGACGCAGAAGGTGAAAATGAATTTAAATGGTGGCTGAATATTTTTCAAAAAGATTATTATGTTGAATTACAAAGGCATGGAATTCCGGACCAGGACAAAGTGAACAAGGTGCTTTTAAAATTTGCAAAAAAATATGATGTAAAAGTTATCGCCAGCAACGATTCTCATTATGTAGATGTAGAAGATTTTAATGCACATGATATTTTGCTTTGCATCAATACCGGTGAAACCCAAGCCACTCCTGCCCTTCGTGAATTTACCGATGATGATGTGATGATAAAAAATAAACGGTTTGCATTTCCCAATAACCAGTTTTATTTAAAAAAGACCAACGAAATGCTCACGGCATTTGAAGACCTTCCGCACGCGTTGGATAATACAAATGAAGTCATTGATAAGATTGATGTACTCGATTTGAAAAGAGATATTTTAATTCCACATTTTCCCGTTCCAAAAGAATTTGAAAATCAGGAAGCGTATCTTGATCATCTTACATGGGAGGGTGCGCGAAAAAGATATGAAACGATTACTGCAGAAATTGAAGAGCGCATCAACTTTGAATTATTTACAATTAAAACAATGGGCTTTGCCGGATACTTTTTAATTGTAAGTGATTTTATTGTTGCCGGAAAAAACATGGGCGTATTTGTTGGCCCGGGACGTGGCTCTGCCGCCGGCTCCGTGGTTGCATTTTGTATCGGGATTACCAACATTGATCCCATAAAATACAATTTACTTTTTGAAAGATTTTTAAATCCGGATCGTAAATCCATGCCGGATATTGACACGGATTTTGATGATGAAGGAAGGCAAAGAGTTTTGGATTATGTCGTGGAAAAATATGGTAAGAACCAGGTGGCGCAGATCATTACTTACGGCACAATGGCGGCGAAGATGAGCATTAAGGATGTTGCCCGTGTAATGGATCTTCCACTTTCTGAAAGTAATACTTTGGCAAAATTAGTTCCTGATAAACCAGGCACTTCGTTAAAGAAAGTTTTGAAAGCGCCGCTCACCGGCCCTAAATCATTAACAGAAGAAGGCGTTGGCCCGGACGACATCAGCAATATTCAAAAGCTGCGCGATATTTATAATGGTGAGGATATTCGCAGCAAGGTTTTGCATGAAGCAGAAATTCTCGAAGGCTCTGTCAGAAATACCGGAATCCACGCATCAGCGATAATCATTGCACCGCAGGATTTGATGGAGCTGATACCAGTAGCCACTTCCAAAGATTCTGAATTGTGGCTTACTCAGATTGATGGCAGCAATATTGAAAGCGCCGGTGTTTTAAAAATGGATTTTTTAGGTTTAAAAACTTTAAGCATTTTAAAAACCGCACTTTCACTTATCAAAAGAAATCATGGTGTAACAATTGATCTGAATACTTTGCCTTTAGATGATGAGGAGACATATAAACTCTTTCAGCGCGCTGAAACAAACGGTACTTTCCAGTTTGAAAGCGCTGGAATGCAAAAATATTTACGCGAATTAAAACCCGATAAATTTGATGACCTCATTGCGATGAATGCGTTGTACCGTCCGGGTCCTATTGCTTACATTCCAAATTACATTGAACGCAAACATGGCCGCCAGGAAATCGTTTACGATCTGCCTGAGATGGAAGAATTTTTGAAAGATACTTACGGCATTACTGTTTACCAGGAACAGGTAATGTTGCTTTCGCAAAAGATCGCAGGATTCAGTAAAGGCGATGCAGATATTCTTCGAAAGGCGATGGGTAAAAAGAAAAGGGATGTGTTGGATAAAATGAAAGCCGAGTTTATTGCAGGTGCAAAAAAGAACAATCACCCGGTTAACATTTTAGAAAAAATCTGGACAGATTGGGAGTCATTTGCCCAATATGCTTTTAATAAATCACACTCTACTTGTTATGCTTTTGTCGCTTATCAAACAGCCTATTTAAAAGCTCATTATCCGAGTGAATATATGGCGGCTGTGTTGAATCATGCCGGCGCCATTGAGAAGATCACTTTCTTTATGGAAGAATGTAAAAGCATGGGCTTAACGGTTTTAGGGCCGGATATTAATGAGTCACAAAAAGGATTTGCAGTAAATAAAAAAGGGGAAATTCGTTTTGGTTTCAGCGGCATGAAAGGCGTGGGCGAAGCCGCAATTGAAAACATTATTGAAGAAAGAGAAAAGCGTGGCACATTTTCTTCCATTTTTGATATGATCAAAAGAGTAAATCAGAGAACGGTAAATAAAAAATCTTTGGAAAGCCTTGCCTACGCCGGCGCTTTTGATTGTTTTAATAATTTTCACCGCGCACAATTTTTCTTTACCATTCCAGGAGAAAACATCAATTCTCTTGAAAAAATTATCAAATTCGGCAATCAATACCAGGCACAGCTTCACAATAATACCAATACGCTTTTTGGTGATTTGCAGATGGGCGAAGTAACGCCACCAGCAATTCCTGATTGTGAACCGTGGCCCTTGATCCAGATGCTTGATCATGAAAGGGACGTGATTGGGATGTACCTGAGCGGACATCCGTTGGATAATTATAAGTTTCAGATAAAACATTACAAGTTTGATACGATTGCGGACTTTAATGAATTTAAAGCGGCGGTAAATCTTCATCCAAATCCTTCAAGGTCCTTTAGAATAGCAGGTTTGGTAACAGAAGCACAACACCGCATTTCTAAAAGAGGAAATAAATTTGGAGTGATGCACCTGGAAGATTACTCTGAAAAAATGGAACTGATGCTTTTTGGTGAAGACTATGTAAAATATAATAATTACCTGGAACCCGGAATGGTGATTTGCATTTCCGGATCGTTTGTTCAACGATATCAGACATCACCTTTTGAATTTAAAATCAGTAGCATGTCACTTTTAGAAACTGTGATGAAAAGCAGTACTAAAAAATTACAAATCGAAATGAATCCTAAAGATGTGTCAAAAGATTTTATTGATTTTATCGAAAATAATGTTCAAAAATTTCCCGGAAATTCAACGCTCAAATTCAATATCTGTGATAATCTGTCTAAATTAAAATTTGGTATGTACACCAGTCACAAATGTTTTGAAATGAATGACGAAATGGCGAGTTATCTACAACAAAAACCCGAATTAGACATAAAAATAGAATTAACATAGTGTGGATATGCCAAATCAACATTTAAAAAGATTGGCTTTAACTTTGCCACTTAATAAACCAATAAATAATTTTCAAACAATAAAAATTTAATTATGGCTCAGGAATATACCGATGCAAACTTTAAAGAAAAAGTTTTGGATTCAGACAAGTTAACGATGATAGATTTTTGGGCAGAATGGTGTGGCCCATGCCGCGCAATCGGCCCTGTAGTTGAAGAACTTTCTAAAGAATATGACGGGAAAGTAAATGTTGGAAAAGTAAATGTGGATCAAAACCCGCAGCTTAGCGTGAATTATGGAATTACCAGCATTCCGGCAATCGTATTTGTAAAAGGCGGAAAAGTAGTAGATAAATTAGTAGGCTCACAGCCAAAATCTAATTTTGTAAAAAAGATTGAAGCGTTAAAATAATCTTACTCTGCATTTTGTTTTAAAAGTCTCCGGTTATGCCGGAGATTTTTTTATGCGGGAAGTTTTACCAGTAAAAGAACAAATATTGCCGATTTCAATTTTCTTTCAGAAAAGGCTTTCTCATTTCTTCTTTTTTGAGGCGGCTTTTTGCAAATTTTCTTTTACCCTGAACCTCGTAATCTCTTTAATCAGTTCTAAAGGAAGTGGTTTGTCGAATGGAAACTGAACAGAGCCTTTTGCCCATTTATAATCTGAGATTTGTTTTTTGAAAGCAACAATTGCGGATGGCGTTGGATAAAGTCCGATGTGATTTTTATAACCCGCAAAATAGATTAATGGTCCATTTAATTTATACGCTGGCATTCCATAACTGATCATTTCTTCCACTTGCGGAGCTGCTTTTTTTATCGTTGCACGAACTTGCTTTAGCAGCTTTTGGGTGTCTTTAGAGAATCCAGAAATGTAAGCATCAACATCAATTGAATTTGTCATTTTGGATAAATATTTTGAAATGATCTATCTTAAAGCAACAAATATCGCCTATTCTTTATTTTTTATTCCACCTATTATTATTTTCATATTTATCAGGAATAAATTCATTTCCTAATTCTATTTTGGAAACAGAAGAGAACTGCTTCGAAATAACAAATGTTCTTTCTTTATCGCCGTTTTTCCAAACTTCAGCAGTAAACTTTTGAACAAAAGTTCTTCCATCTTTCGAAAAAACAGTTAAGTAAACAGGAACAGGTAATCCACCTTTATTTTCAATCGTAATTTTAAAATTGCTTTTATCCTTTTCTACTTTTTTTACTGCAAGATCAGGATATTCCCAGCCGAAAAACCAACGCTTCCAAAACCAGTTTAAATTTTGCCCGCTTGCATTATTAAAACTGTAAAAGAAATCGTACGGCGTAGGATGTTTTCCATGCCAGTCATTCATGTATTGATGAAGCGATCTGAAATAAATTTCATCGCCCAAAAGATCCTGCAAAACATAATAACACAAACCACCTTTTCCATAAGAATTCGCTGCGTACGCCGCCCCGCTGTATTCTTTTGTATTTGTAATCAAAGGAACATATTGGTTCGTTCCGGAGATACGCTCATAGCGGGTTTTACTGAAGATTCCTTCATCTTCCGGTTCTCCCATTTTTGGAGAAAGAACCGATTCGCCAATGGTTGCCCAACCTTCATCCATCCAGGCATATTGCGTTTCATTGATGCCCATGAAAAATGGAAAATAAGAATGGAAAATTTCGTGTGTGGTAAGTTGCACCGCGTCTTTATGTGTCGGTGTTGGATTGTCATTCACCATCATCGGATATTCCATCTGATCGGTGCCATCAAAAACCGTGATATGATTGAATGGAAATGGATATTTTGGATAATAATGGCTTGTCAGATAAACTGTCTGATGCGCCTGGTTGGCCACATCAAAATAATCTTTGTGAATTTTATTATAAGCCGCTTCTGCCATTGTTCTTCGTCCTGTTGCAGAATCAACCAGCACGGAACTTGCATCCCACAAATAATGATCGCTCAATGCAAATGCAAAGTCTGTCACATTGGTTGCAGAAAATTTCCAGACGCCGGTTGGGTCTTTTTTAAAGACATCATTTTTGGTATAATCTGTTGAATCAATTACATGAATAATTCCTGTATCAAGTGAAGCCGCTTTTATTTTATCCAATACATTTTTACTAAAATTATCAGAAGGATTTTGCCGGTCTCCTGTTGCCCAAACCACATATTTTGTCGGCGCCGTAATCTCTACATCAAAATTTCCGAAGTCATTATAAAATTCCTGTGAACCATTGTAGCTCCACGTGTCCCAGCCATCCACATCATCATACACGGCGAGGCGCGGAAAAAAATAAGCGATGAAATAAGAAGAGCTGTCAACCATTCCGGTGCGAACCGGCGAACCTGTGTTCACTTTATAGTGCCAGCTAATTTCAAAATTAGTTTTGGAATGAGGCAGAATTGCCTGTGACGGCCTAATATACAGAAGCGTATTTCTCATAAACGCTTTTTTGCGATCCTCAAAATTGGTAATATTTTCTTCACCGATTCTGAAAGATTCAATTTGCACCCCTTCATTCAAATCTTTTTCAGCAATGGGGTTTAAACGCTGCACGCCTTTCTTATACAAATCAGGATAGAGGCGAATGATGATTTCTTTCAAAGTATCAGGACTGTTATTTTCATAAGAAATCATTTCACTTCCCTTCAGGAATTGAGTGGAAGGATCAAAACTTACTTTGATGTTGTAATTCGCAAAATTTTGCCAGTAATTTTCCCCAGGTTTTCCTGAATCAGTACGGGTTAGATTTTTATAAGCGTTTTGAATGTTGGTGGTGGTAAAAAGTTGTTGCGACTGAACAGAATTTATTGAAAAAAAGCTTATTAAAATTAAAAAAGAAAAGAATGGTTTCATACAAAAGCAATTGATATTTCAGTAAAAATAGCAAAACAATATTATTAACTTTATAACATATAGCCTTAAATCTGAAACCATCTTATAATTACGCTCCTTAACTCAAGTAAAAATTTTTTATGGGCTTATCAATTCACTATTCAGGTTATCTTCTCAAAAAAGTAAGACTTGATTCTTTAATTGAAGAAGTATTGGATGTAGCAAGGACACTGGGTTGGACCACTCATATTTTTAATGATGAAGATATCAAAGAGTTTCTTTTATTCCCGAAAGAAGTGAGCCTGTTATTTATTGTCAAGGGAGGAGAGCTCTCATAAAGTCGTAAAAATTTTAATAAAATTCAATATTTTAGTTTCAGTTTACCCATGGATGATAAAATTTTGGAATTAGCGCTTGCAATTCAATATCACACTCCATTGGAAAACCATCTTGATATAATTATCAGCGGCAAAAAAAAGATTTTAAGAGTTCTCTTCTTCCTGTGTTAACTGCCGAAGAATATTTGCTTAAGATCAGCTAATCGTCATTCTTAACTTTCTGCCATACTGTCGCAATTTTTTAATTTGCTATCTTTGCCGCCCTAAGAAATTTATATTGAAATGTTCGAATTAACTCTTGATAAAACACACGACGAAAGCAGGCAGGGGGAAGCATTTGCGCCAAAACAAATTCTCAATAATCCTTTTACAAAAAAATTTTATATAGAAAGTTATGGTTGCGCCATGAATTTTGCCGACAGCGAAGTAGTCGCTTCTATCTTGCAAAAACAAGGTTTCGGAATTACCACACAATTTGAAGAGGCAGATATGATTTTTATCAACACCTGTTCTATTCGTGAAAAAGCCGAAGCGACGGTACGAAAAAGATTGACAGAATTCAGGAAAATGAAAAAACACAATCCGGGATTATTGGTTGGCGTTTTGGGTTGCATGGCCGAAAGGTTGAAATCAAAATTTTTAGAAGAAGAAAAATTAGTTGACATCGTTGTTGGGCCCGACGCATACCGTTCGTTACCAACATTGATTGAAGAAGCGGAAAGCGGGCAAAAAGGAGTGAATGTTTTATTGAGCCGCGAAGAAACTTATGGCGATATTTCTCCGATTAGGTTAAACAGCAACGGCGTAACAGCTTTTGTGAGTATTATGCGTGGTTGCAATAACATGTGTTCTTTTTGTGTGGTTCCTTTTACCCGTGGCCGTGAACGTAGTCGTGATGCGGCTTCTGTGATAAAAGAGTGTATGGATTTATTTAATGAAGGTTATCGCGAAGTAACTTTATTAGGACAAAATGTAGATAGTTATCAATGGGTAAATTCAGTCGATAATTCCGTAATTTCTTTTGCGAATTTGTTAGAAAAAGTTGCCCAAATTTCGCCTTTGCTTCGTGTTCGGTTTTCTACTTCTCATCCAAAAGATATTACCGATGATGTTTTGTTTACTATAAAAAAATACGATAACATTTGTAAATACATTCATCTACCGGTGCAAAGCGGAAGCACAAGAATTTTGCAAATGATGAATCGTACCTACACACGGGAATGGTACATTTCTAAAGTAGACCGGATCAGGGAAATTCTTCCCGGCTGCGGATTATCTACAGATTCCATCACTGGGTTTTGCGGAGAAACCGAAGAAGATCATCTGCAAACTTTAAGTCTTTTCGAATATTGCGAATACGACCTTGCTTATATGTATTTTTATTCTGAGAGGCCGGGAACTCTTGCTGAGAGAAGATTTAAAGATGATGTACCGCTTGAAGTAAAGAAAAGAAGGTTGCAGGAAGTTGTTGCTTTGCATCGCGTTCATTCTCTAAAAAGTATGGAAAGAGATTTGGGAAAAACATTTAAAGTTTTAATAGAAGGCGATTCAAAAAAAAGCGATCAGCATTGGGCTGGAAGGACCGATCACAATAAAATGGTAGTGTTTCCAAAAACAGGAAATCTGAATAAAGGAGATTATGTGGATGTTTTTATAGAAACTTGTACTGCCGGAACTTTGATGGGAAAAGTAACTTGAAATTAAAAGTGTATTTGTTTTAAAAAATCTTCAAAAAAATTTAAAAGATCAATGGATCAGCAAGCAATAAAAAACAGGTTTGGAATTATAGGCAACTCGCCTGCTTTGGTACATGCGTTGGATGTGGCGATTCAAGTGGCGAGTACGGATCTGAGCGTTTTAATAAATGGCGAAAGCGGCGTGGGAAAAGAAGTTTTTTCTTTGATCATCCATTCGCTTTCTGCAAGAAAACACAATCCTTTTATAGCCGTTAACTGCGGAGCTATTCCAGAAGGAACGATTGATTCAGAATTGTTCGGCCACGAAAAAGGATCGTTTACCGGCGCTGTTGATAGCCGTAAAGGTTATTTTGAAACGGTAAACAGCGGAACAATTTTTTTGGACGAAATCGGTGAACTTCCTTTGGGTACGCAGGCGCGTTTATTGCGCGTACTCGAAGCTGGCGAATACATTCGCGTAGGTTCATCAAAAGTGCAAAAAACGGATGTGAGGGTTATTGCTGCAACGAATAAAGACCTGTTGGAATACACGCATTCAGGAAGGTTTCGCGAAGATTTATATTATCGTTTAAATACTGTTCCAATAAGAGTTCCGGCATTGCGCGACCGCCAGGAGGATATCCCTTTATTGTTTAGGAAATTTGCTGTTGACTTTGCAGAAAAATATAAATCGCCACCTGTTCAATTAAGTGACGACGCAAAAGAAATTTTGGTTAATTATCCGTGGCCAGGTAACGTGCGTGAATTGAAAAATATTGCTGAACAAGTGTCTGTTCTTTCAAAAGATAAAATTATAAATGGCGAACAGTTAAGAAAATTTTTACCCGAAACAAATTACAACCGGTTGCCGGTCCTCGCATCACATCCACAGGGGAATAGCCAAAAGGAATTTGCAAATGAAAGAGAGATTTTATACAAATTATTTTTTGACGTAAAAAAAGATGTTACTGAATTAAAAAGAATGTTTTTTGATGTGTTGCAAAATCCTTCCATCAACAACAATCATTTCAGAAACGAACCGATATTGAATGATTTTCGTGAGGAACAAAGGCCACCGGCAATTTCTTCGGGTCAGCCGATGGTACTCAATAATAATAATAATAATATTGATGAGCACCAGGAAGTAGAAGAATCGCTCAGCATTATGGATGCAGAAAAAGACCTGATCGTTAAAGCGTTAAAAAAACATAGGGGAAAAAGAAGAGATGCATCCAGCGATTTGGGAATCAGTGAAAGAACTTTATATAGAAAATTGAAAGAGTATAATATTAATGAGTAGATTTTTTAATTAGTAGAATAGCGATAAAAAATTCGTGTCCAAAAAAATTCTTTTATAAAAAAAAAATGAAATCTAAATCAACTATAAAACTTTTTGCACTGCTGACTTTTCTTCTCATGATTTTCAGTTTTGCCACCTGCAAATATTCTTTTAAAGACACCGCTCCTATACCGCCTGAAATAAAAACTTTCAGAGTAAATTTATTTGAAAATAAATCGCGGTATGTGAATCCGACGGTCACTCCACAACTAACTGAAAGATTGCGGCAAAAAATTATTGGGCAAACAAGATTACGCGAAACAAAAAATGATGACGCGCATTACGATATCAGCGGTTATTTATCAGATTATAGTGTAACCACAAGTGGCGTTGCAAATCAGGCTGCTGCAAGCAACAGGCTGAATGTTACTTTTCATCTCATCTTTAAAAATACCATTGATCCTGATCCGGCGAAAAGTTTTGAAACAGACCTTACCAGTAATTATGATTTTCCATCAAATCAAACGTTGCAACAGGCAGAAACAAACCTGATGGATAAGATTCTTAAAACCGTTACAGATGCTATCTTTAATAAAATATTTTCAAATTGGTAATAAATAAGCCGATGAATACAGAAACAAATTATGCTTCGCTTTTTTATTCTGAAAGTCAGCATGACATTGGCTTTCTTGAAAAAACGGTTGCTGATTTTCCTGTAAGTTCTGTTGCCCGGTTTTTGCTTTTATATCATTATAAAAAAAACAAACTTTCTGGTTTTGACGCTCTGGCAAAACAAACGGGAATTTATTTAAACAATCATTTATGGATTCAATTTCAATTATCAGAAATTGAAAAACCACCAGAAAATAAAATAGCAGGTATTGCAAACGAATTTGCTGAAGAAGGAAACAAAATATCAAAAATCTCGGAACCTGAAAACGAATTAGATGAAGAAAAGCTTTTAACTTCTGATCAGGAAAATAAATTGCCGTTTGAGGAAAAGAAAGATGAGTTAATCAGGGAATTTGAAAATGAATCTGGAGAAAAAGAATCGTTACCAAGCGAAATTTTAACTGAAATTCCTAAAAGATTAGAAACCGAAAATAAAGAAGAAATAAATGAAGCAATTTCTTCTGAAGAGCAATTGCCAACAACAGTAAACGGACAAGTAACTCAAATCCCTGCTTCGGAAATTGTATCTGATGATGAGGAAAACGAAGAAGGACTTTTAGTTTCAGAAATTCAATCGGAAGAAATCATTGAATCAAAAGAAACAGAAAAAGAATCTTCCTCAGAAGATCAAAAAAATATTATTGCTGAAAATCCGGATCCATCAAATGAAGAAATTCAGATTGAAGATAAATCTGTTGTGGACATAAAAATCCCGAAGGAAGAAGTTCAAAAAGAAGAAGTTTTAAATCATGATTTCGATTCTGAAAATGAGGAGGAAATAATTAGTTTCGAACCGCTGCACACGGTTGATTATTTTGCATCACAAGGTATAAAAATAAATGAGGAAGCACTGGCCAATGATCATCTTGTGAAACAAGTAAAAAGTTTTACGGCCTGGCTGAAAAGCATGAAAAAGTTGCATCCAGGACAATTGCCGGAGCAAAATGAAGTAATTGAAAAAATTATTCAGTCCGCCTCAGAAGCGTCCAACCAGGATGCAAATGTGCTGACAGAAGCCATGGCAGAGGTTTTGACCAAACAAGGCAAGCGCCAAAAAGCAATTGAAATGTATGAAAAATTAAGTTTGATTAATCCCTCTAAAAACGCTTACTTTGCAGCCAAAATAGAAAGCTTAAAAATCACTTAATATGTTAGTTCTCTTTATAATCATTATCATTTTGGCCTCAATAATTTTAGGCGTGATAGTGCTTATTCAAAATCCAAAAGGCGGTGGCCTTTCTTCTTCATTAGGCGGATTCAGCAACCAGTTAATGGGCGTAAAACAAACCACAGATGTACTAGAAAAAGGGACATGGCTTTTTGCCGCAATCATTGGCGCAATGTGCCTCACTTCAACTTTGTTTATCCCAAGAGCAGGCGGAAGAAATTCAAATGAAAACCTGATCAATGAAGCTCCCGTTGGAACTCCTTTGGCTCCTCAACAAAATAATACGGTGCCCATGCCATCAACTCAGCAGGCGCCAGCTTCTACACCAACTCCCGCAAAGTAAATTATGAAATATCAGAAGCCCTGTCTTTTAGAAAGGCGGGGTTTTTTATGATGCATTATCTTTGGCAAAAAGATAAAGTTTACTTTCAATAAGAATTTGAATTTAATTTATGAAAACCCGGAAAGCCCTTTTATTTATCCTGTTGATTATAGCGTTAATTTTTATCTATTCTGTGTGGAATGTTTTTGGACCGGCAATTCATATTCCTGATAAAAAATTTTTATACATCAAAACCGGGAGTAATTATCAAAACGTAAAAGAGAATTTGATCAAAAATAAAATACTTAAAAATACTTTTTGGTTTGATAAAATCGCCCAATATGCTGATTATCCCGATAAAGTAAAAGCAGGAAAATATAAAGTTGAAAACGGGATGAGTGTGTACCATCTTGTAAAAATGTTGGGAACAGGAAAACAAGTTCCGGTGAATCTGGTAATCACAAAATTGAGAACCAAAGAAGATCTTGCAAAAAAAATTGCGGCGAACTTTGAAACAGATTCTATAACGATTACTAATTTCCTGAATAATGAAGATTCTCTTCAGCAGTTTGATGTTGACACCAACACTGTAATGACCGACGTGATTCCAAATACTTATACCTACACATGGAACACGTCTATCAAAAATATTTTTAAAAAATTATATCGCGAAGAACAAAAATTCTGGAATGAGGAAAGGCAGCGAAAGGCAGCACGGTTGGGACTTTCGCCAAAACAGGTTTATACCCTGGCATCTATCGTTGAAGAGGAAACCAACAAGCAGGACGATAAAGGAAAGATCGCAAGTGTGTATGTAAACCGGCTAAAAAAAGGAATGAAACTTGCGGCAGACCCGACAGTGAAATTTGCTTTAAAAGATTTTGGTTTGAAAAGAATTTATGAAAAACATTTGGGAATTACCTCTCCATATAACACGTATCAAAATACGGGATTGCCGCCAGGCCCGATTTGCACTCCTTCGATCAAAACGATTGATGCGGTCTTAAATTCTCCCGAAACGGATTATTTATTTTTTGTAGCACGTTCTGATTTTTCCGGTTATTCTGATTTTGCATCCAGCTACGAGCAGCACCAGGTATATGCAAAAGCTTACCAGCAGGCATTAGACAGTGTGATCAAATTGAAACAAGAAAGCCAATCAAAATAAAAGAATTATTTTAGACTTTTTAAAGAGATAAAAAACGGATTTTAAAAAACGATTAAAGTTTTGAATAAAAAAAACAATCCGCTGACATACCTGATAAAAAAAAGTAAAAAATGGTCTCCGCCTGGATTCCAGGGAATGAATTTGTATGCAGTCATGCGGCATTTTTTAAAGGATTTCAATCTGCCAAATTTTACCGAAAAAGCTTCCGCTATTTCTTACAATTTCATCATGTCGGTTCCAACATCATGCTTATTTCTTTTTACGCTAATTCCCAATCTTCCTTTCATTTCAAAAAGAGGAATGAAATATCAATTGCATGCATTGATCCATGACATTATTCCTTCGAAAACTTACAACGCCGGACTCATACAATTTGTAGATAGTTTTATCAACGGATCTAAAATAGGCATGCTCTCTTTTACATTTGTTTTGTCACTGTTTTTTGCATCCGGCGCAGTAATGGGATTAATGCGTTCGTTCAATAAAAACTATGTTGGTTTTGAAAGAATGAGGGGCCTGAAAGCCAGGTGGGAAGCAATTAAGCTAACGATGATGCTTTTTGGTTTGTTACTGGTTTGTCTTATTTTATTATTGCTTCAATGGAACATTTTAAATTGGTTAGGAATAAAAGATCTTACTTTAAAAAATTTGATTTTTTATGGAAAATGGATTTTTATCGTAAGCCTGATTTTTTGCTCTTATGCTTTTATTTATCGCTATGCGCCATCTACCACGCGAAGATGGAATCTTGTTTCCCCGGGCGCTGTGATAGCCACTTTTCTGACCATTTTAGTAACGATTGGATTCACCACTTTTGTAAATAATTTTGGACGATATAATATTCTTTACGGTTCGATAGGAACGATCATTGTAATCATGATCATGATCTTTTTAAATTCACTGGTTATACTGATTGGCTTCGAAATAAATTTAAGCATCAATACTTTGAAAACTATTTCTGAAAACAAACAGGAAACATTGAAGCCATAGAAGTTGGAAGCGAAATCATATTTCAGTAACCAAACAAATACAATGAATTTTTATTTTATTTTTTAAAGGATTTCACAAGAAAAAAGAATTTAAAAAACGGTAAAAATTCTGTTCACTTTTACAAAACGCGGAATAAAATAAGCGTTCATTCCCGAGATCATCACACCCCTGCTTTCGGATGCATGAATAAATCTCACGTCACCATTATTGTTTTCAGTAATGATTCCCATATGGCCGACCACGCCACTTTTTGCGTCACTTCCGGTAAATAAAATAATATCGCCGGCTTTGCTATATTCAATCGGAATATTTATACCTGCGTTTGTAAAATCTGCCGAAACGCGTGGAACAGAAATGTGGAAATGATTGAAAACATAATTGATAAATCCCGAACAATCAAAACCTTTTGCTTTATCCATTGAACCATACTTATATTTCACGCCTATCAGGGTTTTAGCGAAATCAATGACATCATTTGCAGCAATATTTTTTGTGTCGATAATGCGTTCAGGCACTTTCTTTTTAATCACTACAGTACTTTGAATCTTTGTGTCGGCCACAGTTTCAGGTTTATTTGCTTTTCGTGTAGCGCTGCAACCTGTCAAAATAAAAATTGAAATAATCGCACAGAACCATAAAATTGTTTTCATAGTAATTTATTAAACACCCGAAAAAATTACTGCATTAATTCCTTCGGAAAACTGCATCCAAATATCCATAAAAATTCAAAGCAATTGCAATAACTAAATGTTACAGTTTTTGTGCTTTGCACATTCTAAAGTAATTTTGCCCCGTTTTAATTATATATTTTAAATCACAAATTCAGATTCAATATGGCATACGACGTAATAGTTTTAGGCAGCGGCCCCGGCGGTTATCCGGCTGCAATCAGGGCTTCTCAGTTAGGAAAAAAAGTAGCAATTGTAGAACGCGAAAGCCTTGGCGGTATTTGCCTCAACTGGGGTTGTATTCCTACCAAAGCATTGTTGAAAAGCGCGCAGGTAATGGAATACGCAAATCATTCAAAAGATTACGGAGTAGAAGTGAACGAGGCTAAACCAAATTTTGAAAATATCATCAAACGGAGCCGTGGCGTAGCAGATAAAATGAATAAGGGCGTTACTTTTTTGATGAAGAAAAATAAGATTGATGTTGTGATGGGAAATGGAAAATTAATTTCTCCAACGAAATTAGAAGTAACTTCTGCAGATGGGAAAAAGCAAACGCTGGAAGCAAAAAATATAATTATTGCAACCGGCGCAAGAGCAAGAGAATTACCTGCCTTAAAATTGGACGGCAAAAAAATAATTGAATATCGCAAGGCAATGAGTTTGGAGAAACAACCCAAATCCATGATCGTTGTTGGCTCCGGCGCTATCGGGACTGAGTTTGCTTATTTTTATAACAGTGTTGGAACAAAAGTTACTGTGGTAGAATTTTTGCCAAGAGCTGTTCCTGTGGAAGATGAAGAAGTTTCTAAAGAACTGGAAAAAAACTTTAAAAAACAAGGCATTACCGTTATGACCAACAGCGAAGTAACCAGTGTGGATACAAGTGGTAACGGCGTTAAAGCCAAAGTAAAAACACCGGATGGAGAAGTAACTCTTGAAGCTGAAATACTTTTAAGCGCAGTAGGAATTGCGGCCAATACTGAAAATATAGGTCTGGAAGAATTAAAAATTAAAACTGATAGAGGAAGAATCGTTGTTGATGCAAATCAGCAGACAAATGTTCCGGGAGTTTACGCGATCGGTGATTGCACACCGCACCAGGCGCTGGCTCATAAAGCAACAAAAGAAGGAATCAATGCCGCAGAACATCTGGCAGGAAAAAATCCTGAACCAATTGATTATAACAACGTTCCCGGTTGTACTTATTGCTCTCCTGAAATTGCATCTGTCGGTTATACAGAGAAAGCTGCAAAAGAAGCCGGATATGAATTAAAGGTTGGAAAATTTCCTTTCATTGCCAGTGGAAAGGCAACAGCAGCAGGCGCTACAGAAGGTTTTGTAAAAATAATTTATGATGCAAAATATGGCGAATTGTTAGGTTGCCACATGATTGGATATAATGTAACAGAAGTGATTGCGGAAATAGTCGTAGCAAGAAAACTAGAAACCACCGGGCACGAAATATTAAATGCCATTCATCCGCATCCAACCATCAGCGAAGCCGTGAAAGAAGCTACAGCAGTGGCTTATGGAGAAGCGACGGATATTTAAAAATTAAAAAACAAGGATAAAAAAATCGCTTTAGAGACAGAGCGGTTTTTTTATTTTTATCCCATTATTCTTCGAACTTTTGTGATCCTAAACGGTTATTTATTGAGAACTTACGAGGTTATGTCAGAAGCGTTCATCAAAATCTGAAATGAAAAAAAAGCAAAATTGGATAGCCAATCCAACAAAAACGCAGGCAATATTTGTTACAGCTTTATATGCTTTTCTTGTTTTAATCGTCACGCTTTTTATTACAGATATCTTTTCAAAATTTACATTTAACTCACAAAATTTAGCATCCGTTTTATTAATACCTTTTGCAATTTTCAGGATTTATATTGTCTGGAGAAATTATTTGAAACTAAAACGTAACAGAAACAGTTAATTAAATGAGCTTCGGTGAAATCCTAATTTATTTTTAGTGATTCTTATTGAAAGCATGTTAGCTAATCAGGCAAATTCACTACCGCTTCTTCCCCATACATTTGTCCTTTAAACTTCAATGATGGCGAAGGGATAAATTTTCCTGATCCAAGCCTCTCCCACTTTTCATCTACAGCCGCAATTGTTTTATCATCAGCAATAATAATATTCGGCCAATCGCGATAAAAATCGTCGAACTGTTTTGTTTTTAAAGTACCGTCAAAGCCAATGCAGGCAACATACTGATTAGGATTCTGCAATACTTGTTTCTTTACTATAAAATGATCGCGCTTTGGATCTAGGTTATTACAGAATCGCCAAAGTGCAACTGGCAAATCATTTGGATCAACTGTATGTTCAACATACAGAATCATTTTTATTCCTTCCATTGATTTTATTTCACAAATGGCTGAATGTAATTGGCTGATGTGGTCTTTTTTATTTTTCTCAACAGAAATGATGAGGCATGGAATTTCTTTTTCTATTAATGAAAAATTAATTGCTTTTATTTCAGGAAAAATATTTTTCAATTCATCGGTAGAATTGCTTGTATAACGGGCATGCACAGACGAAAATTGCTCATCGGTTTCTTCATCAAATTTAAACGTTCCATCAACACACATTTTTCCGCCAAAACCCATTTTACTGCAACTATGATCCAAAACATCCATCGGCCCTTGCGAAAAATAAATATCGGTTGATGGATTCAGGTTTTTAAATAAATCCTTTGCCAGAGCCGTATAATCATTTAACTTGAAAGTCTTGCTCGCATTGGCTTTTGAAGCAGTGACAACCAATATTTTATTAAACATCATTTGACCTGCGCCCCACATTGCATTCATCACTTTTTGCGCCTGGCCTGCGTAATCTTTTTCGATTTTTGCAATTACCAGATTATGAAAAACTCCTTCTACCGGCATTTCCATATCAATAATTTCCGGAACCAAAGTCATTTTTATTGGCGCTAAAAATATCCGTTCTGTCGCTTTTCCAAGCCACGCATCTTCCTGTGGCGGAATGCCAACAATTGTCGCCGGATAAACCGGATTTTTTTTATGTGTAATGGCGGTGATGTGAAATTTTGGATACCAATCCGGCAAAGAATAATAACCGGTATGATCGCCAAAAGGGCCTTCCCAAATTAATTCATCATCCGGATCAACATAACCTTCAATAATAAAATCTGCATCTGCCGGCACCTCGACATCCGGTTGAGAAATGCATTTTACCAGTTCAACTTTTTTCTTTCTCAAAAAGCCTGCAAGCATGTATTCATCCACGTTTTCAGGTAAAGGTGCTGTGGCTGCATAAGCATAAACCGGATCGCCGCCAAGCGCAACAGCAATAGGCATCCGCTTGTTCAACTTTTTATATTCATTAAAATGTTTTGCCGAAACTTTATGTTTGTGCCAATGCATCCCGGTAACTTTTGGCCCGAAAATCTGCATGCGGTACATGCCAACATTTCTTGAATGGTTGTTCGGATCTTTTGTATGAATAATGGGAAGAGTTACAAACGGGCCGCCATCTTTTGGCCAGCAGGTTATCACTGGAAGTTTGGTAATATCAGGCTCTTGCATAATCATTTGCTGGCAATCTCCTTTTCTATTAATAACTTTCGGCATCCAGCTCGCAAACTGGTTCAGCTTTGGCAACAACTTTAATTTTTCAAGAATATTTTCTTTGGGAGAAGAAAGCAGTTGAAACAAATTCTCGATCTCTTTTGCAGTATCATTCAAATCATGAACTCCAAGTGCAAGACACATTCTTTTTTCGCTTCCGTAAGCATTCATTAAAACAGGAAAATCATAACCCGTATTTTCGAAAAGCAACGCTTTGCCTCCGCCTTTACTTTTGCTGATCCTGTCAGTGATTTCGGCCACTTCGAGCCGCGGATCTACATATTCTTTTATGCGGATCAGTTCATTTTCTTTTTCAAGAACATCAATAAATTCTGCAAGATTTTTATAAGCCATGCAGCAAAGATACTTGAAGGAAAAGTTTGAAAATAACCTGTTTTTTCGCTCTTAATTGTTTCTGCAACTGCATTGTATAAAAACTTCATAAGTATATTTATAACTTATTACTTTTGAAAATAAACAACTACACGTGGTAAAAAAAACGACTTACTTACTTTTAATATTTTTCCTATTCAATTTTCATTTGTCTTCCGTTTATGCACAGGATTCGTTGCATTTGTTAAATAATAACGCACGGCAAAGCCATTATCTCAAACCAACAGCTTTGATTGTTCCGGGAACTTTTTTAATTTATTCGGGATTAAAACCTTTCATTGATGCTATTCCAAAATTGGATAATAAAATAATGTCGAGTGTCCGGGAAAACTATCCGGATTTTCATACAAATGCGGCAGACTATTTAATGTGGATGCCAACTGCTTCTCTCTATGCAATGGATGCTTTAAAAGTAAAAACGAAACATAATTTTAAAGAACATCTTATCCTGGATGCGGGATCCATTTTAATTACCGGCGGCCTTGGTTATGGGATGAGAATTATTTCTAAAAAGATGAAAGTCTACAATGCAGAAGATACAAAGTTTCCATCCGGACATGCAGCCAATGCTTTTCGTGGTGCAGAAATTTTGCACCAGGAATTAAAGGAGCAACATCCAATATTAAGTTACAGTGGGTATGTTGTTGCAACTGGTGTAGGAATATTGAGGATCTACAATAAGAACCACCTATTCACAGAAGTGCTTGCTGGCGCGGGTCTTGGCATTATCTCTACCAAACTTACTTACTGGGTTTTTGATAAAGTGAATTTTGCAAAGCGGGAAAAACCAAACAATTTATTTTAAAATCGTTACAATCTAAAACGCTTTAATTTTGGTTTATTTTTAACCGTCATGTTTAATTCTCTTTCAAATAAACCATCTAAAAAAAAACAGGAAAATTTATAATTTGTTCCTCCACTGATGTTTTTATCCATACTAATTTCCACAGTTCATAATTTGAAATAAATATATAGAAGTTCTAACTTGCCAAGTGAAAAAGTAAGCGCGAAATTGATCATTTGTAAATCAATTTATGAAAAATATTAAATTAATAGAAGTACCGAGCGAAATCGGCGCAGGCACGCGCGGTGCAAGTTTAGGTGTGGAAGCGATCAAAATTGCTGCTCTTGATTTTATGAGCAATTTTTTTGTCCATTTCCCTTCAGAAAAAGTAGAAACAGAAAATCAGTTGCTGTTTGAGCCAATTCAATCCCCTTATGCAAAAAGAATCAATGGCGTCCTGATCATGTATGATCGCGTTTCTAAATCAGTAAAGGATTGTATTCAAAATAATTTTTTCCCAGTGGTGATCAGTGGCGATCACAGTACTGCAGGAGGAACAATTGCCGGAATAAAATTAGCAAAACCAAAAAGCAGGCTTGGTGTTATCTGGATTGATGCACACGCTGATCTTCATACTCCTTTCACAACCCCATCCGGAAACATGCATGGAATGCCGCTCTCAGCGTCAATCGGTGAAGATAACCAAGAAAGCAAAATGCATCAGCCGGATGAGAAAACCATAAAGGAATGGAATCAATTAAAAAATTTAGGGAAAATAAATCCAAAAGTTTTGCCTGAAGACATTGTTTTTATTTCATTGCGCGATTTTGAAAAAGAGGAAAAATATTTGATTGATAAATACGGAATGAAAGTAATTACGACAAACGAATTAAGAAGAAAGGGACCGGAAAATGTTGTTCGTGCAGCTTTACGGGCCTTAAATGAATGCACGGATATTTATGTAAGTTTCGATGTGGACTGCCTGGATTCTACAATTTCAAAAGGAACCGGAACGCCGGTCAGCAATGGATTACGGGAAAGAGAAGCCGAAGATTTGGTAAGTAAATTTATGCAGAACCGGAAAATTTGTTGCTTCGAAATTACCGAAGTAAACCCAACTCTTGATAAAGAAAACCTGATGTCGGAAATTGCTTTTAATATTTTGCAAAGAAGCGTGAATGTGTTAATGATGTATTAGTTAGTTTAAGACGCTAATTTCAGAATAAAAATTCAGTTTATTTGTTCGCTTACTTTCTTTCATTAGCCAATTAGCAAATTAATTCGTGAGCAAATTAAAGACCTTCTGGCATTTCATTTTTCTGACGATACATTTTTAGTGCCGGGTTTAATTCAATTGCATTGTCACAAATCTTCTGGCCTTTTTCTTTTTGACCTAATTTTTGAAAAGTCAATCCCGCCATATACAATGTGTTAGCGTCTTTGGGATTAATGTTTAAAAGTTTTGTGAAATAATCAAGCGCCTCACTGTACTTCTTTGTGTCATACATTGCATAGGCGATATTATTCATCAATTCTTTATTATTTGGTTTCCGCTCAAGGACGATATTTAATGTTTTAATTCCGTTTTCTGTATCTCCTGAGTAGAGTTGTGCAAATCCATAATTTTCATAAAAATCATTGCTTTTATTGTAACCTTTATTTGCAGCCATTTCAAAATATTTTAATGCGCTTCTATAATCGTTTTGATTATAACAAATTAAACCGAGTTCATACATCCATTGGCTTTGGGGTTCCAAATCGATTGCGTTTTGAAATTGAACAATCGCGTTTTTTTCATCTTCCAATTCGAGATAAGTTTGGCCTAAAGTATAAGCTGCTAAAGCATCCTGGGCATTTTTTCCTATAGCCTCTTTCAAATATTTTTGAGCTTTTCCATAATCTTCCAGATTGTAAAAGCTCATGCCTAAAATGCGCGAAGAGTTTTGGCAATTCACACATTTTTGTGCAAACTCAATCGCTTTTTGGAACTGCCTGTTATTAAAAGATAGCGTTGCCAATTGATTGATAACTTCATTATTTTGCGGATCAAGTTCATAGGCTTTGGAAAAATTTTGATAGGCTTTGCCGATGCTTCTCATCGCAAGATCAGCCTTTCCATTTTCAATATAAGCTTCTGTAAAGTTTGAATTAAAATGAATGGCTTTGTCGAAATTATTCGCAGCAATGGCATATAATTTTGAGTTACTCGCTTCCACGCCTTTATTAAAATAAAATTGTGCGCTATCCGTATTTTGACAAAAAGTTAATTGAGTTATAAAAATTCCGGCAAAGAAAATAATGATGGTTTTCATGTGTGTGTGATTTTGCAAAAAACACTATTGAAGTACTATAGCACTTAACGCCGGAAGGTTGAGATTTATTTCAAAAATTTTATTTTTTTTATCCACAACTGTTGTTTGTATTCCCTGATTTGTAAATTTTCCGGTTCCGTAATATTGCCCGTCATCGCTACAAAAAATTTGTTTCCAGGAAGTCTTTTCATACGCTTTTATTTTCCAATTATATCTTTCCACGGGCGTCATGTTGAAAATGACGATCACATCATCTTTTCTTTTTTTCCCTTTCCGCCTGTAGCACATCACACATTCATTCCGATGATCAAGATCTATCCATTCAAATCCTTTTTTATCAAACTGGTATTCATAAAGCGCAGGTTGCGAAGTATATAATTTATTGAGATCGCGCACACAATCCTGTAGTTTTTGGTGTGGTTCAAATTGCAATAATTTCCAATCAAGTTCGGTACTGAAATTCCATTCAGAAGTTTGTCCAAATTCATTTCCCATGAAAAGTAATTTTCCGCCAGGATGCGTGTACATGTAAGAATACAGGACACGCAAAGTTGAAAATTTCTGCCAATCATCGCCAGGCATTTTATAAAGCATTGGCGATTTCCCATGAACAGTTTCATCATGGCTTAATGGAAGAATAAAATTTTCATCATAAAAATATGCCATGCTGAATGTGAATTTATTTTGAAAATCTTTTCTGTATAAAGGATCAATTTTAAAATAATCAAGCGTGTCATGCATCCATCCCATCATCCATTTCATTCCAAAACCCAAACCTCCGCTCGTAGTAAAACCGGTAATCTGAGGCCAGTCCGTAGCTTCCTCGGCAATCATTTGCACATCAGGAAAATCGCGGTAAACCATTTCGTTTAAACTTTTTATAAACGCAATTGCTTCCAGATTTCCATCGCCACCAAATTCATTGCGTTCCCACTCACCTTCTTCGCGTGAATAATCGAGCCTAAGCATCGAACTTACTGCATCTACGCGCATTCCATCAATGTGATATTCGTCAAACCAATATCGCGCATTACTTATTAAAAATGAACGGACCTCTCCCCTCGCATAATTAAAAATATAAGAATTCCAATCCGGATGAAAACCTTTTCTCATGTCGGCATATTCATAAGTATGCGTTCCGTCAAACATAAATAATCCGTGCGCATCTGCCGGAAAATGTGAAGGAACCCAATCGAGAATAACACCGATATTTTCCTGATGAAATGCCTCAATCATTTCCATAAAATCTTCAGGTATCCCAAACCGCGATGTCGGTGCAAAATAACCGGTGCCCTGATAGCCCCAACTTGCATCATAAGGATATTCCATTACCGGCATCAGTTCCACATGAGTGAATCCCATTTTCTTTACATAAGGAACGAGCAATTCAGTAATTTGTTTGTATGAATTAAAAGAATCTTCATCAGCAGGATTTGGCTTCATCCAGCTTGCAAGATGAACTTCATAAATACTCCAAGGAGCTTTCAGCGAATTGTTTTCTTTTCGTGTGTGCATCCACGTTATATCATGCCATTCATGGCGAACATCTTTTGTTTTTGATGAAGTCGCGGGGCGCAATTCCCAGTGATTTGCAAACGGATCGCCTTTGTATATTTTCGCGCCTTCAAAACCGATAATGTAATATTTATAGTTTTCATATTCTTTGATATTTGGAATAAATCCTTCCCAAATTCCTGATTTATCAAGGCGAACAAATAAAGGGTGAGACACTGTATTCCAATTATTAAAATCGCCAACAACACTCACTGACGTTGCATTTGGCGCCCATACAGCAAAATAATATCCTTTTGTATCTAATACATCAAGCGCATGTGAACCAAATTTTTTATAAAGGCTATAATTCGTTCCGTTCTGAAAATTCCGGATGTCTTCTTCATCAAATAAAGAATAATTCCAAACAGATTTAGAAGTATCTACAAAAATTTGTTGTTCATAAGGAATTTTTTTTGCCATACTGCAATTTACAATTTTCGTGTATCCTTTTTATTTGTTAGTTATTGTCTTTTTCTTTTTAAACAAATACAGTAATACCAGGTCTCATGTATGAGATTACAATAAAAAGGGTCCCTGCAAAAAGTGGTAACTTGAAGTTGTAAAACATTTCAATCACTTTAAAAACAGAGACCCATGACACAAGTTAAGAAATTAGATTTTACCGGCACAACAATTTTTTGCGGCGTTGATGTTCATAAAAAAAATTGGCGGGTAAATATCCATGACAGCGAATTTGAATTAGAAGA
>Ga0207652_10000017_pt1 | contig 188391 bp, 164 predicted proteins | sample KBSC63BmetaG_FD_184334 | JGI IMG/M metagenome (GOLD analysis project Ga0207652, IMG submission 184334) | Corn rhizosphere microbial communities from Kellogg Biological Station, Michigan, USA - KBS C6-3B metaG (SPAdes) (version 2) | ecosystem: Host-associated > Plants > Roots > Rhizosphere ...
TGCCGAGCGCGAACACGCGGCCCCGTTCGCCGACCTGCAGTCCGAGCACGCTCGTGTCCGGCCAGCCTTGTGCGGCATCGACGGTGGTGGCGAGGGTGGCGCGGGCATGGTCGAGGCGATAGCCTTCAGGCTGGCCGTGCGCGCGATCCACAATCTATCATCGGGTCCGAACGCGAAGGCATGGATGTCGTTGCGGGCAACGCCCGGCACGAATGCGAATGCGGTGGCGCCCGGTGCAAGCCGTGCAAGCCCCGCACGACTCGCGGCCCAGATCGATCCGTCCGCCGCTTCGCGCATTTGCACGATTTCCTTGGCGCCTTCGTCTGCGTCTGGCGGCGCGAGTGCCTGGACGGCAAACGTATGCGGGTCGACACGGAACACACCGGCCCCGACGCCGGCGACGTAGATGGCGCCGTCACGCGCGGCCAGCATCCGCCACACGCCGTGCTTCAATGCAGGAGCCCCTGCGGCGATGGCTTGCAGGCGCTTGCCGTCCCACACGAAACAAGCCTTGTGGCTGCCGATCCACAAGCGTCCCGAGGCGTCTTCGGCCAGTGCCGAGATCGACATGCGATTCAGATCGGGAACCGCGGCATGTTCGACCTTGCCGCTGATGGGATCGACGCGATCGCGCGCGAGACTGGCCGCGTCGCCCGGCACATGCCTGTACATGCTGAAGGCGCGCCATTGCGGAGGCAGATAGGCAAGGCCGCCGTCCATCATCGCCACCCACAGGCCACCCTCGTGATCGCGGAACAAGCTGTCGGGAAGGTGGCCGGGCAGGCTGCCAGCCACCCCGGGCGTGGGTTCTTCGAATCGCGTGGCACCATCGGCGTCGATCCGGACGAGGCCGCCGCGTTGGGCGATCCACATACTGCCATCATCGTCGCGCAAGCTGGCCAGCGCTTCGCGTGCGGCGCCGATCAGCTTCGCACTTCCGTTCGTATCGACATGAAACAACCCGGCGCCGGTGGAGGCATCCACGCCGCCGGGCGCGATACGTAGTTGCCAGACGGTGGGCGGATTCGCGAGGCCGGGCAGCGCGACGTGACGAATGTGGCCCTGCGGATCCATCCGGTCCAGTCCGGCGTCGGTGCCGATCCAAATGCCGCCATCGGCAGCGGGTGCCAGCGCGGTGACATTGTCCGAAGCGATGCTCGCGGGATCGTCCTTCTGGTGGCGCCAATGCGCGAAACCGTGGCCGTCGGCATTCAACCGGTTCAAACCGCCGGCGTAAACCCCGACCCAGATCGCGCCGGACTTGTCCTGCACGATCGCCATCACGTCGTTGGCCGACAAGCTGTCAGCGTGCCCGGCGTCGTGCAGCCAGTGTCGGAAACCGCCTGTCGCAGGTTGGTACAGATTGAGACCGGTGCCTTCGCCGCCTGCCCACACGTGGTTGGCGCGGTCGACGATCACGGCCGACACGTCGTTGGCGGGCAGCGAATCCGGTTGCGCGGGATCGTGCCGGAATACCTGGAACTCGCGACTGTCGTAGCGCACCAGTCCGGCGTGGGTGCCGATCCATAGATAACCCGCCTCGTCCTGCGTGACCGTATACACCTCGATTGATGACAGGCCCTCGGCGACGCCGTAACTGCGGAAGATCGGCGTGGGCGGCACGAACGGTGCGGCGAGCGGCGGCGGCGCTGGTGGCGCGGCAGCGGCGAGCGCAGTCGCCATCAGCAGCGTTGCGAACATGGAGCCCCCTCGCGAATCGCCTGAACGGCGATGATGCCGCAAATTTGCCCGACGTGCGCGCGATGGCGGCCAGATTCCGCCGGTCCCCGTGTATGCTGGCTCCCAAAACGGATTTCCGAATGCACCGACTGCTGATCCCCATCGCGGCTGTGGCATTGTGCGTGGCGGGCGTCGCGCAGGCGCATCCACTGGACTACCGCATCGACACCGTGCATTCGCAGGTGTTGTTCAGTGCCGACCACGATGGCTATTCCAAACCGGTCGGAAGGCTGGCGATCGCGCGCGGCTGGTTGCGATTCGATCCGGACGACTGGGGCGCATCGAAAATCGTGGCCGACATCGACCTTGCTTCCGCCGATCTTGGCGACAAGGGATGGAATGCGGCGGTGATGGGCAAGAATTTCCTGGCTGCCGGGCAATTTCCGCTGGCGCATTTCGAAAGCGGCACCGTGGCCAAAACCGGTGAACAAACCGGTACGCTCGACGGCACGCTGACGCTGCGTGGCGTCACCGTGCCGGTAAAGATTGATTTCATCGTCAATCGGGTGGGCACGACCCTGTTCGGTTTCGAAACGATCGCGGGCTTTTCGGGTCACGCGAAACTCGATCGCACGCGCTTCGGCATGACTGCGTTTCCAAAGGCGGTCGGCACCGAAGTGACGGTCCGGCTCGAAATCGAAGCCAAGCTCGATCGCCGGGCGGAGTACGACTACCAGCAGGCTGCGGAGAAGGCGCGTGCCGCTGCGCAGCACTGAACAAGGCTGGGGCGCCCTGGTCCGCGTGTTCCACTGGCTCGTCGCGCTGTTGATCGTTGCCCAGGGCACGATTGGCTTGACGATGGTGCAGATGGGGCTCACGCCTGCGAAGGTGAGGGTGTTCGCGTTGCACAAGTCGATCGGGATGACCATCCTGGCGCTGGTGTTGCTGCGCATCGCTTGGCGGCTCACCGAAAGGCGGCCTGCCGATCCGCCGGCGATGCCGCGCTGGCAGCGGCACGCGGCGCACGCGCTGCACCTGGCGTTGTACGGGCTGATCCTCGCGATCCCGCTCAGCGGCTGGTGGTTCAATTCGGCCGCCAACGCGCCGCTGGTATGGTTCGGCTGGTTCGATCTGCCGAGTTTGACGGGCGGGTTCGATCCGCTATGGAAACCACGCGCGCTGCTGCTGCACCAGACATTGTTCTGGGTTCTGGTCGCGCTGCTGGTGGCGCACGTCGGCGCGGCCTTGTGGCATCACTTCAAGGAGCGCGACGACGTGCTGTGGCGCATGACGATTGGACCGCGGAGGAAGAGTGGAGAAGTACAGTGATGAAACGTTTCGGATGGTTGTGCACCGCGACGGCGCTTGTATTGGCCGCACCCGCGCTGGGGCAAACCTGGCAGGTTGACGCCGCGCACAGCACGCTCGGCTTTGCCAATACTTATCAGAATGTCGAATACACGGGTCGGTTCCGGCGCTTCAATGCTGCAATCGACTTCGATCCGAACGACCTAGCGCGCGCGAAGTTCGATGTGACCGTCGACATCACCAGCCTCGATAGCCAGAACAGCGAGCGCGACCACACCGCGTTGGGCGCCGACTTTTTCGACGCGCCGAAATTCCCCAAGGCGCATTTCGTGACCACTGCGTTTCGCAAAGGCGGCGACGGCAAGGTGGTCGCCGACGGCGTGCTCACGCTGCGCGGCGTCAGCAAGCCGGTCGCCCTCACCGTCGCGTTCACGCCGCACGGCAATGCCGCAACCCTCGACGTCACCGCGCAGTTGAAACGGCTCGATTTCGGGATCGGCACGGGGCAATGGGCCGATCTTTCGATGATCGGCAACGGCGTCACCGTGCACGGACACCTGCAGTTGCGTGCATCGCGCTGACGATCGTCGCTTGGCGATCGCACGGCTGCGAGGATTCAGCCGGTCGCGATTACGATGATCGTTCCACCTTCACGGAAGAACGGTGATGGATTTCCTTCACGACATCCTCGCGCAACCGTGGGCGCGGGTGGCGCTGGTGCTGATTGCCGCGCTGATCATCGCGATCGTGATCTTCAACGTGCTGCGTTTCGCGGCACGGCGCATGCTGCGTCCGGACGCGGTGCTGGCGATCGTGTTGCAGCGCTGCGAGCGGCCTTTCGAAACGGTGCTGCCGCTGCTGGCCCTGCAGTTTGCGTTGATGAGCGCCAGCCTCGGACTGCCGAATACGGTGTGGTTCAAGGCGCTGCACCACGCCGTGAGCGTGGCGGTGCTCGCCGCGCTGACTTGGCTGGCGATACGAGCGGTGTCCGGCCTGGAGCAGGCGATCAATTTGCGCCATCCCGTGAATGTCGAAGACAACCTGCACGCGCGCCAGGTGCAGACGCAGGCAAAGGTGCTGTCGCGTTCGGCGATGCTGTTGATCGGGGCGCTGGGCATGGCCACGATCCTGATGACGTTTCCCAAGGTGCAGGCATTCGGCGCCAGCATCCTCGCCTCGGCGGGCGTTGCCGGCCTCGTGATCGGGCTTGCGGCCAAGCCCGTGCTGGGGAATCTGCTGGCCGGCCTGCAGATCGCGCTGGCGCAGCCGATCCGTCTCGATGACGTGCTGATCATCGAAAACGAATGGGGACGCGTCGAGGAAATCACCGGTACGTTCGTGGTCCTGAAGATCTGGGATGAGCGACGGCTGGTGATTCCGTTGCAATGGCTCATCGAAAATCCGTTCCAGAACTGGACCCGCACCAACTCTCAAATTCTCGGAACGGTATTCCTGTACGTGGACTACGGACTGCCGGTAGCGCCGATACGCGCCGAACTGGAGCGGCTGGTGCGCGGGGCGCCGGAGTGGGACAAGCGCGTGTTCGTGCTGCAGGTGACCGACGCTGACCAGCGCACGATGCAGTTGCGCATCCTGGTCAGCAGCAGGAATTCAGGCCTGAACTTCGACTTGCGCTGCCGCGTGCGCGAGGGCCTGATCGATTTCCTCCGGCGCAATTATCCGCAGCACTTGCCACGGCTGCGTGTGGATACCGGGCCATGCGACGAGCCGACCGGTGCGCCCGTGCACGTCGTGCAACCGCTCGGCGGCGGCGGCTCGCCTTCGCCCGAGAAATCCTCGCAGCGTTGAATACGGCGACGAGCTGCTGCGGCCCGGCTCGATGCGGCGGCCGCGCAACCCGCCAGGAGCTTTACATCGCGAGGAATGCTTGCAAGTCACCTGCATCGAACGGCCAACCCAGTTCGCGGTTGGAGTCCGCATCGCGCAACACCGGTACGCGTTCGCCGTAGCGCGCTTCCAGGTCCGCGTCATCGTCGATCCACACGCTTTCGAAATCCGGCGCGCGCACCCGTGCCAGCAGCGCGACTGCTTCGTCGCACAGCTTGCAGTCGTCGCGTTGGTAGAGGGCCAGGCGCATTCGGGGTCAAGTTGCCCATTCGGGTGTCGCATACAATAGTGCCGGTTGGCACTCGCATGAACCGTCAGGCGTCAGCGTCCAGCGGCACCCCGTCAATGGCCGCTGGAACGCAGCCGCCATCGAGTAGGCTACGAACTGCAATGTCCGTCAGCGTCTTCGACATCTTCAAGATCGGCATTGGCCCGTCGTCCTCGCACACGATCGGGCCGATGCGCGCTGCCGCGCGTTTCGTCGAACGCTGGCTCGGGGAAACGGGTGACCCCGGATCAAGTCCGGGGCAGGTTCTCGATCGCGTGGCACGGGTGCAGGTGGAGCTGTACGGCTCGCTGTCCGCAACCGGACGCGGCCACGGCACCGACAAAGCGGTGATCTGCGGGCTGGAAGGCAACTGGCCGGACCGGATCGATCCCGACGCCATTCCGCCGCTATTGGAACGGGTGCGGCGCGACCAGCGCATCCGGTTGCACGGCGCGCACGAAATCCGATTTGACGAAAAGACTGATCTTGTCTGGAACAAGCGCCAAAAGCTGCCGTACCACGTCAATGGCATGCGCTACACGGCGTTCGACGCAGCGGGCGACGTGATCGTCACACGCGATTACTACTCGGTGGGCGGTGGCTTCGTGGTCAACGCCGACGAAGCCGCCGCCGACCGCATCGTGGCCGACACCACGCCGCTGCCTCATCCGTTCCATTCCGGCGACGAGTTGATGGCGTTGTGCGAGCAGCACGACACGAGCATTGCTCAACTGATGCTGGAAAACGAGAAGGTCTGGCGAAGCGAATCGGAAATTCGTTCGGGTTTGCTGGCGATCTGGAACGCCATGCAGGACTGTGTCGCGCGTGGCCTGCGATCACCGGGCGAATTGCCGGGCAGCCTGCATGTCAAGCGTCGCGCGCCGGCCATGTGTTCGGAACTCCGCGACAGGCCGGAAGCTGCGCTGAAAGATCCACTGACGATCCTCGACTGGGTGAACCTGTACGCGCTTGCAGTGAACGAAGAAAACGCCGCGGGCGGCCGCGTGGTGACGGCGCCCACCAATGGCGCGGCCGGCATCGTGCCCGCGGTACTGCACTACTACGACCGCTTCTGCCCGATGTCGAACGAGCAGGGCGTGATCGATTTTCTTTTGACCGCCGGCGCGATCGGCATCCTCTATAAGGAAAACGCCTCGATCAGCGGCGCGGAAGTCGGTTGCCAGGGCGAGGTTGGCGTGGCGTGTTCGATGGCCGCCGGCGCCCTCACTGCGGCGCTGGGCGGCAGCGTGCGCCAGGTCGAGAACGCCGCCGAGATCGGCATGGAACACAACCTCGGGCTTACCTGCGACCCGATCGGCGGACTGGTGCAGATTCCCTGCATCGAACGCAACGCGATGGGCTCGGTCAAGGCCATCAACGCGCAGCGGATGGCGATGCGCAGCGATGGCAAGCACCGCGTGTCGCTCGACAAGGTCATCAAGACCATGCGCGACACTGGCCGCGACATGAAGGACAAGTACAAGGAAACGTCGCGCGGCGGGTTGGCGGTGAATGTGGTCGAGTGTTGAGTGGTCTTCCCGAACAAGCGGCTACGCCTGGCAATTCCAGCAGCGCACTCCTGCTTTTTGCGTTTCTTTAACTCGAGGCTGAGTCGCCGCTGACTTGCTTGTTCAGGCCTGCTGAATGCCGATGCCCGCACGCCTTGACCCGACGGTGTGCGCGGCGTGAAGTGGGAAGGCCACCCAAATCGGTGGCTTTCGGTCCGCACCAGGTTGCGAACCGGACCAGGGACTCTCTCGCAAGGAGGTTTTCATGAAACGCATACATTCGATATCGAGCATTGCCGCGGCCATCGCGTTGGCCTGCGCTGCGCCCATTGCGCTGACCCAGACGGCGCCCCAACATCCGCAGTCGGGTTCGATGACGCACACGCCGCCCTTCCAGAACACGCCGACCAGCCAAGCCAATCAGGAATTGCCTCCGCGCATCCCGCAGGCTTCCCAGTCCACGGATGTCATGGGCCAGCACGATATGGCCGGCACCGTACGCTCCGTCAGCAGCAACGGCATCGTCGAGGTCCGCACCGATGACGGCACCCTGAAGGTGCATTTTCCCGATGCCAGCCAGCATCTGAAGAGGGGCGACAAGATCACCCTGCACCTCTCCTACTCGATGGCGCCGTCCTCATCGGCTTCGATGTAGCGCAGCGAGGGTTTGAGCGAACCCCCCCGGCGTCCGCCGGCGGTTTTGTTGCGTGCAGCCTCGCCCATGGCACCGTCCGCACCGGGGGCGGTGACCCGGCATTGAATGGGCGTTGTCGTGCGGCTCGCATTGGCCGGGCAGGTGTGCTACCAATGGCGCCGTGGTGGACAAGCGAGCATGAGAAACCTGTGATGTCGGCGGTCGTGCAGCCGGGCGCGGAGCAGCCTCGGCCCGTGGAGGACGTGGCGGGGGCGAGTGCGTGCGCGTTGCTGGTCGAACGCGGGCGGTTGAAGCAGGACGATCTCGCGCGCGCCGAACGTTTGCTGGCAGAGGCGCCGGAAACGCGCCTGACCGCGTTGCTGGCGCGATTGGGGCTGGTTTCGGAGCGCGATCTGGCGGAAGCCTGGGCGGAAACGCTGAAGCTGCCGCTGCTGTCCGCGAAGGACGCGCCCGATGCGCCGCCGGAAACCGCCCTTTCCGTGCGCTTCATGAAGCAATACCACGCGGTACCGGTGGGCGAATCCGGGCCCGCGTTGCAGCTTGCGACGGCAGATCCGGGCGATCCGTACATCGCGCACGCGGTGCGGTTGGCGTGCGGGCGGCCCGTGAGCCTGATGGTCGCGGTGCGTTCGGAAATCGACGACCTGATCGAGCGCTGGTTCGGCGCAGGCCGCAGCGCGCTCGGCACCATCGTCGAAGGGCTGGGCGAAGGCGGCGAAAACGCATCCGGTGATGACGACATCGAGCACCTGCGCGACCTTGCCTCCGAAGCGCCGGTGATCCGGCTGGTGAACTTGCTGATCCAGCGCGCGGTGGAAGCGCGCGCCTCGGACATCCACATCGAGCCGTTCGAGAATCGCCTGAAGGTGCGCTACCGCATCGACGGCGTATTGCACGAGGTGGAGGCCCCGCCGGCCTCCAGCACCGCCGCGATGATCTCGCGCATCAAGATCATGGCGCGCATGAATATTGCCGAGCGCCGCCTGCCGCAGGACGGCCGCATCATGCTGCGCGTGCAGGGCAAGGAACTGGACCTGCGCGTGTCGTGCATTCCCACCAGCTTCGGCGAATCGGTGGTGATGCGCATCCTCGATCGCGGCAACGTGGTCCTGGATTTCGATTCGCTCGGCTTCGACGAGCACACGCTGCCGCCTTTCCTGCGCGTGCTGGAGCAACCGAACGGAATCCTGCTGGTCACCGGTCCCACGGGTTCAGGCAAGACCACCACGCTGTACACCGCGCTGTCGAAGATCAACACGCCCGACCGCAAGATCATCACGGTCGAGGATCCGGTCGAGTACCAGCTCGAAGGCGTCAACCAGATGCAGGTGAAGCCCCAGATCGGATTGGATTTTGCGGGCGCCCTGCGTTCGATCGTCCGCCAGGATCCCGACGTGATCATGATCGGCGAAATGCGCGATCTGGAAACGTGCAAGATCGCGATCCAGTCGGCGCTCACCGGCCACCTGGTGCTGTCCACGTTGCACACCAATTCGGCCGCGGGCGGCTTGACGCGCCTGCTGGACATGGGGGTCGAGGATTACCTGTTGGCCTCCACCGTGAACGCGATCGTCGCGCAACGGCTGGTGCGCTGCCTTGATCCCGATGCCACCGAAGCCTACGAGCCGCTGCCGGAGATGGTCGCGGAACTCGGCCTCGACAAGCTTACCGATGAACGTCCGCTGCGTCTGTACCGGGCGCGGCCCACGCCCGAGAACCCCAGTGGCTTCTATGGGCGGCTGGCGATCATCGAGCAGTTGACGATGAACGACACGCTGCGACGATTGCTGATGCAACACGCCGATGCGTCCGCTATCGAACGCGCGGCACGGGCGAGCGGCATGCGCACGATGTACGAGGACGGGTTGCGCAAGGCATTGGCGGGACTCACGACCATCGAGGAAGTGCTTCGTGTCACGCAGGAAGCCTGACGAATCGCGGGACAACCTGCTGCGCTCGGCAGCTTGCACGCCGGTGGTATTTGCAGTGCGAAGGCAGGATGCCGGAGCGGACATTCGCGTAGCGAATCGCCCTCAGGGCGAGACGCGGACGCGGCGAGTTAGGCTCTCATGTACTGGCATGTATGCGCCTCTTGCCGCGCTGACTCGCCACGTCCATGTGGCTCGGCCTGCGGGCCGCCCATGGCGCTCAATTCGGCTATCCCTGCCGATTTGGTCGCGCCCGCTCTCCAGCAATTCGAGTCCTGCGCGTCCGTGGACATGATCTGATGGCATCCTTCCGCTACAAGGCCGTCACGCCCAGCGGCGAGACCGTGGAAGGGCGAATGGATGCCGCGTCCGTCGAGGACGTGATCCAGCGGTTGCAGGAACAGGGCAACGTGCCGCTGGAAGCGAGCGACGCCGCCGGCGGTGGTTCGCTGCTCGGGGGGTTGCGAAGAAAGTCGCTCGCCGGCAGCGCCTTGGTCGAGTTCACTTCGCAACTCGGCATTCTCCTGCACGCAGGACTGCCGCTGGATCGCGCGTTGCAGATGCTCCTGGAATTGCCGGAGGGCGAACGCGCACGTCACGTGGTCGAGCGCGTCCGCGATCGGGTGCGCGGCGGCGCCTCGCTGTCGCGCGCGATGGAAGAACAACACGGCGTGTTCCCGAAGTTGTACCTCAGCATGGTGCGGGCGGGCGAAGCCGGCGGTGCGCTGGATGCGGCGTTGTTACGATTGGCCGATTACCTGGAACGCGCGCGCAAGCTGCGGGAAAGCGTGATCGGTGCACTGGTGTACCCCGCGTTCCTGCTGTTCGGCGTGCTGGGTTCGCTGGTCCTGTTGCTGGCTTACGTGCTGCCGCAGTTCGTGCCGATCTTCCACGACATGAACGTGCAGATCCCGCTGATCACGCGGGTGCTGATGGCCATCGGGACGTTCCTGCACGATTGGGGACTGCTGGTGCTGGCCGCGATGGTGGTCGCGGGCTTTTGGACGTCCACACGGATGCGCGATCCCGAAACCCGACGGGCGTTCGATGCGCGATTGCTGCGCGCCCGGGTGCTGGGCTCGCTGTTGCTGAAAGTCGACACCGCGCGCCTGATGCGCACGCTGGGTTCACTGCTGAAGAATGGTGTGTCGCTGCTGGCCGCGTTGGGCATCGCGCGCCAGGTGGTCTCCAACCACGAGTTGTCGGAACAACTGGAACCGGCAATCGAAGCGGTCAAGGGCGGCGATTCGCTTTCGCACGCGCTGTCCACGCACACCAGTTTCCCGAAGCTCGCGATCCAGATCACCCTGGTGGGCGAGGAATCGGGCACGCTGGACGACATGCTGCTGCGCGCAGCCGACACTTACGACGGCGAGGTGAAAAGCGCCATCGACAAGATGCTGTCCGCGCTGGTGCCCGTGCTCACGATCGTGATGGCGCTGCTGGTGGCAGGCATCATGCTGTCCATCCTGCTGCCATTGCTGAGCCTGACGGGAAGCATTCAATGAGGGGGCATCGCCGAGCTTGAAATATTGTCGTTTCATTGAATGATCATGTCCCCACAATCCCCTGCTGCGCGTTGCGCAGCTCCCCCTTGACCCAAGGGGGCGGAAAATCGCCAAGCTCATACGAGGACGTTCCATGGTTATCCATCCTTCAAACGGATCGCAACGCAAGCGCGGCTTCACATTGCTTGAAATGCTCGCCGTGATCGTGCTGCTGGGCATCGTCGGCGTGATCGTGGCACGTTCGGTATCAGGCCGGGTCGATACCGGAAAATGGGACGCCGGCAAGATCGGCGTCACCAAGCTCGACCAGGATGTGCAGGCTTACGCGCTCGACAACGGGTCACCGCCGAAGGCGCTGGACGACCTGATCACCAAGCCCCTCAACGCGCCGTCGTGGAACGGCCCGTACGCGAAACCCGCGGACCTCAACGATCCATTCCGACATCCGTATGGATACGTCTATCCCGGCAAGCACGGCCAGTACGACATCATGTTCTACGGCCGCGACGGCAAGCCCGGCGGCGAGGGCATCGACCGTGATTACGGCAATTGGCAATAGGGTGCAACCGCGCACGCCACGCGCTGTCGGTTTTACCCTGATCGAAATGCTGGCGGTGATCGTGCTGATCGCGATCGCCGTCACGGCCACGGCAGTTTCGTTGCGCGGCCGCTCGCGTGGGCAACTGGAAGCGTCCGCGCAACGGGTGGCGGCGGGTCTGCGCGACACCCGCATCCGTGCCATCGCGAGCGGCAGACCGCAGTGGTTCACCATCGATCTCCGCGAACACGCATGGGCCGCGCCGGGGCGTGATCCACGCGCGTTTCCCGCGGACGCGAACGTGCGCGTGACCTCGGCGGCGGAAGAGGCGGACAGGGCCGGCATCGCGCGCATCCGTTATTTCCCCGACGGCAGTTCCAGCGGCGGCAACGTCGTGCTCGGCGACAACCGGCGCAGCGTACGCGTGGACGTCGATTGGTTGACCGGCGCGGTGACTGTCGCGCGCAATGGGACATCGCCGTGAGTCGCGGTTTTACCCTCATCGAAGTGCTGGCGGCAATCGCATTGCTGGCCATCGCGTTCGCGATCGGGCTGGGTGCGCTGGGCAAATCCGCCCACAACGCCGCCCGCAGCGCGGCGCTCGATACCGCGGTCGAGCGCGCGCAAAGCCTGTTGTCGGAGCAGGGGCTGCAAGCACCGCTCAAAGATGAAACGCGTTCCGGGACCTTCGCCGACGGCATGCGCTGGACCTTGAAGGTGCATGGGCTGCCAAGCTCGCCGCCATCTTCGGGTGCGGCCGGTGGGGTGGCGTTGCAACAGGGCAATGTGATGCTTGCGCAGGCGCCCGGCATCGATCTTTACCAGCTCGATATCGCGGTGCAGTACGGTGTGGGTCGCACGCTGCGACTTTCCACCCAGCGCGCGCAGGCCGCGCCGCCGAGTCCGCAATGAAGCGCGTCCGGCACGCCGGTTTCACCTTGCTGGAAATCCTGCTGGCGCTGACGCTGCTGGCGTTGGTGATGCTGGGTGTCTGGGGTGCGATGGCCGGCGCCACCCGCATCACCCATGCCGCGGATGCGGTGATGGCGCGCAGCGAGAACGTGCGCACCGTCCAACAGTTCCTGCGCCGCTACGTGTCGGCGGCGCAATTGCAGCCGTATCTTGCCGAAGGCGATACACGTGCGCGAATGTTCGCAGGCGACGCGACGTCGATGCACTACGTCGCGCCACTGCCCATGCAGTCGGGCCATGCAGGGTTGTATGTGCAGACGATCAGCCTTCACAAGAACCCCTCGGGCGGGCTGTCGCTCGAACTCGCGTACCAGCCTTACACGGCCGACGCGCCGGAAACCGCGAACCCCGTGACACATCTTCTGCTGTCGGATCTGCGGGGCGGCAAGTTCCAGTACCTCGCGGCTGCGGCGTTCGGCAAGCCGGCGGCGTGGCGCGACGATTGGGGGGCGGTGAACGGTTTGCCGCTGGCGGTGCGCATCCACCTCGATCCAGCGTGGCGCGCACGGGTGCCGTTCCCCGACATGGTGATTCCGCTGCGCACCGGCGAAGGCTTCGGGGTGCAGACGGGAGCTGAGCCATGACCGGGCACCAGCGCGGCACCGCCTTGCTGCTCGTCCTGTGGGTCACGATGCTCTTGTCCGCGCTGTTGATCGGTGTCGCCGCCGCATCCCGCAGCCAGAGTCAGGCTTCGCTCTATGGGACCGAACGCGTCCGTGCGGAGTTGGCCGCCGAGGCTGGGCTTGCGCACGCGGTTGCGGGCTTGCGCGCCCCCGATCTTCGTGGTCAGTGGGTGCCGGATGGCCGGAAGTACCGCTTCGATTTCGACGGCGCCAAGGTCGTGGTGCAGGTGGTGGACGTGAGCGGACTGGTCGACCTCAACGCGAGCCCGTCCAATCTCCTGGGGGATCTGTTCGAGGCGGCCGGCCTGGATCGCACGCGCGCCGACCAACTCGCGAACACGATGGTCGACTGGCGTGGCGATTCGCCGAACGGTCAGGGAGGTGGACTGCCTTCTGCTTCGCGCAACCGTGGCGGGAACGTCCAGCCGCGCGGTCCCTTCCGCGCGATCGAGCAGTTGGCGCGGTTGCCGGGCATGAATGCCGATCTGTTCTCCAGGGTCGAAAGTGCGGTGACGGTCTTTTCCGGACGCAATTTCCCCGATGCGTCGTACGCGTCGCCGTTGCCGCTGGCGGCCCTGAAGGGCACCGGCGAAAACCAGGCGCGCGCCATGGTCGAGCAACGTCGCACCCGTGCGGCGCAGCGCGGCGCCGGCAATGGGAGTACCTTCGGCGGGGTCGCCAACGGTCCTCTGGTCGCGGGGTATGGCGGCGTGGTCGAGCGCGTCTTCAGCACCGCGACCATGCCCGACGGGACACGCGTGGGACTGGATGTCACCTTGCGCTTGGCGTTGACGGGGACCCAGGCGCGCCCGTACAAGGTGTTGGACTGGCGCGCTGATTGGGCGGCGCCCTGAAACGGTTCTCATGATGACGACTGCAGGCGCACAATCCCTGGAACGCGCAAAGCTGGCTTGGCGGCGTTCGCCGGTGCCCGGCTTCCTGCGCTGGTGGGGCGGCGAATTGACCGCGATGCTGCCTGCGCGATGGCGTGCGTGGGTGCAGCGCGGGCCGGACGTGCTGTGGCTGAGGGAGGTTTCCGGGGCGGCGACGGTCTGGCGTGCGCGCACCGGCGCGACATTGGCCGCGATTGCGCCGGCGCTGCCCTTGGACGTCCAGCGCACCGAATTTGTGCAGGCCTGTGCAGGGATTGACCCGGACGACCGGCGCCTGTTGCTGGTGGTGCCGGCATCCCAGGTGCTGTATCGGCGGCTGGTGATGCCCGCTGCCGCCGCCGCCGATCCCCGCCGCGTCGTGGGATATGAGCTGGATCGACAGACGCCGTTCAAGCCCGAGCAGGTGTACTACGACGTGGGCGTGAGTGCCGATGTGGCACCGGCGGGGCAGGTGGCGCTGGATCTGTACGCTGCGCCCAAGGCGGAAATCGATCCGTTGCTGGAGCGCTTCGACGCGATCGGCGTGCACCCCGACGCGGTGGATGTGCAGGCTGCCGATGGCAGGCTGGCCGGCATCGACCTGATGCCGCCGGCGCAGCGGCCGCACCGGGTGGATCGCCGTTTTCGCGCCAACCTCATCCTTGGCCTGGTCTGCATCTTGCTGGCGGTGCTGGTGCTGTCGCAATGGCTCGCCAACCGCCGTGCGGCGCTCGCGGACATGCAGGACGAAGTGCAGGCGATGCGCGCCAAGGCCACGCAATCGCAACAACTGCGCGCACAACTGACCGGCGCGCTGGCGGCGTCGAAGTTCCTGGTGAAGCGCAAATCGGAAAACCCTTCCGCGCTGGCGGTGCTGGACGACCTGACCCGGCGCCTGCCTTCCACCGCGTGGCTGGACGCGCTGACGCTGGACGATTCCGGTGGCCTCGACATCAAGGGCGAAGCTGCCAAGGCGGCGGCGCTGGTCGATACGTTGAGCAGTTCCAGGCTGCTGCAGGAACCCAAGCTGCAAGGGGTCATCCAGCCCGATCCCGCCACCGGCAAGGAGCGCTTCGAACTGGTCGCGCGCGTGCGCCAGCAAGGCGGCGCCGATGACCATTGAAGTGAAACGCCGGATGGTGCGGCGGCTTTCGCCCGCGCAGTCGCGCCTCGCCGCGATCGTGCTGGCGCTGGTCGTCTTGGCGATTGCGTATTTCCTGCTGCTGCACTGGTGGTTCGTCGCGCCGCTGATCAGCGTGGACGGCCAGATGCAGGATTTGCAGCAGATCCACGCAAAGTACGCGGCCGCGATCGCCGAACAACCGGAACTGCAAAAACGTGTGGCGAAGTTGGAACAAGGCGGCGCATCGGTGGACGCGTTCCTGTCCGGAAACGATCCCAGTGCGGCGGCCGCGAACCTTATCCAGCGCGCCACCGACGTGGTCTCGGCGCATGCCCGCGAAGGCGCAGGTTGCAGCATGCCATCCAAGATGCCGATCGAGCAGGACTCGGGCAGCGAACCGTTCCGGCGCGTCAGCGTCAGCATCACGCTTGATTGCGGCGTGCAGCCGCTGGCCGCGGTGTTGCACGATTTCGATCGCGGCCTGCCGTACCTGTTCGTGGACAACCTGACGGTGGCGCGTTCCCCCAGCAGCCGTCTGCAGGCGCAACTCACCTTGTCCGGCTACTTGAGGCCCGCGACGCCGTGAACGCCGCCGACCGACGCCGCCTCACGCCGACCTTCGGCATCGCCGCAGCGATCCTGCTGCTGCTGCTGATCGCCTTGTGGACGGGCCTTGGCCGTGGCACCCATTGGCACGACAATGCCGCGCCGGCGCGACTGCCATCGGTGGGGGCCGCCACGCCGGCACCGGCGGTACCGCCGTTGGATAAATTCGCGGAGGTGTGGCAACACCCGCTGTTCAGTCCCACCCGCACACCCGAGGCGGTCGCGACCGGCGAGGGCGGCTCCAGCGGCGATCTGGAGTTGACCGGCGTGATCATGCTGCCGCACCTCAAGATGGCAATCCTGCACGACAAGAGCAACGGCAGGGATTACCGCGTGGTCGAGGGCCAGCCCTCGCGCGGCGGGCCGGTGCTGGTGGAATTGCACCCGCGCAGTGCGGTGGTCGAAGTCTCAGGGTCGCGCCAACAGTTGCAGTTGATTCCGGGACCGGCGCCGGATTCGAGCGCGCCCGCCGCGAATGGCTTCCCCAATCCCGGCGAGCCGGAGCAGGCGGCTCCCAGCGCGGAAAGCGGCGCATCTGCTATGGTCACCCGCCGCGGAATACCGGGTTCGGGCGGGCAGCCCACGAACCGGTCGCCAAAGCTGGCGACGGGTTCGACATCTGCCGAGGCGCGCGCCCGGGCGCTGAAGGCGCGCATCGATGCGCAACGGCGCAGGGCGGCGCATCATGGCGGCGGCTGACGCAGACGGGTTGTGGAGTGCATGACGTGTACAGAAAGCTTGCCATGCTGGGGATCGCCTTCGCTGCCGCGCTGCTGGCGGGTTGCGCGCCGCAGATCCGCCAGGACAACGACTACAGCTTGCAGCGCGAGGCGATCGCGGGTACCCACAAGCCGGTACCCGAACCGCTGAACGTCGGCACGGAACAGCAGAACCAGACCCTCGCCAACGCCACCGCGCCGGAAAACCATTACGGCACCGGCGTGTTCATCAATCCGCCGAGCCAAGCCAGGTCGGGCGCGGGCACGAACGCAGGCGGCACCATCACCTTCAACTTCGACAACCAGCCGGTGCAGGCCGCGGTCAAGGCGATCCTGGGCGACGTGCTGCACGCGAACTATTCGATTTCGCCGAACGTGAAGGGCACGGTGACCTTCGCCACTTCGCAGCCGGTCACCGAAGCCGAGGTGCTGCCGATCCTGCAGATGCTGCTGTCGTGGACCGGCAACGCGCTGGTCCAGCAGAACGGCGGCTATCTCGTGGTGCCGGTGGAACAGGCTGCGCCCGGCAACCTCGTGCCCGGCCTCGGCGCGGTGGCGCCCGGCACGGGTTATGCGGCGCAGTTGTTTCCGCTGCACTACGTGTCCGCGGAGGCGATGCAGAAGCTCCTGAAGCCATTCGCCGACCCTAGGGCGTTCCTGCTGGTCGATCCGGTGCGCAACCTGCTGGTGATGGGCGGCACGCCCGACGAGCTCGCCAATTACCAGCGCATCGTCCGAACCTTCGACGTGGACTGGTTGCGGGGCATGTCGGTGGCGGTGATCCCGCTGCAGCACGTGCAGGCCGAAGATCTGGTCAACCAGCTCCAGACGCTGTTCAGCGAGCAGGCTGGCGGTTCCGCGCCGGCGACCAGCAACACTTCCGGCAACGCGATGAACATGGTGGCGCCGCGCTCGGAGAATCTTTCCGGCATGGTGCGGCTGATCCCGCTGAAGCAGAGCAATTCGCTGGTGGTGATCACGCCGCAGCCGTCGTACCTCGACGAGGTGCGCAGGCTCGTCACCACCATCGACAACGGCGCGGGCAATGCTTCGGGGCTGTACGTCTACAACGTGCTGAACGTGAAGGCGTCGGATCTCGCCAAGCATCTCAACGAATTGTTCGGCAACAGCACCGGCAACCAGCAGAATTCGGCCGGCGCGGTGGCACCGGGCTTTTCGCCGCTGGAACAATCGACCCCCGGCAGCCTCGGTTCGCAACAGGGCTTCGGAAGCTTCTCGCCCGACGGCGGCAATTTCTCGGGCGGACTTGGCGGCAACGGCAGCGACGATCTCGGCGGCGGAAGCTTCGGTGCGGGGATGGTCTCGGGTGCCACCCAGACCCGGCGCCAGCAAACCGCGGGGCAAGGCGCATTCGCGTTCACCACCAGCGAAGGCGTGCGCATCGCCGCGGTCAACGAGAACAACCAGTTGCTGATCCGCGCCACGCCCGGTCAGTGGGAAAAGCTTTTGCCGGTCATCGAGCGGCTGGATGAGAAGCCGCTGCAGGTGCAAATCGAGACCAAGGTGATGGAAGTCATGCTCACCGGCGAATTCCAGTTCGGCGTGCAGTACTACCTCGGCGGCCTGATAGGCACCCAGCCGGGATCGCCGCCCAACACCAACGAGTCGTATCACCGCCACCAGGGCGCGGTGGGCTTGGGTGGCGTGCAATACAACGCCAGCGATGCGCTGTTCTACTCGTTCGCGGGCAACAAGTTGCAGTTCGCGATCAGCGCGATGGAAAGCAGCGGCGATGCCAAGGTGCTGTCGGCGCCGTCCACCGTGGTGCTCAACAACCAGGAAACCACCTTCAAGGTGGGCGAAAAGATCCCGGTGGTGCAGACCTACCTCGTGCCAGGCGTCGGCACCGGTTCCACCGCCGACAACTTCAACGCCGGGCAGGTGCAGTACATCGACACCGGCGTGCTGCTGGACGTGGTGCCGCGCGTCAGCCCCGGCGGACTGGTGTACATGGACATCCAGCAGGTCGTCAGCAAGCCCACGACCCAGGACAAGTTCGGGAACTACACCATCACCAATCGCGCGCTCAGCACCGAAGTCGCGGTGCAAAGCGGGCAGACGGTATTGTTGGGCGGCCTGATCCAGCAAACCGACACGACCCAGGACAACGGCGTGCCGTTCCTCAACCGCATCCCGGTGCTGGGTCGGCTGTTCGGCACCACCGATCGCAACCGCAGCCGCACCGAACTGATCGTCTTGATCACGCCGCGCATCATCCGCAACCCGGAGGATGCGCGGCGTATCACCGACGAATACCAGACCCAGTTCGAATCGCTGAAACCGATCCTGCCGGCGTCGCCGGCTGCGGACAGCGGCTCGCAGAACCCGCCGCCGCCGCAGGTCCCCGCCCAGCCCCTCCCCGCGCCGGAGACCCCGGCGCCTGCCACGGCGCCATCGCCTGCCGGCGCGCCCGTTGCGGCGCCGGTCGCCGCTACCGGTTATTCGCTCGATCTCGGCGCTTATGCGGTTCGTGCGAATGCCGACCGGCTGATGGCGCGCGCCCGCGCCCGCGGCTATCCCGCCAGCGGTACCGATGGAACCTGGGACGGCAAGTCCGTTACGCGCGTGCACGTGGGGCCGTTCGCCAGCCGTGCCGCTGCGGAGGAAGCACGCGAAAGACTGCGAATGTTCGATCCAGACCTGCGGATCACGATCCAGGCTGGCTCCGGGGGCTGAGGCTGCGCCGGCGTGCGAACGCGCAAGAGTAGGATGGACGCGGTCGATCCGTTGCAATTGCAAGGAGCCCGTCATGAAACGCGTGGCGTGGTGGTGGCTGGCTTGCCTGTTGTTGCCGGTCCTGGGCGGCGCGCACGGCGGGCTGGATGCCGCGAAGCGCAGTGTCGAAGCGAGCATGCTGGTCACCGGTGAGATTGCGGTGAATTCAGACGGCAGCGTGTACGGTTATTCGCTGGATCACCGCGACAAGTTGTCGGCGCCGGTCATCAAACTGATCGGCGGGACGCTGCCCCACTGGAAGTTCACGCCGGTCAAGCTCGATGGCAATGCGGTTTTGGCCAAGGCGTCGATGTCGTTGCGCATCGTCGCAAAGCAGCTCGATGCCGAACACGATGCAATCAGCATCGAGAGCGCGGCATTCGGGACGGAAACGGCCCAGTCCCACACGACTTCGGAGTGTGCCAACGGCGCGTGCCTGGCTTATCTCGAAAAACGACCGCCCAGTTATCCGGTCAATCTCGTCCAGAATCTGGTGAGCGGCACGGTCTATCTCGCGATCGAGGTCGATCGGCAGGGAAAGGTCGCACAGGTGGCGGTCGAACAGGTCGACCTGCGCCGGCTTGCGGACGAGACGACGCTCGGTCGATGGCGGCATGAATTGGGCCGTGTCTCGATGGAGGCTGCGCGCAAATGGACGTTCCAGATTCCGCGGACCGGCATCGAGGCCGGCCAGGATCACTGGGTCGTGACCGTTCCGGTCAACTACAGCATCGGTATTCCGGGGGAGAGGAAGGCAATCGGTGATCCTGGGTACGGGCAGTGGGACGTCTACGTGCCGGGCCCGGTGAATTCGGTACCGTGGGCAGAAGCGCACCGCGGACAGGTTGCATCGAAAAGTGGTGCCGATGCAGTTCCGGACAAAGGTGTCCCGTTCGTCGCGGATCCGCGTTTCGTGTTGTTGACGGCGCTCGGTACGGACAGCCGGTCGAGACCTTCGCAGGAAACAGCCCCGGGACAGGGCTGATGCAGGCCTTCGGCCTGATCCGAGCGCCTGCGCGCGTTCATTGTCGACAGCTTGCGTATCGTGACCTGTTGGTCGTGCGGCCGTGAGGCCGCCAACGTAACATCAGCCTCGACAAGGAGGCATTGCGATGAAAGGCGTCGCCTGTTGCTTGCTGAGCATGCTCGTTGCGGCTGCTGCCGGCGCCGCGGAACCGCACATCCAGGCAAGCATGGTGGTTACCGGCGCGATCACCGTGAATCCGGATGGCAGCGTCCAGAGCTATACCGTGCATGAGCTGGACAAGTTGCCGCCTGCGGCGCGCCAGATTGTCCAGGCGACGGTGCCGGGTTGGCAGTTCGTGCCCATCATGACGAATGGCAAAGCCGTTGCGGCGGAAGCCGGCATGTCGCTGCGGATCGTGGCCGACATGATCGACGGGACGCATGCCAGGATGCGCGTGGCCAGCGCCGCATTCGGTTGCGAGGCGGGATCTGCGCGCACGCTGCTGCCCGATGAATGTCCGAAAGGCTCGTCCGTGTCGTATGCCCATCGGCGACCACCAGATTATCCAATGGAGGCCTTGCAGGCACGCGTGGGTGGCGAGGTGTTTCTCGTTCTGCAGATCGACAGGAACGGGCAGGTCTCGCACGCCGCTGCGCGACAGGTCAATTTGTACACCGCGACCGGCCAATCGGCGCATTACCGCAAGGTGCTGGCAGATGCGTCGCTGCGTGCGGCGAGCAGGTGGCATTTCAATATTCCGACAACCGGTCCGGAAGCTGCAAAGGACCATTGGGTCGTGCAGGTGCCCGTCACCTACTGGATCGGGTGGCCGGGCTCGGCGCCCGCCCGTCATTACGGCGAGTGGAACGCCTATATTCCGGGGCCCGTACAGGACATTCCCTGGGCGGGTGCGGACGATGCTCCGCATGGCGGCGCCGACGCGATTGCCGGAGCGGGTTTCCCCTTCGTCCGGGACACACGATTTGTGTTGAAGATGGCATTGACCGACGGTCATGCGCATTCCTGATCCGCTGGCGCAAGCAACGCGGCTCCAGGTGACGGTCTTAGTGCACCCCCGGTTCGGGTTGCCGGTGTCGCTAGACTGCGCGGATGCCTTCATCGCTGACCTCCATCATCGTCGTCGCAGCCGACAGTGGCGCCACGTTGCGCGAATGCGCTGCGCGCGCGCTGGCTTCGAGCGCGCCAGTCGAGCTGATGCTTGTGGACAATGGTTCGCGCGACAGCGTGCCGCAGGCGATTGCGCGCGCCTGTGAACACGACGATCGCGTGCACGTCATCTACAATCACGCGAACCTCGGATTCGGGCCGGCGGTGAACGTGGGTGCGCGACAGGCGCATGGCAGTACCTTGCTGGTGTTGAATCCCGATTGCATGCTCAAACCCGACACGCTGGCGCGGTTGCTGGATGTTCTGCACGCGCACGCCGATGCCGGTGTGGTCGGCGCGGTAGTGTGCGATGCGGACGGCGCGCCCGACCCGGCATCGCGGCGTCGCGACCCGTTGCTGCTTCGTTCGTGGAACGAAATGACGGGGCGCGCGAAGCGCGAATTGGAGAACGCGCGTTTTGAAGGCGTCGACGTGCCCGGTGTGATCCCCGAGGCAACGATCGAAGTCGAGAACGTATCCGGCGCGCTGATGCTGCTGCCGCGTGCGACATTCGAGCGGCTGCGCGGGTTCGACGACGGTTACTTCCTGCATTGCGAGGATCTGGATCTGTGTCGGCGCGCGCGCGATGCGGGTTACAAGGTTCTGCTGGCCGGGGACGTGCGCGTGCGCCATGCGAAGGGCGGTTCCAGCGCGCATCGTCCGGTGTTCGTCAGCTACCATAAGCATCGCGGCATGTGGCGCTGGTTTCGCAAATTCGATCCGGCCGCGCGCAAGCCACTGACGCGCGCGCTGGTCGCCGGCGGCATCACGGCACATTTTCTCTCAACGGCACCGTTTCTGTGGCTGCGCCGCGCCAACCGCCCATGACATCGCATCGGAAGCAAGCATGATCCGCGAAATCCTGAAAATGGGCGATCCGCGCCTGCTGCGCGTGGCGCCCCCGGTGCCGCCGGCGCTGTTCGGTACCGCCGAATTGAACGACCTGATCACCGACATGTTCGAAACCATGCAGGCGGCCGACGGCGTGGGTCTGGCCGCGCCGCAGATCGGCGTGGACCTGCAACTGGTGGTGTTCGGCTTCGAGCATTCCGATCGCTACCCGGACGCACCAGAAGTGCCGCGCACCATCCTCTTGAATCCGCTGGTCACGGCGCTGTCGCGCGACATGGAAGAAGGCTGGGAAGGTTGTCTGTCGGTGCCGGGCCTGCGCGGGGTGGTGAGCCGGCATTCGTTGATCCGTTACCAGGGCGTGGATCCGAGCGGCACGCCGATCGACCGCACGGCCGAAGGTTTCCACGCGCGGGTGGTGCAGCACGAGTGCGACCACCTGATCGGGCGGCTGTATCCCTCGCGCATCACCGATTTTTCGAAGTTCGGTTTCATCGATGTGCTGTTTCCCGAGGAAGCCGGCCAGCTCGAATGATGGCCCCCGCGCGCCGTGTCAGGCGCTCAGTTTCTCCGCCTGTCCGCGTAGCGCGTCGAGTTGGACGTTCCAGTCCGTGAGCCGGTTGCGTTCCTGCTCGACCACCGCTGCAGGCGCGTGATCAACGAAGTTCGCGTTGCCGAGCTTGCCTTCACATTTCTTGATCTCGCCCGCAATGCGCGCAATCTCCTTGGCCAATCGCGCGCGCTCGGCGTCAAGGTCGATCAGGCCCGCAAGCGGAATCAAAATGCGCAGGTTGCCCACTACGGCGGCTGCCGCCGCGGGTTCCGCATCGTTGCGCCCAAGCCAGCGCGGCGCTTGGCAGCGCGCCAGAAATTCGATCTGGCTGGCAAATTTCACCACGCGACGCCGATCTTCCGCATCGCCGTCGGCCAGCAGCAGCGGGATGGTCTTGCCCGGGGCGATGTTCATTTCCGAACGGATCTTGCGCACGCCGGTCAGCAGGGCCTTGAACCACTCGATCTCGGCAGTGGCCGGTTCGTCGACAGCGAATTCGTCCGTGCGCGGATACCTGCGCTCGAGAATGCTGGTCTCCTTCAGACCGACCTGCGGTGCCACCGATTGCCAGATTTCCTCGGTGATGAACGGGATGATCGGGTGCAGTGCGCGCAGGATGGTTTCCAGCACCACCAGCAACGTGTGGCGCGTGGACGTCGCGGCGTTCGCATCGTTGCCGTTCAACGCGGGCTTGGACAGCTCGAGGAACCAGTCGCAGTATTCGTTCCACACGAATTCGTACAACGCCTGCGCAAGATGATCGAAGCGGTAGGTCGCGAAGTGCTGTTCGACTTCGGCCAGGGTTGCGTGCAGCCGCGACACGATCCAGCGTTCGGCTTCGGTCGCGGGAATTGAGTCCCTCTCCCCTCGGGAGAGGGGTTGGGGTGAGGGTTCGGGCTCGCCGAGACGCCTCGCAAGATCCGAACCCTCACCCGGCGTTTGCGCGCCACCCTCTCCCGGAGGGAGAGGGTAAGTGGTATTCATCAACACGAACCGCGCCGCGTTCCACAGCTTGTTGCAGAACGCCTTGTAGCCTTCGGCGCGCTTCAGGTCGAAGTTGATGGTGCGGCTGTAACTGGCCAGCGCGGCGAAAGTGAAGCGCAGGGCATCGGTGCCGATCGCCGCGATGCCGTCGGGATAATCCTTGCGGATGCGTTTCTCGACCTTTTCGCGCACCTGCGGGATCAACAATGACTTCGTGGATTTTTCGACCAGCGCAGGCAGCGTGATGCCGTCGATCAGGTTCAGCGGGTCCAGGGTGTTGCCCTTGGACTTCGACATCTTCTGGCCTTCGGCGTCGCGCACGATCGCATTGATGTACACCTCGCGGAACGGCACCTGCTTCGTGAAGTAGAGGGTCGTCATCACCATCCGCGCGACCCAGAAGAAGATGATGTCGAAGCCGGTGACCAGCACCGCGCTCGGCAGGAAGACCTTGTCGGTTTGCCAGTTCGCGACGACTTCGCCGCGATCATTCTTCACCGATTGATCGGATGGCCAACCCAACGTCGAGAACGGCCATAGCGCCGACGAAAACCACGTATCAAGTACGTCGCTGTCCTGCCGTAGGGCGGGTTTCAACCCGCCGTTTTCGCCGCGCAACTCAGGGTAGTGCGTCAACAGGTCGGCTTCATCTTCGCCGACGAAAGTGTTGCCCGCGTCGTCGTACCACGCGGGGATACGGTGGCCCCACCAGAGTTGCCGGCTGATGCACCAGTCCTGGATGTTGTCGAGCCATTGGGTGTACGTGGTCGCCCAGTTTTCGGGGACGAATTTGATGTCACCATTGCGCACCGCATCCAGCGCCGGCTGCGTGATCGCGGCGCGACCCTTATCCGACGTGAGGTCCACGAACCACTGGTCCGTGAGCATAGGCTCGATCACCGCGTCCGAGCGCTGGCTGACCGGAACCTGCAGCTTGTGCGGTTTGCTTTCGACCAGCCGGCCCTCGGCTTCAAGGTCGGCAAGGATGCGCTTGCGCGCTTCGTAGCGGTCGAGGCCGCGGTATTTTTCCGGTCCGTTGCCGTTGATCCTGGCATCGAGTGTCAGGATGCTGATCGAATCCAGCGCATGGCGCTGCCCGATGCCGTAGTCGTTGAAATCGTGCGCCGGCGTGATCTTCACGCAGCCGGTGCCGAATTCGCGGTCCACGTAGTTATCGGCGATGACCGGAAGCTCGCGGTTCGCCAGCGGCAACAGCACCCGCTTGCCGACCAGCGCCTTGTAGCGATCGTCCTCGGGATGTACCGCGACGGCCACGTCGCCCAGCATGGTCTCGGGACGCGTGGTCGCGATCACCACGTGATCCGGTGCGCCAGCCGTCGTGCCGATCACGTCATAGCGGATCGACCACAGGAATCCATCACGCTCAACGTTGTTGACTTCGAGATCCGACACCGCGGTCATCAGCACCGGGTCCCAATTCACCAGCCGGTTGCCGCGATAGATCAGGCCCGCGCGATACCACTCGACGAAGACTTTGCGCACGGCGGCGGACAGGCCTTCGTCCATCGTGAAGCGCTCGCGCGACCAGTCCACCGATGCACCCATGCGACGCATCTGCCGCGTGATGGTGGAACCTGACTCCTGCTTCCACTGCCACACCCGTTCGACGAATTGCTCGCGTCCCAAGTCGTGGCGTGTCTTGCCTTCTGCCCCAAGCTGATTCTCGACGATCTTCTGGGTTGCGATGCCGGCATGGTCGGTGCCGCCCTGCCACAACGTATTCCTTCCGGACATTCGCGCGTGCCGGATCAACGCGTCCATGATGGTCTGCTGGAACGCATGCCCCATGTGCAGCGTGCCGGTGACGTTCGGTGGTGGCAGCAGGATCGAATACGGCTCACCCTTGCCGGACGGCTTGAAACAGCCGGCGTTTTCCCACTGCGCATACCACTTCGATTCGATCTCTTTCGGGTCGAAACTCTTGTCCATCACGGGTCCCGGATTCCGCGCGCAGCGCGGTTTGCAAGGCAAACGCGCATTCTAGCGACGCGGCGCTTCCGCTTGTGGATTTGGGAGGACATCCTTGTCTTTTTCCGCGCGCCTCCTGGCGTAATGGTTTTGGCGACTTTTGCCGAAACAAAAGTCGCCCGCTCGCGGAGCGAGCGGAGCCGCTTCGATTGTTACGGCGTCCATTTGCGATGCGCGTGAATCGACATCACCACGCCGAACCCGGTCAGCAGGGTGATCGCCGACGTGCCGCCATAGCTCACCAGCGGCAGCGGTACGCCGACCACGGGCAAGAGGCCCGAGATCATGCCGCCGTTGACGATCACGTACACCATGAACGCCAATCCAAACGATCCTGCGACAAGTCGCGAATACGTGTCGCGCGCGTTGGCGGCAATCCACAGGCAGCGCCCGACGATGAAGGCGTACACCACCAGCAGCGCCAGCACGCCGACGAGCCCAAATTCCTCGCCCAGCACCGCGAAGATAAAGTCGGTGGTGTGTTCCGGCAGGAATTCCAGCTTGGATTGCGTGCCCTGGTTGAAGCCCTTGCCGAGCACACCGCCGGAGCCTACCGCGATCATGGACTGGATGATGTGCCAGCCGGTGCCGAGCGGATCGTTCTCGGGATGCAGGAACGTCATCACCCGTTCGCGCTGGTAGTCGTGCATGAAGTGCCACGCGATCGGCGCGACGGCGGTGATTCCGGCCAGCATCGCACCGATTTTCCACCACTGAAGGCCGGCGAGGAACAGCACGAACAAGCCGGATGCCGCGATCAACAATGCCGTTCCGAGGTCGGGTTGCTTCCCGACCAGGATCGCGGGGATGCCGATCAGCACGCCGACCGCGATGATGTCGCGCCAACGCGGCGGCAGCGGACGCGGGTGCAAATACCACGCCACCATCATCGGCATCGCCAGCTTCATGAGTTCGGAAGGCTGGAAGCGGATCACGCCGAGATCCAGCCAGCGTTCGGCGCCACGGCCTTCACCGAGCACCATCAGAACGATCAGCAGGAAACTGCTCAGGAGGTAGAACCACGGCGTCCACGCGCGCAGCAGCGTTGGCGGGATGCGCGAAACGGCCAGCAGCAGCAGCGCGCCCGCCACGAAGCGCGCGGCCTGGCCCAGCACCATCGATCGGTCGAGGTTGCTGGCGCTGTACAGCACGGTCAGCCCGATTAACGCCAGCACCAGCAATCCGATCGCGAGCGGCAGATCGATCCGCGGACGCGAAAATATGCGCCGCCCGATCCGGAACGCACGTCCGCTGAAGCTGGCGACCAGTTCGTTCATGGCGTGCTGGGCCCTTGCGCGCCCGATTGCGTGGCGATCGCGGTAACCGGCACCGGCGGACGTTCGGACGGCGGTGTGTCGGCCAGCCACTGGTTCAACATCTTGCGCGCGATCGGCGCCGCCGCGCTGCCACCCCAGGCGCCGTGTTCCAGCGCCACCGCGATCGCGATTTGCGGATGGTCCGCGGGCGCATAGCAGATGAACCACGCGCGGTGGCGCTCGGCGAGGTACTCGAGATTCTTGTTGGTGTTGTAGGCGTTGGTGGTGCGCGAATAGCGCTCGGCGGTGCCGGTCTTGCCGGCGATCAGGTAGGGGAAGTCCTTGCCGACACCCGCCTGATAGGCGGTGCCGAGCGGGCTGTATACCACGCCCAGCATGCCCTGCCTGACCGCTGCGAGATCGGCGGGATCATGGGTGATCTGCACGGGCGGCGGTTGTGGGTAGGCAACCTCCGGCGCTTTCAAGCCATCACTGGTCGCGGCGAGCAAATGGGGGGTATGCGAAAGCCCACCGCCGGACAGGGTGGCCAGCGCGTGCGCGAGTTGCAATGGCGTCACCATCCAGTAACCCTGGCCGATGCCGGCGATCACGGTTTCACCCGGATACCACGGTTGCTTGAAGGTCTTGCGCTTCCATTCCGGCGAAGGCAGCACGCCGCCGGTTTCATCGGGCAGGTCGATGCCGGTGGGGCTGCCGAACCCGAACTTGGCCATCCATCCGTCGAAGCGCTGGATGCCCATCTGGTAGGCCAGCGAATAGAAATACGTATTCACCGACTGGGTGATGGCCTGCACCAGGTCCACGCGGCCACTGCCGTAACGGACGTCATCGCGATAACCGCGCGACGAACCCGGGATGTACCAGGTGCCGGTCGACATCACCGTGTCCGTGGCCTTGCGCAGGCCGAGTTCAAGGCCGCCCAAACCAAGGAACGGTTTGACCGTTGAACCCGGTGGATAACCCCCGCGCATGGCGCGGTTGAGCAGCGGCTTTTCCGGATCTTCCAGCAACGCGGAGTAATCGGCTTGGCTGATGCCGTTGACGAAGAGGTTGGGATCGAAACTCGGTATGGTCACCATCGCCAGCACGTTGCCGTTGCGCGGGTCGATCGCGACGGCAGCGCCGGTCTGCCCGCCGAGCGCGGCGATGGCGGCCTTCTGCAGGCGTTCGTCGATGGTGAGATAGAGATTCTTGCCGGGCTTCGCGGCCACCCGCTGCAGCACCCGCAACGGACGCTGGTTGGCGTTCACCTCGACCAGCTCGTATCCGGGCGTGCCGTGCAGCAGGTTCTCGTATTCCTTTTCGAGTCCGGTCTTGCCGATGTGCGTAGTGCCGGCGTAGCGGTCGGGATCGAGGCGTTGCTGTTCCTTCTCGTCGATGCGGCCCACATAGCCGATGACGTGCGCGAATTCGTCGCCGTAGGGGTAGTTGCGCGTCAGGTACGGATCGATGCTGACGCCCGGGAACTGCCATTGGTTGATCGCGAAACGATCACGGTCGCTTTCAGTCATTCGGAATTTCAGCGGCACCTGCTCGAACGCGCGGTGCTGTTTGAGGCTTTGCTTGAAGCGCTGGATGTCATCCTGCGTCAGCGGCACGATCGCGGACAGCCGCTGCAGCATGTCATCCATGTGCTTGACCTTGTCCGGGATCACGTCCAACCGGAAGGCGGGCACGTTGTCGGCCAGCAGCCGGCCTTCGCGGTCGTAGACCAGGCCGCGCGGCGGCGGCAGGTGTTTCAGCCTCACCCGGTTGGCCTTGGCGCGCGTGGAGTATTCGGTGTGCTCGAATATCTGCAGGTACACGAAACGGCCGGCGACGCCCAGCAACATCACCAGCATGATCGCGAAACCCGCCAGCGCACGGCGCCCGAAGCGCGCGCGTTTGGCGCGTTCGTCCGGCAGTTCGCTGCGCCCGTTCATGTCGCCTTCGCGCCCTTGCCGCGCAGGCGGATGTTCACGTCGTCCAGCAACAGGAACACGAACGGCCAGACCGCGGCGCCCACCGCCGGCGCCAGCCAGGAAAGCGCGGGCATTGGTGCGTCACCCGCGAACGCGCGGATCAGCGCCTGCAACACATGGTTGTTGAGCAGCAGCAGCCACACCGCCAGTGCCTGCTGCCACATGGGAAAGAAGCGCAAACGTGAGCGGAAGCGCAGCACGATGAACACCAGCACTGCGAGTCGGAGCGCCTGGTCGCCCAGCAGCGCGCCGTTCAGAAGGTCGGCCGCGAGGCCGACGCCGAAGGCCAGGCCGACGCTCACGCGATCGGTTGCCTCCAGCGACCAATAGATAAGCACCAGCGCCGGCCAGTACGGCTTCAAGGGCTGGATCAGTGCGGGCAGCGGCATCAGCATCAGCAACAGCGCCAGCGCGATGCCGATCCAGAAGACCCAGCCCTGCGCGCGCACGCGATTCATGGAATGGCTCCGGCGGACTCAGCTGGCTGGCCTTGCGATCGCGCCCGGGCGGTCGGCGCCAGTGAAGCTGGCGGTCCCACCTCAGGCGCCGGCGCGGGTGGACCGATCGGGTCGGGCTGGTCGCGCAGCAGCAGTACTTCGCCGCTGCGCTCCAGTTCCGCCGCGGGCTTCACCAGCGCTTCCATGAACATGCCGGACGCGTCGCGCTTCAATTGCGCAACGGTGCCCACCGGAAAGCCCGCGGGAAAGCGTCCGCCCAATCCCGATGTCACGAGCTGGTCGCCGGCTTTCACGTCGGAGGACAACGGCAGGTTCGGCACCACCAATTGCGCCGTGTCACCGGTGCCGTGCGCGATGCCGCGCAGCCCGGTTCGCGCGACCGTTACCGGCACCGCGTGGTCGGGATCGATCACCAGCATCGCCACCGATGCATGCGGCAGGGTCTCGATGATCTGGCCCATGACGCCGTGTGAATCGATCACCGTCTGGCCTACGTGCACGCCTTCGTTGGCACCGACGTTCAACATCACGCGATCCCGCGTGGGGCCGAGTTGCACGTCGATCAACCGCGCCAACTGTGCGTGCATGCCGAGCAATTGCTGGGTGTCGAGCAATAGCTTCAGGCGCTCGTTCTGCCGGGTAACCGCGTGCATGCGATTGAGGCGCGCCTCGGCCAGCAACAGCGCTTCGCGCAGTTGCCGATTCTCGTCGATCAACTTGCTGCGCTGGGCGAACGCGGTGCCGGCCTGGTGGACCCAGTCGGCCGGCGCCGCTGCGATCTTGTAGATCGGCACGATCGCGGCGGCCGTGGCGTAGCGCGCCCGGTGCAGCCAGCCGTTGCGATGGTCCAGCACCATCAGCACCGCGGCCAGCGCGAGATAGGCGATCAGGCGCAACGTGCCCGCGGTCGCATCCGAGAAGATCGGAGTGGATTCCTTTTGCGGAAGCGCCATGGCGAAGCGGGGAGAGAAAGACCGAAAACGAAGTGTGTCGAGCGCAGACTGCCCCGACCCGGCATTGTGTCACGCTTTGCTCGGGACTCGGGGTCCGCGATCCGGCTCGGGAAGGGGATGTGCGCCTATCCGAATCTTCGGATTGAATTGGCTGTTGTGAGAAATCAGGCCATGGAAGGCCAGTCTGGAGCCGAGGGCGCTCGCGCCTTCAGGCTTGCCACGCGCTGTCCGGGCAGCGTTCGTGGACGAATGCAATTATTCGCTGGCAAAAAAATCGCTGCCATGCATGTCGATCAACTCTAGCGCGCGTCCGCCGCCACGCGCGACGCAGGTCAGCGGATCTTCGGCGACCTGCACGTACAGGCCGGTTTCCTCGCTGATCAGCTTGTCGATGTCGCGCAGCAGCGCGCCGCCGCCGGTCAGCACGATCCCGCGCTCGTGCACGTCCGAGCACAATTCGGGCGGGGTCTGTTCCAGCGCGGCCTTCACCGCCGCGACAATACCGTGCAGCGGCTCGCGCAGCGCTTCCAGCACGTCGTTGGAACTGATGGTGAACATGCGCGGCACGCCCTCCGCGAGGTTGCGGCCGGAGACTTCCATCTCGCGCACTTCCTTTTGGGGGTAGGCACAGCCGATCTCGATCTTGATGCGCTCGGCGGTGGGATCGCCGATCAGCGTGCCGTTGCTGCGGCGCACGTAGTTGATGATGCTTTCGTCGAAGCGGTCGCCGCCGATCCGCACCGACTGCGAATACACGATGCCGTTGAGGCTCATCACCGCGACCTCGGACGTACCACCGCCGATATCCAGCACCATCGAACCGCGTGCCTCGTGCACCGGGATGCCGGCGCCGATCGCGGCGGCCATCGGTTCCTCGATCAGGAACACGTCGCGCGCGCCCGCACCTTCGGCGGATTCCTTGATCGCGCGGCGCTCCACTTGCGTGGAACCGCACGGCACACACACCAGAACGCGCGGGCTGGGGCGCAGGAAACGGCTCTTGTGCACCTGCTTGATGAAGTGCTGCAGCATCGCCTCGGTCATGGTGAAGTCGGCGATCACGCCATCCTTCATCGGCCGCACCGTGACGATGTTGCCGGGGGTGCGGCCCAGCATCATCTTGGCTTCGTTGCCGACCGCCGCCACCGAGCGCGGCCCCCCCGCGCCGCGATCCTGGCGGATCGCGACCACCGAAGGCTCGTTGAGCACGATGCCCTGGTCGCGCACGTAAATCAGCGTGTTCGCGGTGCCAAGATCGATGGAAAGGTCGTTGGAAAAGATGCCGCGAAACAGTTTGAACATGCGCGAACCGCCAGGGTGCGGGCCTGAGCGTCAGGCAGGAGGGAAAGAACGCGCCAGTCTAGTCATACCGATATGGCTCTGCAAGGGCAAAAACCGGCGCAAAGTCACACCTGGCGCGGCTCGGGTCGAATCCCGTGACTGGACCCATTAGCATCGACGGTTCTGTTCGCGAGACCAAGGAATCCATCGATGCCGGTTGCGCTGATCTGCGGCTCCATGGCCTACGACACCATCATGGTGTTCGAGGATCGCTTCAAGAACCACATCCTGCCGGACAAGGTGCACATGTTGAACGTGTCCTTTCTGGTGCCGCGAATGCGCCGCGAGTTCGGCGGCTGCGCCGGCAACATCGCCTACAACCTGAAGTTGCTGGGCGGAGAACCCGTGCCGATGGCGACGGTGGGGCAGGATTTCGCACCGTACCGGGAGTGGTTCAAACAGCAAGGCATCCGCCTGGACCAGGTGCGCGAGGTGCCGGGTACCTTCACCGCGCAAGCCTTCATCACCACCGACCAGGACAATAACCAGATCACCGCGTTTCACCCCGGCGCGATGATGCAAAGCCAGTTGAACCGTGTCGGCGACGTGGCCGATGCCGAGCTCGGCATCGTGGCGCCGGATGGCCGCGACGGCATGCTGCAGCACGCGGCCGGGTTCGCCGCACGCGGCACGCCTTTCATCTTCGATCCGGGCCAGGCGATGCCGCTGTTTTCCGGTGAGGAATTTCGCGCCTGCATCGACAAGGCCAGCTACGTGGCCGTGAACAGTTACGAAGCCAGCCTGCTGTCGGAGCGCACCGGCTGGTCTGAAGCAGGCATCGCCCAAAGGGTCGAGGCTTATATTGTCACCCATGGCGCGGAAGGCTCGGTGATCCATGCGGGCGGCGCGACCCACGAGATTCCCGCTGCCAGGCCGCGCAGCGTCGTCGACCCGACCGGCTGCGGCGATGCCTATCGCGCAGGGCTGATCCACGGCATCCTGCGCGGGCTCGATTGGCCGGTCGTGGGACGGATCGCGTCGCTGATGGGCGCCCTGAAAATCGCGCACCCCGGCACCCAGAATCATCGTTTCGATGCGGCGGGGTTCGCGGAGGAATTCAGGCGGCAATTCGGCCACGCTTTGGGGTAAAAAGAAAGCTGAACGGCCGCTGCGAACCTCTGTGGTTTCGTTCAGGCTGCCCAGCAACAATGCTTCCCCCGACTTCGGCGCAAACCCACAGGAGGCCATCATGCCCATTGCACGCAACTTCGTTCTCGCCGCGCTGCTGGCTGGCGCGCCATTGTTGTACGCCGGCAACGCGCATGCCGCGGGCGGGGAAATCAGCTGCCGGATGAGCTTCGAGATCCACGGTTGGTCGGCGTTCTACAAGACCTCCAGCGGCAGCGGCAACGTCACTTGCAGCAATGGCCAGCACATGACCGTGCACCTGCGCAGCAAGGGCGGTGGCCTGACCTTCGGCAAGTCGAGTGTCGAAGGCATCGGCAAGTTCTCGGGCATCTTCAGGATTGAGGAGATCCTGGGCACCTACGTGACGGGCGAGGCCCACGCTGGCGCCGCCGCGTCATCGCGCGCTACCGTGATGACCAAGGGCAACGTCTCGCTGGCCTTGAGCGGCACCGGCAAGGGCTGGAACCTGGGCGTCGATTTCGGCAAGTTCACCATCAGTAGATGATTTGCGTTCGTCCATGAACGCTGTTCCGCTTTGTCCGATGGCCAGCACAATCGCTTCTAGTCCGCCAACACCAGAACGGCCATCCATGGCCTGACTTTTCACAATAGCTGCTTCGAGCAGGCTTCTGGAGCAGCACCTGATCAATGTGTCTGATGAGCAGGGATGAACTGCTTGTCGACCGCTTCCGCGAGTTGATCCGGCGGCAGCAAGCCCTGGGACAGGATGAAGTCGTTGAACTGCTGCAGGTTGAATTTGCCGCCCAGCGCGATTTCGGTATGGGCGCGCAACTGCAGGATGCGCGAGTAGCCATGGAAATACGCGGTGGCCTGGCCGGGCGAGCGGAACATGAAGCGGTCCAGTTCCTCGCGCGCGAAGGCTTCAGAGATGCCGACGTCGTTGACCAGGATGTCGTGTGCGCGTTGGCGATCGATCAGGCCCAGGTTCAACATCGGATCGAGGAACGCACGCGCGGCACGCAACAGGCGCAACTGCAGCGCGATCATCTGCCCGCCCGCGGGTTCATACGGCACCATCATCCATTCCGCATACAGCGCCCATCCCTCGACGTTCACGCTGTTGAACGCGAACAGCGAGCGCGCCAGCGACACGCCGTGCTCGACCATCGCCGAGAACTGCAGCTCGTGGCCGGGGCGTCCCTCGTGCGCGGTCAGCGTCCAGGCGCAGGCCTTGCAGGTGAAATCGTCGTAGGCCTCGTTCTTGCCGTTGCCCGACGGCGGATTGCCGAGCGGCAGCACGAAGGCGCCGCGCTCGCCGTGGTTGTTGATCAACGGCGGCGGGTCCATGTGCGGCGCGGGTTGCGCGGCGCTCTCGGCTTCGGACGCCAGGCGCATGATCATCTTGCGCCTGGGCAGCGTGACGATGTGTTGGTCGCGGATGATCGCCTCGATCTTGTCGATGACGGTCTGGTAGTACGGCTCGATGTTGTTGCGGTCGAGCTGCTGTTTCTTGAGATCCTTGATAACGGCGCGGTAATCGGTGGTGGGCGCAAAGCCTTCCGCCTTGGCGACGTAGGGCGCCAGCGTTTCCATCTCCGACTGGATTTCCATGAAGGACTGTTCGGCCTGCTTGATCAGTTCCTGCGGCGGAATGTCGATGCCGACGTTCTTCAAGTTGTCCGTGTAGATCGGCTCGGGCAGGCGCGCGTCGGTGCGCGCGCGGGGCAACACCGTCGACTTCACCCACGCGCTGTAAGCGTCGAGTTGCTTTTGCAGCGTGTCCAGCGTCGATCCGGCGCCATCGATCTTGTATTTCGCGTAGAGCTTGCGGATGCCGTCCACGTAGCGCTGTGTATTGGCAAGGTTCTGCTCCACTTCTGCCTTGTACGGGCCCAGCAGTTCCCTGTTGCCGGCCTTGGCTTCGAACAGTGCTTCGGCTTCCTTGGTGACCGGCGTGCAGCCGGAAGTCATGCCGACGTAGCACTTCAAGCGCGCCAGCGCATGCGGCCGGCGCCCGGCGGCAACCTGGTCCTGCAGCAGCACGAACTCACCCTGGAAGATCGTCTGGCCGACATCGGTGTAGGGCAGCATGTACTGGTCCTGCAACTTGCTGCTTTCGATGAAGCGGTCGGCGGCGTGGATCATGATTTCCAGGTCTTCGCGGACGTTCGCGTCGGCGGTCTTGGCAAGATCCGCCTTCAGTGTGTCGCGCGCCTTGGTGAGCGCCTCCCGCGAACGCACCTCGACATTGGGCTTGAGGTCGACGACTTTGTCATCGTAGCCCGGCAGGCCGAACCGCGAAGCGAATTCCGGATTGAATTCGGCGAGGGTTTTCAGCAGTACCTGCGCGTAAGCGTTGCTCTGCGCGACCCATGCGGTCGGCGGCACGGGCGCGCTGTCGGGACGCAGGTCCGGTTTGGCCGAAGAGGGCGGCGCGGCGAGCGCAGCCGGTGCGGTGAGCACCAAGGCCGCAACGGCAGCAACAATTCGCTGGAACATGACGGATCTCCGCTGGAGTCCATGGACACTAACATGCTTGTTCGGCCGCGGGATGGGCCGAAAGTCAGCGGCAAGCGCTCGCTACAATCGCGCTTTGCCTGCGCCAGAGGAATGCCTTTGTCCGCTCCCGGGTTGGTCGTGCGCGCCGGCGGCTGCCACTGCGGCGCCGTGCGTTTTGAAATCGAGGCGGCGCCGAAACCGCTGCTGCAGGCATGCACCTGTTCCATCTGCAGGATGACGGGCCACGTGCACCTTACCGTGCCCGCGTCCCGATTTCGGCTGATCCGTGGTGCCGATGCGCTGACCGAATACCGGTTCAACACCGGCGTGGCGCGACACTTGTTCTGCAAGCATTGCGGAGTGAAATCATTCTACGTGCCGCGCTCGCACCCGCACGGTTACAGCATCAATGCGCGTTGCCTCGATGACGACGTGCTGGCGAACTGCGAGTGGTTGCCGCCCTTCGATGACGCCCATCGCGATGCTGCGACGGCTGCGGTCGCGCATCTGGCCGACGACTGAGAAAACTCCGAATAACCTGCTGCGCTTGGCAGCTTGCGCGCCGCCGTCACGCTATCTGCCATCGCTCGCGACGGTTCTTTGAAGTTTTCCTATAGCGCGAACGCACCCTTGTACCCCGGCTGCAGGAACTGCGCGAACACGCTCGCGGGAACCTCCACTGTTTGAGTCCCATATACGTAAGCCGCGACTTGGTAGGGCGGGAAAATCAGCGTGAGACCCGGGCTCGGCGCGTTCGGCGCGTTGCCGGGACGCACCGCGAACACGGAGTAATTGACGCGGGTGGGCTTGGTGCCATCGGCGAGCATCTGCAGCATGTTGGATTTCCAGCCGTGGATCGCCGTGGGCGAGCCTTCGCCGGGCTTGGGCGCATCCGCCATGAATTTCTTCAGCAGCGCGTCGTGCGCGAAATTGGCCAGCGCCTTGCGTGCCGCATCGGGATCGACGAACAAGTCATCCAGCGTGATCAGCTTGCCGGCCTTGCGATCGAAGACGAACGCCGCCTCGACCGGGATGGGATGCGCGCCGCCGGCGTCCTGCATGCCGGTCTCGCGCACGCTGGTGAAAGCTGGCGTCGTTGCCGCGATCTTGAAATCCAGCAGCATTTCGAATCGTCGATTGGCGACTTCCGGCATCTGGGTCGGGTCGGGCAGCGCCTGCATGAATTCGCGCTTGGCGTTGTCGGCGGTGGCGCGCATTGCGTCGGCGAGCGGCTTTTCATTGGCCGGCAAGGCAGGCAACGTGACCGCGATCTTGTAGTGCCTCGTCGTTGCATGGTCGCCCGGCAGTCCCGCGGTGGACGCGTTTGCCGGTGCGGCCGGCGGGATCACGGGTGCGGAAGCGCCGGGGGTCGAAGCCGGCGCGATGGCTGTCGTGGCAGCATTGCTTTCCTGTGGTTGCTGGCACGCCACCGGCGTCATGGCGGCCAGTGCGGCGATCAGGCAGATTGGAGTGGACGATCTCATCGGTTTGCCCGGCGGAAACCAGGAGCGAGTCTAGGTCGCTCGACGTTAAGCATTTGCTTGGCAATTGAGCTTTGCGATGGCCCGTGATTGCTACGCCGATTGCTGCCGTGCGTGCGCATTCCCTCACGTGGCTGCGGTCAGAATGTCCATCGTGTCCTGACATTTCGCAAGCTGGATTCCTTATCATTTGCGAATGGACAGGTCTTCGAATCCGTGGCGCCTGTGCGTGGCGCCGATGATGGATTGGACCGACAGGCACTGCCGGTATTTCCATCGTTTGCTCAGTCCGCATGCGCGCCTCTACACCGAGATGGTGACCGCTGCGGCGCTGGTGCGTGGCGAGCGCACGCATCTGCTCGCCTACAACCCGGAGGAACATCCGGTGGCGCTGCAGTTGGGGGGCGCCGACCCGGTCGAGCTTGCCCAGGCTGCGCGTCATGGCGAGGAAGCCGGCTACGATGAGATCAACCTCAACGTGGGTTGCCCATCCGATCGCGTGCAGTCGGGACGCTTCGGTGCGTGCCTGATGCGCGAGCCCGAATTGGTGGCCGAGTGCGTGCACGCGATGCGCCAGGCGGTGCGGGTGCCGGTGACGGTGAAGTGCCGGATCGGCGTCGACGATCAGGACGACGATGCGGATTTGTTCGCGTTCGCCACGCGGCTGTTCGATGCCGGCGTGCGGGTGCTGGTCGTGCACGCACGCAAGGCTTGGCTGCAGGGCTTGTCGCCCAGGCAAAACCGCGAGGTGCCCCCGCTCAACTATCCGCGCGTATACCGGTTGAAACAGGAGATTCCCGATCTCCGGGTAATCGTCAATGGCGGCATCGATGGGTTGGCCGCGGTACGCGATCACCTTTGCCATGTCGATGGCGTAATGCTGGGGCGATTGGCGTACCACAGTCCCCACGCGCTGGCGAGCATCGACGCCGCGCTGCATGGCGGCGAACCGCCGGCGCGCGAGGCCGTGCTTCAATCCATGCGGCCGTACATCGAGGCGGAATGTACACGTGGCGTGCGGCTGGCATCGATCACCCGCCACGTGCTGGGCCTGTACCACGGCGAACCCGGCGGAAAGGCGTTTCGACGTGTGCTCTCCGAGCGCTCGCGAGCCGCGGACGCGGGATGGGAATCGGTCGAAGCGGCAATCGCGCAGGTCGATGGCCGCGTCGTGCGCGCAGTCGCCTGAAGGCACTCAAAACGTGGCCGGGCGGGGGTTCGGCCGGTATCCAGCCGATGTTCAGCACGAATTCAATGGGCTGCGGGATGATCGTTGCCTTGAGATCCGCGAAGCGGGTGCCGATGGCCATGAAATACCGCAATCTTGCGATGGCGCTGGCGGGCATGCTGCTCGCGGGCACGGCGCTTGCTGCGCGCAAACCGCCGCCGCGTTCGGCACCGGCCGCGCAGGCTTCGCATCCGGTGACGCTGGAACAGGCGGTCAAGCAGGTGCAACACCAGACCCGCGGACATATCCTCGCAGCCGACACGGTGACGCGCGGCAAGGCCAACGTGTACCGTATCAAGGTCCTGACGCCGCAGGGGCAGGTGCGGGTGGTGCAGATGCATTCAAACGCGCGGACGCAATCCGATCCCGGCAAATCCGGCTCTGGTAAATCTGATTCTGATCAAGGAGGGCACTGATGCGCATCCTGTTGGTGGAAGACGAGGCGCCGCTGCGCGAAACCCTGGCCGCGCGCTTGAAACGTGACGGGTTTGCGGTGGATGCCGCCGCGGATGGCGAGGAAGGTCTGTACCTCGGGCGCGAAGTGCCGTTCGATCTTGCGATCGTGGATCTCGGGCTGCCCAAGCTGTCCGGCATGGAACTGGTGGAGATCCTGCGCAAGGAAGGCCACAGCTATCCGATCCTGATCCTCACCGCGCGTTCGTCGTGGCAGGACAAGGTGGAAGGCCTGAAATTCGGCGCCGACGATTACCTGGTGAAGCCGTTCCACGTCGAGGAACTGCTGGCGCGGATCAACGCGCTGGTGCGACGGGCCTCTGGCTGGGCCAAGCCGGTGCTGTCGTGCGGACCAATCCGCCTCGACACCACCGCCCAGACCGTGACCGTGGAGGGCAGGCCCACCGACCTCACCAGCTACGAGTACAAGGTGCTGGAATACTTGATGCTGCACGCGGGCGAGCTGGTATCCAAGGCCGACCTGACCGAGCACATCTACCAGCAGGACTTCGATCGCGATTCGAACGTGCTGGAAGTGTTCATCGGCCGCTTGCGCCGCAAGCTCGATCCGGAGAGCAGCATGAAACCGATCGAAACCGTGCGTGGCCGCGGCTACCGCTTTGCGATCCCGCGCGATGAAACGGTGACCGAGCAGTAGCCGAGCGATTGCAGTTGCACGCCCAAGCCGTCCAGGGCGATGATGCAGGCGATCGCGGTTCGCACGGACCGCGCCAGGATCAGGGCCGGATGGTTTCGGTTTCCGAAGGCACGGCGTCGCGCCGACCGCTGTCGCTGGTGTCGCGATCGACCATCGCCACGCTGCTGGTGCTGATCGGGTTTCTCGGCATCACCGGCTTCGCACTGGATCGCGCTTATGCGCACGCGGCGCTGGCGGGTTTGCGCGGACGCTTGCAAAGCTACGCGTATGCCTATCTCGCGGGCGTCGATATCGGCAGCCGTTCCGATCGCGCCTACCCGCCGGACATGGCCCCGCCGAACCCGGATTTCTTGCGGCCCGGATCGGGTCTGTACGCGGTGATCATTGGCGAGAACGACTTTCACTGGGCCGCAAATTCCGCGTTGGGCCGGGACCTGCCGTTCCACGCCTTGCTGCCCACCGGCGTCACGCGTTTCGAAGGTCCGGTCGCGACCTCGGCGGGCGAGTTGTATGTACTGAGCCAGGGCGTCGAGTTGATTCCGCCCAACAACAGCAACAACAAAAGCTATCGGCTGACCGTTTACATTGCGGAAAACGAAGGCTTGTACCAGACCGGACTGACCGCGTACCGACGCACCCTGTTCAGTTGGCTGGCGGCGCTGGGCTTGGCGTTGCTGGTGCTGCAGCAGATTCTGTTGCGCTGGAGTTTCTCGCCCCTGCGCCGGGTGGCGCGGGACATCGCGCGCATCGAGCGCGGCAGCGCCGAACGCCTGGTCGGGCCTTATCCGCGAGAGGTTTCGGCGCTGACGCGTGGCTTGAACCGCTTCATCGAAAGCGAGCGTGAACACCTGACGCGCTACCGCAATACGCTGGATGACCTGGCGCACAGCCTCAAGACGCCGTTGGCGGTGGCGCGCTCGCGGCTGGAATCCGACGATTCCGAGGCAGACCTGCGATCCGGGTTGCTGGCGCAGGTCCAGCACATGGACCAGATCGTCGCCTATCAATTGGCGAGGGCCAAGACCTCAGGGCATTCGACCTTCGCGGCGCCGATCGCGGTGCAAAACCACGCCGAGGCGGTGGTGCGCAGCCTGGAGCGCGTCTACGCGAGCAAGAACATCCTGTGCGAGTTCGACCTCGATGAAAACGCGCGCTTCTACGGGGAGGAAGGCGACCTGCTGGAACTGCTCGGCAACCTGTTGGAGAACGCGTTCAAATGGGCGAACCATCGCGTGCTGTTGAGAGTGAAAGGCATCGCGCCGGGCAATCCCAAGGCGTGGCGCACGGGGCTGGAAGTCCGGGTGGAAGACGATGGCCCCGGCATTCCCGCTGAGCAACTGGAACGCGTGCTGCAGCGCGGTGTGCGTGGCGACGAGCGTGTGCAGGGGCACGGCATCGGGCTCGCGATCGTCGAAGACATCGTTCGTGCGTATCGCGGCACGATGGAAGTGGACCGCTCCCCCGAACTCGGCGGGGCGTGTTTCCACGTCAGCTTTGCGGAGACGTGAAGTCCGTGAAGGGAGACAAGCCGCAAATGATCCAGTCAACTCCGTCGAAGCGGCTGTTGTGAAAAGTCAGGCCATGGATGGCCGTTCTGGAGTCCCGCAAATCCCGCCAACCGTTCGCTGGCGAAAACCATCGAATACGGCGATCACGGACGATCGCGCTACTGAATCGAGCCCGGCAGCAGCGACTGCCAGGTAGCCGGGCCGGGCTCGGCGGCCGGTCGAATCGGCGCGGGACCGCGCGGTTTGGCGCTGGCCGTCGGGCCATGGTTGCCTTGCGCAGCGTGCTGGGGCGACGCGGCCGACGGCGTCATGCGCGGCGCGGCCGGCGAAGAGTCAGGCGTTTCGATGGTGGCAGCCGCCATCACGTCGGGTTTGGACGTGGCGCCGGTCGGCGCATCGCGCTGTTGCAACACGGGTAACTGGGGAGCACCGTTTTCGGCAGCCAGCAACGGGCGATTCGGGCCATAATCGAACGCTGCCGCGGTGAGCGGCACGCCACCCAGCAACAATACCGTTACCCACACTGCCGCGTGTCTCATGACAGCCCTCGGAATCAGTGCATGTCGAACGCCCATCTTGACACATCCGAATCCCGGTCGCCAGCGAACGAGAAACAGGGCCGGACGGCGGATTCGGACATGCCGCGGATGCTCGGTTTGCTGGCATCCGGCGACGCGCTGACCGGGCCGGACTTGGCCTCGAAGCTCGGGATTTCACGTGCCGCGGTATGGAAGCAGATCGAAACCTGGCGCAGCGCCGGGCTCGAGATCGATTCGGGTGTACATGGTTATCGCCTCCCGCATCGGCTGGAGCCGTTGCATGCCGATCGAATCCGAGCCGGCTTGCCCACCGGGGCGCGGCGCCGCATCGGGGTGCTGGAGAATCACTGGCGGCTGGATTCGACTTCCAGTGAACTGGCGCGCCGCGCGGCAGATCTGCCGGACTTGTCTTTCGTGTTTGCCGACTGGCAGCAGGCCGGGCGCGGCCGTCGCGGCCGGCAATGGCTGTCGCCGCCAGCGACCAATCTGCAGTTTTCCTGCTTGAAGCGCTTTGCGAGCGGCTACGCTGCGCTGTGCGGCCTGTCGCTTGCGGCGGGTATCGCCGCGGCGCAGGCGCTGGAAGATTGTGGCGTGCGCGGGATCGCCCTGAAGTGGCCCAACGATCTGGTCCACGATGATGCGAAACTCGGTGGCATCCTGGTCGAATTGGGCGGCGAATTCATGGGGCCTTGCCACGCGATCATCGGCATCGGCATCAACGTGCACCTTTCCGATACGGTGCGCGCCGCGCTGGGCCGTCCGTGCGCGGATTTGACGAGCCTGCTCGGCGGGATGGCACCCTCCCGCAATGCATTGGCGGCTGCGTTGATCGCACGCCTGGTGGATGCGCTCGATGCGTTCGATGCCGCCGGTTTCGCCGCCTTCACGCACGCCTGGGCAGGGCGTGACGCACTCGCGGGGCGCAGGGTTCGCGTCGAGGGCGCGCATGGCACGTTCGACGGCATCGCGGCGAACGTGGATGCGCGTGGTGCGCTGCAGGTGCGCACGGATGAAGGGATGCGCGTGATCGACAGCGCTGAAGTCACGGTGCGGCCGGAGTGAGCGCACGCGCCGGCGAAACATGGTTGCTCGATCTCGGCAATTCCCGGGCCAAGCTGGCCCGGCTGGAGCACGGCGCGCCCGCGGATGCCACCGCGCTGGACTGGTCGCAACCGGACTTCGCGGCGTGCGTGCACGAAATTTTCAGGGCTTGGCCGCAACCCGCGCGTGTCTTCGTCGCTTCGGTAGCGCCCGCCGCGTTTGCCGATCGCATCCGCGCGCTGCTGCCGAGCGGCGTGGCCACCGAAACCAAATGGCTGCGCACGCCGCGGCGTGCGTGTGGCGTCGGCAACCGCTATGCAAAACCGGAACGCCTTGGCATCGACCGTTTCCTGTCGATGGTGGCCGTGCACGCCCGCACGGGTGGCGCGGGCATCGTGATCGGTTGCGGGACCGCCTTGACCCTGGATGCCGTTGCCGCGGACGGCGAACATGCGGCGGGCTTGATCGCGCTGTCGCCGGGCCGGATGGTCGAAGCGTTGCGCAGCGGAACCGCGATCGCCGCCACCAATCCGGATGCATTCGATGACGATGGCGGCGACGATACCGCCGCCGCATTGCAGGCGGGTTGCTGGGCTGCCGCGGGCGCGTTGGTCGAGTGGTTCGTCGCCAGACAAGGTGTTGCACGTGGCGAAGCGCCGGTATGGTTGCATGGCGGCTGGGCCGGGCGCCTGCAGGCATGGCTTGTGCGCGACGGGTTCAAGGCGCAATTGTTCGAGGATGCGGTGCTGCATGGCCTCGCGTTGTGGTGCGACCGTCCGTGATGGCCACCTTGACTGACCGGGCGGCGTCGAGGTCCTGTACGTGAAGACCAGAACGCCCTCCCGGACCGACATTTCAGTTTTGCAATCATTCTTGATCGCGGTACGTTGAACGCCATCGAATCCTTGTAGATTCGGCCCTGCGAATTCCAGAACGGTGCCGCGGCCTCACTTCTCACAAGAGCCGCTTCGGACGAAGCGTTGAAACCGGAAAACCATGTTCGTTCGCTTGCTGTTCCTGCTGCTGGTGGCGTTGAATCTCGGCGCGGGCGCGTGGCTGTTGTTCGGGCGCACGCCGCAGTCGCTCGCCTTGCCGGCGACCGACCCGGGCGTGCCCGAATTGCAATTGCTGTCCAAGGCGCGGCACGGCGCGCCTCTTGCGAAGCCTTCCGCGATTGGACCGGACGCGCCGAAGGCCCACGAAGCGTGCAGTACGCTTGGTCCGTTCATGACCGCGATCGACATGCGCGCGGCGCTGCAAACGCTGTCGCCGCATGTTCCACGTATCCAGTACCGGGAAGAACAGCTGCGGCGCTCGCACGGGTACTGGGTCTATCTACCGGCCGTGTCCAGCCGCGAAGCGGCGCTGGACGAGGCGCGTCAGCTCGCCGCCAAGGGCATCCACGATTACTACGTGGTGACTGCGGGCGATTCGCAGAACACGATTTCGCTGGGATTGTTCAACGACCAGTTGAACGCGCGGAGTCGGCTCGCGCAGCTGCAGGCGCTGGGTTTTGCCGCCAAAGTCGAGCAACGGGTCGATACCGAACCTGCGTATTGGGTCGATTACGCCGTGCCGGCCGGTGGCAATTTCGACTGGCAGGCGTGGCTACCCGGTCGCAGTGACCTGCAATCGAAACCGGTCGATTGCTTTTGATGGCATGCCTGCTGTCCGCTGCGATTCGCGCTCGCAGGCTGTTGCGATAATCTTCACGGTAGGTCGGCGTGGCTCGGTTGCGGTTGCTGCAATAATGTCCATGAGGCGCCGGCATAGCTCAGTTGGTAGAGCAACCGCCTTGTAAGCGGTAGGTCGTCTGTTCGAGTCAGACTGTCGGCACCAATCCATTGAAGCATCACGGGACGAGCAAGAGACATGGGTGCGGAACTGGATCCCCGCGAAGCGGAATTCCAGGCGCAAATCGAAGCGCTGCGCCGGCATTTCATTCAGGAACTGCCCGGCCGTCGCGCCGCGCTGGCGTCGGCGTGGGACGACTGCGTGGACGGCGGCGATGAAGCGCCATGGCTGCGCCTGCGCGACGTGGCCCACAAGTTGTCAGGCTCGGCGCCGTGCTATGGACTCGACGCGGTGGGTGATGCTGCGCGCGATCTGGATCGCCTGTTGTCCGGGCGCATGCCATGCCGCGAACGCGATCTCGCGACGGCGGCGGTCGCGCTGCTGACGGTGGTGCTGGACGCTGCCATCGTCGCGGCGTAGATCCCGGGTGGTCCTGCCTTCACCCGCGGGCTATGCTTCCATGCTCCGCACAATCACCGGGTGACGGCGCGTGGCGAGCACAATGAAATCGATTTCCCTGTTCGGCGTTCCCACCGACATCGGCGCGGGTTCACGGGGCGCCTCGATGGGGCCGGAGGCCTTGCGCGTGGCAGGCTTGCCGCAGGCGCTCGTCAGCCGCGGCATGGATGTCGTCGATCGCGGAAATCTCGTTGGTCCCTTGAACCCGTGGCAGCCGCCACACGAGGGCTATCGGCATCTCGCGGAAGTCATCGCATGGAACCGCGCGGTACTGAAAGCTGAAGCGGCCGAACTCGAGGCCGGCCGGATGCCGATCATGCTGGGGGGCGATCACTGCCTCGCGATCGGATCGATCAGTGCGGTGGCGCGGCATTGCCGTGCACGCAATCGCAAGCTGCGGGTGTTGTGGCTGGATGCGCACGCGGATTTCAATACGGCCGAAATCACGCCGTCGGGAAATATCCACGGCATGCCGGTGGCGTGTCTGTGCGGATTCGGTCCCCGCGAGTTGACGGGGATGAGCGGCGCGGTGCCAGCTCTTGCCGCGGATGCGGTGCGCCAGATCGGCATCCGCTCGGTCGATCCCAACGAAAAGAAGCTGGTCCACGACACCGGGCTCGAGATTTTCGACATGCGCTACATCGATGAAGTCGGCATGCGGGGAGTGATGCAGCAGGCGCTGGACGGTCTGGACGACGACACCCACCTGCACGTCAGTTTCGACGTGGATTTTCTTGATCCTTCGATCGCGCCGGCGGTCGGCACCACGGTACCGGGCGGACCGAGCTATCGCGAAGCGCAATTGTGCATGGAGATGATCGCCGATACCGGGCGTGCCGCCTCGCTGGACATCATGGAACTGAACCCGGCGCTGGACGAGCACAACCGCACCGCGGAACTGGTGGTCGACTTGGTCGAAAGCCTATTCGGAAAATCCACCCTGATGCGCGCCTGATTGCGCGCCGGACCAGTTCGGCCGCGGCGGCTGTGGTGGAAAGTCAGCCCATGGAAGCGCGTCTGGTGCTCGTTGATCGAGAACCCAGCAAGGTGCAATGGAATTCAACGAAACAGCGATCAGGGACGATTGCAACAACGGTTTTGGAGAGTCAGCCCACGGAGGGGCGTTCTGGTGCTCGTTGCGCGAGAAGCCAACAAGATGCAATGGGGGTTCGACCAGCAGCGCTCATGGACGATCGCATGGCAAATGAGACCCGCGTCAACAAACCGCCGTTCAGCCGGTCAACAACTGTCACGCTGGTGGACTCGGCGCGGGTGCGAGCATGTCTCTTGCACTTCCGGGGTGGGCGCCGCCCGGTGCGGGGCGCGAAACACGTCGAGGAGACGTTGTGGCGGAACACAGGGGACAATTCGGCGTACTGGGGGCCATTCCCGGTGGACACGTCCTGCTGCGCTGGTTCGGGTGGTTCGGTATCAGCCTGCTGGTGATTCCGGCAGGCATACTGGCCGTGCTCGCAACCACCGGCAGCGACATCCTGCGGGCGGGCAACGTCGCGCTATTGCTGCGCGTGGCCGGGCTGTGCGCACTGGCGGGTGCCGGCGTGTTGCTGGCGTGGACCCTGGGCAGCTTGCGCCGGCTGGCCGAACTGACGCAAACCCTTTGCGAGCAGGGCGAAAGCCCGGTGTTCGTCAAGGACGCGGAGCAGCGTTATCGGTTCGTCAACGAAGCGGCGGCGGCGCTGATCGGTCGCCGGCCGGCAGACGTGCTCGGTCGGCGTGACAGTGAACTGCAGCCCAGCACCGATGCGCTCGCCTGGGAAGAAAATGATCGCGTGTGCCTGGATCGCGATCTGCCCACGATGTTTCGCGAAGTGCAGGCGACTCCGTCGGGTGAACGCAGCTTCCTGGTTTCCAAGCGTCCGCTGCACGACTTGCACGGCCGGGTTTCGGGTTTGATCGGCGCTGCGCGCGACATCACCGACGAACTCGAACTGCAAAAACTGACGCGCCGCCGCGCGGACGAAACGCGCGTGTGGTTCGACCTGAATCCGTTGCCCGTTGTGGTGTTTGCCAGTTCCGACCTGCGCGTCCTGAGCGCCAATGCCGCGGCCGAGCAGTGCTATGGCTACGCGCGCCAGCGCTTCCAGCAGTTGCACGTTCCGGATTTGTTTGCCTCGACGGAAGCCGAACGTCTGCGCGTCTACCTGCGCGACGCCGGTCGCGCGGTGCCGCCGGGCAGTGTGGGCTGGCAGCATCGCCGCGCCACCGGCGAGTCCTTCGACGTGCTCACGGACGTCGGCAACCTGCCGCGCGCCGAAGTGCCCGCGCGCATGATGCTGGTGCGCGACCTCTCTGCCGAACATGCCTCGCGCCAGGCGCTGCGCGAATGCGCCTCGCGCTACGACGACCTGGTCGAATCGGGTCTCGCATTCGTGTGGATGCACGATTTGGACGGTCGCTTGCTGCGGGTGAACGCGGCGATGGCGCAAGCGTTGGGCTACAACCGCGAAGACATGGTCGGGCGTCCGCTGGCTGATTTCGTTTCCGACGAAGCCGATGCCAACTGGAACGATTATCTCGATGGCATCCGCAGCTTGCGGCGCGACGGTGGCGTGCTGCATTTCGCGGCGCACAACGGTGAGCGGCGCGTGTGGCAATACCAGTTCGTCTGTTATCCGGATGCCGAACCGACGCCGTACGTGTTGGGCTCCGCGCAGGACGTGACCCTCCGGCATCGCTATGAATTGCGCTTGCGCGACCAGAACCAGCGCGACACTTTGACCGGCTGCCGCACGCGGCGGTTCCTGGAACTGTTCGCGATGCAGGCCACCCACGACCAGGCGTGGGGCTGCGTGGTCGTGGACATCGATTACTTCAGGCAGTTGAACGCCAGTGAAGGGCACGAACGCGGCGACGAAGTTTTGCGAGACTTGGCACGGCTGCTCGGCCATACCGCCGGCTCCGGCGATGTGGTCGTGCGACTGGGCGGCGACGAATTCGCAATCGTGATGCCGCACACCACCGAGCACGGCGTGCGCGAGCTGGCCGATCGTCTGGCCGCGGCCTCGCGCGACGGCATGCCGGCGGTGTTCTCGATCGGTTGGGCGCTGCGAGAAACCGACGAGCCGCTGGAATCCACCCTGCGGCGCGCGGACAAGATGCTGTTACTGGGTCGGGGGCAGGAACGCGGTTCGGGCTAGCCGCGCGTTGATTGCGATCATTCCTGATCACCGCATCGCCGAGTGGCGAGATGGTCCGCTCCTCTCAAGTCATGAACACCAGAACGGCCATCCATGGCCTGACTTTCCATCAGGCTTATTGCGTCGCAGCATGGCGCCGCTTAGCATTTGCGGTTTGCCCTCCCGAAGGTGGGCGCCACGGGTAGCGGGCGATGCGTAGCCACTATTGCGGTCTGATCGGGGAAAACGACGTCGGGCAGTGGGCCACCTTGTGCGGCTGGGCCGATGCACGCCGTGACCATGGCGGCGTGGTGTTCATCGACCTGCGCGACCATCAAGGCATCGTGCAGGTCGTGGCCGATCCCGACAATGCCGAAGTGTTCAGGATCGCGTCGAAAGTCGGTTACGAGGATTGCCTGCGCGTGACCGGCACGGTGCGCGTGCGCTCGAACATCAACGAGAAGATTCCGACCGGCCGCTATGAGGTCATCGCCGAATCCATCGAGTTGTTGAACGCCGCGCGCGACCTGCCATTCGCGCTGCACGAAAACCCCAACGAAGAGATGCGGCTGAAATACCGCTACCTCGACCTGCGCCGCCCGCAGATGCAGAAGCTGATGCGCACGCGCGTCAGGCTGGTGCAGGCGCTGCGCCGTTGGCTGGATGCGCGCGGCTTCCAGGATATCGAGACGCCCATCCTGACCAAGGCGACGCCGGAAGGCGCCCGCGATTACCTCGTGCCGTCGCGGGTGCACGCGGGACAGTTTTACGCGTTGCCGCAGTCGCCGCAGTTGTTCAAGCAGCTATTGATGATCTCGGGCTTCGATCGCTACTACCAGATCGCGCGCTGCTTCCGCGACGAGGACCTGCGCGCAGACCGCCAGCCGGAATTCACCCAGCTCGACATGGAGTTCGCGTTCGTCGAGGAACGCGACGTGCAGGACACGGTCGAGGCGTTGATCCGCGAGGTGTTCTTTGATGTCGGCGGCATCGAACTGGCCGATCCGTTCCCGCGCATGACGTGGGTGGAAGCGATGCGCCGTTACGGTTCCGACAAGCCGGACCTGCGCATCGAAGGTGAGTTGGTCGACGTGGCCGACCTGGTGAAGGATCTCGAGTTCAAGGTGTTTGCGGGGCCGGCGAATGATGCCGACGGCCGTGTCGCGGCGCTGCGGGTTCCCGGTGGCGCCGATCTTTCGCGCAAGCAAATCGACGACCTCGCCGCGCACGCCGCGAAGTTCGGTGCCAAGGGTCTTGCGTGGCTGAAGGTGCAAGACGCCTCAAAAGGTCTGCAAGGCGTGAATTCGCCGGTCGCGAAGTTTCTCGACGAAGCGACGCTTGCGAGGATGCTGCAAAAGACCTGCGCGCAGGACGGCGACGCGCTGCTGTTCGGCGCGGGGAAATGGAAAACGGTCAGCGAATTCATGGGGGCATTGCGGCTCAAGGTTGCGCGTGACCGCGGCCTGGTTGGCGAAGCTTGGAAGCCGTTGTGGGTCACCGATTTCCCGATGTTCGAATACGACGACGCCGAGCAGCGCTACGTCGCGCTGCATCACCCGTTCACCGCGCCGAAGGTCGACGATGTGACGGCACTTGCCGCCGATCCCGCGCACGCGGTCAGCCGCGGCTACGACTTGGTCTTGAACGGCGCCGAAATCGGTGGCGGCTCGATGCGCATCCATCGCCCGGAGATGCAGAGCGCGGTGTTCAGCCTGCTCGGCATCGGCGAGGACGAGGCGCGTGCCAAGTTCGGCTTCCTGCTGGATGCGTTGAAAATGGGCGCACCGCCGCATGGTGGCATCGCCTTCGGCATCGACCGGCTCGCGATGCTGATCGGCGGCACCGACGCGATCCGCGACGTCATCGCCTTCCCCAAGACCACCAGCGCGCAGGACCTGATGACCGACGCACCCAGTCCGATCGACGCCAAACAACTCGCCGAACTGCACGTGCAAGTGCGAGACGCAGGGAGTAGAGAGTAGGGGTAGGAGCCAAGCCCCAACGTGCGAATGCGCGCCGGCCTTTTGCCCCCTTGAGTCAAGGGGGCGACCGAACCGCAAAGCGGTTCGGTGGGGTTATGGAGAAATGGTGGCCATGGGCGTAAGTGCGAGCCCGTAGCAGTTGCGCAAGTGTTTCCCTAGACTTTCAACCTTTCAGCACAAACGGTATCGCCCATGGGTCGAGGTCCTTCAATCGCCGGCCGCAAGAATGCCCAGGACGCCAAGCGCGGCCAGACGTTCACCAAGCTGGTGCGCGAAATCATGGTGGCCGCACGCAGCGGTGGTGGCGACATCAACGGCAATGCGCGGTTGCGCACCGCGGTGGACAAGGCGATCGCCGCCTCGATGCCCAAGGACAACATCGAGCGTGCGATCAAGAAGGCCACCGGTGAGCTGGAGGGCGTGACCTACGAGGAACTGCACTTCGAAGGTTACGCGCCAGGTGGCGTCGCAGTGCTGGTGGAATGCCTCACCGACAATCGCCAGCGCACCATTTCCGACGTGCGCCACGCCTTCACCAAGTTCGGCGGCAACCTCGGAACCGACGGCTCCGTCGCTTATCTGTTCCACAAGGTCGGCGTGCTGTCATATGCCGAAGGCGCCAACGAGGAAAAAATCACCGATGCCGCGATCGAGATCGGCGCAGAAGACGTCAAGGTTTGGCCGGAGGACGGGCAGATCGACGTGATCACCACGCCGGAATCCTTCGAGGCCGTGCGCGAAGCGATGGAAAAGGCCGGGTTGAAGCCCGATCAAGCCGAAGTGACCATGCGCGCGGAACTGGACGTGCCGGTCGCGGCGGATCAGGTCGAGGCGGTGCAGGGCCTGCTCGCGCGGCTGGACGAACTCGACGACGTCCAGAACGTGCACTCCAACGCGGATCTCCCGGCGGGTTGACCGTGGATTCGGCGCAGCCCTTGCGCATCCTCGGCATCGATCCCGGCAGCCAGCGCACCGGTGTCGGTATCATCGAGGCCGATGCCACGGGCAAGCTGCGATGCGTATTCCACGCGACGTTGCAGGTGGCGGGCGAGGAGACGTTTCCGTTGCGTTTGAAACGGATCTATGACGAACTCTCGGACATCATCGAGGCGAATGCGCCGGCGGAAGCCGCGATCGAACGCGTGTTCATGGCGAAGAACGCCGATTCCGCGTTGAAGCTCGGTCAGGCTCGCGGCGCCGCGATATGCGCGGCCGTCGGGCGCGGCCTCGCCATCCACGAATACGCACCCAACGCCATCAAGCAGGCGGTGGTGGGCAAGGGCCATGCCGGCAAGGAACAGGTACAGCACATGGTCGGCATCCTGCTCAACACGCGCGAGCCGCTGCAGGCCGACGCTGCCGACGCGCTGGCGATCGCGATCACCCATGCACATCTGCGCGCCAGCGAGGCGCGGACGGGAATTGCAATTGCGGCGTGGAGGCACAGGCGATGAACTTCCCCCTCCCGTCCTTCGGACACCTTGTTCCAAGGGCGGGGAACGGAAACGTCGCATACTTCCTCGCCCGCTCGCGGGGGAGGATTGGGGCAGGGGCAAGTCTTGCGGGATATCTGCCATGATCGGTCGTCTGCGCGGAACGCTCATCGCCAAGCGCCCGCCGTGGGTGCTCATTGAAGTGGGCGGCGTCGGTTACGAGCTGGAAGTTCCGATGTCCACCCTGTACGACATGCCCGACGCCGGCAGGGAAGTGATCCTGCTGACGCACTACGCGCACAAGGAAGACACCGTCGCGCTGTACGGTTTCCTGCGCGACGACGAACGCAACCTGTTTCGCGACCTGCAAAAGGTTTCCGGAATCGGCGCGCGCATCGCGCTGGCGGTGCTGTCGGGCGTGTCGACTTCGGAATTCGCGCGCCTGGTGCAAGCCGGCGACGTGGCCGCGCTGACGCGCATTCCCGGCATCGGCAAGAAGACCGCCGAACGCATCGTGGTGGAACTGCGCGATCGCGTAGCCAAGGTCGTCGCATCCGCGCCGTCCGGCGTCGTGCAGACGCCGCGCGATCCCCGCAGCGAAGCCGAGGCCGCGCTGCAGCAACTCGGTTACAAACCCGCCGAGGCTGGGCGTCTTGCCGCTGCTTCTTGCGTGGAAGGAGACGACGCCGAGATGATCATCCGCAAAGCCTTGCGCGCGGCACTGGGAAGATGACGGACAGGGCGGCCATGGACGCGTCGACCGACGCAGGCAAAAAAGCCCTGCATGTGATGGTGCTCGGCGCGATCGGGGTGGTGTTCGGCGATCTCGGCACCAGCCCGCTGTACACCTTCAGCGAAGCCTTCAGCGACCAGCACGGCATGCCGGTGACGACCTTCAATGTACTGGGCATCCTGTCGTTGGTATTGTGGACGTTGCTGATCGTGGTGGCGTTGAAGTACATCACCTTCATCATGCGCGCGGACAACAAGGGCGAGGGCGGCATCATGGCGATGATGGCGCTGGCGCAGCGTGCGACTCGACAGTATCCGCGCACCCGCAAGCTGGTGGTGCTGGCTGCGGTACTGGGCGCCGCGCTGTTCTTCGGCGATGGCGTGATCACGCCATCGATCACGGTGCTTTCGGCGGTGGAAGGCCTGGGAGTCGCCGCACCTGCGCTCTCGCATTGGGTGGTGTGGATCGCGGTGATCGTGCTGGTCACGCTGTTCCTGTTCCAGAAACGCGGCACCGGCGGGGTCGGCAAGGTGTTCGGTCCGGTGATGTGCGTGTGGTTCGTCGCGCTCGGCTTGATCGGCTTGTACAACGTCGTGCAGCACCCGCTGGTGCTGCGCGCCATCAATCCCTGGTACGGGTTCAATTTCTTCGTCCACCACGGCACGGGCGGTTTCCTCGTGCTGGGCGCGGTGGTGCTGTGCGTGACCGGCGCCGAGGCGCTGTATGCCGACATGGGTCACTTCGGACGCAGGCCGATCACGGTCGCGTGGTACGGCTTCGTGATGCCCGGCCTGATGCTGAACTACTTCGGGCAGGGCGCGTTGCTGGTGCACGATCCGTCGGCGGCCAGCAATCCGTTTTATCTGGCAGTACCGTCGTGGGCGTTGTATCCGATGATCGCGCTGGCGACCGTGGCCGCGGTGATCGCCTCGCAAGCCGTGATCGCGGGCGCCTTCTCGATCATGCGCCAGGCCATCCAACTCGGTTTCCTGCCGCGCATGCCGGTGGTGCACACGTCCAACGAAGAAGCCGGACAAATCTACCTGCCGTGGATCAACCGCCTGCTGATGATCCTGGTGGTGCTGGTGGTGATCGGATTCGGTTCCTCCAAGGCGCTGGCCGGCGCCTACGGGATCGCGGTCACCGGCACCATGGCGATCGACACCACGTTGTTCCTCATCGTCGCGTGGCGGATGTGGAAGTGGAATCCGGTGGTCATCGTCGGGCTGGGTCTGTTCTTCCTCACGATCGACCTGTCGTTCTTCGGCGCGAATACGCTCAAGGTCGAGGACGGCGGCTGGTTCCCGCTGGTGCTGGGGCTCGCGGTGTTCACCATCCTCACCACCTGGCGGCGCGGCCGCGAACTGGTGTTGCGCGAGCTGAAGCACAGCGGTCTCGCACTGGCGCCGTTCATCAGCAACATCGCCGAGCATCCGCCCACGCGGGTTGAAGGTACCGCGATCTTCCTGGTCAGCGATCCCGATGCGGTGCCGCACGCCCTGCTGCACAACCTCAAGCACAACAAGGTGCTGCACAAGCGCAATGTGATCCTGACCGTCGATACGCTGGAGACGCCTTACGCCGATCCCGACGAGCGGCTGGAACTTTCAGATCTCGGCCACGATTTCCACAGGCTGACGCTGCGCTTCGGCTTCGCCGAAGATCCGAACGTACCCGCCGCGCTGCACGCATGCGCCAAGCAGGGGCTCGAACTCAAGATGATGGACACCACGTTCTTTCTGTCGCGCGAGACCATTGTCGCCACCGACCGCCCAGGCATGGCGTTGTGGCGCGACAAACTGTTTGCGTTCCTGGCGCGCAATGCGCTGCCCGCCACCGCCTTCTTCAGCATTCCCGGCAATCGGTTGATCGAGTTGGGCGCGCAGGTCGAAATTTAGAACCTCTGAATAACCTGCTCGCCACTCGCCCTATCCCCGTGGCTCACCCTTCGGGTCGCCTGCGTTCAAATCGGCAGCCCTGGCGGTTGAGTCGCAACGCTTTTTCAGAAGTTCTGTAGCCGTCAAGCGGTCCGTGCCTGATTGCATCCTGAACATGCGATGTGACATCCGCTTGCCGGCGGCGCATGATGAAAATCATGCGGGCGCGCCGGACGGCAGGGAACGCCCGCGCATGCAGAAGGCGGGAATACCCGCGATGTCCATGGACTGAGGAGGCGTGGCATGCCCAATAAAGAGGTCATCGAAAGGGCGAAGAAGGACAAGCGCGAAGGCAAGTCCGCCAGTACCCAGGCCGGCGAATTCGTCCGCGAGGAAATCGAGCACGTGCGCCAGGGCAAGCACGGCGCGCGATCGACCAAACAGGCCATTGCGATCGGCTTGTCCGAGGCGCGTCGCGCCGGCGTGGATCTGCCGCCGCCAAAGGAAGGCGAGGCTTCGCGCAAGACCATCAAGCAAGCCGAACGCGACCGCGCGGCAGCGAAGAAATCAGGGTCCGGCAAGCCGCGCAAAACGTCAGGCAAACGTTCGCGTGCGAGCAGCAAGGCGCTCAAGCGCGAGGGCCATTCGGCCGCTTCCAAACGCGCGCTCTCGAAGCACGCGCGCAAGTCGGCGCGCAAATGGACGGCCGGCCAGCGCTCCGCCGCAGCGAAGAAAGCCGCGCGTACCAAGGGCGCGAAGGAGCGTTCCGCCGCGGCGCGCAAGGCAGCGCGCACGCGCGCGAAAAACCGTACGCGTTGAGGCGCAGCGACGTCGCCCGCTGGCGCATTCCGGCATAATCACCGAATGAGCGAGTCCCGCGTCGTTGACGCCGCCGAAAGTCCCGCCGAACAGGTCGTCGAAGCCAGCGTGCGTCCGCGCACGCTGGCCGAATACGTCGGCCAGGCGGCCATGCGCGAGCAGCTTGCGCTGTCGATCGAGGCAGCGAAGAAGCGCGGCGACGCGCTTGACCACGTGTTGGTGTTCGGCCCACCCGGCCTGGGCAAGACCACCATTTCGCACGTGATCGCCAACGAACTTGGCGTCAATCTGCGCACCACCTCCGGGCCTGTGCTGGAGCGTGCGGGCGACCTGGCCGCGCTGCTCACCAACCTGCAGCCGCGCGATGTGTTGTTCATCGATGAGATCCATCGCCTGTCGCCGGTGGTGGAAGAAGTGCTGTATCCGGCGCTCGAGGATTTCCAGATCGACATCATGCTGGGTGAAGGGCCGGCCGCGCGTTCGATCAAGCTGGACCTGCCGCATTTCACGCTGGTCGGCGCGACCACCCGCGCGGGCATGTTGACGAGCCCGTTGCGCGACCGCTTCGGGATCGTGCATCGGCTGGAGTTCTACACGCCCGGCGAATTGGCATCGATCGTTGCGCGCTCGGCACGCATCTTGGACATCGCTTGCGACGAAGAAGGTGCAGCCGAAATCGCGCGGCGTGCGCGGGGCACGCCGCGCATCGCCAATCGCCTGTTGCGTCGCGTGCGCGACTATGCCGAGGTGCGCGCGGGCGGGCGCATCACCCGCGATGCCGCCTCGGCTGCATTGGAAATGCTGCAGGTAGACGCCGGCGGCTATGATGAACTCGATCGGCGCCTGCTGCGCCTGATCCTGGAGCAGTTCGACGGTGGCCCGGTGGGCGTCGAATCGCTGGCCGCCGCGCTGGCCGAGGATCGCGACACCATCGAGGACGTGCTGGAACCGTATTTGATCCAGCAGGGACTGCTGGCGCGCACCGCGCGTGGACGGATCGCGACTGCAAAAGCATGGCGGCATTTCGGGCTCAAACCTCCGCGCGGCAGGGGCGCCGAGATGAACCTGTTTGCCGAAACGGGGTCAGAGTGACCTTGAGCCGCGAAGGGGGCGAAGAAGGGGGTCAGAGTGACTTTTCCATTTGCCCCGGTTTTTCCGAAACGCCATGAAAAGTCACTCTGACCCCCTTCTTGCAGGTTTTGCGTTCAGGTGGCGGACAAGGGTGTATTGGGAAGATACCGACGCTGGCGGCGTGGTGTATCACGCGGGGTATCTCCGGTTTCTGGAACGCGCGCGCACCGAATGGATGCGCGCGATGGCAATGGGGCAGGATGCCCTGCGCCGGTCGCACGGAATCGTGTTCGTGGTGCGCGAATTGAGCATCGCCTACGACAAGCCGGCCCGACTCGACGACGAACTGGATTCGACGGTGCGCGTCGAGCGCCTGCGTTCGGCCAGTCTCGACATCGCCCAGGACGTGCTGCGCGCGGCCGACGGCGTTACGCTGGCGCGCGCACGGGTACGGGTCGCGTGCGTGGACGCCGACGCATTCGTGCCGCGGCGGATTCCCCCGAACATCATTGATCTGATTCAAGGAAACAACTTCGCATGAACGGTTCCATCAACATCCTCGATTTGGTCATCCATGCCAGCTTGCCGGTGAAACTGGTGCTGCTGATCCTGGTGATCTTTTCGTTCACGTCGTGGGTGATCATCTTCCGCAAGAAGGCGATGCTGGACTCCGCCACCCGCGACGCCGACGGCTTCGAGGAACGCTTCTGGTCGGGCGTGGACCTGGCCGCGCTGTTTCGCGAAGTGGGCCATCGCGCTGACGAAGCCGGCGGACTCGCGGCGGTCTTCGAATCGGGTTTCCGGGAATTCGTGCGCCAACGCCAGCGTGGCGGCGAAGACCGGCGCGCGGTGCTGGAAGCTTCCGAGCGCGCGATGCGCGTCGCGGGCACGCGTGAAGTCGAGAAGCTGGAACGCAATCTGGAATACCTTGCCAACGTCGGTTCCATCAGCACCTACGTCGGCCTGTTCGGCACGGTGTGGGGCATCATGATCGCCTTCCAGGGGCTGGGTACCTTGAAGCAGGCCACCATCGCCACCGTGGCGCCAGGCATTTCCGAGGCGCTGGTGGCGACCGCGATGGGGCTGTTCGCCGCGATTCCCGCGGTGTGGGCATACAACCGTTATTCGACGCGCCTCGAGCGCATCACCGTCCGCTACGACACCTTCCAGGAAGAGTTTTCGTCCGTCCTGCACCGGCAGATGCAGTCCGAGCAGCCCGTGCCGCCGGAACGCGCCAGGGCGCCGGCGCGCTGACGGGAGCGAAAGACCATGGCATTGCAATATCGCAACAGTCGCCGCCGCCGCCGCATGGCGGAAATCAACATCGTGCCGTACATCGACGTGATGCTGGTGCTGCTGATCATCTTCATGGTGACCGCGCCGATGCTGAACCTCGGCGCCGACATCCAGTTGCCGCAGTCCGGCGCCAAGGCGCTGCAGGACGAAAAGCAGCCGGTGTTGGTGACGGTCGATCAGCAGGGCAAGGTGTTCCTGACCCTCGGCAAGAGCGCGCGGGAGCAGGTGGACGACGAAACGTTGGTGAAGGATGTTTCCGCTTTCGTCAAGCAGGATCCGAAAGCTTCGGTGATGCTGGGCGGCGACAAGCGCGTTGATTACGGGCGCGTCAACCAGGTGCTGGGGTTGCTGCAGCAGGCCGGCGTCGCCAAGGTCGGATTGATGAGCCAGCCCGAGACCACGGTGGCCCCCGCGAGCGATGGAAAGCGCTGACGCCACACCGCGCGCGGTCGCTTATTCCGCGTTGCTGCACCTCGGCATCGTCGCGTTCCTGGCGCTGGCGATGCTCAACTGCACGCATTGGGAAAGCGTCGCCGACGTGTTGCACTTGCCCGAGTCCATGCGTCCGGTCACCTGCACGCGGGTTGTGCAGTTGCAGGGGCCGATCATCGAAGCCACCTTGGTCGGTCCCGTCGGGGCGCCGCCGCCACCTGCGTCCAAGCACGCGCAAAAGGCTTCGCCGAAGCACGAAGAAAAAGCCGAGCCGAAACCCAAGCCGCCGCCGCCCGCCCCGGTGCGGGTGCTGCCGACGCCCGTGCCTCAGCCGAAATTGAAGGACCAGGAAAAGGTCGCCGAGATCGCCGAGCAGAAGGCCGAGCAGGAGAAAAAGGCGCAGGAAGAACAGCAGAAGCAGCGCATGGCCGAATTGACCAAGCAAAAAGAAGCCGAGCGGATTCTCAAGGAACTGGCGCAGGTCAAGGCCCAAAGCGAGGCCCAGCAGCGCAAGATCAATCTGGAGGCACAGAAGGCGCAGCAGCTCGCGGATCTGCGCAAGGCCAGCCAGACCCAGAACGCGCAGAACGTGCCGGAGGCCAAGCAGGCCATGACGGGGCAGGCAGGTACCTCCAACGATGCTTACATTGCCGCGTTGCAGAATGCGATCACACAGAACTGGCTGAGACCCGACAACATTCCGGTCGGCATGGTATGCCCCGTGGAAATCAAGCAGATACCGGGCGGTCAGGTGGTTTCTGCCACAGTATTGCCCAGTTGTCCGTTCAACGACGTGGCCCGGGCGTCGGTCGAACACGCGGTGCTGCGATCCTCGCCGCTGCCCTACAAGGGGTTTGAAAAACAGTTCAGCCGCGACATCATCTTCAACTTCACGGTGACCTCATCGCAATGAAAGGTGCTCGAATCATGCGAATGCCAAAAATCCTGCTTGCCCTGACTCTGACATTGCTTGCGGTGTTGTTTGCCACGCAGGCCGGTGCGCAGGGCCTGACGGTACAGATCGTCAACGGCGTGCCCTCGGCGATTCCGATCACCGTGGTGCCATTCGGCCAGCAAGGTTCGGGACCGGCCTCTCCGGTCGACATCGCGCAAATCGTCGGCATGGATCTGAATCGCTGCGGCAAGTTCCGCACCTTGCCGACCAGCGAAACCGTGGAGTCGCCGACAACGGGTTCGCAGATCAAGTTCGCGACCTGGCAGCAGTTGAAGCAGGACTACATCGTGGTCGGCCGTACCACTTATGACGGCGGCGCGCTCAAGGCCGATTTCGAGCTGTGGGACGTCAACAAGCAGCAGCAATTGCTGGGTTTGTCGATCACCGGGCAGGGCAGCGACCTGCGCCGCGTGGCGCATCAGATCGCCGACCAGATTTATCAGAAGATCATCGGCGTGCGCGGTGCGTTTGACACCCGCATCGCGTACGTGACCATGGTGGGCCTTGGTGACAACGCGCAGTACGCGCTGGTGGTCGCCGATTCCGATGGCTACAACCCGCAGACCGTGGTGCGTTCGCACGAAGCGCTGCTGTCGCCGGCGTGGTCGCCGAACGGCCAGGAGCTGGCTTACGTGTCATTCGAAAGCGGCAACTCGGCGATCTACATCCAGAATATCGCCACCGGCGCGCGCCGCGTGGTCTCCGCGCGGGCGGGCATCAACGGGGCGCCGCGCTTTGCGCCGGACGGCAAGCGGCTGGCGGTGAGCCTGTCGTTCCAGGGCAACCCCGAAATCTACACGATGGATCTCGCCACCGGCGCGCTGACGCGACTGACCCATAATCTCGCGATCGATACCGAGCCGCGCTGGACCCCCGACGGCGCCAATGTCGTGTTTACCTCTGACCGCTCCGGCAAGCCGCAGTTGTACCAAATTCCGGCTTCCGGCGGCGCGCCGCAACGGATCACTTTCCAGGGCCAATACAACGCCAATGCGTCGATCAGCTACGACGGCAAAAAAATTGCGATGGTACAAGGCAACGGGAACGTGTATCGTATAGCAGTGATGGATCGCTCCCTCGGCGGTCAGGAGACATTCGTTTCCCCGGGCAATCTGGACGACGCGCCAAGCTGGGCTCCCAACGCCAGCATGCTCCTCTACGCAGCCAACGAAGGCCCTCGCGGCGTCTTGTACGCTGTTTCGGCCGACGGGCGGGTGCGCCAGCGGCTGGTCTTGGGAGACGGCGACGTGCGCGAACCGGCCTGGGGACCGTACCGGAATCCTTGACGCCACCTTGATCGGCAGGATGCTTCAATTCAACATGTTGTACCTAACCACTCACCCACTCGTTCAATAGAAGGATGGATTCGCCATGAACGCAACCGTTCGCGTCTCCGTAGTTGCATTGTTCTGCTTGGCTGCTGCGGCCTGCGCCAAGAAGCAGGAAGTCAAGCCGCCGCCTCCCGAAGCACCGACCACCGCGACCGCCCCGGCCACCACCGAAGGCGCGTTCACGCCGGCCGATCTCCAAACCAATGCGTGCCTGCGCACCCGCGTGATTTACTTCGATTTCGACAAGAGCGACATCCAGTCCCAGTTCAACAACATCATCGCCTGCCATGCGAAGTACCTGCGTGACCGTCCGATGGCGCGCATGACGCTGGAAGGCAACACCGACGAGCGTGGTACCCGTGAGTACAACCTCGGCCTCGGCGAGCGCCGTGGCAATGCGGTGTCCAGCGCGCTGGAAGCCGCCGGTGCCTCGGCCGACCAGATCAAGGTCGTGAGCTATGGCGAGGAGCGCCCGGTGTGCCGTGAGCACGACGAAAGCTGCTGGCATCAGAACCGCCGCGTCAACATCGTCTACACCACCGAGTGATCGGTGTGGCGATCGACGCGCGCAAGTCGCGGAGATTCGCGATGGTCATGGCCGCTTCGGCGGCCATGATCGTTGCGGGGGCCGGTATTTCCACGGCGTCGGCCCAAGACGCGGCTCGGGCATTTTCGGTCGCGCCGCCGCCGCCGAATGGCCTGGCGCTGGTCAACCAGATCCAGGCCATGCGCGACGAGATGCAGCAGATGCAGGGCCAGATCGAGGAACTGCAGCACCAGCTTCAACAGCTCCAGCAAACCAGCAAGGACCAGTACATCGATCTGGATTCGCGCGTCGGCAAGCTGGAACACACGCAGCCTGTGCCGACGGGGTCTTCCTCGCCAACGCCGGCCGCATCGGCAACCGTCGCGCCGGCCGTGTCCGCGGCGCCCAAAGCTTCCGCGCCTGCCGCAAAGCCCGCGTCGCCGGCCGATGAGGCCGCTGCACAGGCCGATTTCGATGCGGCGTTCAAATCGCTCCGCGCCGGCAACTACGTCGATTCCGCGCGCGGCTTCCGCGCCTTCATCGACAAGTATCCGGATAGCACGCTGGCGCCGAATGCGTATTACTGGCTGGGCAGTTCGTACCAGGTCACCCAGAACTACAAGCCCGCGCTGACTGCGTTCGAGACACTGCTGCGGAAATACCCGGGCGATCCCAAGGCTGCGGAAGCACAGCTCCGCGTCGCCGACTGCCAGGTCGCGCTCAAGGATTTCAGTGCTGCCCGAACCACGCTGCAGGCGGTGATCAAGGCGCATCCCGGCACGTCGCTGGAAAAACGCGCGCGCAACCGGATGAGCGACATTCCGCCGTCCCCGGCTAAGAGCTGACGCCTTCGCGATGATGGCCAACCGTTCCGCTGCGCCGGCGGTGGTGCTCGTTTCCGGTGGCATGGACTCCGCGGTCACGCTGGCCATAGCGCGTGCGCGGGGATTCGCGTGTCACGCGTTGTCGGTGGCATACGGTCAGCGCCATGCATCCGAGCTCGCCGCCGCGGCGCGCGTCGCAGCCATGCTGGGTGCGATCGGGCACAAGACCGTGTCGGTGGACCTGCGCAGCATTGGCGGTTCGGCGCTCACGGCCGATATTGCGGTGCCCGAACACATCGACCTGCACGGCGAGAATGACATTCCGGTCACCTACGTGCCGGCGCGCAACACCATCATGCTGGCGATCGCACTTGGGTGGGCTGAGACCCTGGGTGCAAGCGATATCTTCTGCGGCGTCAACGCGGTCGATTATTCGGGTTACCCGGATTGCCGGCCCGCCTTCATCGAAGCCTTCGAGCGGCTTGCGAACCTCGCGACCAAGGCTGGCGTCGAGGGCCACGCCGTGCGCGTGCATGCGCCGCTGATCGACTTTTCGAAAGCAGACATCGTGAGTGAAGGCGTGCGCCTGGGCGTGGACTTTTCCGCGACCGTTTCGTGCTACCGCGCCGACGCCGGTGGCCGCGCCTGCGGGCACTGCGATGCCTGCGTGCTGCGCGCGCGCGGATTTGCCGACGCGGGCATTGTCGATCCCACGCACTACGTTCCCGGCGCATGACACGTTAGAATGCGCGGCCTGCTCTCCCGCAAGCGGACGAGGGCAGTGATGGTTGCGCTGTGCGCGACGATTGGATGAAGCGGGGCCGTTAGCTCAGCGGTAGAGCAGTGGACTTTTAATCCATTGGTCGATGGTTCGATCCCATCACGGCCCACCATTTTCTAGGCGTTGCGTCTGTGGGGATGTCGTTTGACACCCTATGCGCGGTAGTAATCCCGCATCGGGTATTTGCGGGCGTAGAGCGCAAAGGCCAGCGCGGTCAGGGCCGCGAAACCTGCGAAGAAGAACATCAGGAAGGGGTTTTCGCCCAAGCCCGTTGAAGCAATCCAGCCGGTGACGGTGTCGTTGCGTACGCCCGCGTTGGCCAGCAACACCCACAGGTTGCCGAAGGTGACCGCCAGCATCCAGAAGCTCATGATCGATCCCTTCATCGAAGGGGGTGCCTGGCTGTAGGCGAATTCGAGCCCGGTTGCGGAAACCAGCACCTCGCCCAGCGTGAGCAACGCATAGGGCAGGATCTGCCAAGCGATCGAGATCGCGTTGCCGCCGTCGATCGCGAGCTGCAGCATGCCCGCGGCCACCCACGCCAGCGCCGCCAGCGCGATGCCTGCCCCCATCCTGCGAAGCGCGGTGGGCTGGATGCCCATGCGGCGCATCAACGGAAACAGCACGAGGTTGTTGAACGGGATCAGCACCAACACCAGCATCGGGTTCAGCGCCTGCATCTGTGCCTCGTGGAACCAGGCGGGCTTTGCCATGGCTGCGCCCTGCAATACCCAAGTCGAAGCTTTCTGATCGAACAGCGACCAGAACGGCGTCACCAGTGCGAACACCACCAGCACGCGCAGGACACCGCGTACGCCATCGACGGCGGCGTCCGGATGCCTGCCGCGCGCGCGGTCCAACTGCATCGCGGTGCCGATACCACCGAACAGGAGCAGCGCGCCGAGCGCAAGGCAGGCGCCGATCACGAAGCCCAGCCGGGGAATTGTCCCCAGTGCGATCAGCGCGACCGCAATACCCAGGCCGGCGACCCAAAGACCCGGACGCGCCTGTCCGTGATTGCGCGTCCACAGTGCGGTATGCGCGATGTGCAACAGTGAATGCGGATTCGGCGGCGTCGGCGGCACCTGCACGTAGCGTTTGCGCCCCATCCAGAACACTACCAACGCAATCGCCATCAGCGCGCCGGGAATCCCGAATGCGATGGCGGGACCGAGGCCGCGCAGGAACAGTGGCATCAGCAGCGAGGCGAAGAACGAGCCGAAGTTGATGATCCAGTAGAACCCGTCGTAGACCAGTTTCGCGCGATGCTTGTTGCTGGAATCGAACTGGTCGCCGACAAATGCCGAGACCAGCGGCTTGATGCCGCCCGAACCCAACGCGATCAGGAACAGGCCGGTATAGAAGCCGGTACGGTTGCTCTCGAACAATGCCAGGCAGGCGTGCCCGGCCACATACACCATCGAGAGCCACAACACCGAGTGGTATTTGCCCCAGAAGCGATCGGCAACCCAGCCGCCCAGCAGCGGGAAGAAGTACACGCCGATGACGAACGTGTGGAAAACGTCCTTGGCGGCCAGCGCGCGTTGGTCCAGCGGCAGGTAGAGCAGCAGCGTCGAGACCAGGAATGGCGTCAGGATGTTGCGCATTCCGTAGAAACTGAAGCGCTCGCATCCCTCGGTAACGATGATGTACGGGATCTGGCGAGGCAGCGGCGCGCACGCTGGACCAGTGGCGGTGGCGGCGTTTGTCGTCATCGTCGTGAAACGGGGAAGGGGTGCGGCAAGCATAATGCCTTTCGCATTGAGGCGTCCGACAGGACATCACGCGCCTCGCTCCACCGTTGTGTTCCATTAACGCCACTGTGACGCGTGCGGTTTAGGATGGAAACTCGCAGCGGAGCATCCAGATGGACATCACGGAAGAAAGGAGAGCGGCAATGCAGAACGGAGCAGACGCAATGACAAGCGCAAGGGAACATGTGCAGCACGGCGCCAACATGGTGGCCGATCAGGGTCAGGAGATCGCGAGCAAGGCTTGGCGGGGCGCGCAACGCGCCGGCGACCAAGTCAGCGGCTTCGTGCATCGCCGGCCGGTCGAGACTGCACTTTTAAGCGCGGCGGTAGCCTGCCTCATCACCGGGCTGGCGTTCTGGGCCACGCGTCCCGATTGATCGGGCGTTCAGTCGCTGCCGGAGCGGAAGCGCTTCACGGCCACCGGCACCAGCGCCAACAAACCCAATCCAACCAGCGGCAACCAGATGTGTGGCTGCAAGATCAGGTCGGGGGTGAGTCCCCTGCCTTCGGCGATCGACTGCGCGAGTCCCGCGCCAATCGCCGTTTCGAATACCAACATGATCACGCCACCGAGTGCCGTGGCAAGGGTGAACAGCCACACCGGACAGCGCAGCCACGCCAGTGCCACCGTGACGCCTCCGAACGGGAACAACGGGACGAAACGCAGGAACAGCGTGTAGGAAATGGGAGTGGCCTGATAGCCTTCCCGCACGCGTTCGACGAACTTCGGTGGCGGGCGCTTGCCGGCGCTGAAGGCGTGGCGCGCGGCGAAGAACAACATCAGGGATCCCAGCAATTCACCGACGAGCGACAGCCCGATCGCCGGACCCATGCCGAACAGCATGCCGCCGGCGATGATGATGAAAAGCGGGCCGGGCAATGCGGTCGCCACCGAGATTGTCAGTACCACGACGTACGCGACGTATGTCGATACCGGATGGGCGGCGATCTGGCGCGACCAGTTGGCCTGCTCGGCCATGATGTGGTGCGGTGAAAGTTGCTGCAGCACGCCACTCGCGCCTACCGCCACGCCGATCGCGACCAGGATCAGCAGTGGGATGAAAGCGCGCAGTCGACTCATGGCGTCAAGGCGAACGAAATGACGAAAAGCATAGCCGGTCGCAAGTGAGCTCGCGAAACGTGCGGGTTCACTATTGACGCAGATCAGCTCAGTAGCGCGCGCCACCCTGCGCTGCATACATCGCGAGCACTTCGCATGCCGCTTCGCGTTGCAGATCGCGATGCACCCGTATGCCACGATCTTCCAGCTCGCCCGCCCAGTCCGCTGGCAGCGGGCCTTCGTCGAAGCCGGCCAACGATTCGGTGTCTTCGGTGCGCGCGGCGACCACCAATGTGTTGATGCCGCCCCACACGATCGCGCCGTAGCACTGGCAGCAGGGTTGGGAACTCGACGCGAGCGTGTATCGGTGGCCGTCATCGTCCAGACGGGCGCGCCCCAATTTTTGCTGTGCAGCCGCCAACGCCACGATCTCGGCGTGCGCCAACGAGGACTTCAGCAGCTCGACACGATTGACGCCGACCGAGACCAATTTGCCGGCATCGTCGAACACGGCGGAGCCGAAAGGACCGCCGCTGGCCTGATCGATGTTCGCTCGCGCCAGCGCGATCGCGAGCGCGATCTGCGCGTCTGCGTTCAAATATCTTCGCCTGAAGTCGACCGTTTCCGCAATCCATGCGGGCAGCGTCGGGATCGATCGTTGCCTTGAGCGGCGATTGTCCATCGCGCAACGCTATCACGCTCGACCTGAAGGTCAGGTGTCGACAGCAGGCTTGGCGCGAAGATCGCGCGAAGGCACTCGGTACCGGAAAGTGCCGCGATGGGCGCCATGTTTCGTGCGCTCCGCGAGGAAGACCCCGACGGCGGCAGTGAACGACGCGCGAGATGCAAGGTGGCGGAGTCGATGTAGCGAACGCCATTGCATTCGGGTTGTCGTCTTGTGTGCGCGTCGATTGCCGGAGGCAATCCGAAACGCGCCACTCAAATATCGAGCGCGGGGATATTGAACGTGCCGTCGACCACTTCGATGAAATTTCGTTCTTCCTTGAGGATGAATCGCTTTTCCTGGGCGAATGCGAAATTCTTCCGGCCATCGGTATCCTGGCGCAGACGCATCTGGTAGGCCTCGTACGACGCCAGGCTGTCGAAGGCGATCATGCCCCAGCCGACGTAGTTGGTACCCTGCCAGGGAAGGAAATAGCCGATCAGGTCGCCACCGCAACGCGGGATGACCTTGCCCCAATTTTCCGCGTAAGACTTGAAAGCTTCGCGCTGGTACGGATCGATTTCGTAGCGGATGATGCAGACGATCTTCATTTTGGGCCTCTCCGGTTCACGAGCTCGGGCGTCCGCACGCGACGTGGCACGTGGTCGGACGACGACCATTCCCGCCGCGGCCAACCCGAGTCCGCCGGCAATGAACGCACGCCGCGTAGTCGCGTGAGTTGTCGCGGCGACGGCAACTTGTGCGGGTGGTTGCCTGTTTCGAGAGCGACTGTCCATGCGGGCATCCTGCCATGATCCTGTTGCAATACTTTGATGGCTGTCGAACCATGTATTCGGGTCCCCCGGTAACCGAAAGAACCTGCGGTGGGACTTGCCACGCGTACATATTTCGTTTAACGTAAAACCATGGATGTCGACGAGACCGATGCGCGCATTTCCGCCGTGGCGGCCGCGATCGCCGAGCCGGCCCGCACCCGCATGCTGTGTCGGCTGCTGGATGGTTGCGCGCGCACCAGCACCGAACTTGCGATGGTTGGGGGCATTAGCCCGTCGACTGCGAGCGTGCACCTCGCGAAACTGGCCGAACAGCACCTGGTGAAGGTCGTGGCCCAAGGCCGCCACCGCTACTACAGCCTCCAGGGTGCGAACGTCGCCGCGGCAATCGAGGCGCTGACGCTGGTGGCAGGCGCCTCGCGTCCACGTTTCGAGCCCACCACCCCGGACCGCTTGCGCAACGCGCGTACCTGCTATGACCATTTGGCGGGTGTGTTGGCGGTGGCATTGCACGACCGCTTGTTCGAAATGCGCTGGCTTTCACGAACAGGCGAAGGCGATTACGACGTGACGCGCAAGGGCATCGAAGCATTCGGCGCGCTCGGCGTGGATGCCGCCAAGGCTCGCGCGATGCGGCGCCGCTTCGCCTGCGGGTGTCTGGACTGGAGCGAGCGGCGCCCGCACCTTGCCGGTGCATTGGGGGCGGCGATGCTCGCGAGCGTGTTGCGACTCGGCTGGGTGACCCGTGATTTGGACAGCCGGGCGCTGGGCGTCACCCGAAAGGGACAGCGCGCATTGCGCGAGCGCTTCGGTATCGAAGCCTAGTACCGCTTCGCTGGATCACACGCGCGGTCGCCGCCCGAAGATCAGCGAGACGATGAACAGGATGATGAAGATGACGAACAGGATCTTCGCGATGCTGGCCGCGAGACCGGCGACGCCGAAGAAACCGAAGAAGCCCGCGATCAGTGCGATGATCAGGAAAACGATGGCGTAATACAGCATGGTAAACCTCCTTGTGCCACGAAACCCACGTTCGTTGTCGGATGCAGTCACCGGGTGAAGCGAGAATTGTTGTTCCTCTCAACCCATGGATCGCCGACCAAGTCACACGTTGCCGAGGGTCCCCGAGAGTCTCCGGGCGAGCGGATCCGTCGCTTGCCCGGAGAGATCCCCGCGGTGTCGGGACACCTGGGGGATTGCCGGTCGGGCGCGGAGGGGGACGGCCCGACCCGGCGCGGCTTCTTCCATGAAGTCGTGGGAAACGCTTTGGTGCTTCCTTTTCGAGGTTGGTGCGCGAACGTCGCGATTCCCTGTGAGCGTCCGCGCACCAGTACGGCTACAGTCCGCTTTCGAACTCATACACCTGCAACATCGCTTCGCGCCGATCCACGCCGTAGCGGTCCTGCAGAACGCGTGCGAGGTATTCGGCGCTGCCGCCGGCAAACAGCACATCGTCCCAGGTCAGCTTGCGCCAGCGGCGCCGCATCCTGTCCGGTATTTCCGTCCATTCCTGTTTGATCCTGTCGTGACCCATGTGGAGCTTCCATTGCTCGACGGTCGGTTCGAGAGCGGGCATTGACATGGCGTCAATCCTTCGACTTCAGGCCGGAGGCATCGACGTCTTTGACGCCTTTGACGCTCTTGGCAACGGCAACGGCCTTGTTGACGGCAATCTTGGTAGACAGCACGCCGGTCAGCGTGACGACGCCATCAACGGTCTTCACCGTTACGTCCATGCTCTTGACGCCCTTGGTGGTCGCGAGTTCGCTTTTCACCTTGGTCGTGATCCACGCGTCGCTCACCGCCTGACCGGTGCTCGAAGAATGATCGGTCGTCGGAGCGGTTTGCTGGGCTGCGAGTGCCATGCCCGAGGACATCCCGAAGCTCAATGCGGCTACCAGGGCTATCACGGCGAAATGGCGAGGCTGTTTCATGTGACCTCCTGTGGTTGTCGTGCGCATCGCCGGGGAAATGACGAATGCGAATCGAACCTAGCAACAGGAAAGTGAGCGACCCTTAACCGGCGGGGCGCAGGATCAAGCCTCGCCAAGGACGCGTTCAGGTTGGCGACGCATTGGTGGCGGAAAGCCGCATGAAAGCTGGCTTCGGGAGCAGACGAACGCATGTCGGGCGCGCCGACGATCTTCAGGATACGTTCGGGTTCACGTAAAAAATGCGTCAGCCGCGCGTGACGAGTGCGCGAAGATGTGGCGCAGCACAGACGTCAGCGCGCGCCCTGCGCCCAGGTGTCGCGCAAAGTGGCCGTGCGATTGAGCACGGGCGCTCCGCTCGAATGGTCGTGGCGGTCAGCGACGAAGTAGCCCGTACGTTCGAACTGGAAATGTTGTTCCGGCGTGGCATCGCGCAACGCGGGTTCCAGGTGCGCGCGCATGCTGCGGCGCGAATCCGGATTCAGATGATCGAGCCATGTCTTCCCGTCGCTATCGTCGTCGGGATCGGCGGTGTCGAACAGCCGGTCGTACAAGCGCACTTCGGCTTCGATGGCATGCTGCGCGCTGACCCAGTGGATCGTGCCCTTTACCTTGCGATCGGCGCCCGTCATGCCGTGGCGCGATCCGGGATCCAGCGTGCAGCGAAGCTCCGAAACGTTGCCAGATGAATCCTTGATCACTTCATCGCAACGCACAATGCCGACGCCGCGCAGGCGCACTTCACCGCCGGGTACGAGGCGCTTGAAACCTTTCGGCGGCACTTCGGCGAAGTCTTCGCGCTCGATCAGCACGTCGCGCGCAAACGGAACCTCCCGCGTGCCGAAGGATTCGTCCTTGGGGTGGTTGGGGAGCGTCAGTGTTTCCTCGTAGTCTTCCGGCAGGTTGGTGATGACCAGCTTCAAGGGGGCCAGTACCGCCATCCGGCGCGGTGCATGCGCATCCAGATCCTCGCGCACGCAGTTCTCCAGCACGCCGTAATCGATCACGCTGTTCTGCTTGGAAAGCCCGGCGCGTTCCCAGAACGTCCGGATGGCCGCGGCCGTGAAGCCACGCCGGCGGGCACCCGCGAGCGTCGGCATGCGCGGATCATCCCAGCCGTCCACACGCTTGTCGTTCACCAGTTGCAGCAGCTTGCGCTTGCTCATCACGGTGTAGGAGAGGTTGCCGCGCGCGAATTCCACCTGGCGCGGTTTCGAGGGCGCGGTGGGCAGGCCCTTGTCGACCAGCGATTGCCACAACTCGGGATGGTTGGGGAAATCGACGTTGTCCACACACCAGTCGTACAGCGGCCGGTGATCCTCGAATTCCAGCGTGCAGAAGGAGTGCGTGATGCCTTCCAGCGCGTCGGAAAGCGAATGCGCAAAGTCGTACATCGGATAGATCGGCCACGCGTCGCCGGTGTTCTGGTGCGTCACTTTCCGGATGCGGTACAGTGCCGGATCGCGCAGGTTGATGTTGCCGGAAGCCATGTCGATCTTCGCGCGCAGCGTGCGCGAACCGTCGGCGAACTCGCCCGCCCGCATGCGCCGGAACAGGCCGAGATTTTCTTCGGCCGATCGATTCCGATACGGCGAATCGCGGCCCGGCTCGGTGAGCGTGCCGCGGAATTCGCGCACTTGCTCGGCGTCAAGATCGTCGACGTAAGCCTTGCCGTCCTCGACCAGCTTCAGCGCGGCACGATAGAACACCTCGAAATAATCGGAGGCGTGGCGCAACTCGTTCCATTCGAATCCCAGCCAACGCACCGAATCCTTGATGCCTTCCACGAACGCCGGGTCTTCCTTGCCGGGATTGGTATCGTCGAGACGCAGGTTGCAGGTGCCGTCGAACTCGCGTGCGATGCCGAAGTCGAGGCAGATGGCTTTGGCGTGCCCCAAGTGGAGATGACCATTGGGTTCCGGTGGAAAACGCGTGGTGACGCGGCCGTCGTGTTTGCCGGAAGCCTGGTCGGCCAGCACGATCTGGCGGATGAAATTGGTGACGACGGGGGCGTGCTCGTCCGCCATGGGTAGATCCGGAGCAGGGAACCCCGCAAGTGTAACGCTGTCGTGGAAAGTCAGGGCGAGGCGGGCGCTCGCGCGATGCCGGTGGCATCGTGCGTGCCCGACGGAGCGCTTGGCCAGGGATGGCCGGGCCGGCGCCCGCACCAGGGATGGTTGCTCGCCGCCACGCCGCAGCGTGCACGGAAGTCACTGTCGACCGCGTAAAACCGCAGCCGTCGGAGCAGCGATCATGGACGATCGCAGAGACGCTCCATGGATGCCGTTCTTGAGTGCGTTGACGGCTTGTACGGCTGTGAATCGAAATTCGGGACGATTGCAAAAGAAATGTGCTAGCTTCAATGCCATGCGAACCGTCTACCACGCCGAAGGCATCGTCGATGCGCACCTGGTGAAGGATGCGCTGGAGCATGCCGGCATCCCTGCCTTCGTCAACGGCGAATACCTGATCGGCGGAATGGGGCAGTTGCCCGCGCGCGATTTCCTGACCGTGAGCGTACCGGACGTCGCGGTCGAGGCAGCCGTGCCCGTGGTGCGGGAAGTCGGCGAAATGTTGCGTGCGCCCCTTGCGGAACGTACCGAGTCGTCATCGCCCCCGCTGCGGCTGAAGCCCGCACCGACTTGAATGTGGTTGCTGCCAGCGCCGAAATCGACGCCGGCTTGCGCGCGCGCCTTGCCGCGTACATCCGCGACGTGCCCGATTTTCCGTCTCCCGGCGTGCTGTTCAAGGACGTCACGCCGCTGCTCGCCGACGCTCGGGCGTTCGAGGCCTGCATCGATGCACTCGCCGCGCCCTGCCGCAACGTGAAGCTCGACGCAGTTTGCGGCATCGAAGCGCGTGGCTTCATCTTCGGAGCCGCGTTGTCGCGCACATTGGACGTGGGCTTCGTGCCGTTGCGCAAGGCCGGCAAGTTGCCGGCCGCGACCCGCGGCATCGATTTCGGACTGGAATACGGCAAGGCGCGGCTGGAAATCCACGCGGATGCGTTCATTCCCGGTGCGCGCATCCTGATCGTCGATGACGTGCTGGCGACAGGGGGCACCTTGGCAGCGGCGGCCGAACTGGTGCAAAGCCTCGGTGCCGAAATTGCCGGGGCCGCCGTGGTGATCGAACTGGCTTACCTCGACGGACGCGCGCGCTGGCCCGCGGTTGCGCCGCTGCAGGCGCTTCTGCGCTATTAACCGCGAGGCGTCGTTTGTCGAAAGGCAGGCCGTTGCGCCAGCACCACTCGTGCGTGGAAGGGTTCGCCCGCTCGCAGGCCGGAAATCTGTATCTTGCTGCCGGGTGCCATTTCCGCCTCACGGGTGCGCAGGTCGGCCGGATCGATGATCGGTTGTTTGTCGATTTGAAGCAGCACGTCGCCGGTTTGCAATCCCGCCTGCGCCGCGGGGCCGCCCGGATAGACATCCACCACCGTAGCGCCGCGCGCGGCGGCCGGAAGGCCCGAGTCGGCCGACACCATCACGTTGCCGACTTCCACGCCCAGCCAGCCGCGCACCACCCGGCCGTGTTCGACGATCTGCTCCAGCACACGTTTGGCGGTGCGTACCGGAATCGCGAAGCCGATACCCTGGGCGCCCACGTCGCGATCGAACATCGCGGTGTTGATGCCGACCAGGTCGCCTTGGGCATTGACCAGGGCGCCGCCCGAATTGCCGGAGTTGATCGCCGCATCGGTCTGGATGAAATCCTCGTAAGGCGAAAGGCTCAGCTGGCGTTGCAACGCGCTGACGATCCCCATGGTCACCGTCTGGCCGATCCCGAACGGATTGCCGATGGCCAGTACCACGTCGCCGACCCGCGGTGGTTCGCGATCCACCCGGATGGTGGGCAGCGTGCCGGCGTCGATCTTCAGCACCGCGAGATCGGTGTCGGGGTCGGTGCCGATCACGCGCGCATGCGCGACGCGCCCATCGTGCAGCAGCACCTGGATGTCGTCGGCGCCTGAAATCACGTGGTTGTTGGTGAGCACATAACCATCCGACGTGAAGATCACGCCGGAACCCAGGCTCTGCTCGCGACGTTTCATGGCCGGGCCGGCCATGCCGCCCCAAAGGCGCTGCAGGATCGGGTCGGGAAACACCGCGAGCGGCCGCTCGGTAATGGTCTTGTCGGCGTAGATGTTCACCACAGCTGGCGCTGCCCGCGCCACCGCGTCGGCGTACGATGCAGGCCCGGAAGCGGGCGTGATATCGGCGTTCGCCAATGTCGTCTCGTTGCCGGTCGCGGTGTGTTCGCGACGCAAACCGTCGCGCAGGTGCGACCCGGCCCCCGGCCACGCGAGACTGATCAGAAAGGCAGCGGCAAGCCCCACCACCACGAATTGCAGGACGAACAGGAGCGGACGGAGCTTGCGAAGCATGGAAACGCGACCTCGTCGGACGCCGTCGGATTGTGCGCTCACGAGGCGAACGCTAAACTAACACGATTTTGGGGCCCGATGGACGACGGGACTGCGGCCGCGGCAGGCTGCGCGCCCGCCATGTGCGCATCGGACAACACCAGCCACGGTGCAGTTCACCAACCGTGATCACAAGCAGTGCGGAGAAGCTGATGGCGGACGAAAGCATCAACAAGGGGCGACGCAGATTCCTCACGGCGTCCACGGCCGTGATTGGCGGCGCCGGTTTGGCCATCACGGCGATTCCGTTCGTCGAGACTTGGTTGCCCAGCGCACGCGCCGAATCGGCAGGCGCCCCGGTGACCATCGCGATCGGCAAGATCGAGAAGGGCCAGATGGTGCGCTACGGCTGGCGCAGCCAGCCGGTGTTCGTGGTCAACCGCACGCCCGAACAACTGGAATGGCTGCCCAAGCAGGACCCGCTTCTGCGCGATCCGCAGTCGAAGGAGTCCGAGCAGCCAAAGTACTGCCAGAACGCCACGCGCTCCATCAAACCGGAATGGATGGTGCTGATCGGCATCTGCACGCACTTGGGTTGCGTGCCGGATTACAAGGGAGAGGTGAAGCCAGAGTCGTTCGATCCGAACTGGAAAGGCGGCTTCTATTGCCCCTGCCATCACTCGCGCTACGACATCGCGGCCCGGGTTTATCAGGGCGTGCCGGCGCCGCTGAACATGGTGGTGCCGCCGTACCACTTCGTCGATGACAGCCATATCCAGATCGGCGTTGATCCGAAAGGAGCCGCGTAATGGGCGCGTTCACACAATGGTTCACCGAGCGCACGCCGGGCCTGGGTGCGGTCTACAAGAAGCACATGACGGAGTACTACGCGCCCCGGAACTTCAATGTCATGTACTACTTCGGTTCGCTGGCGCTGCTGGTGCTGGTGAACCAGATCGTCACGGGCATTTTCCTGACGATGTTCTACACGCCCACCGCGGCCGGCGCGTTCGATTCCGTGCAGTACATCATGCGCGACGTGCACTGGGGATGGCTGGTGCGCTACATGCACGAAACAGGCGCCTCGATGTTCTTCATCGTGGTGTACCTGCACATGTTCCGCGGCCTGATGTACGGTTCCTTCAAGAAGCCGCGCGAACTGGTATGGCTGCTCGGCATGCTGATTTTCCTGGCGCTGATGGCCGAGGCCTTCATGGGTTACGTGCTGCCGTGGGGCAACATGTCGTTCTGGGGCGCCAAGGTGATCATCACCCTGTTCAGCGCGGTCCCGGTGATCGGCGGCCAACTGGTGGACTGGATCATGGGCAGCTTCGTGCCGTCCGATCCGACACTCAACCGCTTCTTCGCGTTGCACGTGGTCGCGCTGCCGCTGGTGCTGCTGCTGCTGGTGGTGCTGCACCTCGGCGCGCTGCATGAAGTCGGCTCCAACAACCCCGACGGCGTCGAGATCAAGAAGCACAAGCGCCCGGATGGCCATCCGCTGGATGGCATCCCGTTCCATCCGTACTACACCGTCAAGGATCTGGTCGGCGTGGGCGTGTTCCTGATCATCTGCGCGATCATCATCTTCTTTGAACCGACGGTGGGCGGGTTCTTCCTGGAACACGACAACTCGATCCCCGCGAACGATCTGGTGACACCGGCCACCATCAAGCCGGTATGGTACTTCTCGCCGTTCTACGCGATCCTGCGCATGATCCCGAGCAAGGGCTGGGGCGTGATCGCGCTGGCGCTTTCGATCATCGTGTTGTTCCTGGTGCCCTGGCTCGATCGCGGCAAGGTCAAGTCGATTCGCTACCGCGGCGTCGGCTACAAGGTGGCGTTGGCGATCTTCGCGATCGTGTTCGTCCTGCTGGCGGCGATCGGCGCCGACCTCACGCCGGGCTGGATCGTGTCCATCTTCGGTCCTGACGCCGACATCACCACCATCGAAAACCTGTTCGGCCGGATCCTGGTGGTCCTGTATTTCGGGTTCTTCGCGTTCCTGTGGGTCTATACGTTCTTCGGATTGGAGAAAACCAAGCCGGTTCCGGAAAGGGTGACCACGCATGATTGACAAGACTTCCCGCGCCGCCATGCGCACCCTCTCGGCCCTGCTGATCGCGCTTGCCGTGGCGCTGGTGGCCTCGCCCTCCGCGTTCGCGGAAGAAGGCGGCGGCTATCCCGACGCCAACATCAACGTGCATGACCAGGCGTCCTTGCAGCGTGGCGCGCGCCTGTTCATGAACTACTGCGTGGGCTGCCACTCGCTGAAGTACATGCGCTACTCGCAGATGGCGGACGGGCTCGGGCTTACCGAAAAGCAGGTGATGGACAACTTGAACTTCACCGGCGCCAAATTCGGCGATCCGATCGTGTCGGCCATGCCCGAAGCCCAGGCCGAGAAGTGGTTCGGCAAGGTGCCGCCGGATCTGTCGCTGGAAGTCAGCGCCAAGGGCGCGGACTGGGTTTCGGCTTATCTGAAGGCTTTCTATCTCGATCCCGCGACCAACAGCGGCTGGAACAACACCGTGTTCCCGAACGTCGCGATGCCGTTTCCCCTGTGGCAGTTGCAGGGCGAGCAGGTGGCGCTGATGAATCCGCCCGCGGACGGCCAAACGGCCACGGTCAAGGAACTGAAGCTTGCGCATCCGGGCAGCATGACGCCCACCCAGTACGACCAGGCCGTGCTCGACCTCACCGCGTTCCTGGCCTACGTGTCCGTGCCGGACGAGCTGGTGCGCAGCCGCATCGGTGCGTGGGTGGTGATTTATCTGGTACTTTTCACCCTGTTCGCCTTGGTGCTGAAAAAGGAATACTGGAAGGACGTGCATTGACTGGCGGGCACCACGTCCGCACAGTGATGCCCACACCCGGGACTGTCGCGTCACCGGACCCGCAAGGCCCATGGGGGACACTGGCATGATCCAAACCGCACACACCACCCGTACCGTGCTGACCCTGTTCACCGCGCCCGACGACGTGCAGTCGCACCGGGTTCGGCTGGTGCTGGCGGCCAAGGGCGTGGTCTATGACCGCGTCGAAGTGCCGGCCGGCAAACCGCACGAGGAATTGCTCTCGATCAACCCCTACGGCGATACCCCGACGTTGCAGGACCGCGACATGGTGCTGTACGAGCCGGACGTGGTGTGCGAGTACATCGACGAGCGCTATCCACATCCGCCGCTGATGCCGGTCGATCCGCTGTCGCGCGCACGCCTGCGGTTGGCCTGCGTGCGCATCGAGCGCGATTGGGTGCCGGAAGTGGCGAACATCCGCGCCGGCGGCCGCGCCGCCGAAGCGGCACGCAAGCGCCTTTGCGACCACCTGATGGCGGCGCTGCCGTTGTTCAAAGCTGCCAAGTTTTTCCTGAACCCCGAAATCAGCCTGGCCGATTGCCTGGTCGCGCCAGTGGTGTGGCGCTTGCCTTCGCTGGGCGTGTCACTGCCCAAGGAAGCCAAGCCCATCATCGATTACGGCGAACGGCTGTTCCGCAGCCAAGGCTTCGCGCGCAGCCTCACGGCCGAAGAGCGCATGCTGGGCGAATTGTGACCGAACAAACACCCGCCATGAGCTCCAACCGTCCGTACCTGCTGCGGGCCGTGCACGAGTGGATCTGCGACAACGGCCTCACGCCGTACATCGTGGTGGATGCCGCCAAACCCGGCGTGCAGGTGCCGACGCAGGCCATCAGCGACGGCCGGGTGGTGCTGAACCTCGCGCCGCGCGCGATCGCGCGGCTCGAAATCGGTAATGACGCGATCACCTTCATGGCCCGCTTCGGCGGCGCCAGCCATGCGGTCAGCGTTCCTGTCGCCGCCGTTCAGGCGATCTACGCGCGCGAAAACGGGCAGGGAATGTTGCTGGCCGAAGATGCGGCGGGAACTGCAACGCCGCTACAACCGTCGGCTGCTTCACCGGCCAAGTCAACTTCGCCTGCACTGCAGGCCGTGCCCACGTCGGCGCAGGATGCTTCGGTTTCCGACGACGTGGACAAGGGCGGTGACGGCGACAAGCCGGAGAAGCCTCGGCCCAAGGGCAAACCCAGCCTGCACGTCGTGAAGTGACGACGAAGGTATGGCGCGCTGTCGCGCAGTTGAGCGCTTTTGCTTTTGATCGTAATCGGGGAACGCCGGGCCATTTCGGTCTTGGCGAGCGCGAAACTCTTCTTTTGGTTTCGCTCGCCTACCCGCCACATCCGTGTGGCTCGCCCTAACGGGCTGCCTTCGGCTTCAAAGCAGGCGCAGAAAGACAGGGAAGTCGTTGGCAGCGAGCGTCGACCTTGGGCCCATCAGTGCAGCGTCCTTCGCGCGCGCGTGATCGCAACGATCTTGTCGCCGGCGGCATCCGGTGCAGCCTGCCACGACGGTAAGTCGTGCAGCATGCGGACCGCCGTGACACCGTTGTCGGGGTCGTGACACGCGGGCATGCTCTCGCCCACGATGCGATCGCCCAGCAGCCGGACGCTGGCGGATTGGCGGTCATCGCCGCCGCGGCTGGTCTCGAAGCGATATTCGCGCATCACGTGCAGCGAACCGCGCCGCCAGTTCACGCGCAGACGATGCAACGCCACGCTGTCGTCCAGCAGTTGCAGGCCATGTCGTTCGCACAGTCGGCGCACGTGCGCCGTCGCGCGTTCCCGCAACCGCAGCACGTGGTACCACGACCCGGCCAGCGCCATGAAAACGAGCAGCGGCAACCAGACTTCCAGCACGGCACAATCCTCGCGCGTCCGAGGCGGGCGCGGTAGCAAACATCATGCCCGTATCGGCATGGGAAAGACAGAGCGGGGATGTGGGATTGGCGGGTGTTATTTCACGCGTTCGACGCGCAGGCTCTGGTTGCAACCTTGCACGTACATCAGCCAACTCCCCAGGATCATGGGCTTGATCGTGACTTCGGGATTGTCGACGTCAGGACACGAATACGTACCGGATTCGGCCTGTTTCCAGACCTGGCCGTTGTCCAGGGTGAACGTCGTTTGGCCGGCCCAGCCATTGAAATGCCCGACCAGATGCGTGTCGAATTTGTCGCGTGGCTGGTTCTCCGGATAGAACACCGGTTGGCCGCTCGCGGAAACCATCTTGGTCTGCTCGTGCGTGCGCAGCCAATTGTCGAGGGATTGCAATTCCTGTGGCGTGAGCTTGTCGAGGCCCGCGGCCTTGAAGTCGGCCGCCGACATGCGCTCCTCCAGGGAGGAAAATTGTTGCGCCATGACGGGCAGGGCAGTGATCAGCAGGGCCAGGGCGGCCGGCAACATCAGTCGGGTGCGCATGGGCGGCGATAATAGCAGTGCCCCATGCAAGCCGCACGGGGTTCGTGGACGTCCTGATTTAATACACTGACTGTCTTTCGGCGGCCTTTCCCGGCCGCGCCGAACGACGCTTTCGGCACATGAGCCCATCGACCATCACTACCGATTCGGCGCGCGCGGCGCCCACTGCGACGCTGCCCGCGCCGGATCGTGCGCTGTGGGCGGAGACCGACGCGCTGTTGCGTGACATCGGCTGTGATGCGGAAACGCGCGCGGCAGCGGGATGGTACGCCGTGGCCAGTGTGCACCAGGAGGTCTGGCCCGCCGAAAGCCTGCATGCGCCGGAATCGTTGCGGCGGCTTGTGGACGGCCAGCAGCAGGCCGAGCGCGTGTGGGCGCTGCACGCATCGCGCGACATGGCCGGCGGCAGCGAGGGGCTGCGTCGGTTGCTGCTGGCGATCATCCGGGATCTTCGCGTGGTGTATCTGTTGCTCGCGCGCCAGCTGGCACGATTGCGTGCGGCCGCGGCACTGCCCGAAGCCGAGCGCCGGGAACTGGCGCAACTGACCCGCGACATCCATGCGCCGCTGGCCAATCGTCTGGGCATCGGCCAGTGGAAGTGGGAGTTGGAAGATCTGGCGTTCCGGTATCTGCAGCCCGACACGTACCATCGCATCGCTGCGCTGCTGGACGAACGCCGCGCCGATCGCGAAGTGTGGATCGCGCGCTGCGTGGATGCGCTGCGTGAGGCATTGCGCGCGCACGGCATCGAAGCCAGCGTCAACGGGCGCGCCAAACACATCTATTCGATCTGGCGGAAGATGCAGCGCAAGCATATCGGTTTCGGCGAGCTGTACGACATCCGCGCGTTGCGCGTGCTCACGCAAACGGATACCGATTGCTATGCAGTGCTGGGCGTGGTGCACGCCCTATGGCCCATCATTCCCCGGGAATTCGACGACTACATTGCGCGGCCGAAGGGCAACAACTACCGCTCGCTGCACACTGCGGTGATCGGCCCGGACGGCAAGACCCTGGAAGTGCAAATCCGCACCGAGGAAATGCACCGCGGTGCCGAACTCGGCGTGGCGGCGCACTGGCGCTACAAGGAAGGCGGAGCGGGGGACGCCACCTATCAGGCGCGCGTCGCATGGATGCGCAAATTGCTGGAAACGCGCGGAGAGGGCGAGGACGAGGCGGCGCTGGCAGCCGAGCTGCGCGCGGAACTGGCCGAGGATCGCGTGTACCTGCTGACGCCCAAGGGTGCGGTGATCGACCTGCCGGCCGGCGCGACCGTGCTCGATTTCGCCTATCACGTGCACACCATGGTCGGGCACCGCTGCCGCGGCGCCAAGCTCAATGGTCGCATCGTGCCGCTGACATACCAGCCGGCCAGCGGCGATCGCATCGAGATACTCACCGCGCGCGAACCCGCACCCAGTCGCGACTGGCTGTCGCCGCAGCTCGGTTATCTCGCCACCGCCAGCGCACGCGGCAAGTTGCGCGCGTGGTTCCGCCGCGAGGATCTTGCAGCAAATATCGCCGCGGGAAAGTTGTTGCTGGAACGCGAAGTGCGTCGCCTCGGCATCCAGGACGACGTTTTGGAGACGCTGCCGGCACGACTTGGGCGCAGGAATCGCGACGACTTGCTGGCGGCGCTCGCGCTCGGTGAAATCGTCATCGCGCAACTGACCCGCGCGATGCTGGAAGCACAGACGCCACCGCAACAGGCGGCCGCGAAGCCGTCGCGGCGCATGCCTGCCGATGTCGGCAAGCCCGGCGCGGTGACCGTGGAAGGGGTCGGCAACCTGCTGACGACGCTCGCGCGTTGCTGTCGTCCGTTGCCGGGTGACGAGGTCATTGGCTACGTCACCCGTGGGCGCGGCGTCACCGTGCATCGCGCCGACTGCGTCGCACTGGCTCGGCTGCGCGCACGCGATCCGGCGCGGGTGATCGAGGTTCGTTGGCACAGCGCGCCCGATCGAGCCTATGAGGTCGACATCGCCGTGATCGGTTACGACCGGCGCGACCTGCAACGCGACGTCACCAATGTGGTTGCCAATAGCGGTGCGCGCATCGTGGCGTCGGACAGCCGGAGCAATGGCGATCTTGGCGAGTTGACGATGCACTTCACCTTGCGCGTGCACGACTACGGCGAGTTGTCTTCGCTGCTGGCGCGGCTCGCCGCGCTGCCCAACGTCACCGACGCACGCCGGCTGGCCGCCGGCTGAATGCCGCACCGCTGTGCCCGAAGATGCGTGGGGCCAATGTTAAGATGCTCGACGCCGCGGCTTGAACGGGTGGAACCGGTGCGGGTCGCCGCGGTCTCATGGGCGGCAATGGCACGCTGGACCGCGGTCTGGCGATGGATTCGGCATGAACGTTGGGCACGATTCTTCTTCACGCGATACACCGGGGCGGACCGACCCGACGCTGGGCGATCTCGACCAGCTCGATGCTGGCACGGACCGGCGCGCTGCCGCGCGTGAGCGACAGACTTCCACGTCGCCGCCGCCGTTCAGTCCCCGTCCTGCCCGCAGGCGTCCGTTGCGACGACATCATCGCGTGCGCAGGTCCGTCGTCATCGGTGTACTCGTGATAGTCGCGATAGGTGCGTGGGCGTGGAGCCATCAGGCCGCGCTCAGTGGCATGTTGCCGCAGACGCAGTTGAACTCGCTGCTGGCGCGCGCGGACACCGCGTATTCGGCGGGCAACCTGTCCGGCAGCCCCGACAGTGCGCGCGATTTGTATGAGGCTGCGCGTGCGCTCGATCCCGACAATGAGCACGCGCTGACCGGTTTGCAGAACGTCGGCCACGCGGAGCTCGACCGCGCGCAGGAGGCGTTGAAGCGGCGCGACTACGCCTCCGCGCGTACTTCGCTGGAAGAGGCACGCAGCCTGCTCGGTGGCGGCGCGGCGGTGGAGGGCGTGGATCAGGAATTGGCCAAGGCAGTTCTGAACAGCTCCAACGTCGATGTGATGATCAACCAGGCGCGTGCGGCACTCGCGAACGGGCACATCGACGGGGACGACGGCGCGGCGGCGTTGTTCCGCAAGGTGCTGGCGGGCGATCCCCACAACGCGGTCGCGCGACACGGGATGGATCAGGTCGGCGATCTGCTCGCCACGCGTATCCAGGGCCAGCTTGGCAGCAATGATCTCGCCGGCGCGAAGCAGACGCTATCGAGTCTGGCGGGATTGCTGCCGCGCTATTCGCAACTGCCGACGCTGCGCGCGAGCGTCGCCGACGCGGACCGTGCCTCCGATTCGCAACGCGACCAGTATCTCGACAAGGGCCAGGAGTACCTGCGCGCAGGCAAGGTCACCGGCACCGGCGACGACAACGCCGAGGCGCAATTCAAGGCCGCGCTGAAAGCCGACCCCGACAACGACAAGGCTCGGGCAGGCCTCGGCCAGGTCGCCGAAGCGTTGATCGTGCAAGCCAACGCCGCGATGGAATCGGGGCAGGCGCAGGATGCGAAAAAACGCCTGGACGAGGCCGCCGAACTGGCGCCCAAGTCGGCCGATCTCGCGGCTGCGCGCTCGCGTTTGGCTGCGGGACAAGCGCAACATGCGCGCGAAGCGCGGGATCTTGCGGTGGCGCGTTCGCGCCCTGCCGCGAGCGACACCGGATATGTACCCGAGGCTTCCGCCTCGCCACCGCCCGCGCCGCTGACCCCGATGCAATCGGCCAAGGTTGCGCGGCTGGTGGCGCGTGCCAAGGGCGCGGTGCGCAACGGCGACATCATGTTGCCGCCGGGGGACAGCGCTTACGACCTGTATCGCGCCGCACTCGGCATCGATGGCAACAATGCCGAGGCGCAGGCCGGCTTGCGGGCGTTGCCGGAAGTCACCCGCGCCCAGTTCGATCAAGCGGTGCGCGCCGACAATCTGGACCACGCCCACGACATGCTGGCGACGCTTGAACAGCTCGATCCGGGTGATCCCGCCGCGCCGAGCATGCGGCACAGGCTTGGTAGCGCCTGGCTCGACCGCGCCGATCATTACGTCGGGTTGGGGGAACTCGCCGCCGCGCGCACCGCATTGCAGGAAGCGCAACGTCTGGTGCCGCAGGATCCACGCATCAGCGAAGTGGATGCGAGAATCCAGCGCAACAACTGAGTGCAGGATGCACCCATCCCTGCAGCACCGGAACGTGCGATGACAGGGGATCCAGCGCGATCGCGCTTGACCCCTCGCGGGAACCACAGAGGCGATCGGGTGCGTTTGCACGAGGCGATCATGCGGTTTACGTGTGTTGAACAGGCGGGGGTGGCATGAGCGCCTTTCGAGATGCCCGTGCCGCTTGGCAAACCGGAACGGTGCTGGTGTGCGGAGCGAGCAGCCAGATCGGCTGTTTCCTGCTGCCCGAACTGGTGCGCGCGGGTTCACGGGTGTTGGCGCTGTCGCGCAGTCCGCAACCGGAAATCGCAGGGGTGACTTGGCTGCAGGGTGCGTTGCCGCAGCCACCCGATACGTCCGATCGAGCGACGGCCGTGTGCAGTTTCGCGCCGCTCGACGCATTGGCTGGGTGGATCGATTCGGGCGCTGCGCCGAAGCTTCAACGTGTCGTGGCCACCAGCTCAATGAGTGCGGAAAGCAAACAGGCATCGCCGGTCGCCGCCGAACGCGAGGTGGCGCGGCGCTTGCGCGAAGGCGAGGCGGCGCTCGCGAGGGCGTGTGATCGGCGCGGAATTGCGTGGACGGTATTCAGGCCGACCCTGGTTTATGGCGCGGCGCGCGACAAGAGCTTGACGCCGTTGGCACGACGCGCGGTGCACTGGCGCGTATTCGGCCTGCCCGCGGGTTCGGGATGGCGCCAGCCCGTGCATGCAGGCGACATTGCAACGGCCGTGCTGCACGCGCTGGATGGCGGCGCGAATCGGCTCATCCTCCAGATCGGCGGCGGCGAGCGGCTGAGTGCCGCGGCAATGTTTGCGCGTGTGCGCGCCAGCCTGCCGGTACGCACGCTTGCATTCCGCGTCCCTCGTCCTCTGGTTCGCGCCGGGGCGCGTTTCGTGCCATTCCTGCGTGGACCATTGACGCGGTTGGAGCAGGATCTCGTTGCCGACAACACCGAACTCGAACGCCTGCTCGGTGTGCATCCGCGCGGATTTCATCCCGACCGCGGGTGCTGGGGACTTTGAAGTCTCCGGCGGCGCGGCGACAATCACGCGGCCATGTCGCCAGAATTTCCATTGCCATGCTCCGCGGCCGTTGTGCGGCCGCGCATCGATGCGGATTGGCCGTCGCATCGTGATTGATCCAAGCGCACTTCCCGCCACCTCGGCAGCGCCCGAACCCGGCGTGTGCGCGGTGCTGATTACCTGGCAGCCGGAACTCGCGCTGTTGCGCGAACTCGTGGAAGCATTGCTCCCGCAGGTCGGACACGTTGTCGTGGTGGACAACGGCACGCGTGATCCGCGGTTCCATGAATTTTGCCATGAACACCCCGACGTGATGCTGATCGCGTTGAGTGAGAACCGTGGACTCGCCCATGCGATGAACATCGGCATCGAGCGCGCCCGCGAGCTGCCGGGCGTGTCGCACGTGCTGTTGATGGATCAGGACAGCGTGCCCGACGGAGGCATGGTCGGTGCGCTGATTTCGGCGTTCGATCGAGTACGCGCAGACGCGCGCGTGGCCGCGGTCGGCCCGAGGTTCCGTGATCCGCGCGAAGATGAGGATGCGCCGTTCGTCCGCATTCGTTTCCCGTTCAACCAAAAGCTTCGCTGCGACGCCACCTGCGGGCCGATCCGTTGCGATTTCCTGATTTCGTCGGGTTGTCTGATTCCGCTGGCGGTGCTGGATGACGTGGGTGGAATGGACGACGCGTTGTTCATCGACAACGTGGATCTCGAGTGGTGTTTCCGCGCAAGTGCCGCGGGTTACGCGTTGTACGGAGCATGCGGGGCACGCCTGCGACATAGCCTTGGAGAAACCCGGCGGAACATGCCGGGCGTGTCGCGCGGCATCGTGGTGCATTCGCCACGGCGCCTGTTCTACATGATGCGCAATCGCGTGCTGCTGTACCGGCGCACCTACGCGCCGCGACGGTGGGTCGCGCAGGACCTGCCGCGCCTCGTCGTCAAGTTGCTGTTGTTTTCGTTGCTGGTGGCGCCGCGCCGGGACAACATCCGCTGCATGCTGGCCGGACTCTGGGCCGGCGCCCTGGGACGCACCACGCCGCCGCCCGACGACATGTGAGCGCCGATCAGTCGCGCATCAAGTTACGCACGCGCCTTTTCAGGGCGGGCAACGTCTCCGCTGCGAACCAGGGATGTCGCTGGAACCATGCGGTATTGCGCGGGCTGGGATGCGGCAACGGCAACACGCCGCCGTCGAAATATTCACGCCATGCCTCGCAGGTTTCCGTCAGCGTCGCCTTGCGCCGGTTGCCAAGCATGCAGCGGATCGCGTAACCGCCGATCGCAAGCGTCAACCTGACGTTCACCAGGCGCGGCATCAACTGCGGATGCCACATCGGCGCACATTCCGGGCGTGGCGGCAGGTCGCCGGATTCGCCCTTGCCGGGGTAGCAGAAACCCATCGGCACGATCGCGACATGGCGTGGGTCGTAGAACGTGGCGTCGTCGATGCCCAGCCATGCGCGCAACTTCTCGCCGCTCTTGTCGTTGAATGGAACACCGCTTTCATGCACCTTGCGGCCGGGTGCCTGGCTGACGATCAGCAAGCGCGCGCCGGGATGTGCCTGCAGCACCGGCCGGCAACCGTGGGGCAGGTGCCGCGCACAAACCTGGCACGCACGGATGCGCGCCATCAGGGCGTCGAAAGATTCGCTCGCAAGGGGGGTGGCCATCGCGGCCGTCGCGCTCATCCGCGCGATTTTAGTCCATCCAGATGCGCTGTTCGGAGCGGCTGTGGTGAAAAGCCAGGCAGGGATGTCGGTTCTGGTCTTTCCAAGCCAGGCGATGGCTGGCCGAAATCGGTAATCGGTTGCGCCGCGATCATGGCCGATCGCATCAATCGGTGTATTCGAACACCTGCACCACTTTGTTCACGCCGGCGACGGTCCGCACGATGTCCACCACCGCGTCGGCTTCCTTGTGGCTGACGAGTCCCATCAGGTACACATTGCCATGCGCGGTGCTGATCTTGACCCGGCCCGGGTCGAAGCCGGGCATGTCGATGTGCAACAGCGAGGTTTTCACGCGCGCCGTGAGCGATGCATCGAGCGCCGAGCGCCCCACCGACTGCAGTGGCATGACGTCGATCAGGTTCACGACGCGTTGCACGCCCTCGTAGCCGTTTACGTCGGCTTCGGCGCGCCGCTTCACCTCTTCGGTGCTGGCCTCGCCGATCATCAGCAATACGCCGTTGTACACGCTGGTACCGATGTGCGCGCGGCCGGAGAGTTCGGGATCGTTATCCAGCGCCCGCTGCGCCGTGATCTGCACGTTGCGGTCGTTGAGCACGCGATTGAAGCCACGGCGCGGCGTGAACACACTGCACGCGGCCAGTGCAAAGCACAGCGAAAGCAAGGTGGTCACGACGATCGTCTTGCGCATGTCTGGATTCCCATGGTCAACAAACTTCAAACGCGGCACGTTGCCATTCGCAGCGTGGTGCCTCGGCATCGCCGTCGAACGCTATCACATCGAACCTGCACGGCATCGAAGCGAGCTGCGGATGGGCCTGCAGGAAACCCAGCGCTGCGCGCGTCAGCCGCGCGCGCTTGGCCGTGCCGATCGAGGCCGCGCCGCCGCCGAATTGCGCGTGGCGCCGGTAGCGGACTTCCACGAACACCAGCGTGTCGCCATGGCGCATCACCAAATCCAGTTCTCCGAAGCGGGTCCGGTAATTGCTTTCGACCTTTTTGAGACCCGCGCGTTCCAGACACTCCAGTGCGCGTTGTTCAAAGCGCGCGCCGATCGCGCCAGGTTTCATGGATGGGTGGGTGCCGGGGCGTCGGCGGGCTGCGTTTCCAGCCCCGCCGCCACCGGGCGCGCGATGCCGCCCTGGAATTCCACCCAGATGGGCGTGCGTTGCACGTGCCCGAACGCGTCCATGGTCAATTGCCCGGAGGCGCCGGGCACGTAGCTTTCGGGATGTGCGCGCAACCAGCCGAGGTACGGGATCAGCGCGTAGGCGTCCATGCCGAACGCGAACAGGCGTGCCGCGGGTCCGCTGGCGGTCGCGAGTTGCGACGCCAGCGTGGTGTGGTCGGGCAGGCCGGCCTGGGCGTCATACAACCAGGGTTCGTCGCAGAAGCGCAGGCCATCGAGGTCTGCGTCGGCGGTGGCGTTTTCATCGCCCGAGTACGCCATCGATGTGGCGAACACCGGCAGCGTCGAGCGCCCCAATCGCAGTTGCGGCAGCAGCAGGCGCGCCTGCTGCGGACGCAGCAGCGCGACGATGCCGGTTTGCGAACCCGAACCGGCCAGCGCCGCCTGTATTTGTCCGGCGAGGTCCACGCTGCCTTGCTGCAGCACGATGTCATTGGCCACCTGTCCGCCCAGGCTTTGGAACTGGGTCTTGAAGGCGTCGAAGGTGCGCGACGCGGTGTCATCGCTGCCGCGAAACACGATCGCGGCGTGCAGCCCCAGCGTGATCATGTGCGCCGCGAGCTGCGCGCCCTCGCTTTCCGGCAGCAGTGCGAATTCATAGCTGGCCGCCGGCGTCGTCGTGCTGCCTTGCGGATGATTGAGCGCCAGCACCGGCACCGGCAGGCTGGATTGCGCGAAGATCGCGCCCACCGCGTCACGGCCCAATGGCCCGACCACGAGCGATGCCCCGTCCGTGACAGCCTGCTTGTAGGCGGCAACGCTGCCGCCTGCGGTGCCGCCGGTATCGTATACCTTGATCACCGGACGCTGCTCGTGGGTGATTGGCGTATGGAAATACGCGGTGAAGAAACCGTCGCGCACGGCTGCGCCAGCCACTGCCACAGGGCCCGTCGCGGGCAACAACAGCGCGACCTTGGCCGGCATCGCGTAGCCTTGCGGCGATGCCGCACCCTGCAAGGTGCCGACGGGTTGGTTCGGTTGCGGCAATACGCGCGCTGCTGCGGCGCCCGGTTGTGCAATGGCTTTTTGCACCCATGGCTTGACCGGATCGTCGTCGGCGAGCGAGGCATACGTCTGCGCCAACTGCTCGTGACCCATGCCGGCCAGTATTGCGACGGCTTGTCGTCGTTCTGCGGCTTGTGCGGGGACCGGCAGCAGTGCGGCGCGCTGGATCAGCGACCGCGCGGCGGCAACGCGATTGCCGCTGGCGAGCTGGGCGCGTGCTTTCACGTCGAGGGCTTGCTGCTGCACGTCGGGGGGCGCGTTTGATGGCACCGCGGCGAGTTGTTTCAGCGCGGCATGGGCGTCGCCGCGCTGCAGGGCCACGTTCGCGGCACGCACATATTCGATCGCCGTGCGTGCGTGCGCTTCTTCGCCTGCTTCTTGCCGGGATGGCCCGAGTGTTGTGCAACCTGCAAACAGCGCAAGCGCCGCGAGCAGGACACCGATGTGCGCGTGAAACCTGTTCCTGAACATGCTTCGTCCGTGCGCGCGTGGCGCAGCCTTTTCGGCGATGATAACGGATCGTGCCGCAGCATCAGGATTCGCATGAAAGCGCGCAAACCGGGAATTCTCTGGGTGGTTGCGACGCCCATCGGCAACTTGGGGGACCTTTCGGCGCGGGCCCGACAGGTCCTGCGCGATGCGAGCGTGATCGCCGCGGAAGATACGCGCCACAGCCGCCCCCTGCTGCAGCACTTCGGGATTGCCACGCCGCTGACCGCGTTGCACGAACACAACGAACGCGCTGCGGTGGCGGCGCTCATCACGAAGCTGCAGGCGTGCGAAGACGTGGCATTGATTTCGGATGCCGGCACGCCGTTGATCAGCGACCCGGGGTTCCGTCTGGTGCGCGCCGCGCGCGAGGCAGGCATCGACGTTTCGCCGATCCCCGGTGCCTGCGCCGCCATCGCGGGCTTGTCGGTGGCAGGCCTGCCCAGCGACCGCTTCGTGTTCGAAGGGTTTCTGTCCGCGAAAGCTTCCGCGCGGCGCGAACGTTTGCGCGAACTCGCGAGCGAAACGCGTACGCTGGTGATCTACGAGTCTTCGCATCGCATCCTTGAATGTTGTGCGGATCTGCGCGGTGCATTCGGCGCGGAGCGCGAAGCGCGCCTGCTGCGCGAGCTCACCAAGTTGCATGAAACCTGCATCGGCATGACGCTGGGCGAGATCGCGGCGCGCGTCGAATCCGATGCCGAGCAACGTCTCGGCGAATGCGTGCTGGTGATCGCCGGGCGCGGCGAAGAAATCGATGCGAAACTGGCGGAAGGCCGGCGCGTCTACGCGCTGCTGCGCGCGGAGTTGCCGCCCACGCAAGCCGCGAAACTGGCCGCCGCGATCAGCGGCGCGCCGCGCAAAGATTTGTACGGCGGCTGATAGAATCGTCCGTGGAGTCGGCCGGACAGTCGCGTCATTCTTCGGAATGCCGAGGAAAGTCCGGGCTCCGCAGGGCAGGGTGCCAGGTAACGCCTGGGCGGCGCGAGCCGACGGAAAGTGCAACAGAGAGCAGACCGCCGAACGACCCTGTCACCCTTCTGTCGCTCTTGCAGCGGGAGGATTGGCGTCGAACGCGAAGCGGGCGACGTCCAAGTCCGTATTCAAGAGGTTGCAGGGCGGCAGAAGGGTGGCAGGATCGTGGCAAGGGTGAAACGGTGGGGTAAGAGCCCACCGCGAGTCGGGCAACCGACCGGCACGGCAAACCCCACCCGGAGCAAGACCAAATAGGGGAACGATGGCGTGGCCCGCGCCGTTCCCGGGTTGGTTGCTTGAGCCAAGCGGTGACGCTTGGCCTAGAGGAATGACTGTCACGCCGCAAGGCGCACAGGACCCGGCTTACAGGCCGACTCCATTTTTTTGCCATCATCCCTGATGGCTGCGCAAACCTGCCTCGGTGCGAGATATTGCTTCTCGGGCCGTGCCATTCCACAACGGCCATCCATGGCCTGACTTTCCACAACGGCAGCTTCGGACTGCGTTCCTGCGGCTCGGATGCGCGACGATGACGCGTTCGTGGGCGAACGGCCATCGGGCTGACATTCCGCGAGAGCTTCCGTTCATCCATGAACGCGGATTCGTTGCGGCGACCGCGCGTTTGGCGCTCGTCGGATCATTGCCACCAGAACGGCCACGGCCATCCATGGCCTGAGTTTCCACAACAGCCGCTTCGGGCGGGCGTTCCCGCGACACAAACGCGCGACGATCACGCGTTCACCTGCCGGAACGGCACCGATGCCAGCTTGGGGTAGGGCGGGTGACAACCCCGCCTTCGGTGGCCACTTCGCGGGATGCACTGCGCTACTCCGCGCTACTGGGTCCATCCGTGGCAGCAGGTGCGCCAGCGGGCACGGCGACAACGAGCAGGCTTGTCTGACCGGTGGCTGAACTTCTGAATGGGCATCGGTCACCAATCGCAAGCGATTGGGCGGGAATCCCGCAACTGCTCCGAGGGTGAAATCTTTTGGATTCAAGGACCTTTCGAGCGTACCTCACGGAACGCCTGAATTTCGGTCAGAACTTCGCCTTTCCCATTGATCTAAAAGCGAAATTTTCTTGACAGTCTCACCTCCTGCGACTAAGGTGGGTACCCGTGTGGTTTTGTGGGAAAACGTGGGAAGCAAGTCACATGTTCCAAGGCGAAACCGCAATCAGCGTGGACGAAAAAGGTCGGTTGGCGGTTCCCACTGCCTACCGGGAGCTGATTGCGCGCGTGTGCAACAACCACCTCGTGATTGCTTACAACCCGTTCGAATCGGGTTGCTTGTGGGTATTTCCGCAGCCGGAGTGGGAACGCGTGCGCGATCAGGTGAATGCGTTGTCCAGCGTCAAGCGCGTGCATCGCGACCTGCAACTGAAGCTGGTCGGTGCCGCAGCGCAGGTGGAGCTGGATACCGCGGCCCGCGTGTTGCTGCCCGCCAGCCAGCGCGCGGCGTCCGGCATCGAGAAGAAAGCGGTGCTGCTCGGCATGGGCAACAAATTCGAACTGTGGAGTGAGCAGGCGCACCTCGCAAAGATCCACCAGACGATCGGCGAGGAGGAAGTCAGCGAGGAAATGGTGGGATTGAAGTTGTGATGCGCGCATTCCGCGAACGGCGAATGGCGCCGGGTCGGATGCGGGTTAAACGTGGGCTGCGCACTCGGTGTGCGTGGATGCGAATGGACGGGACGCGAGCGATGACGGCCGGTCGGGAGCTTCAGCACATCCCGGTGATGCGGGAAGCCGTGCTCGCCGGACTGGCGGTGCGCCCCGGTGGTCGCTATCTCGATGGCACCTTTGGCCGCGGCGGTCACGCGCGGGCGATCCTCGATCGGCTGGACGCGGACGGGCGTCTGCTGGTGATGGATCGCGACCCGCAGGCCATCGCGCACGCGCAGCGCGAATTCGGCGGTGACCCGCGCGTCGCGATCCGGCAGGCGAATTTTTCGGAGGTGACCGATTGGGATGCAGCGTGCGCCGGGCTCGACGGCGTGCTGCTGGACCTCGGTGTTTCCTCACCGCAGCTCGACGATGCTGCGCGCGGCTTCTCGTTCCAGTCGGACGCGCCGCTGGACATGCGCATGGATCCGACGACCGGCGAAAGCGCCGCGACTTTCCTCGCGAACGCCGACGAACGCGAAATCGCGGACGTATTGTTTCGCTACGGTGAGGAACGCATGAGCCGGCGTATTGCGCGCGCGATCGTCGCGCGCCGCGCCGAATCGCCGCTTCGCACGACCCGTGCACTCGCGGAACTGGTCGAGCACACGCTGGGCCGGCGCGAGCGCAACAAGCATCCCGCTACGCGCACGTTCCAGGCGCTGCGATTGCAAGTCAACGATGAACTCGGTTCGCTCGAGCGCGCCCTGCCTGCCGTCGTGGAAGTGTTGAAGCCGGGTGGACGTCTGGCGGTGATCAGCTTCCATTCGCTTGAAGACCGCATCGTCAAGCAGTTCATTCGCGGGCCGCAGCCCGTGTCGGTGCGCCGTGGGCTACCGGCGCCACCACCGAAGTCGGCCCCGTTGCGCGCCATCGGCCGTGCGCAGATGCCGGACACCGGGGAAGTCGAACGCAATCCGCGCGCGCGTTCGGCGGTATTGCGCATCGCCGAAAGGGCAGCACCGGGGGGCCTCCCTTGAGGACGATCGGCGCTCTCGCGGTGGGTGTGCTGCTGCTGGCGGTGATCGCGAGTGGCATCGCGGTCGTCTGGGCGCGTCATCAGGATCGCGTTGAGTTCGTCCAGTTGTCGAAGCTGCAAAACCAGCGTGACGCGCTGAACGTGGAGTTTGGTCGCCTGGAACTCGAACAAGCCACGTGGGCCAGTCCCTCCCGCATTGAACAGATCGCGCGCGGTCAACTCGGCATGATCAGTCCGCCCGCGAACAGCGTGGAGATGATCCACGAATGAAGCCGCGCCGTCCGCCCGAATCGACTTCGCAGCCGCCGCGCCGGCGCCGCCCGAATCCGCGCATGCGCCTTGCGCTGGTGGCGGTGGTGCTTGCTGCGGCCGCGGTCGGCTTGATCGCGCGCGCGGTGGATTTGCAAGTGGTGCACCAGGCATTCCTGCAGCAGCAGGGCGATGCGCGTTTCCTGCGCGAAGTCGAGATTCCCGTATCGCGTGGAACGATCTACGACCGCAACGGCGTGCCGCTGGCGGTCTCCACGCCGATGCTATCGCTGTGGGCGAACCCGGATGAGTTGCTGCAACACACCAATCGCATTCCAGAATTGGCCAAGACGCTGGGGGTCAATGCCGTCGAACTGACCCGCAAGCTGCAAACGCGCAACGGCCGGGAATTCGTGTATCTACGCCGGTTGATGCCGCCGGAAGCGGCCAAGGCCATTCTCGCGCTGGATATTCCCGGCGTGAACGCGCAGCGCGAATTCAAGCGCTACTACCCCGAAGGCGCCGCGATGGCGCACGTGCTTGGCTTCACCAACATCGACGACCGTGGACAGGAAGGCCTGGAGCTGGCCTACGACGGCTGGCTGGCCGGCAAGCCGGGCGAGAAGCGCGTGATCCGCGACCGTCTCGGCCGCGTGGTCGAGAACGTCGAGCAGATTCGTGCGCCGGTCCCGGGCCACGACCTGACGCTCAGCATCGACAGCCGCATCCAGTATCTCGCCTACCAGGCGCTCACCGAGGCGGTGGTGAAACGCCACGCCGCATCGGGTTCGATGGTGATCGTGGACCCGCGCAACGGGGAAATCATCGCGATGGTCAACGTGCCCTCGTACAACCCCAACGACCTCGACAGCAGCAATCCGGGCCAGCGCCGCAACCGTGCGGTCACCGACGTGACCGAACCGGGTTCGACGATGAAGCCGTTCACCATCACCACCGCGCTGCAGTCGGGCAAGTGGACCCCGACCACGCCGGTGAACACCAACCCCGGAACGTTCACGATCGATGGCCACCTGATCCGCGATGACAGCAACAACGGCCTGATCGACGTCAGCCATGTGATCACTTATTCCAGCAACGTCGGCGCTTCCAAGATTTCACTGACGCTGACGCCGCAGCAGATGGCCACGGTGCTGCACCAATTCGGCTTCGGCGCCAGCACCGGCAGCGGTTTCCCGGGCGAGGTAGGCGGCTATATTCCGCCGCCGCGTACCTGGGGCGATTTCGTCAAGGCCACCATTTCGTTCGGCTACGGCCTCAACGTGACGGCGCTGCAACTCGCGCAGGCATACGCGGCAATCGCGGATCGCGGCGTCAAGCACACTCCAACTTTCATCAAGGGTGATGACAATCCCGGCGTGCGGGCGGAGCCCGAAAACATTGCCGGCGAAGTGATGGCGATGCTGCGCACGGTGGTGGCTGCGCCTCCGGCCACCGCGCCGCAGGCGGCAATCCCCGATTACACCGTGGCGGGCAAGACCGGCACGGCGCACCTCGCGATCGCAGGCGGCTATTCGCGCAACCGTTATGCCGCGCTGTTCTGCGGCATCGTGCCGGCCAGCGATCCGCGCCTGGTCGGGGTCGTAATCGTCCGCGATGCGGGCGGGCATGGTGGCGAATATTTCGGCGGACTGGTTTCCGCGCCGGTGTTTCGGGAGGTCATGACCGGCGCGCTGCGGTTGCTGGACATTCCGCCCGACAATGTGCAGCAGTGGTATGCAGGAGGTCCCGTGACGCCGGCGCCGGTTCCGTCGCCCGCGCCTGCGCAGCCCGCTGCTGCTGCGGTCCCGCGGGCCGCGCAGGGAGCGAACCCATGACCGCGATGCACCTGGACGACTTGTTGCGCGGCATCGCCGCGCCCGCGCAGGGCGGCATCATGGTGTCCGGCCTGACCCAAGATTCGCGCGAAGTGCGTCCCGGCGATGCATTCGTCGCCTTGGCGGGTGCGAAGCACCGCGGGATCGAGTTTGCATTGGCCGCTGCAAAGCAGGGAGCGGCGGCCGTACTTGCGGAAATGCACGAATCTCGCGACGCCGGGACACAGGTTGACGTGCCGGTGGTTTGGATCGACGGCCTGCGCCTGCGCCTCGGTGCAATCGCTGCGCGCTTTTTCGGCGATCCGTCCACCGCGATGACCGTCATTGGTGTCACCGGCACCAGCGGCAAGACCTCCACGGTGCAGCTTTTGGCCCAGGCACTCGCGCATCTCGGAAAGCGTGCCGCCACCATCGGCACGCTGGGAGCGGGCTTGCACGGCGCGATCAAGGCAGGCGAACGTACCACGCCCGACGTGATCCGGGTGCACGGTCTTTTGGCCGAGTTCCGCGAAGCCGGCGCCACCGACATCGCGATGGAAGTGTCCTCGCACGCGCTGGACCAGCACCGCGTCGATGGCGTGCATTTCGACGTCGCGGTGTTCACCAATCTCACGCGCGACCATCTCGATTACCACGGCACCATGCAAGCGTACGGGGCCGCCAAAGCCAAGCTGTTCGCGTGGCCGAACCTTGGTGCCGCCGTCATCAACGTCGATGATGCATTCGGACGCGACCTGACGGCGCAGGTGCCGGCGGGCGTGCAGGTCATGCGCTGCGGCCTCGCGTCGAACGACGCCGACGTCCGCGCGCGTGACGTGCACACGCATTCCGATGGTATCGATTTCCAACTCGCAACGCCTTGGGGCACCGGCAAGCTGCGCAGCCATCTGCTTGGCCGCTTCAATGTCGCCAATCTTCTGGCGGTGGCCGGCGTGCTGGGCGCGCTGGACGTGCCCTTCGATCGCATCGTCGACGCGCTGCAGACACTGCAGCCCGTGGCGGGGCGAATGAACCGTCTGGGCGGGGGCAGCCTGCCTCTGGTGGTCGTCGATTATTCGCACAAGCCCGACGCGCTGGAGCAGGTGCTCATCACCCTGCGCGCGCACTGCGAAGGAAAATTGATCTGCATCTTCGGTTGCGGTGGCGAACGCGATGCCGGCAAGCGCCCGCTGATGGGTGAAATCGCAGAGCGGATGGCGGATGTCGTGGTCGTCACCGACGACAATCCCCGCGGCGAAGACGGCGACGCGATCGTCGCGCAAATCATGGCAGGAATGCGCGCGCCGCAGCGGGCGACGGTCGAACGAGATCGCGCGAAAGCCATCGTTCACGCGCTCACGCAAGCGCAGGCTGGCGACGTGGTGCTGATCGCGGGCAAGGGTCACGAGACCTACCAGGAGGTCGCGGGCGTCAAGCGTCCATTCGACGATCTGCAGGTGGCCCGCGCCACCCTGGAGAAGCGCCCGTGCTGAGTTTGCGCCTCAAGGAAATCGCGGTGTGGACGCGCGGCGTGCTGCAGGGTGGCGACGCCAGTGCCGGCGGCGTATCCACCGATTCGCGCACGATCAAGCCCGGTGAAGTCTTCGTGGCGTTGATCGGCAAAACTCACGACGGGCATGACCATGTCGCCGCCGCAGCCGAACGCGGCGCTTCCGGCGCGATCGTGTCGCGCCGCGTCGACGCCGACATTCCGCGAATCGTGGTGGCCGACACGCTGCACGCGCTGGGCGATCTCGCCAGCGCGGTGCGCGCGCAGCGCGACGTGACGGTGATCGGCATCACCGGTTCCAATGGCAAGACCAGCGTCAAGACGCTGGCCACGCGAATCCTCGCGCGCCACGGTCCCACCCACAGCAACGCCGGCAGCTTCAACAACGAAATCGGGTTGCCGTTGACGCTGCTCGCGATGCCGCGCGATACGCGTTATGCCGTGCTGGAAATGGGCGCGGGCAAGCCGGGCGACATCGCGTATCTCGCTGCGATCGCGCGTCCGCGCATCGGCCTGGTCAACAACATCGCGCCTGCGCACCTGGAACGCCTGCGCACGCTGGAAGGCATCGCCGAAACCAAGGGCGCCATGTATCAGGCGCTGCCGGCCGACGGCGTCGCGGTGGTCAATGCCGACGATGCATTCGCGATTTACTTCACCAGCCTCGCGGGCACACGGCAAATTTTGCGCTTCGGCGTCGATGCGCCTGCCGATGTGAGTGCCGGCGATGTCCGTTTGCACGCCGACGGCAGCGATTTCGAGTTGCGAATGCCGAATGGCAGCGCGAACGTGCACCTGCCGCTGCCCGGTCGCCATAATGTCGCGAACGCGCTGGCCGCCGCCGCATTGGCGCATGCCGCGGGGGCGGGGCTGGACGTGATCGTCGCAGGGCTCGGGTCCGCCGAGGCAGTTGGCGGGCGGTTGCTGCGCCACGCATCGTCCCAAGGCTGGACGTTGTTCGACGACAGCTACAACGCCAATCCCGGCTCCGCGCTTGCGGCCGTGGCGACGCTCGCTTTGCAGCCGGGGGAGCGCTGGCTGGTGCTGGGCAACATGGGCGAACTGGGCCCCGATGCGACGGTTTTGCACGCGCGCATCGGCCGAGCCGCGCGCGAGCAGGGCATCGCGCGCATGTACGTGGTCGGCGATCTGGCCGCGCATGCCGCGGAAGCCTTCGGCGCCGACGCGCAAGTGTTTCCTGACCAGGCCGCGCTGATTGCAGCGCTGAAAAGCGATCTGCGCGCGGGCGTGAGCCTGTTGGTGAAGGGTTCACACGCGTCGCGCATGGACAACGTGGTGACGGCGCTGCTGGGTCAAGGCCAAGGGGATGATCGGCATGCTGCTTGAACTTTCGCGCTGGCTGGAACATTACTTCGGGCCGCTGCGGCTGTTCGATTACATCACGTTCCGCACCATCATGGCGGCGTTGACCGCGCTGTTCGTCGCGCTGCTGTTCGGTCCCGCGATGATCCGCCGCCTGACCGCGCTGAAGGCCGGGCAGGTGGTGCGCACGGATGGACCGCAGACGCACCTGTCCAAGGCTGGCACGCCGACCATGGGTGGCACGCTGATCCTGGCCGCGATCGTGGTGGCGACGCTGCTGTGGGGCGATCTCGAAAGCCGCTACCTGTGGGTGGTGCTGCTGGTGACGCTGGCCTGCGGCGTGATCGGTTTCTACGACGACTACCGCAAGCTCGTGTTGAAGGATCCGCACGGTCTGCCGGCGCGCTGGAAGTACCTCGCGCAATCGGTGGTCGGCCTCGCCGCCGCGCTGTTCCTGTTCCACACCGCGAACGTGCCGGCCGCGACCGCGCTTTACGTGCCGCTGTTCAAGCACGTGGCGATTCCGCTGGGCGGTGGTTTCGTGGTGGTGGCGTACCTGTGGATTGTCGGGTTCTCCAACGCCGTGAATCTGACCGACGGCCTGGATGGCCTCGCGATCATGCCGGCGGTGCTGGTCGCCGCCGCACTCGGCGCGTTTGCGTATCTTGCCGGCAACGCGGTGTTCTCGGCGTATCTCGGCATCCCCTCGATCCCCGGCGCGGGCGAGCTCGCGGTGTTCTGCGGCGCGTTGACTGGCGCCGGCTTGGGGTTCCTGTGGTTCAACACCTACCCCGCGCAGGTGTTCATGGGCGACGTGGGCGCGCTCGCGATCGGCGCGGCGATCGGCTGCGTGGCGGTGGTCGTGCGCCAGGAAATCATCCTGTTGGTGATGGGCGGCTTGTTCGTGGTCGAAACCGCGTCGGTGATGCTGCAGGTCGGCAGTTTCAAGTTGCGCGGCAAACGCGTGTTCCGGATGGCGCCCATCCATCACCACTTTGAATTGAAGGGCTGGCCGGAGCCGCGCGTGATCGTGCGCTTCTGGATCATCTCGGTGGTGCTGGTGCTGGTGGGTCTCGCGACTTTGAAGGTGCGTTGAGCATGCTCGGATTCGGTTCATCGCAAGCGGTGCGCAAGCTTGGTCCCAGGGGCCGCCATGACCCGTGGCTGCTGTTGGCGATCAGCGGCCTGGTCGCGTTCGGCATCGTGATGGTCGCGTCCAGTTCCATCGCCGTCGCCGACGGCCAGCACATCGGCGAATTCCACTATTTGACGCGTCACCTGATTTTCCTGGCGGCCGGTGGCGTGCTGGCGCTCTGGATCGCATTGCGCGTCGAGCTGGACAACTTGGAGAAATATTCCGGCTGGCTGATGCTGGGTACCTTCGCGCTGCTGCTGCTGGTGTTCGTTCCGCACGTTGGCATGCGGATCAACGGTGCGCGCCGCTGGATCAATCTCGGCTTCTCCGGCTTCCAACCGGTGGAACTGGCCAAGCTGACCGTGGTGGTGTACGTCGCCAGTTACCTGGTTCGCCATCGCGACAGCGTGGAAACGAAATTCCTGGGCGCGGTAAAGCCGGTGGCGGTGGCAGGCTTGACGGCGGTGCTGCTGCTCGCGCAGCCCGACTTCGGTTCGGCTGCGCTGATCGGCGTGGTCACGATCGGGATGCTGTGGCTGGCCGGCGCACGCATGCGCAACCTGGTGATCATGGGCCTGCCGTTGGTGCCCCTGGGCGTGTGGTTGGCGTTGTCGACCGACTATCGCGTCAAGCGCCTGACCTCGTTCCTCGATCCGTGGAAGGATCCGTTCAACAACGGCTTTCAATTGACCCAGGCCCTCATTGCTGTAGGACGCGGCAAGTGGTTCGGTGTGGGCCTGGGTGGCAGCGTGCAGAAACTTTTCTATTTGCCGGAAGCCCACACCGACTTCATCCTCGCGGTGATCGCGGAGGAACTCGGATTCGTCGGCGTGCTGTTCGTGCTCGCATCGTTCGCACTGCTGGTCGGGCGCGGCCTGCAACTCGGTTTGCGCGGCGTCGAAGTGGGCCAGCATCGCGCCGGCTACGTCGCGTTCGGCATTTCGCTGATGATCGGCTTGCAGGCGCTGGTGTCGGTGGGCGTGAATCTGGGCGTGTTGCCGACCAAGGGCCTGACGCTGCCGCTGATCAGTTCCGGTGGTTCCAGCACGCTGATGACGTGCGTGATGCTGGGCGTGCTGCTGCGTGCCGGCTACGAAATCCATCGCGCCGAGGATGCGCGCCGCATGGCCACGCGGCGCGCAGCGAATCCAGCCGCCGCGAACCCTGTCGCCACCGATCGCGCGTCCGCGGAATTGCCGCTGGCCGCACGCGCGCGCATCGAGCCCCGCTTCGACGAGGTGCATGCATGAGCGACCTGCGCGCGCCCGTGTTGATCATGGCTGGCGGAACCGGCGGCCACATCTTTCCAGGGCTGGCGGTGGCGGCAGCGCTGCGCGCGCGCGACGTGCCGGTGCTGTGGCTGGGTGCCGAGGGCGGCATGGAAAACCGGATCGTGCCGGAACACCGGGTCCCCATGCGCACGCTGCCGGTGAAAAGTCTGCGCGGAACGGGCCTGCGCCGGCGCGTCGCGGCACCGTGGATGCTGGCGCGCGCGTTGTTCGGTGCGTGGCGGGTACTACGCGAAGCCAATCCGCGCAGCGTGCTGTCGATGGGCGGGTACGTGGCGGGTCCGGGCGGTATCGCCGCATGGCTGCAACGCCGTCCGTTGCTGGTGCACGAACAGAACCGCATCACGGGTTTCACCAATCGCGTACTGGCGCGTTGCGCGCGCCGAGTGATGAGCGGCTTTTCCGATGCATTCCCGGCCAAAGTGAATGCGGAGTGGACCGGCAATCCGGTGCGCGCCGACATTGCGGCCTTGCCCGCGCCCGCGGAACGGCTTGCCAATCGCGCCGGCGCACCGCGGCTTTTGGTGCTCGGCGGCAGCCTCGGTGCACGCACCTTGAACCTCGGATTGCCGAATGCGTTGTCGCGCATTCCCGCCGATCGTCGTCCGGAAGTGCGGCACCAGTGCGGTGCGGCGCACGTCGAAGCGGCGCGCGCCGCCTACGGGCGCGCTGACGTGGAAGCGACCATCGAACCGTTCATTGCGGACATGGCGGCGGCTTACGCGTGGGCCGACCTGGTGATCTGCCGCGCCGGCGCGTTGACGCTCGCGGAGCTTGCCGCCGCCGGTCTCGCCGCGATCCTGATGCCGTTCCCCCATGCGGTCGACGACCACCAGACCAAAAATGCGGAAGGTTTCGTGGCGGTCGGCGCGGCCGAACTGGTGCAGGACCGCGACTTCGACGCTTCGCGTTTCGCCGGCATGCTGGAGGGCCTGCTGCGCGATCCGGCCAAGCGTCTCGCAATGGCGAACGCCGCGCGCACGCTCGCGAAGCCCGACGCCGCCAACCTGATCGCGCAGCGTTGCCTGGAGGTGGCTGCATGACGCCGCATCGCCTCCCGCCGCATGGCGACATCATGCAGGGCTTCCGGCGCGTGCATTTCATCGGCATCGGCGGCGCCGGCATGAGCGGCATTGCCGAAGTGCTGCACACGCTCGGCTACGACGTGTCGGGGTCGGACCGCGTGGCCTCGCCGGTCACCGAGCGGCTCGCCGGAATGGGCGTGCACGTCGCGATCGGACACGCCGCGGAACACGTTGCAAACGTGGACGCGGTGGTGGTGTCCAGCGCGATCGAGCCCGACAACCCCGAGCTCGCAGCTGCCCAGGCGCGCCGCATCCCCGTGGTGCCGCGCGCCGAAATGCTGGGCGAACTGATGCGTTTCCGGCGCGGCATCGCGGTAGCGGGTTCGCATGGCAAGACCACCACCACCAGCCTCACCGCCAGCGTGCTGGCGGAGGCCGGTTACGACCCCACCTTCGTGATCGGCGGACAACTGCTCTCGGCCGGTGCGAATGCGCGGCTGGGCGCCGGCACCTATCTCGTCGCCGAAGCCGACGAATCTGATGGTTCGTTCCTGAAACTTTCGCCGGTGATCGCGGTGGTCACCAACATCGACGCGGATCACCTCGATCACTACCACGGCGATTTCGCGGAACTGAAGCAGGCGTTCGCGGACTTCCTGCACCGACTGCCGTTCTACGGTCTCGCGGTGTTGTGCGTGGACGACCCCGAAGTCGCCGCGCTCGCGCAACGCACCCCGCGTTCGACGCTGACCTACGGCATCGAGCGCGCCGCCGACGTGCGCGGCGGCAACGTGCGCGCGGACGGAGCCCGTACCCATTTCGAATTGATGTTGCCGGGCCAGCCGAACCTGCCCATCACATTGAACCTGCCCGGCCGGCACAACGTCCTCGACGCGCTGGCCGCGGCCACGATCGGCTGGCATCTCGGTGTCGAACCTTATGCGATCGCGCGTGCGCTGGAACGCTTCCAGGGCGTGGGCCGGCGCTTCCACATCAATGGCGAACTGCCGATCGACGCCGGCAAGGTGATGCTGGTCGATGATTATGGCCACCATCCGCGCGAGTTGTCCGCGGTGATGCAGGCGGCGCGCGAAGGCTGGCCCGAACGGCGGCTGGTGATCGTGTTCCAGCCGCACCGTTACACCCGCACGCGCGACCTGCTGGACGATTTCGCGGGCGTGCTTTGCGAAGCGGACGCGCTGGTGCTGACCGAGGTGTATCCCGCGGGCGAAGCGGCGATCGCGGGCGCCGATGGCCGCGCGCTGGCCCGTGCAGTGCGCGCACGCGGCAAGGTCGATCCGGTGTTCATCGAGCATCCGCGCGGCCTGCGTGAAACCTTGCCCGCATTGCTGCGCGACGGCGACCTGGTGCTGCTGCTCGGCGCCGGTGACATCGGCGCTGCGGCGGTGGATCTGGCCCAGGGCCGCGACCTGAAATCACGGAGCGCGGCATGAGCCCGATCCGGCCATCGCGAATCTCGAATCCCGGCGGCTTCGGTCGCGTGGCGGTGGTGATGGGCGGCAGCTCCTCCGAGCGCGAGGTGTCGCTCAATTCCGGGCGCGGCGTGCTGGACGCATTGAAAGCGCGCGGCGTGGACGCGCATGCGATCGACGGCATTCCGGCGCTGCTGGACGCGGTGCGCGCGGGGCATTTCGCACGCGTGTTCAACATCCTGCATGGCCAGCACGGAGGCGGCGAGGATGGTGTGTTGCAGGGTGCGCTGGATTCGCTGCACGTTCCCTACACCGGTTCCGGCGTGCTCGGCTCGGCACTGTCGATGGACAAGGTGCGCAGCAAGCAGGTATGGAGTTCGCTGGGGCTGCCGACACCGAAGTTCCTGCCGCTGCCGCGCGGTGCCGATGTGCACATCGCAGCGCGCAAGATCGGATTCCCATTGATCGTGAAGCCCGCTTCGGAAGGGTCCAGCGTGGGCGTGTCACGGGTGTTCGACGAAAAAGATCTCGACGCCGCGGTGGCGCTGGCGCAGCGCTATCCCGGCGCCCTTTTGATGGAAACCCTGATCGAGGGCGATGAACTCACCGTTTCGATCCTGCGGGACGACGTGCTGCCCAGCATCAGGATCGTGCCGAAGGGTGAGTACTACGACTACAACGCCAAGTACATCGCCGAGGACACGCAATACATCTGTCCCGGTCTCGACGGCAATGCCGAAGCCGAATTGCGCGCGCTGGCGCGGCAGGCTTTCGACGCGCTGGCATGTTCCGGCTGGGGGCGCGTGGACGTGATGCGCGATCGCGCCGGACGCAACTGGCTCCTGGAGGTCAATACCGCGCCGGGCATGACCTCGCACTCGCTGGTGCCCAAGGCCGCGGCGCAGGTCGGCATCGATTACGCGGAACTTTGCTGGCGGGTGCTGGAAACCTCGTTCGATCGCGGCCAAGGAGAAGTCGCATGAAAGGCGCGATTGGCCTGCGATTTGCCGCCTGGATCATCGCGATTGCACTGGTCGCGCTGCCGGTGATCGGCGTGCTGCAAGGCTGGTTCGCGTCCGATCGCTGGCCGGTACGCGAACTGCAGGTGCATGCGACCTTCCGCCATGTAAGTGCGGCGCAGGTTCGCGCCGCCGTCGCGCCGACCCTGGGTTCCGGCTTTTTCGCGATCCGGCTGGACAAGGTACGCGACGCGATCGCGGCGCTGCCGTGGGTCGGTCAGGTGGAAGTGAGCAAGCACTGGCCGGACGCGCTCGACATCACCGTGATGGAAATCCAGCCGGTCGCGCGTTGGGGCAGCGATTCACTGCTGAGCCGCGATGGCCGCGTCTTCAAGGTACCGGACACGGCCGTCGTGAATGGCCTGCCGCAATTCAACGCGCCGGACGACCGCGCGACCGACGTGATGGCGTTTTATCGCACCGCGTTGACCGATTTCGCGCCCTACAACCTGCAGGTCACGGGCGTGGATCTTTCCGCACGCGGAAGCTGGAGCCTCACCCTTTCCAATGGCGGCCACGTGGTGGTTGGCGGCGACAAGCCCGACCAGCACCTCGCGCGTTTCGCCGCGGCGTTGCCGATCCTGATGCGCGGCCGCAGCGACGGTTTCGTTTACGCCGATTTGCGTTACAGCAACGGCTTCGCGGTGCGCTGGCCGGAGCCGGCGCCCACCCCCACTCCGAACTCGAAAAACGGTGGCTCCCATGCTGTTGACGGAAACGTTTAGACCCATGAACCGCAAGAGCGACAAGAACCTGGTCGTCGGCCTCGACATCGGCACGTCCAAGGTGATGGCGATCGTCGGCGAGTACATGCCGGGCGAACCGGTGGAAGTGATCGGGTTCGGCAGCCACACCTCGCGCGGGATGAAAAAAGGCGTGGTGGTCGAAATCGACTCCAACGTGCATTCCATCCAGCGCGCGATCGAGGAAGCCGAGCAGATGGCTGGTTGCGACATCCGTTCGGTGTGCGCGTCGATTTCGGGCAGCCATCTCGAAACCCACAACTCGCGGGGCGCGGCGGCGATCCGCGATCGCGAAGTGGCGGCGGGCGATTTGGAGCAGGTGCTGGAATCGGCCAGTGCGGTGGCGATCCCGGCCGACCGCAAGGTGCTCTACAAGGAGCCGCAGGAATACCGCATCGATGGCCAGGACGGCATCCGCCATCCGATCGGGATGAGTGGGGTGCGCCTGGAAGCCGGCGTGCACCTCGTGACCGGCGCGGCCTCGGCGGTGCAGAACATCACCAAGTGCATCCAGCGCTGTGGACTGGCGGTGGACGATCTGGTGCCGGCCGCGGTGGCCGCGGCGAAATCGGTGTTGACCGAGGACGAGCGCGAACTCGGGGTGTGCGTGGTCGACATGGGCGCCGGCACCACCGACATCGCGATCTACACCCATGGCTCGATCCGCCACACCAAATCGCTGCCGGTCGGCGGCGATCAGGTGACGTCGGATATTTCCCAATACGTGCAGACGCCGACCACCAACGCCGAGGAAATCAAGGTGAAGTACGGCTGCGCGCTGGCCCAGATGGCGCGCGGCGAGGAAACCCTCCAGGTGCCGAGCGTGGGCGAGCGTCCGCCGCGGCGCCTGCAGCGGCAAGCCTTGGCGCAGTCCATCCAGGCGCGCTACGAGGAGATCTTCGAAATGGTGCAGGACGAGATGCGCCGCTCGGGTTACGAGAACCTGCTGGCCGCCGGCGTGGTGTTGACCGGCGGCGCGGCCCGCATCGAAGGCGCGCTGTACCTCGCCGAAGAAGTCTTCCACAAGATGGTGCGCCTTGGCGTGCCGCAGCACGTCACTGGCGCAACCGAAGTGATCGCGACCCCAGCGCATGCGTCGGCCATCGGTCTCTTGCTGCACGGTTCGCGCGAAGGCGCGAATGGCAGCCGCGTGATCGGCGGCGCGATGGGCGACAGCGTGGCCGGCGCGATCGGCAAGGTGAAGGGCTGGTTGACACGCAATTTCTAGAACCCCGCGTTGCGCCTCGGGACGAGGCGCAACCGGCAAGGCGCCGCGGCGCCAAGGCCCATGACGGGCCGAGCCTTCCGAAATGGAAGGGCATCACGACGGCAGCATGACAACAGCAGCATGACTTTTCAGCAGCACGGAGGACGGGCAATGTTTGAACTGGTGGAACAATTAGCACCCAATGCGGTGATCAAGGTGATCGGTGTCGGCGGCGGTGGCGGCAACGCCGTCAGCCACATGGTCAATTCATCCATCGACGGCGTGGAATTCATTTGCGCCAATACCGACTCGCAGGCGCTGAAAAGCTCCGGCGCGCGTACCACGCTGCAACTCGGCGAAACGGTGACCAAGGGCCTCGGCGCCGGCGCCAACCCCGAGATCGGCCGGCAGGCCGCGCTCGAGGATCGCGACCGCATCGTCGAGGTGTTGGACGGCGCCGACATGGTGTTCATCACCTGCGGCATGGGCGGCGGCACCGGCACCGGTGCGGCGCCGGTGGTCGCGCAGCTTGCCAAGGAGAAGGGCATCCTCACGGTGGCGGTGGTGACCAAGCCGTTCCCGTTCGAGGGCCGTCGCCGCATGCAGGTGGCGCTCAAGGGCATCGAGGATCTGTCGCAGTCGGTCGACTCGCTGATCACCGTGCCGAACGAGAAGCTGCTGACCGTGCTCGGCCGCGAAGTGACCTTGCTGAACGCGTTCAAGGCTGCCAACGACGTTCTTCAGGGCGCGGTGCAGGGCATCGCAGACCTGATCACCCGCCCGGGCCTGATCAACGTCGACTTCGCCGACGTACGCACCGTGATGAGCGAAATGGGTATGGCCATGATGGGCACCGGCACCGCCCGCGGCGACGACCGCGCACAGGCCGCGGCCGAGGCGGCCATCAACAATCCGCTGCTGGAGAACGTGGATCTGTCGGGCGCCTGCGGCATCCTGGTCAACGTCACCGCCGGCCCGAACCTCACGATGCGCGAGTTCGACGAGATCGGCCGGGTGGTACACGACTTCGCCAGCGAGGACGCGACCGTGGTGCTGGGCACCGCGCTCGATCCCGATCTGTCCGACGACGTGCGCGTCACGGTGGTGGCCACGGGTCTCAATCGCGCGGTGAAGCCGCAGTTGCGGCCCGTCGCCAAGCCGGAAATGGTCGAGATGCCGCAGCCGCGGCGGGTGCTGCGTACCGGCACGGACAACGGGGTGGTGGGATTCGCCGCGCAGCCGGAACCGGTCATGGTCGCTCGCAGGGAGCCGGCGGCGACGCCATCGCCGAAGGCCGAAAAGGAAGCCGCACCGGGCTACGACTATCTGGACATTCCGGCATTCTTGCGTCGCCAGGCTGACTAGTGCGATCGTCCATGATCGCTGTGTCGAGGGACGACGCAGCGGCCAGAGATGTTTCGCGCATCTGATGGACCAGAACGGCCTTCCAGGGCCTGATTTTCCACGACAGCCGCTTCGCAACGGAACTGTGGAAAAAGGCGTCGTGAGCTGCCGGATTCCCGTCCCCGGCAGTTCACGGCCCGGCGGCCAGCGATGGCAAAGCAGCCGTGCATCGTGCGTGCCTGCGTTCGCCCCAGCGGCGCGGGCTGTTTACCGCCACATCGAAGATTGACGGGAACCTGAGCAAGCCGTTGTGGTCCGTTGTCGCCGTGGCGCTGAATTCAGGCTCGATGGGGGACAGGGAAGTGACTGGGCCTGTGTGATCACGATCACGCTCCACCTCGATCCGGATTAACTAAACCCCACAGTCCACTTTATTCGGGCTGTCAACCGTGGTAGCATCGCCCACGTTTTAGCGTTGTCCTAACAGGATTCCAACGAAAAATGATCAAGCAGCGCACGCTCAAAAACGTGATCCGCGCGACGGGCGTCGGTCTGCACACGGGCGAAAAGGTATATATGACCTTGCGTCCGGCGGCGGTCAACACCGGCATCGTGTTCCGCCGCACTGATCTTCCGGAACCCGTCAGCATTCCCTCGCGCTGCGAGTATGTCGGCGATACCCGCCTTTCCAGTACGCTGATCAAGGACGACGTGCGCGTCGGTACGGTCGAACATCTGTTGTCGGCGATGGCCGGCCTCGGCATCGACAATGCCTATGTCGATTTGTCCGCGCCGGAAGTACCGATCATGGACGGCAGTGCGGGTCCCTTCGTGTTTCTGCTGCAGTCGGCCGGTATCGAGGAACAGTCCGCGCCCAAGCGCTTTATCCGAATCAAGAAGCCGGTGAAGGTGGAGGACGGCGACAAGTGGGCCCAGTTCCAGCCGTTCGATGGCTTCAAGGTGGGCTTCTCGATCGAGTTCCAGCATCCGATCTTCTCGCGCCGCGCTTCCAAGGCCGAGATCGATTTCTCCACGACTTCGTTCGTCAAGGAAGTCAGCCGCGCACGCACCTTCGGCTTCATGCGCGACATCGAAATGCTGCGCGAGAAGAACCTCGCACTGGGCGGCTCGATGGACAACGCGATCGTGCTGGACGACTACCGCGTCCTGAACGAGGACGGCCTGCGCTACGAGGACGAGTTCGTCAAGCACAAGATCCTCGACGCGATCGGCGACCTTTACCTGCTGGGCCACAGCTTGATCGGCGCATTCTTCGGCCACAAGTCCGGGCACCAGTTGAACAATCAGTTGCTGCGCGCCCTGCTGGCCGACAAGTCGGCGTGGGAAGAAGTCACCTTCGACGATCCGGCGCTGGCGCCGATCTCCTACGCGCATCCCGCCCAGGCTGTTTAGGTGCGTTCATCCATGAACGCTGCAAGCCGCGGCGCTCAAGCTGCTGGGCGCTCGCGTTTCGGGTAAAGACCAGAGCGGGCTTCCTGCCCTGACTTTCCGCGAAAGCCGCTTCGGTCAGGCATCGGCGCTCAAAAGCCCCGCTGGCGGTGATCGCTCCCGCCTTCCGGTCGCCGACCGGTTTCACGATTTGTGACTTTTTTCTGATTCCGATCAGCACACGCCGCCGTGCCCGTGCTATAAGTTCTGCTTCCGCCGACGGATGAGGGGGCGGACGGCCTGCGCGATTATCCGGCCGGGACGCTTTCTGCGATCGCGGCAAGCTCCAGGAACAGTGCGCGCAGGTCTGGATCGGCGATGGCCGATGCGGCGGCGCGTATGGATTGCGCGGCCCGCGGCGTCAGCGATGGCGGGGCGGCGGAGCCGTCCACCGATGCCTGCAGCGGCATCACTTTGGCCGTGACGGAGCTTGCGGCCAGTCCCAGGGAATGCACCGCGGCAAGGATTCGCGACTGCTCCATGCGTACGCGCGTGGCCCAGGCGGAGGATTCGACCAACAGCAGGACGCGGTCGTTGCGCACGCCGGCGAAACCGACGTGTTCGCGCAATGGTGCTGGAAGTAGCGGAACAATGCGTTGACTCGTGCGGTCAACTTCGCGTGCCCTCGCCGCGAGATCGGCAATGGGGGCGCATTGCGAAAGAGGCGTCGGACCGTGGGTGTCGCGAGGCGGCAGCGGTTTGGCAGGAGACAAGATGAATGAAAACCCAGACGGTTCGCTCAAGATGGGCATGATACTAGTGGTGCGTTCGCGCCGATGCGCGTGGTCGAACGCTCATTTCGACGAACGCCGGCTCGCCAACCGCAGACTGCATTGGCGGGTGGCTTCCGGCTTGGCGGCATGTCTGGTGGCGAGTGCGGCTTTGGCGGTATGGGTCGTCAGCCCGAGCAGCCGCACGCTGGCGCAGATCGATTCGATGCACCAGCAGATCGCAGCGCAAAAGGCCGAGTTGCAGCAGGTCCGCGACAACGCCCAGCGCGACGTAAGCCAGATGGCGATCAAGCTGGGTGAACTGCAGGCCGATTCCGCGCGCCTCGACGCGCTGGGCCAGCGCCTGGTGGTGGCGGGCAAGCTCGATCCTGCCGAATTCAACTTCAGCGAAGCCCCCGGCGTCGGCGGCCCGGAAACCGCGGTGCCCCCTGCGCGCTCGTTGCCGTATGACCTTTCCGTCAGCATGGAACAACTGGGTCGCCGCTTCGACGCCCAGCAGACCCAACTCGGCGTGCTGCAGTCTTTGTTGACCGACCGCGAGGTTGCCGCGAACCTGATCCCGAGCGGCATGCCCGTGAAGGACGGCTACATCACGTCGTCCTTCGGCGAACGCATCGATCCGTTCACGGGGCGGCGGAGCTTCCATCCGGGGCTCGACATCGGCGCTTATCGGGGTGAGCAGGTGCACGCCGTCGCATCCGGCGTGGTCACTTACGCCGGGATCCGCGACGGTTACGGCAAGGTCGTCGAGATCGACCACGGCGACGGGTACATGACACGCTATGCCCACAACAGCTCGCTGTTGGCGCGGGTGGGTGAGCACGTACACACCGGTGAGGTGATTTCCGACGCCGGCTCGACGGGGCGCTCTACCGGCCCGCACGTGCACTTTGAAGTCTGGCACGACGGCAAACTGGTGAATCCGCTCGCTTATGTACGTCGCTAGCGCCGGGATAATCCGGCGCTAGCGCTCGTTGACCGTGCGATCATCCCGCAACGCCGCCTCGCTGAAGTCCGTTATGGCTGGCTAGGTTCATGGGCGACGGGCATCAGAACGCCCATCCGTGGGCTGACTGTGACAACAGCCGCTCCGTGTCCGGATTCTTGAAATCCGCCGATTTCGCCGCCAACTCTAGGCGCGAGCGGCATGTGCTTTTATCATGTCCGATTGATCTGCCGCCGTAGCCCGGAATCGCGAACCCAGTCCGATGCCCAATATCCTGACGAGTGTCTTCGGCAGCCGCAACGAACGCGTGCTGAAGCAGCTTTCGAAAATCGTGGCGCGCATCAACGCGCTCGAACCCGAGATGAAGAAGCTCGACGACGTCGCCCTGCGCGACAAGACCGCCGAGTTCAAGCAGCGCATCGCCAATGGCGAGAGCCTCGACAAGATCCTGCCCGAAGCCTTTGCCGTCGTTCGTGAAGCCAGCCTGCGCGTGATCGGACTGCGCCACTACGACGTGCAGTTGATAGGCGGCATGGTGTTGCACCAAGGCAAGATCGCGGAGATGCGCACCGGCGAGGGCAAGACTTTGGTGGCGACCCTGCCGGTGTACTTGAATGCCCTGGAAGGCAAGGGCGTGCACGTCGTCACCGTCAATGACTACCTCGCCAAGCGCGACTCGGCATGGATGGGGAAGGTCTACAACTTCCTCGGCCTGACGGTGGGCGTTGTATGGCCGGGCATGGAGATGTCCGACAAGGCGGAAGCTTACGGGGCCGACATCACCTACGGCACCAACAACGAATTCGGTTTCGATTACCTCCGCGACAACATGGCGGTGGCCAAGGAGCAGCGCTACCAGCGTGGGCTGCGTTACGCGATCGTGGATGAGGTCGATTCGATCCTGATCGACGAGGCGCGCACGCCGCTGATCATTTCCGGCCCGGCCGAGGATTCGCCGGAACTCTACATCCGTGTCAATCGAGTCGTGCCGCACATGACCCGCCAGGCCAAGGAGCCTTTGCCGGGCGAAGCGCCGGAACCCGGTGACTACTACGTAGACGAGAAGCAGAAGCAGGTGCACCTGTCCGAAGAGGGCATGGAGCATGCCGAACAACTGCTGACCCAGGCCGGGATCCTGCCGGAGGATTCCAGCCTGTACGACGCCCGCAACCTCGCGGTCGTGCACCACTTGAACCAGGCGCTGCGCGCGCACGCGCTGTACCAGCGCGATGTCGATTACATCGTGCGTGACGGCGAAATCATCATCGTCGACGAATTCACCGGCCGCACCCTGCCGGGTCGTCGCTGGTCGGAAGGCCTGCACCAGGCCGTGGAGGCCAAGGAAGGCGTGCCGATCCAGCGCGAAAACCAGACGATGGCCACCATCACTTTCCAGAACCTGTTCCGCATGTACGACAAGCTGTCGGGCATGACCGGCACGGCGGATACGGAAGCGTTCGAGTTCCAGTCGATCTACAACCTGGACGTGGTGGTGATCCCCACCAACATGCCGATGATCCGCAAGGACAACGCGGACCTCGTGTTCCTGAAGCCGGAAGCCAAGTTCAACGCGGTGCTCGAAGACATCCGCGACTGCCGCGAGCGCGGCCAGCCGGTGCTGGTCGGCACCGCCTCGATCGAGGTCTCCGAGGTGGTGTCGGCACTGCTCAAGAAAGCCGGGGTCACGCACGAGGTGCTGAACGCCAAGCAGCACGAGCGCGAGGCCAAGATCGTCGAGCAGGCTGGCGCTCCGGGTGCCGTCACCATCGCCACCAACATGGCCGGCCGCGGTACCGACATCGTGCTCGGCGGCAGCCTCGACGCGGCGCTGGCGGAACTTCCGGCGGACGCCACCGAAGCCGACAAGGAACGTGTCAAGGCCGAGTGGAAAAAGCGCCACGAGCAGGTGGTTGCGGCGGGCGGGCTGCATATCATTGGCACCGAGCGCCACGAGTCGCGGCGCGTCGACAACCAGTTGCGCGGCCGCTCCGGCCGCCAGGGCGACCCGGGTTCCTCGCGCTTTTATCTGTCGCTGCAGGATAACCTGATGCGCATCTTCGGCGGCGCCGGGCTGATACGCTGGATGCAGCGCTTCGGCATGAAGGACGACGACGCGCTCGAGGACAAGCTGGTCAGCCGCCAGATCGAGAAGGCCCAGCGCAAGGTCGAGGCGCACAACTTCGATATCCGCAAGCAGTTGCTGGAGTTCGACGACACCGCCAACGACCAGCGCAAGGTCATCTACCAGCAGCGCCGGGAACTGCTCGAGTCTGAAGACGTCGCCGAAACCGTGGCCGACATCCGCCGCGCGGTGTTCGAATCCGTGGCCCAGCAATACGTGCCGCGCGACACCGTCGATGACCAGTGGGATCTTGCCGGGCTGCAATCGATGCTGGCTTCGGAGTTCGGCATGGACCTCGACCTGAAGCATTGGCTCGAAACCAATGAGGAAGCCGATTCCGAAACCATCCACCGGCACGTGGTGGAAGCCGCCGACAGCATGTTCGCCGCCAAGGAACAACAGGTCGGCGCGGAAGTGATGCGCGCGCTGGAAAAGCACGTGATGCTGACCGTGGTCGACGGCGCGTGGAAGGACCACCTCGCCAACATGGATTACCTGCGCCAGGGCATCTACCTGCGCAGCTACGCACAGGTCGATCCCAAGAAGGAATACAAGCGCGAGGCGTACCGGCTGTTCGAGGACATGCTGGAACGCATCAAGCGCGAACTCACCCAGACGCTGGCGCGCGTGCGCATCCGCAGCGAGGAAGAAGTCGCGGCCATGGAAGCCGAGCAACGCCGCGCCGCCGCGGCCCGCGCGATGGAATTCCAGCACGCCCAAACCGGCGGCTTCGATGCATCCCCGCAACCCGGCGCCGAGATGGGTGCGGGACAGGGACAGGCGCAGGCACTGGAAGGTGCAGTCGCCACCGCGACTGCGGCGCCGGTCGTGCGCTCAGGTCCCAAGGTCGGCCGCAACGATCCATGCCCGTGCGGATCAGGCAAGAAGTACAAGCACTGTCACGGCGCGCTTAACTGACGTCGGCTGTTCCCGCTCCCTCCGGGAGAGGGTGGCGCGTAGCGCCGGGTGAGGGCCCGCACCCGCGTGTGACCTGCAAACCTTCGTCATTCCGGGGCCGCGGAACCCGGAACGCAGCGCCCTTGCTTCTGTAGCGGGCGTTATGCTCGCGTGAGCGAATCCACGCTCCGGCGATATGCAACGGCCCGTTTATCACTTCGATGACCCCCCAACGCCTGCTCTGGTAGGGCGGGTGATAACCCGCCTTAGGCGTTTCTGATGGCGGGATTCGCTTCGCTACTCCGCCCTACGTGCTGCTTCTGTATGGCGGGTGATAAACCGCCGTAGACATGGTTGATGGCGGGATTGTTCGCATCATCCATGATGCTCACCCTCGCTCACGCTCGGAGTCCGCCTGCGACAGTCCAAATTCGTTCCAGACGAATTTGTCGCTTCGCTGCTTCCGCCCTACATGTTTAGCCTTGGAAGACTTGCCGCATGTGCCACTCGAGCCGTTCACGAGATGGCCTGTGCATGATGGTTGATGGGAGTCGCCGTCACCACGAAGGCGCGTAATGCGGCCGATCATCGATTGGATATCTGGCGCTCCATTCATCTCACCGAAGCACCCCCAGGCAAGCCATGCTGGGAGTGCCTCGTATCGTTCGAAGAAGCCGAATCCCCCGATGCTCTTGTATGGCGCGCGCAATTTGAAAAAAAGGGCTCACCTGGTGCGATGGCGCGAAACGCTCGCCCGCCATGGGGCTGCCAAAAATTGATCTCATCTACATGAGGATGCTCAGCCAAGAAGGAATACCAGTCTGGATCGGTAAGCCCCACATACCCCTTTTGCCCATCCATCGAGGTTCCCGTCTATCGAATTAGGCACTCCTCAATCGATCCCCAACTTCTTCAACTTGTACCTGAGCGCGCGGAAGGTGATGCCGAGTTTCTTGGCGGCGGCGGTCTTGTTGGAGCGGGTTTCCTTGAGCGCCTTGATGATGGCGTCGCGCTCGATGCTGGAGATGTAATCGTCCAGCCCGACACCGCCGCCGTTGCCTTCATCGGCAAGTGATTCGTCGTCGTCCGCGGGTTCGTCGGGGGCGGGGTCATCGTCGGCGTATTCGTGGCCGCCGGCGGATTCCAGCATCAGGTCGGCGGGTTCGATCACGCCGTTTTCGCACAGCGCGATCGCGCGTTCCAGGACGTTTTCTAGTTCGCGCACGTTGCCGGGGAAGTCGTAATCGGTCAATGCTTCCAGCGCAGCGGACTGCAGGGTGGGCACGGGCACGCCCGCCTGTTCGGAAAGCCGCTTCAGGACGTGCCTTGCCAGCAGCGGAATGTCGCCCTCGCGTTCGCGCAGCGGTGGCACGCGCAGTTCGATCACGTTGATTCGGTAATAAAGATCCTGGCGGAAGTGGCTGGTCTGGGTCAGGCGCGCGAGATCCTTGTGGGTGGCGGACAGGATGCGCACGTCCACTGGCACTTCGCCGCGACCGCCGATCGGGCGCACGGCCTTTTCCTGGATCACCCGCAGCAGTTTCACCTGCATGTGGAGCGGGAGTTCGGCGACTTCGTCCAGAAACAGCGTGCCTCCATTGGCGGTCTGGAACAGGCCTTCCTTGTCAGCGTGCGCGCCGGTGAACGAGCCTTTTTTGTGGCCGAAGAATTCGCTTTCCATCAGTTCCGACGGAATCGCGCCGCAGTTCACCGGCACGAACGGACCGGCCGCGCGCGGCCCGAGTTCGTGGATGGAACGCGCCACCAGTTCCTTGCCGGTACCGGATTCGCCGCTGATGTACACCGGTGCCTGGCTGCGCGCGACCTTGGCGATGCGCGCACGCACTTCCTTCAGCGCCTGCGATTCGCCGACCAGACGGCTGGCCGGTGTTTCGGCGTCCTCCCGCGCCACGGGCTGGCCGACGCGCAACGCAGTCTGCACCAGCCGGCGCAGCATGTGGATGTCGACCGGCTTGCTGACGAAGTCGAAGGCGCCGGCCTTCAATGCATCGACCGCGGCTTCGACGTTGCCGTAGGCGGTGATCATCGCCACCGGGGTTTCCGGGTGCTCGCGCGCGATCAGTTCGATCAGTTCCTGGCCGGTGCCGTCCGGCAGGCGCATATCGGTGAAGCACAGGTCGTAGCGCGCTTCGGCCAGCATTTTCTTGGCGTCGCTGACATTGGCAGCGGTATCGACATTGAGGTCCATACGTCCCAGCGTGATGCTGAGCAACTCGCGGATATCCCGCTCGTCGTCGATGACCAGCACGGTCTGTTTGCTCATGCTTTCCCCGGTGTGTCCAGACACTTCAATCGCGAGGGTACCGCGCCGCCCCGACCATTGCCATGTCGCAGAGCATTGCGCGTCACGCTTCCATGCCCATCGGCGCCCGCACCGGCGCGGTCAGCGTGATGCGGAAGCAACTGCCACCTCCCGCGACCGGCACGTATTCGAGGCTGGCCTGGTTGGCCTCGCACATTTGTTTGGCGAGGTACAGGCCGAGCCCGGTGCCGTACTGATGGGTGGTGAAGAACGGTTCGAAAATCTGCGCGGCGACCTTGGGTGGAATCCCGGGACCGCGATCGATCACTTCCAGCAACGGCGGACCGGCGTCGCTGGCGAGGCGCGCAACCACCATCACCCGTGCCGGCTCGTCGGGCAAGCGGCCGTACCGAAGCGCGTTCTGCACCAGGTTCCACACCACCTGTTGCATGTGTTGCGGATCGGCCAATGCTTCTACCGGACGCGGGTACAGCAACGGACGCAGGCTGTCGCGGCCGATGTCGTTGGCTTCCTTGTATTCGTCGACGAAGCGCACCGCCCAATTGTTGAGATCCAGCGATTCCGGGCGCGAACGCTCGCGCCGCGACAGTTGCAGGATGTTCTCGATGATCTCGTTGACGCGCCCGCAATGGTTGTTGATGATCTCGACCATGCGCTGGTCGGAATCGGTGATTGCATCCGACTCGGCCAGCAGTTGCGCGGAATAACGGATCGCAGCCAGCGGATTCCTGATCTCGTGCGCGATCGATGCCGACAGCCGGCCCAGCGTGGTCAGCGTGAGTTGTTCGGCGCGCTGGGATACCAGTGAGGTGTCGTCCAGGAAGATCAACACGTAGGAGTCGTCGTGCGCCGACAGCCGCGTGAATCGCGGGATGATTTCCGGCGAGCCTTCGGCCAGCGCCACGGCGTTGGCATCGTGTTCGTGGGTCGTGCGCCAGTGATACAGGCGACGCGAGAGTTCCGGCGCCACGATGCCGAGGTCGCGTTGTTCGATGCCGGGATTGCCGACCAGCATCCAGGCGGATTCATTGATCTGCAGGATATGGTTGCCTTCATCCACTAGCAGCACGCCGGTTTTCATGCGGCGTATGATCAGGTCGTTGACCTGCGCGAGGTTGGCCAGATCGGTGCCGCGCTGTTCGGCCAGCGCCTCGCTGGCGCGCATCTGGCTCCCCATCGCGAAGCAGAATGCCGCGATCGCGAAATAGAACACGCCGAACAGGCCGGCTTCCACCAGCGAGGGGCCGATGTCCCCACCGCCGCTCACCAGCACCGCCTGAGCGATCATCGCCAACGTGGCCAGCGCCGCGAACAAACCGCCGAGTCGCGGCGACAGCAGCAGCGCGGCCGCGCCGACGTTGATCATCAGCATCGCCGCGATGCCGGTGTGCGCCGCGGGAACAGTGATGGTCATCAAAAATGCAGCGACGACATCCGCAGTCAAAAATGCGCTGGTGCTGGATACCAGCGCCCGCGCGCCGCGCAGGTCCCGCGCCAACACCAGCAGCGCGAACGACAAATAGATCAGTGCGGTGGCTCGGGCGGTGACCGGGTCGCGCAGCGGCATCCACACGAACGCAAGGCTGCCGAGCGACAATGCCAGATACACCAGCGCCTGGAATGCGCGGTAAACGTCGAGCACGCGCAATTCGCGCCGGATGTGATCCACGCGGGGGATTTTTGGCTGTTGCATTGCCTGGGTCGTGACGGCCACGCGCGGATCATGCTTTGGACGGCGGGCTCGCACAAGGCCTTTTTGGCTTTGCGGCCCATTCCGAATGTCAAAAATCGGGTCGCGGCGGCCCAAGATTGCGTGCCCGCGAGGTGGACCATTAAACTTGCCGGTCCTGCCTGTGCCGGAATAGCTCAGCTGGTAGAGCAACGCATTCGTAATGCGTGGGTCGGGGGTTCGATTCCCTCTTCCGGCAGGTCAGTCACTCTGGATAGGCCCTTTTTTTGAAACCGGCCTTTCGCTCTGGCCGTTCCCAGGGCGCCTCCTTTCACGTTGTCCTGCGTTGGGTGCTGCGCGGCCACGCGGCATGCTGCCTTCACGTATTGGCGACCTGACCGTTGCTAGCTTGACCGTGGTCATCGCACAAGGAGTGGTTGAGATGCCGCGCGGAGACAAATCCAGTTACACGGCCAAGCAGAAACGGAAGGCCGACCACATCGAAGAGGGTTACGAAAAGAAAGGTGTGTCGAAGAAGGAGGCCGGGGAGCGCGCCTGGCGCACGGTCAACAAGCAGGACAAGGGCGGCAAGAGGAAGTCCGGCGGGAGCAGCAAGAAGCGTTCTTCGGCGAAGAAATCCGGCAGTGGCAAAAGAACCTCTTCCGGCAGGAAGTCGGCGAGCAAGAAGAGCTCTGTGGCCAAGAAATCCGGGAGTAGCCGGAAACGCACGTCCGCGAAAAAGTCCGGCAGCAGCAAAAAACGATCTTCGGGCAGGAAGTCCACGAGCAAAAGGAGTACGGCCAGGAAATCCGGCGGCAGGAAACGTTCGGCCGCAAAGAAATCCGGCGGTAGCAGGAAGCGTTCGTCGAGCAACAAGTAGACAGGTCGCGGTCGAAGCAGGGGTGGCCGTTTCATCCGCGCCAAAAGAAGGTCCGCCGAGGCCTTCATCGCGCTCTGGCTGTCAGCGCTTCGGCAGCAACGCGGTCGCGAACATGATGATCGTGGCGGCGCCCATCACGCCCGTCGCCACCCAACTCAGGACCTTGAGCGCAGCTGGAATCGGAAACCGGCCCATGGTTTTCCTGCGGCTGGCGATCAGCATGATCAGCACCATCAGCGGCACCGCGACCACGCCGTTGATCACCGCGCTCCAGAACAGCATCTTGATGGGGTCCATCGGGGTGAAGCTCAACGCCATGCCGCCGAGCGTCGCCGCCGCAATCGCGCCGTAGAACAGTTTCGCGCGGCCGGGCTTCTGTTCGAGGCCGGTGCGCCATTTGAACGTTTCGCCGAGCGCGAATGCAGCCGATCCGGCCAGCACCGGAATCGCGAGCAGGCCCGTTCCTATGATGCCGCTGGAGAACAGCAGGAAAGCGAATCGGCCTGCGACCGGTTTCAATGCCATCGCCGCGTCGGCCGACGTGCGGATGTCGGTCTTGCCATGGGCGTGCAGGACCACTGCGGCCGCCAGGATGATGCAGAACGCCACCACTTCCGACAACACCATTCCGACGATGGTGTCGACATAGATGCGTTTCAGGGCGCGCGGAGCCTGCGCCGGCGCGTGCTTCAGGGGCGTGCGACGGGAATCTGCCTTCGTTTCATCCGCCTCCTGTGAACTCTGCCAGAAGAACAGGTAAGGACTGATGGTGGTGCCCATCACGGCCACGATCGCGACGGCGAAGTCCGTCTTCAGCGGGACGCTCGGCCAGACCATGTCCTTGAGGACTTGCAGCCACGGCACTCGGATCATCAATACGGTGGCGACGTACGCGAACAGGCTGAAGGTGAGCAGTTTCAGGATCGGCATGTAGCGTCCGAACGGCACGAAGATCTGCAGCAGCACCGACAGCACCGCCGCCACCGCCGCATACAGCGCTGCCGGACCACCCAGCAGCAGCTTCGTGGCGGCGCCGATCGCGCCGATGTCAGCCGAGAGATTGATGACGTTGGCCGCCGCCAGCAGCACGACCGCCACGGCAACAAGCGGAACCGGAAATTCGGCGCGAAGATTTCTTGCCAGGCCGGCACCAGTGACGCGCCCGACGCGCGCGGACACCGCCTGTATTCCGATCATCAGCGGCAACGCCAGCAGGACCGTCCACAGGATGCCGGTACCGAACGCGGCCCCTACTTGCGAATAGGTGGCGATGCCACTCGGGTCGTCGTCGGCCGCGCCGGTGATCAATCCAGCACCCAACCTTTTCCACCACGACGGCTTGCCTGCCTTGGGCATGACACGCTCCTTGTGTCAGATTCTGCACGATTGCGCCGGGCACGATCTTCGCCCGACGCACATGAACGGAAGGTGCGGATTGGGCGGCAGGTTCACCCATGGTTCGCGTAATCATCGGCAACCGGGACTTGCCTTGCCTCAATGGTCGAGCACTGGCGCGACGCTTCCACGCAGCACTTCGCTGATGTAGTCGAGCGCACGCTGGTTGCGCTTCGGCGTGATCGATGCGGTCGTGTCCGCTGGAACCCAGAGCTTGAAATCGCGCATGTGCGCGTCCATGGCGGTAGTCAGGACGCACTGGTCGCCCGCCACGCCTGCGAGCACGAGATTTTTAACTTTCAAATGGTCGAGCAACGCCGGCAACGGCGTCTGGAAGAAACCCGACTGGCCGGGTTTCAGCACGAAGTAGTCGCTCGCGCGCGGTGCCAGTTTTTCCGCAATGGAGGCGCCGGGCGCACCACTACGGCGGCAGAACTCGATTACCTGATCGAAGTTGGAGCGCCAGCGTCCAAAATTGTCGTTCACGTGGATCACCGGCCGCTGCAAGGTGTCGGCGCGGCGGCGCAAGGCGTCGATGGCTTCGACCACCGGCGGCATCTGTTCGAGCAGTTGGTCGCTGCCCGGAAACGCGAAGTCGTTGATCACGTCGATGATCAACACGGCGCTGTCGGCGAGCGGGCTGTCGGCGCTCATGGCGTTCGTCCTTGTCTGCCGGCATCATCCTCGCCGCGCGCGCGTGTGAGTGGCGTGATTTCGTTTTAGCCGGTTGCTGAACCCCAGACGGCGTATCGACGCATGGGTCAGCCCAGCACGTTCAGCACTTCGTAGCACGCGCCCATGTTGTGGTAGTCGGTCTTGCCGGCGGGGCTTTTTTCGTCGTCGTACTTGTGGCCGTCGCGGGCCAGGATCCGATACCAGCCGCCATATTCGTGGTCGACGAAATGCGCCCATGCGTATTCCCACAGGCGCCGGTACCAATCCCAATATCTTTTTTCGCCGGTGCGATTGGCGAGCAGCGCGGCGCAAGCCAGCGACTCGGCCTGAACCCAGTGGTATTTGTCGTCGTCGCAGATCGAACCGTCAGGTGCGAAGCCGTAGCACAGTCCGCCGTATTGATCGTCCCAGGCGCGCGCGACCGCGGTGTCGAACAGGTGCTGCGCGGTCGCCAGCAGCCAATCGGCGTCGCGATGGCGGCTCATGATCAAAAGCAGCTTGGCCCATTCGGTCTGGTGGCCGGGCTGGAAACCCCAGGGCCGGAACAGGTCCCTTGGATTGTCCTTGTGGTACTCCCAGTCGATGTCCCAATTCCGGTCGTAGTGTTCCCACACTAGGCCGCCAGCCTTGGCCGCCTGGCGACGGGTCATGTGGTCGGCCAGCGTGTAGGCGCGGTCGAGCCAGCGTTGTTCGTGGCTGGCCTCGAACGCGGTCAGCATCGCCTCGCACATGTGCATGTTGGCGTTCTGGCCACGATAGTTCGAGAAGGTCCAGTTCGCATCGGCCTCGTCGCGATACAACCCGGCGGCGGCGTCCCAGAAGCGTTGCTCCAGAAGCTTCCAGTGTTCATCCATCCACGCGGCGGCTTCGTCGACGCCGGCCATGCGCGCATGGGCATACGCGACCAGCACGAAGGCTGCGCCGTAGCAATGGTTGGTGGTGTCTTGCGGCTTGCCATCGCGCAGCGTCCATGCGTAGCCGCCTGTCGCCGGGTTCCGGTGCGCGTCACGGATGAAAGACACGCAATGGCGCGCGGCATCAAAGTATTCGGCGCCGCCGAAGACCCGCGCGTACATCGCGTAATCGAACACGAAGCGCGCACTCGAGACGAGGTGCCGGTGCGAACGGTCGTAGATCGCGCCGTCGTCCTTGTAGTAATGAAAGCAGCCGCCGGCCGGATCGAGGCAGTGCGGATGGTAGAACGCCATCGTGTCGCGGATGTGTTGGCGCAGAAAGGCCGGCGAGCGGAAATCGGGAAATTCGCTCATGCGTGTTGCTCCAGGAAAGCCTCGACCTCGGCGAACGCGGGCATTGCCGCGAACGAGCCGGCACGTGTGACGGCCAGGGCCCCGCAGGCCGAGGCGAAACGCAGCACGACGTCGATCCGGTCCACGTCTGCGAGGAACGATTCGAACGTTGCGGCATCGAGACCAAACTTCGCGAACTGGTACAGACATCCGCCGACGAAGGCGTCGCCGGCGCCGGTGGTATCGACCGCGCGCACGGGAAACGAGCTGCGTTCGCCGCTCGCATTCGGCGCGAACCAGCGCGTGGCGCGCTCGCCATCGGTGATGACCACGAGTTTGGCGTGACTCGTCCACAGCCGCGCGAATACCGCGTGTTCATGGCCCATCGAGGCTGCAAGAAACGCGAGTTCTTCCGCGCTCAACTTCACGAAATCGACCAGCTCGAGCGCACGCCAGATCGTGGGCGCGGGATCTTCGCCGCGTGGCCACAGCGGCGGCCGCAGGTTCATGTCGTAGCTGAGCAGCGCGCCGGCCTCGCGTGCGTGCGTCATCCCCTGCAGCGTGACCGCCGCCGACTCGGGTTCGGTCATGCTGCACGAGCCCGCATGGAAGAGCGTGCCAGCGGCAAAAAGGGACGCGTCGAAATCCGCATCGCGGAACAGCAGGTCGGCCGAAGGCGGGCGGTAGAAACTGAAATCGCGCTCGCCATTGGCGGCATGCGAGACGAACGCAAGCGCGGTATGGGCGGCATCGGTGCGGTGCGCGTGCGAGGTGTCCACGCCGGCCGCGTCGAGTTCGCGCAGCAGCAGGTCGCCGAACATGTCGCGGCCGAACATCCCGGCGAACGCCGCGCGTCCGCCCAGTCGCGCAACCGCGACCGCCACGTTGGCAGGCGCGCCGCCTGGATGGGCGGTGAATACCGGCGCGGAGCCTGACGTCGTGCCATGGAAGTCGATCAACGCTTCGCCGAAACAGCAGACGGTGTTCATGCGACGCGCGAGCCCTTCAGGCCGTAATAGATGATGTAGAGATAGCAGACCAGCGGCAGCACGTAGGCGTGGTGCACGCCGACGTGGTCGGCCAGCGCGCCCTGCGCCAGCGGGATGATCGCGCCGCCCACGATCGCCATTACCAGCAGGCTGGACACCTTGCCGGTCAGTGGTCCCAATTTCTCGATGCCAAGCGTGAAAATGTTGGGGAACATGATCGAGTTGAACAGGCCGATCGCGACCACGCTCCAAAGTGCAACGTGGCCGAAGGTGAGCATGGTGGTGAGTACCAGCAGCGCGGCGATCGCGGCGTTGAAGGCCAGCAGCTTGCGGGTGTCGATGCGCGTCAGCAGCGCCGAGCCGAGGAAGCGCCCCACCATCGCGCCGCCCCAGTACAGCGACACGTAGCCGGTGGCGGCCGCTTCGCTCATGTTCCCGATGTCCGGCCGCGAGAGATAGTTGACCATGAAGCTACCGATCGAAACTTCGGCGCCGACGTAAACGAAGATCGCCAGCATGCCCAGCCACACGCGGCGCAGCTTCAGCGCGTCGGCAAAGCGATGCCGGGAATCGTCGGCCGTGGCGGTGCTTTCCAGTTGCGGCAAATGGCAAAGCCACACCACGATTGCCAGCACGAGCAGCACGATCGCGATGCCGATGTACGGGCCCTGCACCAGGTGCGCCTGCTGCGCCTTGTAGGCGGCCTGCGCGGCGGGCGGCAGTTTGGCCAGTTCCGCCGCGCCCAGCACCGCCGCCGAGAGGATCAGGAACCCGCCCAGCTTCGGCGCAATCGTGGTGCCCAGCGAGTTCAGCGCCTGGGCCAGATTGAGCCGCGCCGATGCGTAGCGCGCCGCGCCCAAAAGGCTCACGTACGGATTGGCCGCCACCTGCAACAGCGTGATGCCGCTGGCCAGCACGAAGAACGCGAGCAGGAACAGCGGATACGACTGTGCTTGCGCGGCGGGCAGGAACAACAGGGCGCCGATGCCGGTGACCATCAACCCGATGATGATGCTGGTGCGATAACCCCAGTGCGCCAGCACCTTGCCCGACGGCAGCGACATGATGAAGTACGCGCCGAAGAAGGTGAACTGCACCAGCATCACCTCGGTGTAGTTGAGCGTGAACACCGATTTCAGGTGCGGGATCAACACGTCGTTAAGCGCCGTGATGAAGCCCCACATGAAGAAGATCGTAGTCATCACCGTCTGGGCCACGCGGGTACCCGGGGCGCGCCCCGATGGTGCAGACGTGTCCGGCAGGTATTCGCTCATGGGTTCGGGATTCATTGCGATGGGTTCCTACGGGACGGGTGCGCGGATGATGACAGTGTCTGCAGTGCGTCGACACAGGCGCGCACTTCGGCCGCATTGGTTTGCCAGTGGGCATCCTCCATTTCACCAAGCATGGGAGGCGAATGATCCATGCGCGTGGTGATGCGCCTCTTGGCGGTGGCGTGGAATTCGCGCGCGCCGGTGGCGTCCGCGATCGCCACGATGTTTTGCGCCGTGATGCCGCCACCCGGCATGATCGTGATGCGGTTGCGCGCTTGGCCGATGAGCTTGCGGATCAGTGGCGCACCGGCCATCGCGTCCGTGGCCTGGCCCGAGGTCAGCAGCCGATCGCAACCCAGTGCAATGATGGCGTCCAGCGCGCGTTCCGGGTCGCGCGTGAAATCGAAGGCGCGGTGGAAGGTCACGGACATTCCCTCCGCTGCGTCCATCAAGGTACGGCAATGCGGCACGTCCACGTCGCGTTCGGCAGTCAACACGCCCAGCACCACGCCGGCACAGCCCAGCGTCTTGCAGGTTTCGATGTCGCGCTGCATCACCTCGCATTCGAGATCATCGAACACGAAATTGCCGGCGCGCGGACGGATCAGCACGTGGGCGGGGATGCCGAGGCGTTCTCGCGCGATCGCTATGGCCGCATGCGACGGTGTCAGGCCACCGACTTCGAGCGCCGCACACAATTCCACACGCGCCGCGCCACCCGCTTCGGCCGCAAGCGCCGAGGCAAACGAATTGGCCGCCGCTTCAAGGAGGTGTTCGGTCATGCGCCAAGCACGCTTCCGGACTTGATCAGCGCACGCTGGTCCTGCGCATCGCACACCGCGTAGACGAAGCCGGGCTGGATCGCCCACGCACCGACCTCGCCATCCCTGTTCATCGCGAGGAATGCGACCTGGATGTCGTCTGCGGTCGAACGGTGCTTGCGCAACACGCGAAGCACGGCTTCCTTGCAAGCCTCCCGGGGACTGCGACCTTGGCGCATCAGTTCCACGACGAGGAACGAGCCGGCGTTGCGGATCACTTCTTCGCCGACACCGGTGGAAGTCGCCGCGCCGACTTCGCCGTCCACGTACAGGCCTGCACCGATGATCGGCGAATCGCCCACGCGGCCGCGCAGCTTCCAGGCCATGCCGCTGGTGGTGCAGGCGCCGGCCAGCTTGCCGTGCGCGTCGTGCGCCAGAATGCCGATGGTGTCGTGATTGTCCTTGCCGCCGGGTACGCCGGCGCCGTAGCTGCGCACCTCACTGTTGACGACCGGCTTGTAATGCGCGGTTTTCAACCACTCATGCCAGGCCTTGTCCGCGGCCGGCGTCAACAGGTTCTGTTTCCTGAATCCCTGTTCCAGCGCAAACTGGCGGGCACCGTCGCCGACCAGCAACACATGCGGCGTGCGTTCCATCACCCGTCGCGCGACCGACACTGCGTGCTCGATGTCCTCGAGGCAGGCGACGCCGCCGCAGTTCATCTCGGCGTCCATGATGCTGGCATCCAGCGTGACGTGGCCGTCGCGATCGGGATAGCCGCCCAACCCGACACTGTGGTTCTTGATGTCGGCTTCGGGCACCCGCGCGCCGGCTTCGACGGCATCGAGGGAATGGCCGCCCTTGGAAAGAATGGTCCACGCGGCTTGGTTCGCAGCCACGCCGAAATCCCAAGTCGAGACCACGCGCACGCCACCCTTCGTCGGCATACTCGGCGTTCCGGCGTCGACGGCGCCTGCGACGGGCGACAGCGCCGCGGCGGCGGCGCCCAAGGCTGCGGACTTGAGGAAGCGGCGGCGATTGGTCATGGGAGTCCTGGGCGATGGCGGTTCGCGCGGATGATGCCACGATCACCCGAACGGCGACATGACGCGAGTTGCGTATATGGATATATAATCCACCCATGAAACGCGCGAATCCAGCAATCCCATCGGGCCGGAGCCCGGTTCCGTGACAACCGACGCAGCCTGCTGCGAGTCCCGCGCCGAGCACGAAGCCAGTGCCGCCTCGCATGGAATCGCAGCTTCGCGCGTGCGCATCGTCGGACCCGGTTTCGGCACCGCGCCTATCGGTAACCTGTATGCGGAAGTCGGCGACGACCAGGCGCAGATGGCGCTGGATCGCGCCCTGCAACTCGGCCTCCGCTATTTCGACAGCGCGCCGTTCTATGGTCACGGCCTCGCCGAGCGCAGATTGGGAAGGGCGCTCGCGGGCGTGCCGCGCGACAATTTCACGGTCTCGACCAAGGTCGGGCGACGCATCGAATCCGATCCCGCGCGGCGCGCGCCGATCAGCGACGGGTTCGCGGTGCGCGGCAGCCGGGCGGTGTTCGATTACAGCCGCGACGGCGTCCGCCGCTCATTCGAATCCAGCCTGGCGCGGCTGGGACTGGACCATGTCGGCATCCTGTTCCTGCACGACGTCGGTCGCCTGACCCATGGCGACAGGCATCCACAGATGCTGCAACAGGCTTTGAACGAAGCGTTGCCGGCGATGGCCGCGTTGCGCGCGCAGGGCGCAGCGCGGGCGATCGGCATCGGGGTCAACGAGGTCGAGGTGTGCATGGAATTGATGCCGCGCTTCGACCTCGACTGCATCATGCTGGCAGGACGCTACACCTTGTTCGAGCAGGTGGCCGCGCTGCCGATGCTGGACGAGGCGCATCGTCGCGGGGTGAAGGTGATCGTCGCCGCACCGTACAACTCCGGCCTGCTCGGCGATCCGCATGCCCCCGGCAAGACCTACGACTACGCACCCGCGGGCGCGGACACATTGAAGCGCGCGCACGAGGTCTACGCGATCTGCCACGAGGAAGGCGTCGACGTGGGCGCGGCGGCGCTGCAATTTCCATTGGCGCACCCGGCCGTGTGCGCCGTGGTTGCCGGCATGCGCAACGTGATGGAAGTCGAAAGCACGATCGCCCGCAGCAGCCAGCGGCTTCCTGCGCGCGTGTGGCGCAGACTGCAGGCCGCTGGAATCATCGATGCCGCGGCACCGATGCCTGCCGTGGACGTGCCTCGGTGAGCGCGCGGCTCGAAGGCAAGCGTTGCCTGGTGACCGCCGCTGGCGCGGGTATCGGCCGTGCGACGGCGCTGGCATTCGCGCGCGAGGGTGCGGAAGTGCTGGCCACCGACATCGATGCTTCGGCGTTGCGGTCGTTAGCCGCGGAAAACGACGTTATGCACACCGCGTTGCTCGACGTCACCGATGCCGCGCAGATAGCCTCGCTGGTGGAAGCAAATCCTGTGGTCGACGTGCTGTTCAACTGCGCGGGTTACGTGCACGCGGGGACCATCCTCGACACCGATGAGGCCGCATGGCGGCGTTCGTTCGCGATCAACGTCGATTCAATGTTTCGTCTCTGCAAGGCGGTGCTGCCCGGCATGCTCGAACGCGGGCGCGGCAGCATCGTCAATGTGGCGTCCGTGGCGTCCAGCGTGAAAGGCGTGCCCAACCGTTTTGCATACGGCGCGACCAAGGCCGCGGTGATCGGGCTGACGAAGGCCATCGCGGCGGACTACGTGGCGTACGGCGTGCGCTGCAACGCGATTTGTCCCGGCACCGTGAAGACGCCGTCGCTGGAACGGCGCGTCGCCGCGCTGGGCGGCCATCGCGACGTCGTCTGGAAAAGCTTCATCGATCGTCAGCCGATGGGACGATTGGGTGAACCGGACGAGATCGCCGCGCTGGCGGTATATCTCGTTTCCGACGAAGCATCGTTCACCACCGGCGCGGTCCACGTGATCGACGGCGGCTGGACCGATTAGGGGAACTGCGGATGAAGCTGGTGCGCCATGGAAACGTGGGTCGCGAAAAGCCGGGCATGCTGGATGCACATGGTGCGCTTCGCGATTTGTCGCGGGTCGTGGATGACATCGAAGGCGATGTGTTGACGAATGAGAGTATCCAACGCCTGCGCGCGCTCGACCCGGAAGCGTTGCCGAAAGTCGAGGGCACCCCGCGTCTCGGTGCACCGATCGGGCGCGTCGGCAAGATCATCTGCGTCGGCTTGAACTACGCCGACCACGCCGCGGAATCGGGCCAGCCGGTACCGAAGCAGCCGGTGCTGTTCATGAAGGCGACCAGCGCGATCGTCGGAGCGTTCGATGACGTGGTGATTCCGCACGGTGCAACCAAGGTCGATTGGGAAGTCGAGCTGGGCGTGGTGATCGGCGACGCCGCGCGCAACGTGCCGCGTGACACCGCGCTCGATCACGTGGCCGGTTACCTGATCGCCAACGACGTCTCCGAGCGCGCATTCCAGTTCGACCACGGTGGCCAATGGATGAAGGGCAAAAGCTGCGACACCTTCGCGCCGCTCGGGCCGTGGCTGGTGACGCGCGACGGGGTGCCCGACCCGCAGAACCTCGAGATGTGGCTGAGCATGAACGGGCGTCCATACCAGGACGGCAACACGCGCACCATGATTTTCGACGTCGCGACGCTGGTGAGCCATACCAGCCGCTACATGACGCTGCTGCCGGGCGACGTGATTTCGACCGGCACGCCGCCGGGCGTGGGCTTGGGCCAGAAGCCGCCGGTATACCTGAAGCCGGGTGATGTGATGGAACTCGGCATCGCCGGGCTGGGCGTGCAGCGTCAGCGGGTGGCGGCGTCCTGATCGCCATGGATATCCGCGGCGCACCTTCGCGAATCGAAATCGGCCGCACGGCGCGGATCGTGGCGCTGGAGGCCGAGGACATCCGCTTTCCCACCTCGCATGGACGGATCGGTTCGGACGCGATGAACCGCGATCCCGATTATTCGGCGGTGTACATCACGCTGCGCACTGACGACGCTTCGGAGCTCGCCGGCCACGCGCTGGTGTTCACGATTGGACGCGGCAACGAGGTGCAGGCTGCGGCGGTTCGGACATTGTGCGGGCTGGTCGAGCGCCGCGGCGTCGCCGAGTTGCTGGACGATCTCGGCGGTTTCGCGCGCAGCCTGATCCACGATTCGCAATTGCGTTGGCTCGGCCCGGAAAAAGGCGTGATGCACATGGCCATCGGTGGCGTCGTGAACGCCGCATGGGATATGGCGGCGCGCAGGGCCGGATTGCCTCTGTGGCGATTCATCGCCGGGTTGTCGCCCGAGCAGTTCGTCGCGGCAATCGATTTCCGTTACCTCAGCGACGCGTTGACGCCCGACGAGGCGCTGGCGATCCTGCGTGGCGCGCAACCCGGCCGCGAAGCGCGCATCGCCGAACTGCTGCAACGCGGCTATCCCGCTTACACGACGTCGCCTGGCTGGCTCGGCTACTCCGATGAAAAGCTGGCGCAGTTGACGCGGCAGGCAGTCGGGGACGGCTTTCGCACCCTGAAGCTCAAGGTCGGCGAAAACCTGGACGACGATGTGCGCCGATTCGCCATCGCGCGCGCCGCGGCGGGCGAGGACATCGCGATCGCGGTGGACGCCAACCAGCGCTGGGACGTGGGGCCCGCGATCGAATGGATTCGCGCGCTCGCGCCGTTTCGTCCGGCGTGGGTCGAAGAGCCGACCAGCCCCGACGACGTCCTCGGCCACGCCGCAATCCGTCGTGCAGCGGCGCCGGTGCCCATATCGACCGGCGAGCACACCCACAACCGGGTGATGTTCAAGCAACTGCTGCAGGCGTGCGCCGTCGACCTGTTGCACATCGATGCCACGCGGGTCGGCGGCGTCAACGAGAATCTCGCGATCCTGCTGCTGGCCGCGAAGTTCGGGGTGCCGGTGTTTCCGCACGCGGGCGGCGTCGGCCTGTGCGAGATGGTGCAGCACCTCGCGATGGCCGATTTCGTTGCCATCAGCGGATCAATGGGAGATCGGGCGATCGAATACGTCGATCATCTGCACGAGCACTTCACCGATCCGGTGCGCGTGCATGGGGGACGCTATACCGCGCCGACGGCGCCGGGGTTCTCGACCGAAATGCGCAAAGCAACGTTGGGCCAGTTTGCATGGCCGGACGGCCCGGCGTGGCAGCCGTGAAGCGCCGATTGAACCTTGTCGTCATTCCGGACGACGCGCAGCGGCGATCCGGAATGACGACAATCAGAACTGCGTTCTCTTCTTTCTAAGCTTTGCGGTCCAACACTTCCTTCAGCGAAAACATCCGCGTCATCGGCACCCATTTCTCGCCGGGCTTCGCGAACGGCAGCGGCTGCTGGAACTTCCACATCAACGCTTCCCACGCTGGCACACGCGGGTTTCCGGCGTCAGCCGCGGTCTTGGCATCGGGCGAGAAATCTTCCGGCACGTCCATCACCATCACCAACCGGTTGCCGGCGCGAAAGATTTCGAGATCGCGGATGCCGGCAGCGCGGATCGACTCGACGATGTCCGGCCAGATGTTTTCGGGTCGGTGCCAGCATTGGTACTCGGCGATCAGCGCCGGGTCATCCTTGAGGTCGAGGGCGTAGTACAGGCGCACGGTCGCATCTTCAGGTGTGCTGCGCGTGAACGCGCTGCATCGCAAACAGCAACACGGCCACGAAGCAGCCCAGCGGCACCAGCATTGCGCGGGCGATTCCCGCCGCATCCGACACCGCGCCCATCAGTGCAGTGAGCACCGCGCCGCCGATGATCGCCATCACCAGCAATGACGCACCGAGCTTGCGTTCGCTGTCGCTGAAGCCGTCCACGCCCAGCGCGAAGATCGTCGGATACATCACCGACATGAAGAAGCTCGCGAGCACCAGCGCATATAGTCCCGGATGCCCCGGCAGCATCACGCCCAGTGCGCACAGCACCACGTTGATCGCCGCGAACAGTGCCAACAATTTGCGCGGCGCAACGATCCGCATCAACGCGGTACCCGCGAAACGCCCCAGCGTGAACAGCACCAGCGAGGCCATCAGGTAATCGGCGGCGTGCCGCTCGGGCGTGCCCGGCAGCGTGCCCTGGCAATAGCGGATCAGGTAACTCCACACGCCGACCTGCGCGCCCACGTAGAACAGCTGCGCGGCGACCGCGGAAAGGAAATGCCGGTCGCGCAGCAAGCGCCCGAAATGCCGCGTGCCGCTGCTGCGATCCATCTGGCCTTCGCCGTGCGTGGGAAACGGCACGATAGCGATCATCAGCGCGAACGCGACCACCACGCAGGCGATCACCAGATACGGTGTCTGCACCGTCATCGACTGGCTGACGAAATACGCGTGCCGAGCGGCCGGGGTCATCGCGGCGAGTTGTTCGGGGGTGTGCTCGATGCCGTTGAAAATGAAGTCGCGCCCGATCAGAACGCCCGCGATCGAACCCAGCGGATTGAAGGATTGTGCAAAGTTCAACCGGCGCGCGCCGCCCTCGGGCGGGCCGAGCACCGTCACCAGCGGATTGGCCGAGGTTTCCAGAAAGGACAATCCGCTCGCGATCACGAACAGCCCGCACAGGAAAATCGCGTAGGTCTGCGTGGCGGCGGCGGGGTAGAACAGCAGCGCGCCCACCGCATACAGGATCAGCCCAATCAGGATCGCGCTCTTGAAGCCGAACCGGCGCATGCACACGCCGGCGGGAATCGCGAGCAGGAAGTAACCGAGATAGAACGCGCTCTGCACCAGCCCGGCTTGGAAATCGCTGAGCGTGAACGCGTTCTTGAACTGCTTGATCAGGATGTCGTTGAGGTTGTTGGCGACGCCCCACAGGAAGAAGAGGCCGACGATCAGGGCGAACGCCAGCAATGAAGCGCTTGCGCGCGAGGCGGTTCGAGTGTCATGCGGCGCGGCGGCGCCTTCGGCGTGCTGCATGCGTGACTCCTGCTGACGAAACATTGGCGGAGCGCCTTCCCGAAGGGATGCGCCGCCGGGATCCATTCCGTCGCGTCGAGCGTAGCTCGCGTGGCGGGCGGAGTCGAAACGCCTTCGACTTCGGCCTCATCGGGTCTGCGCTCGGGACCAACGGCTTTAGGACTGAGGCACTCGCGTCGGGGAGGGAAGTTGCCTGGCGGGGATTCTCGTCCGATACTAGCTTGTGATTTGCTGGGTTGTAAATATAAAATGAGACTTTGCTGGTGCACAAGCGGCACTTTTGCTCTCGGCGATGCTTCAGCGTTTCACGGGGGCGCAGCCGTTGCGCCGGTTTTCGACGCGAAGGGTAGGACAACATGGCCACCAAGCCCGCCAAGTACCGTGCACCGGCACTCGACAAGGGTCTCGACATTCTTGAACTGCTGGCGCGCGCGCAGGCGCCGCTCACGATGACTGGCGTCGCCGCGGCGATCGGCTATTCCAAGGGCGAAATCTTCCGGATGCTGCAGGTGCTGGAAGAGCGCGGCTACATCGCGCGCGAGAACGACTCGGGTTACGCGCTGACCAATCGCCTGTTCCTGCTCGGGATGGAACGGCCGCCGGTTAAATCGCTGGTCGAGGCTGCGTTGCCGGTGATGCACCGGCTGGCGCGGGACGTCCTGCAACCGTGCCACCTGGTGGTCGCCTCGGGCGATCAGATGGTGGTGATCGCGCGCATCGATCCACCCGACGACCTCGGTTTCGTGGTGCGGGTCGGCCATCGATTGCCGTTGTCGCGTTCCACGTCGGGCGCGGTCTTGTTTGCGTTCCAGAGCGACGAGGTGCGCGAGCACTGGCTCACGCTGATGGATGCCGCGGGCACGTTGAGCAAGCGCAAGCGTTTCATCGCGCAGGCCGACGACATTCGTGCGCAAGGGTATGCGATGTTGCCCAGCGGCGACGTGGATGCGGTGACCGACCTTTCCGCGCCGATCATGCGGCATGGTTTCGCCGCCGGCGCGTTGACGATTCCCTATGTCGAACGCCGTCCGGCCAAGGTGCCGATCAAGGCGGCGCTGGAGCGTTTGCGCACCGCGGTCGAAGGGATTTCGAAGGAGCTGACGGCGTGAGCGCGCCATGAAAAAATTCCGGCCGGCTGCGTTGATGTGCGCGTTGGCCTGCCTGACGGCGCCGGCATTCGCCACCCCTCCCGCGACGGTCACCGGCGATGCCGATGCGCAGGCGGCCGCCAAGGCCGCGCGCATGCAATGGTTCGCGGACGCCAGGTTCGGCATCTTCATCCATTGGGGCATCTACGCGGTCGACGGCATCACCGAATCGTGGTCGTTCTTCGATGGCTATGTTTCGTATGCCGACTACCTGAAGCAGGCGAAGGGCTTCACCGCGAGCCACTACGACCCGCAGGCGTGGGCGGACCTGATCGAGGCCAGCGGCGCGAAATACGCGGTGCTGACCTCGAAGCATCACGACGGCATGGCCTTGTGGGAGACGAAGCAAGGCTTGAATGTGGTGAAGGACACGCCCGCGCATCGCGATCTGGTCGCGCCGTTCGTCAAGGCGCTGCGCAAGGACGGCCTCAAGGTCGGCCTGTATTTTTCGTTGATCGACTGGTCGTCGCCGCTGTATCCAGCTTTCACGCAGGGCCACCCGCGCTACGACATCAAGGACGATCCCGCGCGTTGGGACCGCTTCGTCACGTATTACCAGGACCAGGTGCACGACCTCACGCGTCGCTTCCATCCCGATCTGTACTGGTTCGACGGCGGCTGGGAGCATTCGGCGGAGGAATGGCACGCGAAAACGCTGCATGACTGGATCCGCGCGCACAATCCCGATGCGATCATCAACGGCCGCTTGCCTGGTTTTGGCGACTACGGGACGCCCGAGCAAGGCGTGCCGATCACGCGGCCGCCCGACAAATACTGGGAACTCTGCCTGACGATGAACAACTCTTGGGGCTGGCAGCCCAATGACCAGCATTTCAAGACGCCCTACGAGATCATCCGGATCCTTTCCGGCACGCTCGACATGGGGGGCAACCTGTTGCTGGATATCGGACCACGGGCGGACGGCACGATTCCTGACACCGAAGCCGACACGCTGCGCCAAGTCGGGCGCTGGGTGAAGAAGAACCAGGAAGCGGTCTACGGCAGCCAAGCCGGCATCCCGCACGACTATTTCCTCGGCGACAGCACGCTGTCGAAGGACCGCAAGACGCTTTACCTGTTCGTGGACGGCAAGCCGGGTGGCGCCGTGTTGCTGAAGGGCCTCGCGAACCGCGTGCTCGTCGCGCGCGTGGTCGGCAATGGCACGATGCTGAATCCCAAGCGCCTTGGCGCCACGCTCGGCGGCGCGCCCGCGCTGCTCGCGATCGGCGTACCCGATTACGCGCTCGATCCCGATGTCACCGTAATCGCGCTGGAACTGGATGGACCCATCAAGCTGTTCGATCCCGAAAAGAAATCCGGCAGCTAGGTATTCAGTCAACACAAAGTTTGCTCGTCATCCAGGACGCCCATCGCGGCGATCCGGGACCCAGTTACTTTCCGTCCGCCGGTTGGAGTCACTGGATTTACTCGAGCGATCCGCCCTGCGGGCCGCCTGCGGCGTTCGCGTTTGCAGTCCTGCAAACGCAGTCCGCTTGCGGAATGACGGATGTTTGAAGGAGATCGACATGCCCACACGCCGCGAAATCCTGCAAGGCGCCGCCACGCTGGCATTGCTGGCACGCGTCGGCGCTCGTCCAGCGTTGGCCGCGGCGCCGCCGAAGAAACAAAGCGACGACTACATCCCGGAAACCGATCCGCTCGTCGTCAGGAAGCTCGCGGAGTGGTCGGACTGGAAATTCGGCCTGATCCTGCACTGGGGCACCTACAGCCAGCTCGGCATCGTCGAGTCGTGGTCGCTCTGCTCCGAGGACGAACCTTGGTGCAAGCGTCCCGACAGCGTCGGCTACGTCGAATGGAAGCGGCGTTACGAACAACTGCCGAAGGCGTTCAACCCGGTGAAGTTCGACCCGGCGCAATGGGTGGATGCCGCGCACGCGGCCGGCATGCGCTACGTGGTGTTCACTACCAAGCACCACGACGGCTTCTGCATGTTCGATACGACGACGACGGATTACCGCATCACCGCGCCGGACGTGCCGTTCCATACGAATCCCAAGGCGAATATTGCGAAAGCGCTGTTCGATGCGTTCCGCGCGCGCGATTTCGGCATCGGCGCGTATTTCTCCAAGGCCGACTGGCACACGCCGGATTACTGGTCGCCGCGCTGGGCCACGCCGACCCGCAACAACAACTACGACGTGCGCAAGTATCCCGAGATGTGGAGGCGCTTTGTCGAGTTCACGCACAAACAGATCGACGAGATCACTTCGCACTACGGCCGCATCGACCTGATGTGGCTGGACGCGGACTGGGTCAATCCCCAGGATCATTCAGATGCAAAGGCCTACGGCATAGAAGTGCCATGGGCGCAGGACATCGACATGCCGCGCCTCGCCGCGACCGCGCGCCGCAACCAGCCGGGCATCATCCTGGTCAACCGCGCCGACGGCGGTCAGTATGAGGATTACCGCACGCCCGAGCAAACCGTGCCCAAGCACCCGCTGCCTTATCCGTGGGAAACCTGCATGACGATGGGCGACTCGTGGTCGTGGAATCCGCACGACCAATACAAGTCGCCGCGCGAACTGGTGCACACCCTCGTGAACATCGTGGCCAAGGGCGGCAACCTGTTGCTGGGCGTCGGACCGCAGGGCAATGGCGAACTGCCCGCGACCGCGCTGGAACGATTGAAGGCGATCGGCGGATGGATGCGGGTGAACGGTTCCGCGATCCATGCGAGCCATGCCATCGCGCCTTACGAAGAAGGCAAATTCCGATTCACCCAGTTGAAGGACGGCAGTGTCAACGTGATCTATCTTGCCGACACGCACGAGCAGACGCCTCCGGCAACGATCGAGTTGCGCAACGTGCGGCCCACGCCCGGCGCGCGCCTGCGTGTGCTGGGCACGCCGAAGTCGCTTGCGTGGCAGCCGAGCGGCTCGGGCTTCCGGGTCGAACTGCCCGAGTCCGTGCGCAGCCGTCTGGCCGGCGCGCTGGCCTGGACGCTGCGGATTTCCGCCGTCCGCACCTGATCCCTTCTCGTTCGCTGCGCTGCAGCAGCTTTTCGGTGCGCACAGGGGACTTCCCATCGCGACCTGAAGGTTTTAACATCCTGCCGGTAGGGTTTCATGGGTGCATCACTGGCTCACAACTGAACCGCAGGACTGCGGTCGTTCCCGGGAGGCTCGTCCATGCAACACGCCACATTCCATCGCAATGCCTTGGCACTGGCCCTGTCGGCGGCGTTGTTGCTGCCGGCGGCTGCTTCCGCCCAGTCCACTTCTGCAGGTGGTCCGAACGGACAAACTGCCACGCCACAGGCGGCCGGCACGTCGGGCGGGAAGCAAAAGACGCTGCAGGAAATCACCGTCATCGGTTCGCGCATCCCGCGCACCCAGGTCGAGGGTGCTGCGCCGGTCACCGTGGTCACGGGCGCCGACATCAAGGCGCAGGGCTACACCACGCTGTACCAGTTCATGAATTCGTTGCCGCAGGTGGCGACGACGGATTTCGCGAGCCGGCCATCGACTTGGGGCAGCACCGCGGTGAACGCACGCACGCTCAACCTGCGCGGTCTGAGTCCTGATCATGCCTTGCTATTGGTGGATGGCCACCGCATGGTGGATTATCCGCAGCCGCAAAACGGCGGCGGCAGCCACTACAGCTTCCAGAACTATGCCAACCTGCCCACTGGCATGATCGATCGCGTGGAGATATTGCCCACCGGCGCGTCCGCGATCTACGGTTCCGACGCGGTGGCCGGCGTGGTCAACGTGATCCTGAAGAAGAAGTATCAGGGCGATGACCTGACGTTGCAGATGGGCGGCGATACCCGCGGTGGCCAACAGTTCGGGGATATCACCTGGACGGGTGGGCGCGCAGGCGACCGCTGGCACATCATTTATACCTTGGAACATACCAATCGCTCGCCGCTGTGGGCCAAGGATCGTCCCTATACCGATTCCGAGGCGGATGCCGGCTACGGCACGTGGAGTCCGAGTGCGCGGATGTTCGGTTACCACACCTACGACGCGATCTCGTTGTACGACGTCAATGGCAAATACATCACGCCGCCGGCGGGTTCGTGCAACCAGTTCCAGTATTTTTCGCTTGGGCACTACCAGACCATTGCGACCAATGGTAATCAGGTCACCGGTCCAGTCACCGACCACGGTTACTACTGCACCCAGCACGACCTGTTCCGCAACTGGGTGCTGGAACCGGGGCTGCGCGCCAACGACGGTTACATCTCGGGTGAATTCGACATCACGCCAAATCTCACGGCCTATGGCTCGATCGGAGTGTGGGATACGCACGGCGTGTCGCAGACCCAGCGGCCCTTCATGTATCCGATGGGCGGGCTGCCGGTGCCGTTCTACGACCAAGGCACGGGCCAAGTCGTCACGAATTTCCTGCGCCAGTTGACCTACGCCGAAATGGGCACGCAGGGCAATACCTACGACAACGAGCAGTACTGGGACATCCGCGCCGGGTTGCGCGGTGGGCTGCTCGACGATCGCTTCAACTGGGATTTCAACATCGGCCACCAGAAGTACATCGTGCACGAGGACTACACCGGCCTCAGTGAGCAGGGCATGTTCGATTATTTCTTCGGCCCACAGCTTGGCACCACCACCGTCGGTGGAACCACTTATCCGGTGTACGACATCAACCAGCAGCGCTACTGGAATCCGATCACGCCCGCGGACTACTCGACTTTCGGCGTCGCCGGCACCAACAGTGCCGCGTCGTGGATGGACGATGCATCACTCACCGTCAACGGCGATCTGTTCAAGATCCCTTGGGCAGGTGACCAATCGGTGGGTTGGGCCGCGGTACTGGAAGGCAATCATCAGGGTCTGGAAGTGACACCTGATCCGCGCGGCAATACCACCACGTTCGGCGACCCGTTCCAGGACTACAACATCGGCGGCGGCACCCGGACGCGTTTTGCGTTCGGTACCGAATTTCGCGTACCGCTGTTGACGACGCTGACTTGGGATATCGCCGGCCGCGTCGACAAATACCGTGACGCCAGCATCGCCGACATGGCCCGCACCTGGGATACCGGTCTCGAATGGCGGCCCTTGAGCTGGCTGCTGCTGCGCGGCAGTTACGGCACCAACTTCCACGCGCCCGACATGTGGGCGATCTATAGCCAGCAGTCGACCTCGACGGTCGGCATCTATGCCGACCCGTACCAGTGCATCCAGACCCATGACACTGCGTGCCAAGCGACGCAGCATTCGACGTACTACACCTTGTATTCGGGCGGCAACCGCAACCTGATGCCGGAAACCGGACATTCGTGGACCTACGGATTCGTGGTGGACGTGCCGCCGGTGCCGGGCCTCTCGTTCCAGGCCGACTATTGGCACATGGGCGTCGCCAACGAGATCCAGTGGATCAGCAACGACCAGATGCTGACTGATGAAGCCGGCTGTCGCACGGGGCTGACCATTACCGGCGCGCCGTACACCGCGCACGTTCCGGGTTCGCCGTATTGCCAGGAAGCCATCTCCAACGTGGTGCGCGATGCCGTCGGCAACATCCTCGAGGTGCACACCGGTCCCATCAACGAATCCTCGCTGTACGTCAGCGGCATCGACGCGAAGGTCGATTATGGTTTCCAGACACAGCACTGGGGCGCGTTCCGTTTCTCCCTGATATACACCGACAACCTGTCGCGCAAGGAGCGCGTGCTGGCTTCTGACCCGTTGCTCAACACCCGCTATCAGAACGTCGAAAGCAAGGTGACCGGCACGGTGGCGTGGAACAAGGGGCCGTGGGACGTGACGCTGTACGGGCTGCGCTGGGGCGGCGTGCGCGCGCCGAACTACGGCGGTTGCGAAGTGCTGCCCAAGGGCATCATTCCATCGCTGGGCGATTCCGAGTGCGTGGTGTACAAGGCCAATATCCCGCCGTGGATCATCTGGAGCACCGCAATCGGCTATCGCTTCGACAAGCGCATCAAGATGACGCTGAACGTCACCAACATTTTCGACAAGATCGGTGCGATTCCCTATTACGCGGGTGGTTTCGAGTTCATCCCGCGCAACCAGGGGGCCGATTACACGGGCCGCCAGGTGTTCCTGAGCATCAACTACAAACTTGATTGACGCCCTCCAGCGTCGAGATGTTGCCCCGGCCAGTGCCGGGGCCTTTCTCGATCCCGTGGGCCGGGCGTGGCAATGATTGATGCGCATTGCCACTTCTGGCGCTTGAACCACAACGATTGCACGTGGCCGCCGCCGGCGCTGACCGCGATCCATCGCGATTTCCTTCCGGACGATTGGCAGCGCGAAGCAGATGCCGTGGGCGTCGATACCGCAATTGCGGTGCAATCGCAGCCCAGTGATCGCGATACCGAATGGCTGCTGCAACTGGCGCGTGACGACATGCGCATCGCGGGCGTGGTTGGGTGGGTGGATTTGGCCGCGCGCAACGCGCCCAATCGCATCGCCGCGCTGGCGCGGAATCCGAAGTTGCGCGGCCTGCGGCCGATGCTGCAGGACTTGCCCGACGATTGGTTTTTGCAACCCGCAGTCGCGCCGGCCACCGAGGCGATGGTCGCGCACGGCTTATGCTTCGATGCGCTGGTGCGGCCGCGCCACCTTCCTCGTTTGTTGCGCTTCGTCGAACGGCATCCGGCGTTGCGCATCGTGATCGACCATGCTGCCAAACCGGACATCGCGGGCCGCATGCTCCGTCCGTGGCGCGCACGCATCGCGGCGCTTGCGGAATTTCCGAGTGTGACGTGCAAGCTGTCCGGCCTCGCGACCGAAGCTGCCGAGGCATGGCGACCCGACGATCTGCGGCCGTACATCGAGCATTTGCTCACGACGTTCGGCCCGGATCGTTTGTTGTGGGGCAGTGATTGGCCGGTCGTCAATCTCGCGGCCGATTATTCGCGCTGGTTCGGGTTGGTCCACGACCTCACGCACCTGCAGGGCGATACCCGCGCGGCGCTATTTGGCGGCAATGCCGTTCGGGTTTACGGTATCCAGGAATGAGGGGGGGACGAGACGTGCCACGTGTGATCGCCGGCGTCCTGTTTTGCATCGCGATGATGTCGTACATGCCTGCGGCGCGGGCGCAATTCGACATCCTGCCGAAGCCCCTGCACCTGACCCCGGGGCAGGGCGCATTCGAACTGCGCGATGGCGGTTCGATTGCGGCGCCCGCCGACGCACGCGCGCAGTGGATCGCGGATTTCCTGCGCGACGCCATTCATGCGCAAACCGGCGTCGGCCTGCAGGTGATTTCAGCGCCGGAGCGGGGCCGCATCACCCTGCGGATCGACCCGTCGATCCCCGGCGACGGGGCCTACCGACTGGATGTAAAGCGCGGTCGAGTCGCCATCGCGGCCGCCGACGAGCGCGGGCTGTTCTGGGGCGTGCAGACCTTCCGGCAGTTGTTGCCGCTGCAGCACGAAGTGCCGCCGGCGATTCCCGCGGTGAGCATCGAGGACGCGCCGCGTTATGCGTGGCGCGGCGTGATGCTGGATACCGCGCGACATTTCTATCCGGTCGAGTTCATCAAGCAGCAGATCGACCTGATGTCGTACTACAAGTTCGACGTCTTCCACTGGCACCTCACCGACGACCAGGGCTGGCGCATCCAGGTCAACCGCTATCCCAAATTGACCAGCGTGGGCGCGTGGCGCACCGAGACCAACGGCAAACGCGACGGCGGGTTCTACACGCAGAACCAGATTCGCGAGGTGGTGGAATACGCCCGCGAACGCAACGTGATGGTGGTGCCCGAGATCGAGATGCCGGGGCACACCAGCGCGGCGATCGCGGCTTATCCCGAACTGTCGTGCAGCGGCAAGCCGATCACCGTGCCCACCACGTGGGGCGTGTTCCGCGACGTGGATTGCGTCGGCAAGGATGCGACTTTCAAATTCCTGCAACACGTGCTGGACGAAGTGATTGCGCTGTTCCCGTCGCCCTACGTCCACATCGGCGGCGACGAGGTACCGGAAGGCGTGTGGGCGGACTGCGCGGCCTGCCAGGAGTTAGCGCACACGCAAGGCTTGAATGGCGAGCAGGGGCTGCACGGTTATTTCGTTCGCCGCATCCAGACGTATCTTGCAGGCAAGGGCAAGACCATGGTCGGCTGGGACGAAATCCTGGAAGGCCGACTTGATCCGAGTGCGATCGTGGAGATTTGGCGTGGACCTGACGAGGCGAAGAAGGCGCTCGCCAATGGTAACCGCGTCATCGTCGCCAGTCCGTTCTATCTCGACACGCCGATCGACCGCATGACGCTGCAGGATCTGTATCGCACCGACCCCTTCGACAATCCGTTGTTCGCGAAGTATCCCGGCAAGGTGCTGGGCGGCGAGGCGCCGCTGTGGAGCGAACGCGCGACACCGCTGAATGGCGATGCCCGCCTGTATCCTCGGCTGTTTGCGGTCGCCGAACATCTGTGGAGCGCGGCTGAGCCTGACTGGCACGACTTCCTGCTGCGCGCGCGCGACCAGGAAGCGTGGCTTGCATCGCAGCGCGTCGCTTATGGCCCCGGGGACAAGGACATCGTCGATGCGCGCGTGAGTTTCAATCCGACCTACAAGCGCTGGCGCATCCGCGCCGCGCGCGGCTTCGATGACCTGCGCCTGCGCTACACCACGAACGGCAGCGAACCCCTCGCCGCGTCGCCGTCCTTCGAAGACGTGCTGGACCTGTACGCGCCGGTCACGCTCACGTTCGCGCCGTTCCGCGGCAACGTGCAATACCAGGCCAGCCAGACGTTCCAGATGGTGCCGAACCTCGCGCTTGGCGATTCCGTGACCTTTGTGACGCCGCCCGCCGGACGTTATTCGGCCGGTCTCACCGACGGCATCCTGGGCGGCCAGTACCACGATGGCGCGTGGGCCGGTTGGCAGGGCGCGGACATGGATGCCACGGTCGACCTCGGCCAACCGATCGAGCTGCATGCGATCGATGCGCGTTTCCTGCAGAACGCGCAAGCTTGGATATTGATTCCTGGCAGCGTGAGTTTCGAGACCTCGAACGACGGCAAGGCGTGGACGACGTTGCAGACGGCATCGCTCACGGTTGATCCGAACGACATGCGCCCGTCGATCCGCGACGTCGCCTGCAAACTGCAGAGACCCGTCACGGCGCGCTACCTGCGCGTGGTGGCGACACGCTACGGTCAGCCCATCAACGGCATCCAGACCTGGATCTTTTCCGACGAGATCATCGTGAAATGATCGGGCCGCACGCGAGGCACGGGTTGTGGCGGTCGGTCGTGTTGGCGTGGATCGCGTTGTTGCCATCGTTGGCGAGCGCCCTCGCGACGCAGTCGCTGGATGCAGGCTGGCAATTCCGGATCGCGCCTGATGATGCGCATGCCCGCGAACACCTACGCGCCATGCAATGGCTGCCCGCGACGGTGCCGGGCTCGGTGCAGACGGACCTGATGTCGCTGAAGCTGATCCCCGATCCGTATTGGCGCGATGACGAAGCGAAGGTCCAGTGGGTCGGCTTGTCGAATTGGCAATACAGGAAAACTTTCGAGGTCGATGCGGCGACACTCACGCGCGCGCATGTCGACCTGGTGTTCGACGGGCTCGATACATTCGCGGATGTCCATTTGAATGGTCACGAGATCCTTTCCGCCGACAACATGTTCCGGCGCTGGCGCGTGCCGGTGAAATCGCTGCTGCACGCGGGCGCGAACATCCTGGAAGTGAAGCTGTACTCGCCGATCGAGCGTCTGCAACCGTGGCTGCTGAAGCAGCCCTACGCGCTGCCGGGCGAGTTCGACTCCGCCTTCGGCGACGAGCCCAAGGGCAAGCAGACCGCCAATTACGTGCGCAAAGCTGCGTACCAGTACGGATGGGATTGGGGACCGCGAATCGTCACCGAAGGCATCTGGCGAGGCGTCAAGCTGGAAAGCTGGGACACCTTGCGGCTGGTGGATTTCCATATCGTGCAGGCGCAAGTGACCGCCGATGTTGCGAAACTGGTTGCGCAACTGGAGAGCGAGGCGGATCGGGCGGCGCCGGCCCATATCGTGTTGCGCTGGCGTGCGCCGGACGGCAGCACGCAATCGCTGCAGCACGATGTCGGATTCAAGGTTGGCGACAACCACGTCGCAATTCCGGTCGAGATCGCGCATCCGCAGCGCTGGTGGCCGGTCGGCTACGGCAAACCGAATCTCTATGACTTCCACGTCGACGTTGTGGCAGGCGGCAAGACGCTGGCGAGTGATGACAAGGAGACCGGGCTGCGCAGCATCGAGTTGCGCCGTCACAAGGATCAATGGGGGAAAACCTTCGAGTTCGTGGTGAACGGCGTGCCGATCTTTGCCAAGGGCGCCAATTTCATCCCGCCCGACATCTTTCCGACGCGCGTCACGCCCACGCAGATCCGGCACCTGCTCGAATCCGCGCGCGACGCCAACATGAACATGCTGCGCGTGTGGGGCGGTGGCTATTACATGTCCGACGCTTTCTACGCGATGGCCGACAAGCTGGGCCTGATGGTCTGGCAGGACTTCATGTTCGGTGGCGCGGTTCCGCCTGCCGACAAGGCGTTCCGCGACAATGTGAGCGTCGAAGCCACGCAGCAGGTACAGCGCCTGCGCGACCATCCCGGCATCGTGTTGTGGTGCGGCAACAACGAGGTCGAAACCGGCTGGAAATCCTGGGACGATCGCAAGGCGTTCAAGAAAACCCTCACCGCTGCCCAACGCAAGCACATCGAGCATGGCATGCGCGAATTGTTCGACCATACACTGCGCGACGTGGTCGCCACCTACGAGCCCAACGTCCCGTACTGGCCCAGCACGCCGGGCAACGATTACGACGGTCCCGTCAATGTCACGACTGATGGCGACTACCACTACTGGAACGTGTGGTCGGGCGATGCGCTCCCAGTCACGGCATACCTGGACGTGACGCCGCGCTTCATGTCGGAGTACGGTCTGCAGTCGATGACGGTGATGGCCACGATCGCCGCCTTTACCGAGCCGTCCGATCGTTTGATCGATTCGGAGGTGATGCGCGCGCACCAGAAATTCGATGGCGGCAACGGCAACAAGCGTTTGCTGGCATACGTCGAGCGCGAATTCGGCAAGCCGAAGGATCTCGCTTCATTCGCGTATTTGAGCCAGATAATGCAGGCCGAAGGCATCCAGTTGGCGGCGGAACACCTGCGCGCGTCGCGTCCGCGCAGCATGGGCTCGCTGTACTGGCAGCTCGACGATGCGTGGCCCGGCATCACCTGGTCCAGCATCGATTGGTACGGGCGCTGGAAGGCGCTGCAATTCCACGCGCGGCGCTTCTACGCGCCACTGTTGATCGCGGCCTTGCACAATCACGGTGTCACGGGCGTGTCATTGGTTTCCGATCGGACGACGCCGGTCCACGCGCACTGGCGTTTGCGGGTGATGGATTTTTCCGGAAAGGTGATCGGGCAGAAGCAGGCCGGGGTCACGTTACCGCCATTGTCGTCGACCCGCGTCGGCACATTCAGCGACGCGCAGTTGCTGCAGGGCGCAGACCCGCACGAGACCGTTGCGGTGTTCGAATTGGTCGTGGACGGCAAGCGTGTGTCGCGCAACCTGGTGTTCTTCGATCAAGCCAAAAACCTCACGCTGCCTGAGCCGCACATCCATACGCAGCTCGCGCGAACGAATGAGGGCTATGTGCTGACGCTTGCAAGCGACAAGCTCGCGCGCGAAGTGTGGGTCTCGTTCGGAGATATCGATACCAACGTCTCGGACAATGGCTTCGATATCCTGCCCGGCCAGCGCGTGACCGTGACGATACGCAGCAAGGCGGCCCTCGATGCCTTGCACAAGGCGCTTGAGGTGAAGGACCTGGCCGGTGCAATGCAGGCTGGCGCGCAATGAAAGCGGCGCTGTCCGCGTGCACGGTGATCGGGATGATCGTGCTTGCAGCGGGCGTGCAAGCGGCGCCCGACCAAGCCGCGACGCGCGCGCAGGCATTGGTTGCGAAGCTGACGCTCAATGAAAAGGTCGCGCAATTGCAGGACGACGCACCTGCGATTCCGCGCTTCGGCGTACCCGCGTACGTGTGGTGGAACGAAGGCCTGCACGGCCTCGCACGCGGTGGGTACGCGACGGTGTTCCCGCAGGCGGTCGGCTTGGCGGCGAGTTGGGATCCCGCCTTGTTGCAGCAGGTCGGCACGGTGGTTTCGACCGAGGCCCGCGCGCGGTTCAACGCGGTTGGAATGAACAACGCCCATGAACGTTATCAGGGGCTCACGATCTGGTCGCCCAACATCAACATCGATCGCGATCCGCGCTGGGGCCGCGGCCAGGAAACATACGGCGAGGATCCGTATCTCACCGGCCGCCTCGCTGTGGCGTTCGTGCGTGGCATCCAGGGAAACGATTCCGCGCATCCGCGCGCGATTGCCACGCCCAAGCACCTCGCGGTGCACAGTGGTCCCGAATTCGGTCGTCATGGCTTTGACGTCGATGTCTCGCCGCACGATCTGGAAGCAACGTATCTGCCTGCGTTTCGTGCGGCCGTGACCGAAGGGCACGCGGGTTCGGTGATGTGTGCGTACAACGCGCTGCATGGCATGCCGGTTTGCGCGGCCAAGGGCTTGCTCACTACGACCTTGCGCGACGATTGGGGTTTTGGCGGCTATGTCGTGTCCGATTGCGACGCGATCGACGACATGACCCGGTTCCATCACTACAAACCCGATGATGCGCAGTCGTCGGCCGCTGCCATGGAGGCTGGCACCGACCTCGATTGCGGTGATGCCTACGCGTCATTGGACGAAGCGGTGCGCAAGGGCTACGTGAAGGAGTCCGCCCTGGATGCTGCACTGGTGCGCCTGTTTGCGGTGCGTTATCGGCTCGGGATCGTGGGCGGCAGCAACGATGATCCGTACACGCGGATCGGTATCGATCGGATCGACAGCGTCGCGCACCGCAGGCTCGCGCTGAAAGCGGCGCTGGAATCCATCGTGCTGCTGAAGAACGTGCATGACGCGTTGCCGTTGCCTGCGGGCGTCAAGCTTGCTGTCGTTGGTCCGAACGCCGACACCGTCGAAACGCTTGAAGCCAACTACCACGGCACCGCGCGCGATCCCGTCACGCCATTGGAAGGGTTGCGTCAACGCTTCGGTGCCGATCACGTGATGTACGCGCAGGGCTCGTCTGTTGCAGCCGGTGTGCCGACCCCGATTCCGGAGACCGCGCTTCGCAGTGGCGGCAAACCCGGTTTGAAGGGTGAGTATTTCGATCACGGCCATTTCAATGGCACGCCGCGCATTACGCGCACCGACCGCACGGTCGACTTCGACTGGGATCGTGTTGCCCCAGCTCGTGGCCTCGACCCGAACCACTACGCGGTGCGCTGGAGCGGCGAGTTGGTTCCGCCCGACGCCGGCGACTATACGCTGGTCGTGCACGTCGATCGTTGCTTCGATTGCCGAGGCCACGATCCGGTGCGCCTGTACCTGGACGGCAAGAAGCTCATCGATGACGACGGCAGCGGAAAACACATGCAAGCGATCGTCCACTTCGAAGATGCTTTGCCGCATGCCATCAAACTGGAAATGGTGCACAGCGGACAGGACCAGGGCATCCGCCTGCAATGGCTGGCGCCGCCGGCGGCGCAGCTCGCGAAGGCCGAAGCCACCGCGCACGCCGCCGACGTGGTGGTCGCCTTTGTCGGGCTATCGCCCGATGTCGAAGGTGAGGAATTGCCGATCGACGTGCCCGGTTTCGACCATGGCGATCGCACTGACATCGCGCTACCGGCGGTGCAGCGCGCGCTGCTGGAACGCATGGCGGCTACCGGCAAACCCGTGGTCGTCGTGCTGATGGCGGGTGGCGCCGTGGCCGTCGATTGGGCGCGACAGCATTCAAGCGCGATTCTCGATGCATGGTATCCGGGCGAATCAGGAGGAGCCGCGATCGCGCAGGTGCTGGCGGGTGATTACAACCCGGCCGGTCGCCTGCCGGTAACGTTCTACCGTTCGACGCGCGACTTGCCGCCGTACGTCAGTTATGCGATGAAGGGGCGCACGTATCGCTATTTCGACGGCACGCCGCTGTATCCGTTCGGTTTCGGATTGAGCTATACGCATTTCGAATACGCGAACCCGGATCTGTCGGCGGCACGATTGAAGGCGGGTGCGACGTTGAAGGTGGACGCGGAAGTACGCAACAGCGGCGTGCGTGCAGGCGATGAAGTAGTCGAGGTCTATCTGGATGCGCCGGATGTCCCCGTGGCGCCGCGGCACGCGCTGGTCGCATTCGAGCGCGTCCACCTGGAACCGGGCGAGAGCCGCCGCGTGGAGTTCAAATTGGCGCCGCGTCGGTTGAGTACGGTCGACGTCGCAGGCAACCGCTCCGTGGTCGCCGGGCGATATCGTGTGTTCATCGGCGGCGGACAACCCGGCGATGCGCCGGGCGCCAGTGCTTCGTTTACGATCATCGGTCGCGACGCCTTGCCGCACTGAGTATTCGAACAGGGCCATGAACGATCGCCGCGATTTTCTGAAACTGATGGGTGCCGCCGCGGCGTACGGCTCGCTCGCCGCGTCCGCGCCCGGCATTGCCGCCGGAACATCGACGCGTTTCCCGAGCAAGCGCCCACCGCTTTCGCACCGCAAGTTCACGAGTCCAGCCGTGGAAGCTGAGCTTGCGCGGATCAAGGCCAGAATCGGCGATCCGAAACTCGGATGGCTGTTCGAGAACTGCTATCCGAACACGCTCGACACGACCGTGCACACCGGCACGCTCGGCGGCAAGCCCGACACCTTCATCGTTACCGGTGACATCGACGCGATGTGGCTGCGCGATTCCTCGGCGCAGGTGTGGCCGTACCTGCCACTCGCCGCGCACGATGAAGCGCTTCGGCGGCTGTATCGCGGGCTGATCCATCGCCATGCCCGCTGCATCGCGATCGACCCGTACGCGAACGCATTCATGGCCGACCCCCACGCCGAGACGAACCTGTCCTGGGCGCGGCACGACGCCACCGACATGAAGCCGGGTGTGGCCGAACGCAAATGGGAAATCGATTCGCTGTGCTGGACGATTCGTCTGGCGCACGGTTACTGGAAAGCGACGGACGACCGTGTGCCATTCGACGACGATTGGCGCCGGGCGATGCGGTTGATACTGGAAACGTTCCGCACCCAACAGCGCAAGCGCGGCCCGGGACCCTATCATTTCCAGCGTGCGGCCGCGTCGCCGACCGACACGCTGGCGCTCGGCGGTTACGGCTGGCCGGGCAAGCCCGTCGGCCTGATCTTTTCGATGTTCCGGCCGTCCGACGACGCCTGCAAATACCCACTGTTCGTGCCTGGCAATGCGTTTGCCGTGGTGTCGCTGCGGCAGTTGGCGGCGATGGCGCGCGCGCTGTTTGCCGACGAGCCGTTCGTGGGCGACTGTGAAGCGCTCGCCGATGAAGTGGAAAAGGCGCTTGCGCAATACGCGTTGATGCACGATGCGCAAGGTCGGGTATTCTGGGCCTACGAAGTCGACGGCTTCGGCAATCAATTGTTCATGGACGATGTCAATGTGCCGAGCCTCTTGGGTCTTCCATATCTTGGTTGCTGCAAGCGCGATGATCCGCGCTACCTCGAGACCCGCGCGCTGGCGTGGAGCAACCGCAATCCGTATTTCTTCAGCGGCAAGGCGGCACGCGGCATCGGCGGTCCGCATGAAGGTTTGCGGATGATCTGGCCGATGTCGATCATGATCCGGGCCTTGACCAGTGACGATGCGAGCAAGATTCGCGAATGCCTGCACTGGCTCAAAACCACCGATGCCGGTACCGGCTTCATGCACGAGGCGTTCGATCAGGATGATCCTTCGCACTACACCCGCGCGTGGTTCGCCTGGGCCAATTCGCTGTTCGGTGAGATGATCGTCGACGTGGCCGCGCGGCATCCCGAACTGTTGCGGCACGCGTAAGCGCGTCGTCATTCCCTTAGATCTCAAGGAGCACGAACATGGTGACACGCAGACGTTTTCTGCAAGGTGCGGTGACGGCGGCGTTGCTGGGCCGCATTGAGCCGCGCGCGGCCTGGGCGGAGGCACGAGCATCCGGCGAAGACGCAGCCGACGCGAACTCGGCGAGCACGGCTTCGCGTTACGTCAATGTGTTCGTCGGCACCGGTGGCCACGGTCACACCTATCCTGGCGCGACGGTGCCATGGGGCATGGTGCAGCTTTCGCCCGACACCAATGATTTCGACTGGGATGCATGCTCGGGTTACCACCAGGCCGACGGCTCGATCATGGGCTTTTCGCACACGCACCTCTCCGGCACCGGCGCCAGCGACATGCTCGACGTGTTGGTGATGCCCGCGCAAGGGCCGGTGCTGCTCGATCCCGGCGCTCGCGGATTGCCGGATGAGCTCTATTACTCGCGCTACGATGCCGTGGCAAACGAAAAGCATCTTGCGCCCGATGTCGTGGCGCATCCCGGCAAGGGTTATCGCTCGCACTTCGACAAGGCATCCGAGCACGCGGTGCCCGGTTACTACAAGGTGCATCTCACCGACCACGACATCCTTGCGGAGCTCACAGCAACCGCGCGTGTCGGGCTGCATCGCTACACGTTCAACAAGAAAGGCCCGGCGCATCTTATGGTCGACCTCGCGCACGGCTATCACGACGAGGCCAAGGTGCCGTGCAAGGTGTCCGATGCCACCTTGAAAGTGATCGGCGGCGACACGCTGGTCGGTAGCCGACGCGTGCACCAGTGGGCGGACGGACGCCATATCTTCTTCGCGATGAAGGTGTCTCGCCCGTTCATGCGCGCCGAACTGTATTCGGAGGACAAGCCGCTGACCGGTGCAATCAATGCCAAGGGCGGCCATCTCAAGGTCGCTCTGCATTTCGAAGACGCCTCGAAAACACCGCTTTTGGTCAAGGTCGGCATTTCCGCGGTGGACGTCGACGGCGCGCTCCGCAATCTCGATGAGGAATTGCCGCACTGGGGCTTCGACCGCGTGCAACTCGATGCCGCGGTAGCGTGGGAGCGCGAACTTTCGCGCATCGAGGTCGAAAGCAAATCCGAAGACGTGCTGAAGACGTTCTACAGCGGGCTTTATCACACGCTGTTGGCGCCGACACTGTTCAGCGACGTGGACGGCCGCTATCGCGGCATGGATCTGCAGGTGCATACATTGCCGAATGGGCAGCACAACTACAGCACCTATTCGCTGTGGGACACCTACCGCGCGCTGCACCCGCTGTACACGTTGTTCCAGCCCGACAAGGTGCCGGACCTCGTGCAGGGCCTGGTGCGCAAGGCCAACGAAAGCACACAAGGGCCGACGGTATGGCCGCTGCAGGGTGTCGAAACGGGCACCATGATCGGCTATCACTCGATCGCCGTGATCGCCGAAGCGCAGGCGAAAGGCTTCACCGGCATCGATTACGCGCAAGCATGGCCGGTCTATCGCAAGCGCGCGCTGAGCGATGATTATCGCGGTCTCAAGTGGTATCGCAAGTTGGGTTTCATCCCCAGCGACAAGGAGGGCGAGGCGGTCAGCAAGACGCTGGAATACGCTTACGACGACTGGGCGATGGCGCACCTTGCCGAAGGCGTGGGCGAACGCGCGGATGCACAAGCTCTGCGCGAGCGCTCGCGCAATTACCATAACGTGTTCGATCGCAAGCTCACCTTCATGCGTCCGCGCGGCGCCGATGGGAAGTGGCTGGAACCGTTCGATCCGATCGAGATGGGGCACTCGGACACCTGGCGCGACTACACCGAGTCCAATCCCTGGGTCGCGACGTTCCTCAACCAGCACGACCTGTACCACTACATGACGATGTTCGGCGGTGACGCGGCGTTCGAGCGCAAGCTGGACGAACTGTTCACCACCGCTTCGACGTTGCCGCCGAATGCGCCGCCCGATATCGCCGGCATGGTCGGCCAGTACGCCCACGGCAACGAACCGAGCCATCACATTGCGTACCTGTACGCTTATTCGGGGTCGCACTGGAAGACCCAGGCGCGCGTGCGGATGCTGCTGGAAACCATGTACCGACCCGCGCCGGACGGGCTCGCCGGCAACGAGGATTGCGGGCAGATGAGCGCGTGGTACTTGTTGGGCGCGCTCGGCTTGTATGCGGTCGATCCGGTCAGCGCGAACTGGGTGTTCGGCAGTCCGTTGATCGACCATGCCGAAATCGACGTCGGCGGCGGCAGGAAATTGATCGTGGAAGCGCGAAACAATGGCAAGGATCGGCCGTACATCCAGTCGGTCACGTGGAACGGCAAGCCGTGGACCAAAAGCTGGATTGCGCACGCCGAGCTGGTCAACGGCGGCACGCTGGAATTCGAGATGGGCGAGACCCCGAACAAGCAATTCGGCGCTGCGCCGGAAGACAGGCCGCCGTCGTTCGGCGAGCCAGCACCCAAAGCAGCATGAGCGCAGCCGACGGAGCGACGATCAGCCGACCGCCTCGATCTCCATCGCCGCCGCACCCATCACGCCGAGTTGCCCGTGCTCGATCAATCGCACAGGCACCGCGGTCAGGAATTCGCGCATCACGCCTTTGTTGAAGAAGCGCGCGCGGAATTCGCTGGCGAGCAGGAAATCGCGGATGTACGGCAGGATGCCGCCCGCGAGATACACGCCGCCACCGGCCTTGAACATGATCGCGAGGTCGCCGGTGAAACTGCCGAGCATCGCGCAGAACATCGACAAGGCCTCGCGCGCGAGGAGATCATTGCCGCTGATCGCGGCCGCGCTGACCGCCGCAGGTGCTTCGTGGATGGCCGCGACGCCTTCGATTTCCGCCAAGGCTCGGTACAGGTTCACGAGCCCCGGCCCGGAAAGTGCGTGGCCGGTGTGCACATAGCCGCGGTCGCGGCCGAGCCGGCGCAGCACCTCGATTTCACGATCGTTGCCGGGTGCGAGCGCGACATGGCCGGCCTCGCTCGGCATCACGATGGAACCGTCGCCATTCGGCAGCACCACCGCACAGCCGAGTCCAGTGCCCGGCCCCACCACCACGGTCGGGCCCGGCGTGCCCTTCGCGTCGATTACCGCGATGCTGTCGCGCGCGGACAGGAACCGGGTGCCGCAGGCGAGCGCTTCGAAATCGTTGACGATGTCGAGGCGATCCAGCTTCAGGTGCGCGCGCAGCTCGGAAATCCGCACCGGCCAGCGCAGGTTTTCGGCCACCAACTCGTCGCCGCGCAGGTAACCGGCCACCGCCAGCGCGCAGCGCGCGATGCCGCCGCGACCGTTTGCATGATGGGCCAGGAAATCCTGCAGGATTTCGCCTAGGCCGGGCCACTTCGCGCATTCGTACACGTGCCGGGCCAGCATCTCCAGCGGTGGCTGCGCGCCCGCACGGGCCTGCAGCAAACCGATCCGCGCATGCGTGCCACCCACGTCGGCCGCCAGCATGAGCGACGGTCGTTCCGTGTCGTCGCGGCGCAACGAATGGGACCGGGGCATCGCAAGGGGCTCGCCACGCAGCGTGGCTGTTTCATCGAGTTTCATTTGTGAATTGTATATGCATATACGAACAAAGGCATAATGACGCGGAACGAGAGGGCGACGCAGTGCATGGGTGACGATCAGCGCGACATGGTTTCGCCGCCAGCCGGTAATGATATGCGGCGCCGGACTTTTCTGCGCCTGAGCGTGCTGGCGCCGCTGTCGGCGTTCGCCACGCGCTTGGGTGCGATGCCGTCGGCGCAAGGCATGCGTGCCGAACCCTTGCCCGATGGCGGCGCGCATCGGTTCGAACTTTCCGATCGGCAATTCCTGCTGGACGGCAAGCCGTTCGTGATCCGAAGCGGCGAAATGCATCCCGTCCGGGTTCCGCGCGAATACTGGCGGCACCGCATCCGGATGGCCAAGGCGATGGGCCTCAACACCATCTCGCTTTATCTGATGTGGAACGCGCTGGAATCTGAACCCGGTGTGTTCGACCTCACGAGCGACCGCCGCGACTTCGCGCGCTTCATCCGCATTTGCGCGGAAGAAGGCATGTGGGTGTATCTGCGGCCCGGTCCGTACATCTGCGGCGAATGGGATTTCGGCGGTTTGCCGTCCTATCTGCTGCGCCACCCGCACATCCGGGTGCGCGACAGGGACGATCCGGATTACATGGCCGCGGTACGCCGTTATATCGCGACGATCGCGCCGGTGGTGCAGCCGTTGATGGCCGCGAACGGCGGTCCGGTGTTGATGTTGCAGATCGAAAACGAATACGCGTCGTTCGGCCATGACCTCGCCTATCTGGAAGCATTGCGTTCGCTATGGGAAGCGCACGGCGTGCGCGGACCATTTTCGATTTCCGATGGCCTGGACCAGGTTCGCAAGGCGCGCACGTATCTTCCGGACGCGGCGCTCGGGCTCGACGGAGACATCGATTTCGCGGCGGCCCAGCGCGTCGCGGGCGAGATGCCGGTGTGGATGGGCGAAGGCTATCCCGGCTGGCTGACCCACTGGGGCGACCAGGATTTCGCGGGCGGCGATTTCGCGGCGACGTTGCGCGAACTGCTCGATGGAAACCGCTCCTTCAATTTGTACGTGGTGCATGGCGGCACCAATTTCGGGTTCGGTGCGGGCGCCAATGCGCACGACGATTATTCGCATTTCCAGCCGGTGATCACCAGCTACGACTACGGCGCGCCGATCGACGAGCGCGGCGCCGCGACACCGGACTATTACGTGTTTCGGGCGATGCTGGCGGCGCACGCGAAACACGTATTGCCCGAGGTGCCGGCGCCGCCACCGGCCATGCACTTCGCGCCGGTCACGCCGACACCGTACGCCTCGTTGTGGGACAACCTGCCGCAGGCGAAGCGGGTGGAACATCCACATGCCAACGAGCTGCTGTTTGGCCAGGATCACGGGATGGTTTTGTATCGCCGTTCCATCCGCGACGGGGGCGAACTCGAAATCGAGGGCGCGCGCGATTACGCGCTGGTATTTGTCGATGGTCGTTACGTGGATTGCGTATCGCGCGTCCGGCACCCGTCGTTGCATTCGGATTCGCGTATCGCACTGCCGCAAAGCGCCAGCGGCAAGCAGGCGCTGCTGGACATCCTGGTCGACAGCTTCGGCCACGTGGGTTACGGCCACGCGATGGTCGATCGCAAGGGCATCGTGGGCGACATTCGGCTCGATGGCGAAGGGCTGCGTGACTGGCAAGTCCATGGCCTCCCACTGGCTGATGCATGGCTGGCCTCGCTGCGTCCATTGCAAGGTGAGCCGACGCGGCCGGGCGTGTTTTTCAAGGCAAGACTGCGACTGGAGCAACCGGGCGATTGCTACCTCGACATGGCCGGGTGGGACAAAGGCTATCTATGGGTGAACGGCCACTTGCTTGGCCGTTACTGGCGCATCGGCCCGCAGCAGCGGCTGTTCTGCCCTGCATCGTTCTGGAAACGCGGCGATAACGAAGTCATGCTGCTGGATTTGCATGGGCTCGCGCCGGTGCCGATTTCAAGCGCGACCACGCTCGCCGGAGCTTGATCCGTCGCGATGCCGGCCCGTCGTGCCGATCGGCACGGGTGATCCGAATGGAGGCGCGATACGATCGGCATGATATTCCGTTCCCATTCCGTCGTCGAGGCCGCCAACATGCATGTCGCCCGAGTGTCGTCGATCGTTTCTGTCGCCCTGGTCGCTCTGTTGGCATTGACAGTTGCATCGCCGGGCGCAGCAGCCACCGACGCACTGGCGCAGGTTGATCCCATGACCGGCACCGGCGGCAGCGGGCATACCTTTCCCGGCGCCACGGTGCCGTTCGGGATGATCCAGTTGAGTCCCGATACCGCGATGCCGGATTTCAAGCACGCGTACCCATGGGCGGCCGGCTATCAGTACGGCGACCACAGCATCCTCGGGTTTTCCGAGACACATTTCTCGGGCAGCGGCCATTCCGACCTCGGCGACGTGCTGTTGATGCCGGGCGTCGGCAAGGTGCAATGGGACGCGGGCGGTCCCGACAAGCCGGGCAGCGGCTATCGTTCCGACTTCAGCCACAAGAGCGAGGTCGCGCAGCCGGGTTATTACGCGGTGACGCTGGCGACCCCCGGCGTGCGCGTGGAGCTGACTGCGGGCCAGCGCGTCGGCTGGCATCGCTACACGTTTCCGAAAGATCAAAACGCGCACGTGCTGCTGGACCTGCGTCCCAGCATCTACGACTATCCCGGCAAGGTGCTGTGGGCGCGACTGCGCGTACATGCGGACGATACCATTACAGGCTATCGCGAAACGCGTGGCTGGGCGCCCGGGCGGCAATTGTGGTTCGCGATCCGGTTTTCGCAACCGATGACTTCGCACGACCTGGTCAATCGCGAAACCGACATTCCGTACAAGGGTTTCCAGGGCCCGATTGCGAATCCGACCGGCAACGATGCGATCGCGGGCAAGCAACTGGAAGGCGCATTCGAGTTCGGCAAGCTTGCCAAACCGCTGCTGGTGAAGGTGGCAATTTCCACGGTGAGCGCCGACAACGCGGTCGCCAATCTCGATGCGGATGGCAAAGGTTGGGATTTCGATGCGCGTCACGCGGAGGCGCGCGACGCGTGGGCGAAGGCGCTGTCCGCGATCGACGTGGACGCGCCGCCGGATGTCGAGAAAGGTTTCTACACCGCGCTGTACCACGCGCTGATCGCACCCAACCTTGCGATGGACGTGAACGGCGGATATCGCGGTCCCGACCACGCGGTGCACACGGCCAAGGGTTTCACCTTTTATTCGAGCTGGTCGCTGTGGGATGTGTATCGCGCGGAAATGCCGTTGATGGCGTTCATCCAGCCACCGCGGCGCATCAATGATTTCGTGAGTTCGCTGATCGTCGCGCAGCAGGCGAGCCCGTTCGGCATCCTGCCGGTATGGGCATACCAAGGGCTCGAAACGTGGTGCATGATCGGCTACCACGCGGTGCCTGTGATCGCGAACTTCTACATGCAGGGCTTCCGAGGCTTCGACGCCGATGCCGCGCTGAAGGCAATGGTGGCGAGCGCGACGTACGCGCCCTACGGCGATCTCGCCGATTACATGAGCCTCGGCTACGTGCCGAGCGACCACGAGCCCGAATCGGTTTCCAAGACGCTGGAATATGCGTTCGATGACTGGTCGATTGCGCGGATGGCCGAGGCGATGGGGCGCAAGGACGTCGCGGCGAAGTTCTTCAAGCGCGCGCAGAACTGGCGGAACGTGTTCAATCCGAAAACGGGCTTCGCGCAGCCGCGGCTTGCCGACGGCAAGTTCGAGGAACCGTTCAGTCCTGCCAAGGCGGGGCAGGGCAGCGGCTTCACCGAAGGCAATGCGTGGCAGTACTCATGGTACGAACCGCATGACATAGCCGGCCTGATCCATGAACTTGGTGGCGATGCGGGACTGGTGAAAAAACTGGACGAGGTTTTCGATGCCAGGATCGACCCCAAGGCGTTCGCCGGCATCGAGGATGTTACCGGCCTGATCGGCTGGTACGCGCACGGCAACGAACCCAGCCACCACATTGCGTATCTGTACGACTATGCGGGCCAGCCGTGGAAGACGCAGGAGCGTCTCGCCAAGATCATGCATACGCAATACGCACCGACACCGACCGGTCTTGCCGGCAATGACGATCTCGGCCAGATGTCGGCGTGGTACATCTTCACCGCGCTCGGTTTCTATCCGGTCGCACCCGCGGGCAACCAGTACGTGATCGGGCGCCCGTTCGTGCGGCGTGCCGTGATGCACCTGCCCAGCGGCAGGACCTTCACCATCACCACGGATGGTTTGGGCAAGGATCATCCCTACGTCGGTTCGGTCACGCTCGATGGCGAGCCACTCGCGCGCGATTACCTGACCTATGCGGAAATCACGCGCGGCGGCACGCTGCATTTCACGATGCAGGCGCAGCCGAACAAGACCTGGGCCACTCGACCTGCCGATCAGCCGTATTCGCAGACTGGGTATTGATCGTTTGCTCCGCGTGCTGAAGCGACGGCGCGTCGGTTACAAGGTCGCTGCGGGCGTGCTTGTATGCACGCTTGAGGGCCGTGCGCGAGCGCGCTAACGTTGTAGCTTCCGTGGCTGTCGGGGAACAACGATGAACATTCGCCTTGCCGCCTGCGGGCTCGCGCTGGCCACCGCTTCGGGAGCCGCCATGGCCGCGCAGCATCCGTTCAACGCGCACGACCTCGCGATGATGGATCGGGTATCCGATCCGCACCTGTCGCCCAACGGCAACGAAGCCGCGTTCGCGGTGCGCAGCACCGATTGGGACGCCAACAAGGGCGTCAACAGCGTATGGCTGCTCGATTTGTCGAGCAAGGGCGCGGAACCGCGGCGCATCACCGACCTGAAATTGAATGCCAACGGCCCGGCGTTTTCGCCGGATGGCAAGACACTTTATTTCCTCGCCACCGACAAGGATTCGACGCAATTGTGGTCCGCGCCCGTCGCGGGCGGCGAACCCGTGCAGGTCACGCACCTGCCGCTCGATATCGACAACTTCAAGTTGTCGCCGGACGGCAAGTCACTGCTGTTCTCCTCGCAGATGTTAGAGGATTGCACGACGCTCGAATGCACGCGCGACAAACTGGACGCGCAGAAGAAGGTCAAGGCCACCGGGCGGCTGTACCACCGCTTGTTCGTGCGGCATTGGGATGAGTGGTCCGACCATCGGCGCGGGCAGTTGTTCGTGATGCCGCTGGATGGATCGTCCAAGCCCATCCTGCTGACCCGCGGCATCGACGGCGACATGCCATCGAAACCGGACGGCAGCAATGCCGAGTATGCGTTCTCGCCCGATGGCAAGACCGTGTATTTCGATGTGCGGATCGCCGGCAAGAGCGAGCCGTGGTCGACCAACTTCGATGTTTACGCTGTACCGGCCGACGGTTCCGCTGCCCCGAAGAACCTCACTGCCGCGAACAAAGCCTGGGACGCGTTCCCGCTGCCTTCGCACGACGGCAAGACGCTGTACTACCTCGCGATGAAGGTGCCCGGTTTCGAAGCCGACCGCTTCGGCATCATGGCGCTGGATCTCGCGACCGGCTCGACCCGCGAAATCGATCCGCAATGGGATCGTTCGGCCTCGCCGCTCACGCTGTCCTCCGACGGCAAGACCCTCTACACCACCGTTGCGGATGACGGCAACGTCGCGTTGTACGCCCTCGATGCCGCCAGCGGCAAGCCGACGAAACTGCTCTCCGACGGCAGCGTGCTCGGCTTCGACGTGGCGGCCGGAACGATCGTCGCCGCGCGTCAGGACTTCACGCATCCGACCGACCTCTATACGTTGAATGCGCGCGGCAGAAACCTGGCGCAGATCACGCACTTCAACGCCGCGCGCCTCGGCGGCATCGAGTTCTCCAAGGCGACATGGTTCACCTTCAAGGGCTGGAACGGCGACACCGTGCACGGTTACGTGATGCCGCCGGTGGGCGCCAAGCCCGGCCAGAAATATCCGGTCGCGTTCCTGGTGCATGGCGGTCCGCAGGGCGCGTGGCCGGATGAATTCCACTATCGCTGGAATCCGCAAACCTACGCGGGCGCGGGCCTTGTGGTGGTCGCGATCAATTTCCACGGGTCGGTCGGTTACGGACAGGCGTTCACCGACGCGATCTCGCAGCACTGGGGCGATCGTCCGCTGGAAGACCTGCAAAAGGGTTGGGCTGCAGCACTGAAGCAGTTTCCGTATCTTGACGGCAACGATGCCTGTGCGCTGGGGGCAAGCTACGGCGGCTATATGGTCTATTGGATGGCCGGCGTGTGGAATCAGCCGTGGAAGTGCTTCGTCGACCACGACGGCGTGTTCGATGCCCGCATGATGTATTACGCCACCGAGGAGCTGTGGTTCGAGGAACACGAAAACGGCGGCACGCAATTCGAGCACCCGGAGAACTATGAAAAGTTCAATCCGCTGAACCATGTCAAGGACTGGCGCGTGCCGATGCTGGTGATCCACGACAGTCGCGATTACCGCATTCCGGAATCGCAGGGCCTCGGCGCGTTCACCGCGCTGCAGCGGCGCGGGATCCCCAGCGAATTCCTGAATTTCCCGGACGAGAACCACCTGGTGCTGAAGCCGCAGAACAGCGTGATGTGGCACGAGACCGTGATCGATTGGCTGAAGCGCTGGACGGCGCCGGATGCGTCGTCTGGGCATTCTGATTCACATGCCAAGGTGCGCGACGCCCAATGAGGCTCGCGTGATCGGGCGTCTTCGCAAACGAGGCGCACTCCCTCCATTTCGCAGAGGGAGTGCGTCGCGGAACGAATGATGTAGGTTAAGCTGAGCTAGCGAAGCCCAACACACGCGACCAATGTTGGACTTTTCCCAGCAAAGCCGGGTTCAGACCAACCTACGGATGCGGAGGACGTGGACGGCCGCCAGATGCTCTCGCCGAAACGAAAGCGACCCGCTCACGAGGCGAGCAAAACCGCGTGAGGGGCAGGCCGTAGGTTGGCTGAACGTAGTGAAGCCCAACACGCGCGAAGGATATCGGCGTTCGCCGGCAAAGCCGGGTAAACCGCTCGAGGGTCAGTGCGCGCTCGTCAGCGGAATCAAGCGCCAGGCCCAGCTATGGTGTTTCGGCCAGCGATTGGGATTGCGCAGGTACGGGTGATCCGGATAGTTGAGCTTCAGCACGTCGGTGGTCTGGTCGGCCATTTTCTGCTGGCCCAGCAGGTGGTAACTCTTGGCCATCACCGCCAGCGCATCGGCAACCTGCGGCGACTGCTGGTAATGCGAGACGACATATTTCGCGCGGTCGGCCGAGGCAATGTAGGCCTTGCGCTGCAGGTAGAATTCGGCGACGTTCAATTCCGCCTGGGCCAGCTGGTTGCGCAGATAGATCATGCGCTGGCGCGCGTCGACCGCGTAGCGGGTGTTCGGGAAGCGGGCAATCAGCGTGTTGAAGTCGTCGAACGACTGCAACGCGTAGCCTTGGTCGAAACGCGACGGGCTGATCCCGGCCATGCGCTGCAACGCGGTTTCTGTGCGGTCGAAGTTGATCAGGCCGCGCAGGTAGTACGCGTAGGCAATATGCTTGTGGGTAGGATAGGTCTTGATGAATTCGTTGATGGTGGAATACGCGTCTTCCGGTTTGTCGTCCTTGTATTGCGCGTAGGCCAGCTCGATCTGCGACTGCTCGTTGTAGGCGCCGTACGGGAAGCGCGCGATCAGCTTCTGGTACACGGTTTCGGCCGTGCCCCAGTTGCCGTCCCCGGAAAGCGTGTGCGCGCGCTGGTACAGCTGTTCGACGGTCATGTTGTTCAACGTGTCGCGCTTGCCGTGGTGGAACAGCGAGCAGGCGCCCAGGGCGACCAGCAGCGGCAGGAACAGGGCGAATTTCAGCAGCGGTGCGGAGCGTCGGGATGGCATCGGGCAAGTCTTTGCGAACGCGAACGGGCATGATAGCGGAATCCGTATCGCCCAACCGGCGAGGCCGCCGGCGTGGCTGAACAGCAATTCCGCGCGGAAGTTCCGCCCGAACTGGCCGGGCAACGCTTCGACCAGATCCTGCCCAGGTTGTTCCGTGGATATTCGCGGGCGCACCTGGCCGGCGAGATCAAGGCCGGGCGCATCCGGCTGGACAGCCGCGAAGTGCCGCCGCGCACGCTTGTCCATGGAGGTGAGACTGTCGCATGGGAGCGTGTCGATGAACCCGTGCTGGGCGACCGGCCCGAGGCCATCGATCTCAGGATCATCTTCGAGGATGCGGACCTGCTGGTGATCGACAAGCCGGCCGGCCTGGTGGTGCACCCGGGCGCAGGCAATCCTGCAGGTACGCTCTTGAATGCGCTGCTTTACCACGATCCGAATCTGGCGCAGGTCCCGCGCGCGGGCATCGTGCATCGGCTGGACAAGGACACTTCGGGCCTGCTGGTGGTGGCGCGCTCGTTGCCCGCGCATACCACGTTGACCCGCATGCTGGCTGCGCGCGATGTCCATCGCCGCTATGCCGCGGTCGTCACTGGCGTGCCGGTGGCGGGCGGCACGGTGGATGCGCCGATGGATCGTCATCCGACGGACCGCCTCCGCCGCGCCGTGCGCGAGGATGGCCGACCGGCCGTCACGCATTACCGCGTGCGCGAAAAGTTTCGCGCGCACGCATTGTTGCAATGTGAACTGCAAACCGGCCGCACGCATCAGATCCGCGTGCACATGGCGCATGTGGGTTGGCCGTTGGTTGGCGATCCGCTGTACGGCCGTGGGCTGAAATTGCCGCGTGGCGCGACGCCACGATTGTCCGATGTGCTGCGTGGCTTCAAGCGCCAGGCGCTGCATGCCGAACACCTGGCCTTCGAGCACCCGACTTCGGGTAAGGCGCTGGCGTTCGACGCGGAACCGCCGCCGGATCTGCTCGGCTTGCTCGACGCGTTGCGCGAGGATGCCGGAAATCAAATCGATAACCGTTCGCCCTGAGCGTAGGCCCGCAGGGCCGAAGTCGAAGGGCAGATGCGTTTCGACTTCGCTAGCTGCGCGAGCTACGCTCAACGCGAACGGAGAACTGCGAGCAACGGCATTGGCGTGCGTACATCGAGCGAAACGAAGATGCCTGACCGGCCCTCATCCTGGATAGCTCCCGACTGGTCCGCGCCGCCGAACGTGCATGCGGTAGTCACCACGCGCGATGGTCCGGGATTCGCACGGCAATCGCCGTATGGTTTCAATGTCGGCACACGCTGCGGCGATGACCCCATGACCGTGGCCGAAAATCGCGATCTGCTTCGCGAGGCGCTGTCGTTGCCCTCCGAACCGCGCTGGTTGCGGCAGGTGCACGGCACGCTCGTCGCGGTCGAACCCAATCGCGATGAACCTGAAGCCGACGCCGCCGTCACCCGCGAGCCCGGCACGGTGCTGGCGGTCCAGACCGCCGATTGCCTCCCGGTGCTGTTGTGCGCGGGCGACGGCTCCGAAATCGGCGCCGCGCACGCGGGCTGGCGCGGCTTGTCGGCCGGCGTGCTGGAAGCGACGCTCGCCGCCATGCAAACCTCGCGCGCAAACATCATCGCGTGGCTCGGACCCGCGATCGCCGCGCAGTCCTACGAAGTCGGCGGTGAAGTGCGCGAGGCGTTTCTGGCGCACGATCCTGCCGCCGCGTCCGCATTCACCGCCACGCGGCCGGCTCACTGGCTATGCGATTTGTATGAACTCGCACGCCAACGCCTGCGCGCTGCCGGTGTCGCCCGAATTTTCGGTGGTGGCCTCGACACCTTCACCGATCCGCGCCTGCATTCCTATCGGCGCGACGGCGCGAACAGTGGGCGAATGGCGAGCTTGGTGTGGATATTGCCAACGAAACCTTGAAGGCGTTAAATGATCCCGGCATCGGATGGCGGTTGGGCGTCGAATGCGCAGCAAGTTCGCAATCGGATGTTTTGCGCTGGTTGTGGCCAGCTTGGTCTTCCCAAGCGTTCCGGCAGCGACCACTGCGCCTTTGCCGCAAACGAAAATCGAACAGGCAGTGATCGATTCGCTGCCCGCTTGGCACGGCAAAAAGGCGCAAGTCATCGGCTACTTGGATCTGACGCAGCCGTTTGCGACGGTCACTCCGTGGTCAATGGTCATCGCTCAGGCCGCAGGTCCAGTACCCGCCCCTGAATGGACGGACCACGGGCCCATAAAAATCTGTTTCGTGGGTGGATTACATTCGGAGTATCCGCAATGCACCAGCTCGTATTGGCAACGCGGCGAGGGAATGGCGTGGTTCGCGCGGCCATATAGCGTCGTTGCTGCGCAGGTGGTATTCGCCGGCCGCCTTCGTACGCGGCCATTGTTGCTTGTGCAGACCTGCTCGATTCCCGGAATCAACGGTAATTGCAGCACTCGTACGAGCCTGTATGCATATGTTTCCAATGTCGATGGCTTCCGTCGCGTGTTCGTCCACGACAGCGATGGCAGCAACAACAATCAAGCAGCACGCTTTGTCGAAAGCGGTCCACTGCAACGTGACGTAATCGTGGACTATCCGACCGACCACGCACCGTACACCTACTGGATCGAGGTGTACGCGCCAAGCAAGTCAGGTCAGTACACGCGAATCGTGCGCTATCGGGGCCACACCGGCCACGGCGATGGCAATCCGCTACCGGTTGCCGATTCCGAAATGCCGGGAATCATGGAGCGGCTGGGGCGGTGGAAGCCAGGGAACGCATTGCCTGTTCCCGCGCAAATGCCGGAACAGTGCGGGCGCCTCGTCATGCGCAACGGCGAAGAGTGGTGCCAGAACCTCTGCGTACGTTTACCGGGAACCGACTGCGGTCACTTCGCAAGGACGAAGCGCAGCGAACTCCGGCATCGGTGATTTCCGGAACTTCGCGATGCCAGTCGTTCTTTCTGCCGTCAGCGCCGCAGCAATTGCAGCGGCGAAGTGCGCAGCACCTTGCGGGTGCCGCCCAAACCCAGTGCGGCCACGGTCGTCGCGGCGATCACGGCGGTAACGATCAGCGGCTGCCACGGTGGTGCGAAAGCATGGATGCGGAATACCGAGTGCGCGAGCCAAACGCCGCCGAGCGCCGACGCCAGCAGCGCGGCGAGGCCTGAGATCGCGCCCAGCAATCCGAATTCGCACAGCGCGGCCATCCGCAATTGGCCGCGACGCGCGCCCAGCGTGCGCAACAGTGCGGCTTCGTGGCGGCGTTCCGCTGCGCTCATGGTCAACGCCGCGGCCAGCACCAGCGCACCGGCCAGCAGGCTGAACGCCAGCACCCAGCGCGCGGCCGCGGTCACCTGCGCCACGAGCTGGCGAGCGCGGTCGAGCAATGCATCCACGTCGATCAACGACAGGTTCGGGAAGTCGCGTGAGAACGTCGCGAGATCGCGCGCGTGGCCGGGCGGCAGGTAAAAGCTCGCGATCCATGTATGCGGCAGCGCCGATCCGTGCACCGGGTCGAGCATCACGAAGAAGTTGACGTTGAAGCGGCTCCAGTCCACTTCGCGAATGCTGGTCAGCGTGGCATCAATCCGCGCATCGCCGATCAGGAACGCGAGCCGGTCGCCGAGATGCAGGTCGAATCGCCGCACCCACACGACATCCAGCGACACTTGCGCGACACGCGCATCCGGTGTGAACCATTGCCCCGCGATGATGCGGTTGGCTGGCGGCAGTGCCGCACTCCACGAGAACCGCACCTGCTGGTCTGCCTCGTGGCGGCTGTCGCGGTCGTGGAATGGAATGCGGTCCACGTCGACGCCGTTGATCGCCACCAGCTTGCCGACCGCGACCGGCATGTCGTTGAGGTGTGTCGCGCCAAGTTTTGACAAGGCCGCGTGCACGTTTGCCCGCTGCACGTCCTGCACATTCACCACGAACCAGTTCGGCGTGTCGGGCGGCAGCTCGCGTCGCCAGTTGTCCAGCAGCGCCGGCGCGACCACCGCGAGCAGCAGCAACGCGGTCAAACCCAGTGTGATCGCGCACGATTGCACCAGGCTCAAGCCGCGGCGTCGCGCCAACGCGCTCGCACCAAGCCGCAGCGCGGGATGCAGCCGTGCGACGTAGCGTCGCACCAGCCACAGCATCGCGAGTGTCAACATCGAAGTGAAGACCGCGGCCCCCGCCATCGATGACGCCAGCACGCCCGTCAGTTTCCAGCTTCCCGTCTGCAGGGCGATCAGGCCGAGCGCGACCAGCGCTGGCACGAGGTAGAGCAGGTCGAAGCGACGCGGCACGCGGGTGGCGCTCTGGCGGAAGACCGCCACGGGTGGAATCGATTTCAGTTTCGCCAGCGGCGGCAGCGCGAATCCGATGAGCACCGCGAGTCCCACGGCGGCGGCAGCGAAAGCGGGACCGAAGGGCAACGGCGCCTGTTGCGCGGCCGGCGGCGGCAGATCGTGTGCGTACGCGAAGGCGACCGCGGCGAGTGCCAGCGCCATGCCCACGCCCGCGAGCGCCACGAAAATGGCGGGTACCGCGAGCGTCCACGCTAGGCTGCCGAACGCGAATCGCGATGGTGCGCCGAGCGCGCGCAGCAGCGCGATCTCGTCGGTCTTGCGGCGCGCATAGCGCTGTGCCGACAGCGCCACCGCGATGCCGGCCAACAGCGCCGCCAGCATCGCCGCCAAGCGCAGGAATGTGCCGGCACGATCGAAGGCCACGGCGAGGCGCTGCTGCACGTCTTCCGGCGTCAGCATTTGCGCGTCGGCCGGCAGATGCGCCTTCGTCCACGCGCGATACGCGTCCACGGGCACCACCGCACCGGCCACCAGCAGGCGGTGTCGCGCGCGGCTGCCGACGCCGAGCAGGCCTGCGGTTTTTGCATCGGCGAGTGCCATCACCGCGCGCGGCGCCAATGCCACGAGGTCACCGCCACCCGGCTGCTGCTGGATCTGCCCAGCGATCACGAGTTCCATGCCGCCGACCTGCACGCGTTGGCCGGGCCCGAGGCCCAGCGCCACGAGCGCGCGATGGTCGAGATAGATTTGGCCCGCGGGCGGGGCGTGCATCGATCGGTCGATGCCGTCGCGGCCTTCGACCACGAGCTTGCCGCGCAGCGGCCACTCCGCATCGGCCGCGATGACCTGCAGCAATTGGCTGCGGTCGTTCGCGAACGCGACGCTGGGAAATTCGGCCAGCGTGCTGGTGCGAAGATCGAGCGCGTGCGCGTGCCGGACGAATTCCGCCGGGAGCGGCGCGGCCGCATTGATGCCGAGGTCGCCGCCGATCAATTCTGCCGCGCTCATCAGCACGGCGCGTTGCACGCGGACGGCAAGGGTGGCGACCGCGCCGAGCACGACCACCGACAAAAGCAGTGCCGCGAGGAGCGTGCGCAACTCCGGCAGCCGCCATTCGCGCCGCAAGGTGCGAAATGCAAAGCGTGCCGTGATCATGTCGCGTGCATCCGCAGTCGCCCGTCGACGAGGTCATGGATGCGTGCGCAGCGCCCGGCCAGCGCCGGGTCGTGGGTGACGACGATCAGCGTGGTGTGGTGTTCGCGGTTCAACGCGAACAGCAGGTCGGCGATCGTGTCGCGGCTGGCATGATCGAGGTTTCCGGTAGGTTCGTCGGCGAACAGGATGCGCGGTTGGTGCACGAATGCGCGCGCGATCGCCACGCGCTGCTGTTCGCCTCCGGACAATTGCCGCGGGTAATGCGCACGGCGCTGGGCAAGCCCCACGGCGGCCAGCGCCCTGCGTGCCCGGCCACCAGCATCCGGCGTGGCATCGAGTTCGAGCGGCAACATCACGTTTTCTTCCGCCGTCAACGCCGGCAACAAGTGGAAGGACTGGAACACGAAGCCGACCAGCTTCAGCCGCAGCCGCGCCCGGGCCTCTTCGTCCATGGTTTCCAGCGCGTGGCCATCCAGCCGCACGCTGCCGCCGCTGGGAAGATCGAGGCCGGCCAGTAATCCGAGCAAGGTCGTCTTGCCGGAACCCGATGCGCCGGTGATCGCCACGGTTTCCCCGCTATTCACATCCAGACTGACATCGTCAAGAATGTCGAGCCGGCCCGTCGGCCCGTCGACGTACTTGCCGATCCCCCGTGCGGAAATGAGCGCCATGTTTGCCCGACTGTCATCCATCCTGCGGTTGTCCATCTTGTGGGGCCTTGTTCTGTGGGTGGCGTTGCCGACGCAGGCCGCGCAGCCGCGCACGATCCTGCTGCTGGGCGATTCGCTGTCCGCCGCCCACAACATCGAAGTCGGCGCATCCTGGCCTGCCTTGTTGCAGAAACGCCTTGCCGATATGCGTCCGCCACACACGCTCGTCAATGCCAGCATCAGCGGCGAGACCACCGCGTCCGGCCTCACCCGATTGCCGGGATTGCTGAAACGTTACCAGCCCGGCGTCGTGATCCTGGAGCTTGGCGGTAATGATGGCTTGCGCGGGCTACCGCTGTCCGAAATCCGCTCCAATCTTTCGCAGATGGTGCGCGAAACTCGGGGCAGCGGTGCGCGCGTGCTGCTGCTTGGCATCGAACTGCCGCTCAATTACGGCCCCCAATACCGTGCCGGGCTGCGTATGGTCTACGCCGATCTTGCGCGTGACGACCATGCCTCGCTGGTGCCGTTCCTGCTCGACGGCGTGGCGCTCGATCCAAACCTGATGCAGCCGGATGGCCTGCACCCGACGTCCGCGGCGCAACCGCGGGTGCTGGCGAATGTCTGGACGGAACTGGCGCAGATGCTGGGGCCGGGAAAATAGCCGCCGCCGGCCGGAATCGATCAGCCTGCCAGTGCAGCCAGGAACTCCCGCCGCCACGCGCCGATGTCGTATTTCGACAAATGCTCGAACATCGCGGCCCAGCGTCCGCGGCGATCTTCCAGCGGCATGGTGAGGCCTTGTTCGATGCCCTCGACCAGCCCTTCTGGATCATACGGATTCACCAGTATGGCCTGCGGCAATTCTCCCGCGGCGCCCGCGAATTGCGACAGCACCAGCACGCCGGGATCGTCGGCGGGCTGCGCGGCCACGAATTCCTTGGCCACGAGATTCATCCCGTCGCGCAGCGGCGTCACCAGTCCGAGTTGCGCGATGCGGTAAAAGCCCGCGAGCGTGGCCTGCGCGAAACTGCGGTTGACGTAGCGGATCGGCACCCAGTCCGGGTCGGCGTAGCGACCGTTGGTGGCGCCGGCGGAGCGCTCCAGCTTGGAGCGCAGTTCGCGGTACTCCGGCACTTCCTCGCGGGAGGGCGGCGCTATTTGCAGGAACGATACACGCGATCGCCATTCGCGGTGTTCCGCGAGGAAACGCCCGAATGCCTCGAAGCGGCGCGGCAGGCCCTTGGAATAATCCAGCCGATCCACGCCGATCGCGAGCTGGCGCTCGTTCAAGCTGGCGTGCAGTTTGCGCACGACGGCATTGTTGGCCGCGAACCGCGACTGGCGCGCGACCTCGGCGGTGTCGATGCTGATCGGGAATGGCGCGATGTGCGTGCGGCGGCCGTGCAGCTCGACGTCGTCTCGCGAGCGCGTCGCCCCCAGCACGATCGCGAAATAATCGAACAACGCACGCGCATCGTCACGGTTCTGGACACCGATCACGTCGCACGCGCTCAACGTGGCGATCAGTTCCTTGTGGCAGGGCAGGTTGATCAGCAATTCCGGCGGTGGCAGCGGAATGTGCAGGAAAAAACCGATGCGCGCGCCAATGCCGAGTGCGCGCAATTCCGCCGCCAGCGGGATCAGGTGGTAATCGTGGATCCAGATACGGTCGTCATCGCGCAGCAGCGGCGCGAGTTTTTCCGCGAACAACTTGTTGACCTCGCGATAACCCGCGTATTGCGCGCGGCTGTACTGCATCATCGTCGGCTGGAAATGCAGCAATGGCCACAACGTGCGATTGGCGAAGCCGAGGTAATAGCTTTCGTATTCCTCGCGGGTCAGGTCAAGCAGCGCGTAGTCGATGTTTCCCGCGCGTTCGCGGTGCAATGCGCGTTCGTCCGGCGCCACGCGCTTGCCGCTCCAGCCGAACCACAGGCCGCCATGTTCCTTCAATGCCGAGCGCATTGCCGCGGCCAGTCCGCCGGCGCGCGTTTCCCGCGGCTGCGCCACGCGGTTGGACACGACAACAAGCCGATTCGCCGCGGGGCGGCTCATACCAAGTCGCTCCATTTGGTGGAGAGTCCGCGCGCGGCGTTGATGAGCCCCACCATCGAATACGTCTGCGGAAAGTTGCCCCACAGCTCGCCGGTTTTCGGATCAAAGTCTTCCGACAGCAACCCGAGCGGATTGCGGATCGCCAGCAGTTTCTCGAACAGCTTGCGGGCTTCGTCGGTGCGTCCGATCGCGATCAACGCCTCGACGTACCAGAAATTGCAGACCAGGAAGCTGGTCTGGGGCGCGCCGAAGTCGTCCGGTTGCGCGTAGCGCAACAGGAAGCCGTCGCGCATCAGCGTCTTGCCGACTGCGTCCACGGTCTTGACGAAGCGCGGATCGTCGGCGCTGACGAAGCGCAGCCCTTCCAGAAGCAGCAGGCTTGCATCGAGCTGATCGCTGCCGAACGATTCCACGAAGTGGCCGTCCTTGTGCACCGCGTGCCGCAGGATTTTGCGTTTGATGGTGTCGGCGCGCTTGCGCCAGAACCTGACGCGATTGTCGAGTCCCAGCCATGCGCCAATGTTGGCGAGCCGGTCGCACGCCACCCAGCACATCACCGCCGAATAGGTATGGATGGAAGTGCGCCCGCGCAATTCCCACAGCCCCGCATCCGGCTTGTCGTGCAGGCGCCACGCGGCGTCGCCGCAACGTTCCAGCCGCCGGTACTCGACCTCGCCGGCGATCCGCACCAGCCGCTGGTCACAGAACATTTGCGTGGCCGCAAGCACCACGCTGCCGTAGATGTCGTTCTGCTGCTGTTTCCATGCCTCGTTGCCGACCCGCACCGGCCCCATGCGGCGATAGCCAGCCAGCGTGGCCTCCTCGCGTTCGGGCAATTCATCCTGGAAATGGATGCCGTACACCGGCGTCATTTCGCCTTCTTCCTTCACGGCGAGATTGAAGATGTAGCGCACGTATTCTTCCATCGTGCGCGTCGCGCTCAGGCGGTTCAGCGCGCGCACCGACAAGGCGGCGTCGCGCGGCCAGCAGTAGCGGTAATCCCAGGTGCGCACGGTGTCGGGGGCCTCGGGAATGGATGTGGTCATCGCCGCGATGATCGCGCCGGTGCCTTCGTACTGGCACAGCTTCAAGGTGATCGCGGCGCGAATCACCGCTTCCTGCCACTCGGCCGGAATCGAGAGATAGCGCGACCATTCATGCCAGTAATCCAGCGTCGAATCCAGCGCTTGGTTGTAGAAGCGCGCGGCCGATTCGTGCAGCGTTTCGTCGGTGCCCAGCACGATGTGCACGTCGTGGTCGAGCAGGAAAGGCAGGCCGTCGCGCAGCATCGGCAACTGCGTATCGGTGGTGGCGCGCAGCACCAGCGGATCGAGCAGATAACGCACGTGGTTGGAGCCGAAAGTCATTTCCGGCTTGCGCGCGCCGTAGCCGGTCAGCGGCTTCAGCCGCAGCGCAATCCGCGGCGCGCCCGACAAGGGGCGCACGCGGCGCAGGATCTGCATCGGGTGGAAGGTGCGGCCGTGCTGCTTGTAGCGTGGCGCAAAATCGGTGATCTCGACCTGCGCGCCGTCTTTCGCGGTCAGCGTGGTCACCAGCACCGCACTGTTGTCGAGGTAGCGCTGGTGGCGCGATGTTTCGTTTTCCAGCACGATATCGAAAAAACCCGCGTCCGAAAATCGTGGCGACAGCAGGGAACAGAACACCGGATCACCATCGAACGCAGGCACGCAATGCCACACGATGCGTCCGCCCACATCGATCAGCGCGTTGATGGTGCCGTTGCCGATAATGCCGAGATCGAGACTGGCGCGCTCATCGGGATTGGCGGGTTTCCGTTTCGGCGTTCGGCTGGCCGGGCCGCGCGGTGGCCGCGCCGGCGCTGCCCTGGACGTTTTTCCCTTTGCGGGTTTTGCGTTGGACCTTTTTGCAGCCAATGGCTATCTCCTTCATCCGCACGGCTCAGGTCACCGGGGAGCATCGGCCAGCGCGTGCAGCCACGCGCGCACCGCGGCGGGCTCGCTCAGCATGTAGCGCGCTTCGGTGGGCCTACGCGCGCCGACGATCACGCTGACGCCGCCTTTCGCGTTGACGTGGCGGAATGCATCTTCGTCCGTCAGGTCGTCGCCCAGCATCCACGGCGTGCGGTCGCGAAAAGGCGCATCCTCCATCAGCGCCGCGAGCGCGCGGCCCTTGTCGACGCCCGCAGGTTTCAGCTCGAAGACGTGGTCGCCGCGTTGCAGGACGAATTGATCGCCCGCGTCTTGCAGCAGCGCGTGCGCGATGCGTTCCGCGGCCTCGCGCGCGGCCGGTGCCTGACGAAAGTGCAGCGCCAGCGCCAGGCGTTTGTCTTCCAGGATGACGCCTCGTGTCGCGGCCACGAGTGCCGCGGCGCGCGATCGCAGCTGCGCGAAAAGTTGGCTGTCGCCCGTGATGCGCTCGCGACCGTCCGACGTGCGCAATTCAGCGCCGTGCAGGCCGGCGGCGGCGTGATGGTTCCAGTCGAACAGCGCGTCGAGTTGCGACAGCGGGCGCCCACTCAGGAGTGCCAGCGCGCCGCGCAGGCGATCATGCAGCCGAGCGAGGTCATCGTGCAGGAGCTCATCGACCTGCACGTTGTCGGGATGGTGCGCGAAGTCCAGCAGGGTGCCATCGACATCCAGGAACAGCGCCCAGCCAACATCGGCGCCGGTTTCAGGCGGCGCAGGCAAACCCGTTGCAATGTCGGCGCTGACGGTGGACACCTCGACTCAGCATCGGCGAAACACCGGCGTATTGTGACGGACTCGACGTGAACGCCCCATTCACATCACATCTGCGCGGGATGGCGCACCACCGCATGCATCGCGGAGCGACGGCGCCGTGCGCGCGTTGCGCCAGCGCGTGGTGGTCGGCAGAATGCAATCCTGCAGTGGGAATTGGATCGCCGATGCGCAGCGTGATCTTGCCCGGCCGCACACGAAAACCCCACGCGGGCAGCACTGCGCCGGAACCTTTGGTCGCAATCGGCACCACCGGCACCTGCAGCGCGACCTGGAACACGCCGCCCTTTAATGGCCGAACCTATCCGTCGCGGCTGCGGGCGCCCTCCGGGAATGCCCGCAGGCTTGCGCCGCCGCGCACCAGCGACACGACCGCGTGCAAGCGTTCGGCGGCTTCGCGCGCCCGCCCGCGCTGGATGAACACCATGCCCATCGCGCGTGCGTACCCGCCGACGAATCAATGGACCTGTAGGCGCCGCGCGTGGAAGCGGGCCCCGGCCAAAGCGTGGCCGGGCCTGCGAAAAACGGCTTGAAGCCTGCCCTTTGCGGCCGCATCTTTGGACCTCGGATCACCTTCAAAGGCCCGACACCATGCGCACCGACAAACTCACTTCCCGCTTCCAGCAGGCCCTGGCCGATGCCCAATCCATCGCGGTCGGGCGAGACCACAACATGCTGGAGCCCGCGCACCTGTTCGCGGCGCTGCTGGACCAGCAGGGCGGCTCGACCGCGCCGATGCTGGCGCAGGCCGGCGTCAACGTGCCGCTGCTGCGCCAGCGGATCGGCGAAATGCTGGACAAGTTGCCGCGCGTGTCGGGGCAGGAAGGCAACATCAATGTCTCGAACGAACTGAACCGCCTGCTCAACATCACCGACAAGCTGGCCCAGCAGCGTGGTGACCAGTTCATCGCATCGGAACTGTTCGTGCTGGCCTGCCTCGACGACAAGGGCGACCTCGGCCGTGCACTCAAATCCGCCGGGGCGAGCAAGCAAAACCTCGAAGCCGCGATCGACAAGCTGCGCGGTGGCGAAAAGGTGCAGTCGGAAAGCGCCGAGGACCAGCGCCAGGCTCTGGAGAAATACACGATCGACATGACCGCGCGCGCCGAGACCGGCAAGCTCGATCCGGTGATCGGACGCGACGAGGAAATCCGCCGGGTCGTGCAGGTATTGAGCCGCCGCACCAAGAACAACCCGGTGCTGATCGGCGAGCCCGGCGTCGGCAAGACCGCGATCGTGGAAGGTCTGGCCCAGCGCATCGTCAAGGACGAGGTGCCGGAAGGTTTGAAGAACAAGCGCCTGCTCGCGCTGGACATGGGCGCACTGATCGCGGGCGCGAAGTTCCGCGGCGAATTCGAGGAACGCCTGAAAGGCGTGTTGAACGACCTTTCCAAGCAGGAAGGCCAGATCATCCTGTTCATCGACGAACTGCACACGATGGTCGGCGCAGGCAAAGCGGAAGGCGCGATGGACGCCGGCAACATGCTGAAACCCGCCTTGGCGCGCGGCGAGCTGCACTGCATCGGCGCGACCACACTCGATGAATACCGCAAGTACATCGAAAAGGACGCCGCCCTCGAACGGCGTTTCCAGAAGGTGTTCGTGGGCGAGCCGACGGTCGAGGACACCATCGCGATCCTGCGCGGATTGAAGGAACGCTACGCGGTGCACCACGGCGTCGAGATCACCGATCCCGCGATCGTCGCGGCCGCGACGCTGTCGAACCGCTACATCACCGATCGCCAGTTGCCCGACAAAGCCATCGACCTGATGGACGAGGCCGCCTCGCGCATCCGGATGGAGATCGACTCCAAGCCGGAGGAACTCGATCGCCTGGAGCGCCGGCTGATCCAGTTGAAGATCCAGCGCGAGATGCTGAAGAAGGAGAAGGATCCGGAATCGAAGAAGCGTCTCGCCGACCTCGAAGGCGACATCGAAAAACTCGAGCGCGAATTCTCCGACTTGAACGAGGTATGGAAGTCGGAGAAGGCGACGCTGCAGGGCGATGCCAAGATCAAGGAAGAAATCGAAAAGACGCACCTCGAACTCGAGGCCGCGCAGCGCCGCCAGGATTACGCCCGCATGAGCGAAATCCAGTACGGCCAATTGCCGGCGCTTGAAAAACAGCTTGCGGCCGCGCAGGCCGCCGACCAGCGCGAGTTCAAACTGGTCAAGGACAAGGTCACCGCCGAGGAAATCGCGGAGGTCGTATCGCGCTGGACCGGCATTCCGGTCTCGAAGATGCTGGAAGGCGAGCGCGAAAAACTGCTGCACATGGAAGACGCGCTGCACAAGAACGTGATCGGCCAGGACGAAGCCGTGCGCGCGGTGTCCGACGCGATCCGTCGCGCCCGCGCGGGTTTGAGCGATCCCAATCGCCCGTACGGTTCGTTCCTGTTCCTCGGACCGACGGGTGTCGGCAAGACCGAGCTGTGCAAGGCGCTTGCGGGTTTCCTGTTCGATACCATCGAGGCCATGATCCGCATCGACATGTCCGAGTTCATGGAGAAGCACTCGGTCGCGCGGCTGATCGGCGCACCGCCGGGTTACGTCGGTTATGAAGAAGGCGGTTATCTCACCGAAGCCGTGCGCCGGCGGCCATACAGCGTGATCCTGCTGGACGAGGTCGAGAAGGCGCACCCGGACGTGTTCAATATCCTGTTGCAGGTGTTGGATGACGGTCGTCTCACCGACGGGCAGGGCCGCACGGTGGATTTCCGCAACACCGTGATCGTGATGACGTCGAACCTCGGCTCGCAGCAGATCCAGGAGATCGCGTCCTCGGGCATCGACGAGGATTCACCGGAGGCCTACACGCAGATGAAGGCGGCGGTGATGGGCGTGGTGCAGGCGCACTTCCGGCCCGAGTTCATCAACCGCCTCGACGAGATCGTGGTGTTCCATCCGCTCGACAAGGCGCAGATCCGCGAGATTGCGCGGTTGCAGACAAACTATCTCGCCAAGCGCCTGCAGGAGCGCCAGATCGACTTCGAAATTTCCGACGGCGCGCTGGCGCTGCTCGGCAACGTCGGCTTCGATCCGGTGTACGGCGCGCGTCCGCTCAAGCGCGCGATCCAGACCCAGCTCGAAAACCCGCTGGCGCAGAAAATTCTCGCGGGCGAGTTCGTCGGTGGCGATACGATCGAGGTCGACGCCGAACACGGCAAGCTGGTGTTCCATAGGCGCTGAGGCTCGTTTCACGGACTGGCATTCCGGGGCGTCCAGTCGACGAAACCGGCACTTGCCCGCAACCATGAAAGGATTATTCTGGCACCGATTGCGACAGCAGTGCGTGTGGCTGTCGGGAGGCGGATATGTTCCGTACGTGTCGGGTCATCCTGGTTGCATTGTGTGTGATGGGTGCGTCGACGGCTTCGGCCGAGACCGAGCACGAACATCCAGGGACGATGGCGCAGCAGGCCATGATCGGCCACGCACACTTCGCGGTCTCCTGCCGCGAACAGCAGCAAGCGTTCGATCAAGCCACGACGTTGTTGCATTCGTTCTGGTACGAGAGGGCGGAAGCAGGGTTCGCCGCGATCGCCAAGCGCGATCCCGATTGCGCGATGGCGTGGTGGGGGCAGGCCATCAGTCTTTGGCATCCGCTATGGCCGGACCGTCCCGACCACGAGGTGTTGGCGCGCGGGCGCGCGCTGCTGGCGCAGGGCCGCGCCGCGAAGCAGCAGACGCAGCGTGAATCGGCGTGGCTGGATGCGCTTGCCGTGTTCTACGGCACCGACAGTTTCGCGGATTACCGGGAACGCACGCTTGCCTACGAGCAGGCGATGGCCAAGCTGCGAGCCGGTTCGCCACAGGATTCCGAGACCGCGGCGTTCTATGCACTGGCGCTGCTGGCCAGCGCGCAAGCTTCGCCCTTGGACAAATCGCATGTGCGCGAACGCAATGCGGCAGATCTCTTGAACCACGTGCTGGCGGTCGAGCCCGATCATCCCGGCGCGCTGCATTACCTGATCCATGCCTACGATTCGCCGTCGCTGGCGAAGTACGCCCTGGGTGCGGCACGCAGCTATGCACGCATCGCGCCGGCGGTTCCGCACGCCCGGCACATGCCTTCGCACATCTTCACGCGGCTCGGGCTGTGGCAAGAATCGATTGTCTCGAACCGTGGCGCCGAAAGCGCGGCCAAGCACTTTGCCGCGGAAATGCACCTGCCCGGAGCCTGGGACGAACAGTTGCACGCGATGGACTATCTTGAATACGCCTATCTGCAACTCGCGCGGTACCGCGACGCGCGCGCGGTGCAGGACGAATTGCTCGCGATTCCGGTCACGAGCCCCGCGAATTTCAAGGTCGCGTATGCGTACGCAGCCATCCCTGCGCGTCACGCGATCGAACGCCGGCAGTGGCGCGAGGCGGCCAAGTTGTCCATCCATCATCCGGATTTCCCCTGGGACCGATTTCCCGCGGCGCAGGCGATCACGGAATTCGCGCGTGCGCTGGGCGCCGCGCGCAGTGGCGACCAACCGCGTGCAGTACAGGCCGTGGATCGCTTGATGGCGCTGGAGCATGCGTTGCGGAAATCGGGAGACGCGTACTGGGCGAACCAGGTCGAAATCCAGCGACTGACCGCCCAGGCCTGGTTGGCGAAGGCCATGGGCAAGACCGATGTGGCAGTCTCGACGATGCGGCGGGCAGCCGATCTGGAAGATGCCTCGGAAAAGCGCCCGGTGACGCCAGGGCCAATCGTGCCGGCGCGCGAAGTGCTGGGCGATCTGTTGCTGGAACTCGATCGACCTGCTGAAGCGCTCGACGCATATCGGTTGGCGCTGGCGGTATCGCCCGGGCGTTTCAACGGCTTGGCGGGGGCTGCCTGCGCGGCCCGGCGGCTGGGCGAGCAGAACACGGTGCAGCGCTACGTTGGACGATTGCCACTGCAGACGGCAAGTGCGGCGTCGGATCGGTCGTCGAATCCTCAATGGCCAAGTTGCCGCTCGTAACGCACGACGATGGCCGCTGCCAGCAATGTGCCCAGCGCGAGCAGGTACCAGGTGGCGGCGTAGCCGAAGCTGTGGTTGTAGATGTGGATGCTGGTCAGGCCGGGCATGGGCCATTTCGATGCGCTCGCGTTTTCCGCTGACGCATCGGCATCGACGAAGTACGGCGCGACCTGATCGGCGGGCAAATGATCGGCGGCCGCGATCGCGGCGACATCGCGCGAGTACCAGAGATTCCTTTCCGGCTGGTTGTGGCGCAGGAAACCGCCGCGTGGTTCGGTGAGGCGCAACAAACCGGTCAGCGTCACCTCGCCAGACGGCGGAGCGATCTTCGCGGAGGCGGGCATTCCGGAGGGTTCGGGCGGGACGTAGCCGCGGTTGACCAGCACGATGAAGCCGCGATCGGTCCGCAGCGGTGCCATCACCCAGTAGCCGTAGCCTTGCGAACTTGAGCCACGCACGAGCGTCTGGCCACCGATGAAGCGGCCGTGCAACGTGACGTGCAGATATTGAAGGCGACCATCGGCGATGCGCGGCCACCCGGCGGGACCCGGCGCGTCCACCGGCGGCGCGTGCACGCGCGTGGCGATGTCACGCGCGATTTTCAGCTTCAGGTGGTAGCGGCGCACCTGCCAGTTGCCCAGCAGGATGAGGCCGACGAACACCGCCGCCAGCACCGTCATCCCGAGGACGAACTTGACGGTTCCTGCGCGCTGCCTTGGCGGTGTCGTGCGAATGCCCAGGTTACCGTTGGTTGCTGGTCGGCTGGTGGCTGATCGGATGTTGCTGTTGGTACTGCGGCGACATCGGCATCATGTTCACGTTTTCGTTGTACATGACCCAGATCGACGCGCCGAGCACGATGATCACCAGCACGGCGGTGAAAATGAAGGCCATCATGTTCCAGCCGGCCTCCGAGCGCGTGTCGAGGTGCAGGAAATACACGATGTGCACGAAGATCTGCACGATCGCCAGCGCCAGGATGATCAGGATCAGCAACTGCTTGTTGGCGATCACGTGGCCCATCACCAGCCAGAACGGGATGACGGTGAGGATCGCCGCCAGCACGAAACCGGTCAGGTAGCCGCGCAGGCTGCCCTGGTGTTCGTGCATCGGATCGCGGCCGTCGTGCGGCATCGCGTGACCGGGCGAAGGCTGGTTCATCGCACTACTCCCACCAGGTAGACGTAGCTGAAAACGCCGACCCAAACGAGGTCGAGGAAGTGCCAGAACATGCTGAGGCAGCGCAGGCGGCGCACGTTGTCCGTGTTGAGCCCGAACTTGACCGTTTGCACCATCAGCACGATCAGCCACAGGATGCCGAGCGTGACGTGCAAACCGTGCGTGGCCACCAGTGTGAAGAACGACGACAGGAACGCGCTGCGGCCGGGGCCCGCGCCGTCGGCGATCATCACCAGGAATTCGCGGATCTCGAGCGAGACGAACGCCGCCGCCAGCAACCCCGCGATCGCCAGCCAACCGAGCATCGCGCCTTTGCGTTGGCGCTGCATCTCCAGCATCGCGACGCCGAACACCACCGACGAAACCAGCAGCAGCGCGGTGTTCACCGCGAGGCCGGGCAGGTCGAGCACGTCGGCACCGGTCGGGCCGCCCGCGTATTCGGTGCCGAGCACCGCGTAGCAGGCGAACAGCGACGCGAAGATGAAGCAGTCGCTCATCAGGTAAATCCAGAACCCCAGCAGGGTCCCGTTGCGCGGCGGCGCTTCCGTCAGGCTGTAGTAGTCGGAGGGCGCCGGAGGAACGGTATCGATGGCGGTGGTGTTCATGCGTTGGCGCCCGGTGCGGCCGCTTGGTTGCTGCCGGATTCGAAACGGCGCACCTCATCGGCGGGAATGTGGTGGTGCTGGTGGTAATCGAAGCTGTGGGCGATGCTCACGACGATCACGCCAAGCAGCGACGCTGCCGCCAGCCACCAGATGTACCAGGTCAGTCCGAACGCGCAGGCGAACGACAACGCGCCGACCACCACGCCAGTCGCCGTGTTCTTCGGCATGTGGATGTCGTTGTAGCCGCCCTGTGGACGCGTGAAGCCAAGATGCTTCATGACGGCCCATGCATCGCGGTCGTGCACGACTGGAATGAACGCGTAGTTGTATTCGGGCGGCGGTGACGAAGTGGACCACTCCAGGGTGCGGCCGTCCCATGGATCGCCGCCCACCGCGTATTCCTTGCGCCGACGGATGCTGACGTAGATCTGGATGATAAAGGACAGGATGCCAAGTGCGATCAGGAACGCGCCGAAGGCGGCGACGATGAAATACGGTTGCAGGCTCGGATCATCGAAGTGGCTCAACCGCCGCGTCACCCCCATCAGGCCGAGAATGTACAGCGGACCGAATGCGACCCAGAAACCGACCAGCCAGAACCAGAACGAAGCCTTGCCCCAGAATTCGTCGAGCTTGAATCCGAACGCCTTGGGGAACCAGAAGTTCACGGCCGCGAACACGCCGAATACCACGCCGCCGATGATCACGTTATGGAAGTGCGCGATCAGGAACAGGCTGTTGTGCAGCAGGAAATCCGCTGGCGTCACCGACAGCATCACGCCGGTCATGCCGCCGATGGTGAAGGTGAACAGGAAGCCCATCGCCCACAGCATCGGCACGGTGTAGCGCAGGCGGCCGCGGTACATGGTGAACAGCCAGTTGAAGATCTTCACCCCGGTCGGGATCGCGATCATCATCGTGGTCAAAGAGAAGAACGAATTGACGTCGGCGCCCGAGCCCATCGTGAAGAAGTGGTGCAGCCACACCAGGTACGACAGGATCATGATCGCGATGGTCGCGTACACCATCGACGAATAGGCGAACAGCGGCTTGCCGGAGAACGTCGGCACGATTTCCGAGAACACGCCGAACAGCGGCAGGATCAGGATGTAAACCTCGGGGTGGCCCCAGATCCAGATCAGGTTGATGTACATCATCAGGTTGCCGCCGAAGCCGTCGGTGAAGAAATGCGTGCCGACGTAGCGGTCGAGGCCCAGCAGGAACAGCGTCGCGGTGAGCACAGGGAACGTGGCGATGATCAATCCGCTGGTGGCGAGCGCCGTCCAGGTGAACACCGGCATCTTCATCAGCGTCATGCCGGGCGCGCGCATCTTAAGGATGGTCACCACGAAGTTGATGCCGGTGAGCAGGGTGCCGACGCCGGACAACTGCAGGCCCCAGATGTAGTAGTCGACGCCAGGGCCCTGCTGCAGTTCGGATACGGGCGGGTAGCCCAGCCAGCCGGCCATCGAGAAGTCGCCGATGAACAGCGACACCATGAACAGGATCGCGCCGCCGAAGGTGAACCAGAAGCTGAGGTTGTTGAGGTACGGAAACGCGACGTCGCGCGAGCCGATCTGCAACGGCATGATGTAGTTCATCAGGCCGACGATGTAGGCCATGCCGACGAAGAAAATCATGATCGCGCCGTGCGCGGAGAAGATCTGGTCGTAGTGCTGCGGCGGCAGGTAACCCATTTCCGGACCGAACGCGTAGGCCTGCTGCGCGCGCATCATGATCGCGTCGGAAAAGCCGCGCAGCAGCATCACCGTGCCCAGGATCATGTACATGATGCCGAGCTTTTTGTGGTCCACGCTGGTGAACCACTCGTGCCACAGGTAGCCCCACAGACGGTACTTGGTGATGGCGGCGAGGATCGCCACACCGATGATCACCACCACGGCGAGCGTGACCAGCAGGATACGGCCCTCTGCGTTGTTCGCGAGGAACGGAAGCGAGTCGATGGTCAGCCGCCCGAACAGGAAGTTCCAGATGGCGGCACGATGGGGCATGGCTTCAAGCATGGTTGAATCTCTTCACAGCGGTCAGTGCGCCGGCGCGGTCGGTTTCGGGGCGTCGGCCCTGGGCATGGCGTCGCGGGCGTGCATGTCCTGCGTGACTTCGCCGCCGTGCGCGTCGGCGGCCATCATCTGGCTCTTGCAGATTTCGCCGGGACGGACGCACAAGTTCAGGACGCGGTCGTACAGGTCGGCGTCGAACTTCGCGTAGTACTGCACCGGCGCGGCGCGGCTGGGTTCGCGCAGCTTGTCGTAGGCGGCGAGATCGAGATCGCCTCCGGCCGCGCGCACCTTGCCTACCCACGCATCGAAATCCTGCGCGGTCAGGCCATGGAACGTGAAGCGCATGTCGGTGAAGCCCGCCCCGCTGTAGTTGGCGGAAAAGCCCTTGTACTCGCCGGGCTCGTTGATGACGCCGTGCAGGATCGTCTGCATGCCGGGCATCGTGTAGACCTGACCCACCAGCGCCGGGATGAAGAACGAGTCCATCATGGTGTCGCCGGTCAGCTTGAACTTGATCGGCCGATCGACCGGCGCCGCCAATTCATTCACCGCCGCAATGCCGTATTGCGGGTACAGGAACAGCCATTTCCAGCGCAGCGACACCACGTCCACTTCCAGCGGCTTGACGTCCGCCGGCACCGGTTTGCCCGACGCGATCCGGTCGATCGCCCGGTACGGATCGGTCTGGTGGGTGCCGATCCAGCTCACCGCGCCGACTGCGATGATGACCAGCAGCGGCCCCGCCCATACCCACAGTTCGAGCTGCGGCGAATGGTCCCAGTGGGGATTGTATTTGGCCTGCTTGTTGGAAGCGCGGTAGCGCCACGCGACGACGGCGATCGCGACCAGCACCGGCACGATGATCAGCGCGATGATGATCGTGGTGATGATCATGATGTCGCTCTGCTGGCGCGCGACGTCACCGGAAGGATCCAGCAGCACCAGGTTGCAGCCGCCGAGCAGCAGAAGGGGAAGCAGCAACACGCTGCGAAGGCGCTTCACGATCATGGCGTTCGCAAACCCTGACTTGGGTCGAATGCAGAAAGCGCCTATGATACCGCTTCACTCCATCTTTGTAGTCTCGGCGGCGGTACGAACAAGCAGTGACGCCGTTTTGATCTGCATCAATGCGTTGGCTCGAGAGAACCGCTGAATGCCTCTCGCCGCGTCGGCGCAATTCGCGCCAACCGTCCAACATCCGCTGCACACAATCCACGCAAACGTCATGTCCACCAGCGATACCTTGACCCACAATCCGGCACCCGGCCGCCCGCATGCGGAACCTTCACATGAGGAGCACGTCACGCCGGGCGACCTGGCGGTGGGCGTAATCGTCGGACGCATTTCGCAATCGTTCGACGTGTTCGTGTTCGGTCTGGGTTGCGTGCTGGCATTTCCGCACGCGTTCTTCCCGTTCGCCAGCCAACTCGACGGCATGTTCTATGCCTTCGCACTTTTCGCGCTGGGTTTCATCGCGAGACCGCTGGGCTCGATGTTCTTCCTGGTGCTGCAACGCCACTTCGGTCTCGCCACGAAGCTGACGATCGCGCTGTTCATGCTCGGCATGGCGACCGCCGGCATCGCCTTCATGCCGGGGTACGCGACGCTCGGTTGGTGGGCCATCCTGGCGCTGGCGTTGCTGCGTTTCGGCCAAGGCTTTTCACTGGGCGGAAGCTGGAATGGCCTCGCCTCGCTCGCCGCGCTGATGGCGCCGCGCGAGCGCCGCGGCTGGTTCGCGATGCTCGCCCAGCTCGGCGAACCGATCGGCTTCATCCTGGCGGCGGGCTTGTTTGCCTATATCTGGTCCAGCCTGCCCGCGGATGAGTTCTACGCGTGGGGCTGGCGCTATCCATTCTTCGTCGCGTTCGCGGTAAACGTGGTGGCGCTGTTCGCGCGCCTGCGCATGGTGGTCGCGCCGCGTTACGCCGAGCAGATGACGCATCGCGATCTCGAGCCCTCGCCGATACGCGAGACGTTCCGGTCGCAGGGCGCCAACATCGCGCTGGGCGCGTTCGCACCACTGGCCAGTTACGCGTTGTTCTACCTGGTGACGATCTTCGGACTGTCGTGGGCGCTGCTGTTCACGCAAATGTCGACGACCGGGTTTCTGCTTCTGCAGATCATCGGCGCGCTGGTGGCCATTCCCTGCATGCTGCTGTCGGGCCTTATCGCCGACCGCTTCGGGCGCCGCACCACGCTGGGCGTGTGTGGCGTGTTGATTGCGATTTACAGCGGGTGGACCGCGCTGATGCTTTCCGGCGGGACGGTGCAGGGTTACCTGTTCATCCTCGTCGGATTCGCATTGCTCGGCTTCTCGCATGCGCAGGCCGCGGGCGCGGTCAATTCCGGGTTCCGCAGCGAGTTTCGCTACACCGGCGCCATGATCACGTCCGACCTGGGTTGGTTGATCGGCGCCGGCTTTGCACCGCTGGTGGTGTTGGCGCTGGCGCAATTCCTGGGCGCGGACTACGTGGGCCTGTACCTGCTTTCGGGTGCCGCGGGCACGCTCGGCGCGCTGTGGTTTTCCAGGCGCCGGGGCAGCTTGCCCAACGACTGATCGCGCTCAAGCGTCGTGCGTGCCGCGCACGGCACGCAACAACCGCAACGCGGTGGGCGTGGTGCGCAGCATGGGTTGGAATGCCGGGGTGTCGGCAGGCACACGCCGGAACACCCGGTAACGCCAGATCGCGTATGCCGCGAGCACGCCGTGGCTCAGCGCGAACCACGCGAACAGCGACCACGCGCCAAATACCGACATTGCTACGCCTGCGATCAGCGGGCCCAGCGCCGAGCCCACGCCATACACCAGCAGCACGCTGCTACTGGCCGCGAGCAGGTCTTCGGGTGGCGCGTGATCGACCAGATGCGCGACGAGGATGGGGTACACCGCGAAACTCATCCCGCCGAACAGGAAGACCGTGGCCATTTCCGGAAACAGACGCCCGCCGAAGGCGATGCCCGCGAGCGCCAGCAGGGCTGCGGCTGCGGACACCAGCGCCAAGGCGATGCGCCGGTCGTGCCGGTCGGACAGCCGCCCCAGCGGCCATTGCAATGCCGCGCCGCCCAGGATGGCAATGCTCATGTAGGTGCCGGTCGTCGTGGCGTCGAAGCCGCTTGTGCGCGCATACACCGGCAGCAGGCCCCAGAATGCGCCCATGGCCAATCCGGAGAGCAATGCGCCCGCACCGGCGGTCGGCGCCACGTTGAACAACAAACCCAATTGCAATTTCGGCGTCGCTTGCTGCTGCGGTTGTGCCTGGCGCGTCACCAGGACCGGCAGGGTCGCCGCGCATACCAGCAAGGCGACCACCGCGAACAGCACGAACGATTCGCCCGGAATCCGCAACAATTGTTGGCCGAGCGCCAATCCGCACAGGTTCACCACCATGTAGGTCGCGAACACCGCGCCGCGTTTGCCGATCGGCGCCTGCGCGTTGAGCCAGCTCTCGATGATCGCGTACAGCCCGACCAGCACGATCCCGGTCAGCAGCCGGAGTATCAACCACGCGACGGCGTCGGTCCCGAACGCGTACAACAGCACGATGCAGGCCGCGCACGCGGTGCAGAACGCGAACGCGCGGATGTGGCCGATCCGACGTACCAGCGGCGGCATCGCGAAGGTGCCGATGAAGTAGCCCGCGTAATAAGCCGAGGTGAGGCCGCCCAGCAGTGTTTCCGAAAAGCCCGCCGCGATACCGCGTAGCGGGATCAGTGTGTTCAGCAATCCTGCGCCGACCAGCAGCAAAGCGGTGCCGGCGAGCAGCGAGGCGACGGGTCGCAATGTGCGCAGCATTTCGTTGCGAGGTGGCGAAGCGTTCGTGTGAAACGGTGAGCGAACGTGAAGCATGCCCTGCAAACCGTGCACATAACGTGACCGCGTGCGCGATGCGCGGCGATCGTCTATCATCCGCGTTGCCCCAGGTGATCGTCCGTGCAAGCGGGCGGTTGAAACGGGAATCCGGTGACGCCTTCCACTCGCTTCATGCAAATGGACGGCTATTCCGGAGCTGCCCCCGCAACGGTAGGCGAGCAACGTTCCGCACGACGCCACTGAACGCAAGTTCGGGAAGGCGCGGATCGATGAAGGTTCCGAACCTTCGCTCGCGAGCCCGGAGACCGGCCTTTGGCAACACTCGGACAAGCGGCGGGCTTGTGTCTCGGGGTCATGCGGCAACACGCATGGCACCGCACTCCTTCCCCTGTCCATGACGCCAACCAAACCGCGCGGGCAGGCGCGGACAGGAGTAATCGTGAAATTCCATCGTCATTCGCTCGGCCGCTGCGTGCTGGCCGCGTTATGTTGCGTTTCCGTCGTCGCCTTCGCCGACGGCAGTCCCACCACCCTTGGCCAGATCATCGTCACCGCCACGCGCACCGCGCAGACGGAAGACCAGACGCTGGCGCCGGTCACCGTGATCACGCGCGCGGAGATCGAACTGCTGCAGCCTTCGTCGCTGCAGGACTTGTTGAACGACACGCCCGGCATGGCGATCAGCAACCAGGGCGGTCCCGGCAAGCAGACGTCCATGTTCCTGCGCGGCACCAATGCCAACCAGGTGCTGGTGCTGGTCGACGGCATTCGCGTCGGCAACGCGACGTCCGGCACCACGCCGGTCCAGGACATTCCGGTCGACCAGATCCAGCGCATCGAAATCGTGCGCGGGCCGTTTTCCAGCCTGTACGGTTCGGAGGCGATCGGCGGCGTGATCCAGATTTTTCTGCGCCACGCGCCCGGCACGTTCACGCCGAACGCCAGCGTCGGCCTCGGCAGTTACTCGCACTGGAAAGCGTCTTCCGGATTTTCCGCTGCGGGTGACAAGGGCTGGATCGCGGTGCAGGCGACGCACGACCAGACCAAGGGCATCAACGCCTGCCGCGTCGGCGCCGCGGAAGCGTTCGCGGGGTGTTTCGCCGACCAGCCCGACCGCGACGGTTTCCACGACAATGCGTTGACGATCCACGGCGCCTATCAGTTCGACGCGCAGTGGAGCGCGGACGCGCTGGCCATGCGCACGCAGGGCTTCGACAAATACGACGGCAGCTTCAGCGATTCCGATGATTACTCGACGCAGGTCGTGGGCGGCCAGCTGCATTTCCGTCCGAACGACAATTTGAATTTGTCCCTGCGCGTCGGCAGCAGTTCGGATTTCGACGAGGATTTCCTGCAGGACGTGTATGTCGATCACTTCGACACGCGGCGCACGCTGGGCTCGCTGCAGGCGGATGTCGCATTGGGTGGTGGTTTGCTCAGCGCGGGCATGGACTGGCAGCGCGAAGCCGTCGCAAGCAACTACACCTTCACCGAGGATGCGCGCACCGATCGTGGCGTGTTTGCGCAGTGGCAGCGCACGTTCGGCGCGCAGTCGCTGCAGGCGAACGTGCGCCGCGACGACAACAGCCAGTTCGGCGGCAAGACCACCGGGAGCGTGTTGTGGGGCTGGAATTTCGCGAAGGATCTGCGCGTCACCGCGAGCTGGGGCACCGCATTCCGGGCACCCACATTCAATGACCTGTATTACCCCGGCTTTTCCAATCCGAACCTGCGCCCGGAGAGTTCGCGCAACGTCGAAATCGGCCTGCGCGGCACACCCGGTTGGGGGCATTGGTCGCTGTCCGCGTACCGCAATGACGTCAGCGACATGATCACTTGGGACGCCGCACTCAACCAGCCGAACAACATCGATCGCGCGCGAATCACGGGCTTGGAAGGCGTGGTCGGCGGCAAGCTCGCGGGCTGGAACGTACGCGCAACCGCGACACTGATGAATGCGCGCGACAATGCAACGGGCGGCTTCTATGACGGCAACGAATTGCCGCGGCGGCCGCGCCGGAGCGCGCGCCTGGACGCGGATCGCAGCTTCGGTCGCTTCAGTGTCGGCGCGAGTTGGTACATCGCAGGGCGCACCTACGACGACATCGCCAACCAGGATCCACTGGGCGGATACACATTGACCAACCTGCGCGCGGGTTGGCAGGTCAATCGCGACTGGAAGCTGCAACTCGCCCTCAACAACGCGTTCGACAAGACCTACGAAACGGCCGGGTACTACAACCAGCCGGGGCGCAATGTCATGCTGACGCTGAGCTGGAGCCCCGACCATGATTGAGAAGCCGTTGTCGCCGTGAACGGTGAGCCGACATCCATCCTGTTGTCCTGGAGCGGCGGCAAGGATTGCCTGATGGCGCTCGCGGCGCTACGCGAGGACCCGGCGTGGCGGGTTGTCGCGTTGCTCACGACGATCACCGGCCAATTCGAGCGGGTTTCGATGCACGGAATCCGGCGCGACGTCCTGCAAGCGCAGGTTGCCGCGATCGGACTTCCCTTGATCGAGTGCAGGATCGATTGGCCGTCCGGCAATGCCGCCTACGAAGCTGCGCACGCAAACGCGCTGCGGCAAGCCCGCGAGCGCTGGCCCGGCCTTCGCCATTGCGCGTTCGGGGATCTGTTTCTTGAAGATGTACGCGCGTACCGCGAACGGCAACTTGCGAGCGCCGGGTGGTGCGGGGTCTTCCCGTTGTGGGGGACGGACACGCGCGAGCTGTCGCGAAGGTTTTATGCGCAGGGACATCGCGCGGTGCTGACGTGCGTGGATACGCAACAGCTCGATGGATCGTTCAGCGGCCGCGAGTACGACCGAGCGCTGTTGCGCGAATTGCCCGCCGGAGTCGATCCCTGCGGCGAGCGGGGCGAGTTCCACACGCTGAGTCATGCCGGACCCTTGTTCACCGGGCCTTTGCATCTCGAACGCGGCGCTTCGAGCTTGCGGGACAACCGGTTCCAGTACACCGACTTCACGTTGGCGGATCGCGCGGTGTAGGTTGGCGCTGAGCCGGGCTTGATCCGGCGAAGCCCAACGCGTGCAGCGGATCGTTGTTGGGCTTCCGCCGATAAAGCCGGCGTCAGCACCAACCTGCGACCTACCGATCGGCCGCGCTTCCCGCGATGTAGCGCCAATGCCACGGCTCGTATTCGTAACCGTACTTGTTGCCGGGCGGAAACGAGAGATGGAAGCCGAACTGCGCGCCGTGCTGCTGCAGCCACGTGAATGCCTTGCTGTGCTCGAAGCTGCCATCGGCCGCCGGTACGCCGGGCGTCGTCAGGTCCACCGCGCAGCCGGTCTGGTGTTCGCTGTAACCCGGCACCGCGTTGATGCTGAGTGCCTTCTGGATGCTCATGCCGCTTTTCAGTTTCCTGCGGATCAGGCCGGTCTGGTAGTTGATACTGCGGAAGCCGGACACGGTTTCCAGCTTCACGCCATCGTGTGCAGCGGCAGCGAACATTTTTTTCAACGCGGCGGCGGCGGGTGCCACCATCTCCACCTTGCGCCCGTACACGTCGCGCGGCACCTGCACCAGATTCTTGCCTTCGGGTAGCGGCACCAGGTTGTGGCGCGTGGCGTAATCGGGCGGGATGCCGAGTCCGCGATTCACTTCGTTGATGTGCGCGACCGACGCCGCCGGTTGCGTGGGCCACGTCGCCGAACACAACGGCGCCGCGGCATGCGCGACGGGCAGGACTGCGGCGATCATTACGGCAAGGCTTGCGGAGCGGACGAGCGGCATCGGCTTTCCCATGAGCAAAACCCGCATGATAGGCGCCGCACCCGAATGCGTGTACAAACGGCCCGGCGGTCCAGACCTTCCGGCGGTATCATTGCGCGATCGTTTCAAGGTTCCCTGCCATGCCCATTTACGTGTTCCGCTGTGATGACTGCGGCGAAAAGTTCGAGCGCCTGCAGAAGCTGTCCGATTCCGATCCCGATGTTTGCCCCCACTGTGGCAAGCACGGCACCGTGCAGCGGCAGGTGACCGCGCCGGCGTTTCGCCTGGCTGGCAGCGGCTGGTACGAAACCGATTTCAAATCCGACAAGGAAAAGAAGCACAACCTTGCCGGTGAAGCGGCCAAGCCGAAAGAAGCGTCGGCCGACAAGCCGGCGGAGGCTGCCAAACCCGCGGAGCCCGCCAAGCCTGCCGCGGCGGAAAAGAGCAGCAAGGCAGCCGGGAACTGAGCGACGCACGCCACGCGCCAGCCCCGGTTCAGTTATCGATGTGGAAACTGACCGTACCCATCAGGAGGGCAGTGCGATGCGCAAGATCGGATGGATGTTCGCGGCATCTGTTTTGGCCGCCGCTATTTTGGGTTTTGCGGGTGCGGCCAGCGCGCAGGTGGCTTACAGCAACCGGCCGCCGCCGCCCCCGAATCAATACCCGAATCGTCCGCCGCCGGGCTATGGCGGCCAGACGATTACCTGCGGCAGTCCTCAGCACCGCCTCGCGCGCTGCCCCTTGCCGGGCAACTGGCGCGGCGTGCGACTGGTGCGCCAGACTTCCGATGCCTCCTGCGCGCAGGGTCGCAGTTGGGGCTATGACCGCGGCAGCGTATGGGTGAATGATGGCTGCGCCGGCGTGTTCGCGGCCGGCGACTACAACGGCGGCGGTGGCTGGCGACCCGGTCCCGGCTGGAACCATGATTTCACGATTACGTGCGGCAGCCCGCAGTACCACCGTGGATTTTGCCAGGTGGACGTCGGTGCGCGCGGATGGGTAAGACTGCAGCGGCAGACCTCCAGCACCCGTTGCGTGGAAGGCCAGAACTGGGGCTGGAACCGCGCCGGCGTATGGGTGGACAGGGGCTGCAGCGCGCAATTCCTGATCGTTCGCCGCTGGTAACGCATGCGCGACCCGCGGCCATGGCCGCGGGTCGCGATGAACAATCGCGGCTGAACCCGTGCGATGGCACGCACAAGTTGGTCGCGGCGATCCGTTAAAATCCACCGACACCTTGCTGGATAGATAGAACGCCTTGTCCTGGTTCGAGCGCGTGCGCGGGTTTGTCGCCCGGGTCTGGCCATTCGCACGCTGGCCCATCCTGATCGGTATCGGTTTCGCGGTCGGCTTCGTGGTGCCGTACACGCTGGTGCTCGATCACCGCGTGAAAACGCGCGTCAGCGAAATCGATTTCACGCAGCCGACGCGTGTGTACGCACGCCCGCAGTTGCTGCAAGCCGGCGTGCCGATGAACAAGGCGACGCTGGAACTGGAGCTGCAGATGGCGGGCTACACCGAGGCCGCGCACGTCGCGCAGGTGCCCGGTACGTACAACGTGGAGGGCGAAAAGTTCATCATCGCCTCGCGCGGTTACATGGATCCGGTCGGCGGCGAACTGCCACGCAGGGTGCGCGTGACGCTGGGTTCCGGAAGCATCCAGTCGGTGTTCGATCTCACCGCGAACAAGCCGCTGCGCAAGACGCATCTCGATCCTGCGCGCATCGCGACGATGTACGGTTCCGAGCAGGAAGAACGCATCATCGCGCAACTGTCGGAATTGCCCCCGCTGCTGGTGCAGGGTGTGCAGGCGGTGGAAGACCGTGACTTCAAGAACAACCATGGCATCGACCTGTCGTCGATCGCGCGCGCGGCGATTGCCGACCTGCGAGCCGGCCACGTGGTGCAGGGTGGTTCCACCATCACCCAGCAATTGGTGCGCAACCTGTTCCTCGACCGCAACCAGACGCTGGTCCGCAAGTTCAACGAAGCGCTGCTTTCGATCCTGCTGGACGCGCATTACACCAAGGGCCAGATCCTTGCCGCGTACTGCAACGAAGTGTTCATGGGCCAGCAGGGCAGCCAGGCCGTGCATGGTTTCGCGGCGGCCAGCTGGTATTACTTCGGTCGTCCGGTGCAGACGCTGCGCCCACAGGAAATCGCGTTGCTGGTGGGCATGGTGCGCGGCCCGAGTTATTACGATCCGCGCCGCAATCCCGAGCGCGCGCTGGCGCGCCGCAACGTGGCGCTGGATGCGTTCCACGGCACCGGTTTGTTGAACGACGCGCAGTGGAATGCCGCGAAGGCAGCACCGCTGGACGTGACGCCGAGTCCGCAACTTGTGGTCGACCGTTTCCCCGCATTCATGGACGTGGTGCGCGGGCAGTTGAAGCAGGACTTCAGCGACCAGCGGCTCCGCAGCGGCGGCCTGAAGGTGTACACCACGCTCGATCCCGCGGCGCAGGCGTACGCGGAACAATCGCTGGACGAGGCACTGAAGAGCCTCGGCAAGCGCGGCAACGCCATGGAAGGTGCGGTGGTGGTGGTCGATCCGTCGGATGGCGACGTGCTGGCGATGGTGGGCGGTCGCAAGTCCGACCAGCACGGCTTCAACCGCGCCTACGACGCACGGCGGCCGGTCGGTTCCAGCCTGAAGCCGTTCTACTACCTGATGGCGCTGAGCAATCCGTCGCGCTGGAACGTGGCTTCGCCGCTGGACGATTCGCCGATCTCGATGAAATTGCCGAACGGCAAGATGTGGACGCCGCAAAACGACGACCACCAGTCGCACGGCGAGGTGCCGATGGTCGAGGCGCTGGCCAAGTCCTACAACCTCGCGAGCGTGCATCTTGGCCTGCAGATCGGCGTCAATCGCGTTGCGGCGTTCCTGCGCTCGTTCGGCTTGCAGGACGTCGAAGCCAATCCTTCGCTGCTGCTGGGCGCGGTGGACATGTCGCCGTTCCAGTTGGCGCAGCTCTACGAATTCATCGCGGACGACGGCCACGCCTTGCCGCTTCTGACCCTGCGCGGCGTGCTGGACGCCAACGGCAAGGTGCTGAAGCAATATGCGGTGCAGCCCGGCAAGGGCCAGTACCAGCAGGCCGTGGGGCTGGTGCGCTGGATGATGCAGCAGGTCACGCAGTACGGCACCGCGGCGGCGATCGGCGATTCGTCGCTGGCGTCATTGCATGTCGCGGGCAAGACCGGCACATCCGATCACCAGCGCGATTCCTGGTTCTCGGGCTTCACCGGCGATCGTCTCGCGGTCACATGGATGGGCCGCGACGACAACCAGCCCACGCATCTGTGGGGCGCGACCGGCGCGCTGCGGGTGTGGATGAAGCTGTTCGAAAAATTGCCGAGCGCGCCACTGACCACGTCGCTTGACGACGGCATCCAGTACGCGTGGATCGATCCCGCGACCGGACAGGGCAGCCTGCCGCAGTGCGATGGCGCCAAACAGTATCCATTCATCGACGGCTACGCGCCTCAGGTGCAAAACCACTGCTATCTGCAGCGCCTCGAAAACTTCTTCGGTGGCGGTGGCAACGACGCTGCGGCGCACCCGCAACCGTGACGATCCTTCCGGAGCAACGCATGACTCGCAATGCAACCTGGGCCGCGCTCGGCGCGGTGGCGGTGGTCCTGGCCGGCTGTTCGCATCCGCCGCAACCCGCGCCGGTGAGCAGCCGGTTGTCGCCGACCACGATGGTCGAGGCCATCCGCGCGGCCAATGCCGGCGACAAGTCGGTGGTGCAAGTCACGCCGTTGCGGGATCCCAATGTGGACGGCTATCTGGATGGCGCGCGTGCCGATGAGAGCGCTGGCAAATACCAGGACGCACTCGCGAAGGTGAACCAGGCGCTGAAGCTGTCGCCCGACGCACCCGACATCCTGCAGTTCCGTGCCGAAATCGAAATCCTGCTTAGGAACGACGTGGCGGCCGAGGCCGACGCACGGCGTTCGTATGACTTGGGTGCGAAGGTCGGCGGCCTGTGCGCGAGCAACTGGGAAACGGTGCTGGAAATCGCCGAGTCGAAGAACGACCAGGCCGGCGTGCAGTCCGCGCGCACCGCGCGCGACGCGTGCCACAAGGCCGGGCCGATCAGG